>Ga0315288_10008722_pt1 | contig 12784 bp, 11 predicted proteins | sample YL17G11_20_MG_FD_203454 | JGI IMG/M metagenome (GOLD analysis project Ga0315288, IMG submission 203454) | Sediment microbial communities from Yellowstone Lake, YNP, Wyoming, USA - YL17G11_20 | ecosystem: Environmental > Aquatic > Freshwater > Lake > Sediment | place: USA: Wyoming | collected...
CATGGTGAGCAAATGGTCCTCTTAAGCAGATAGCTCTTTTTTTCCTCTCGCCGCCTCGCGTTCTCAGAATAGATGTTATTCCTGCTTTAAGGAGTCCCACTGTCTGTGAATATGGTCATTATTGATTCCCCGGATGGCACTGGTTCTTTTTGGGAGAGAGGAGGGGCAGCAAACAGCGCAGGGCCTTATTTACAGACTCCGCGTCTGGGAAATATTTGCGTAAATCCGGTTCCAAATAAATGGGTAGGTTCAATTGAATTCCAGGTCGATAGAACTTGCTCCTTTCCCCTTTGGGAAAATCGTATTCTTTTCTCATCATTTGTAACCCTCATATTGCTTGGTCTCCTTCTTCGTTGCCTTTCTCGCAGAAATAACGCGAATCTTACAATGATCAGTATTTTCTTTGTGAAAGGTATGAATGACAACTATGACATTGTTGGTACGGTCTTTGCCAATTGTGATCCATCGATCCTCATCCGATGATCAATCCCAGAATAGATCTGTTCCTTTTGAGATGAATTTTGGGACGACCGAACAGATCTGAGGAGCGATACTAGCTAACGGTTAGCGCCTGGGTTTCATGAATGCATCAAGGAAGTCCTTTGGAGTAACAATACGGATGCCCATATAATTCTGGATTGCTCTAAGGGCCCTGTCTCCGGTGACGACGACCTCGGCGTTCAAGGCTACGGCACACTCGATGAATTTGTCGTCCTCTGGGTCTTCATTGACGATATGCAATTTGGGTGTTCTTGCTGTGAAGTGAATGTGGAAGCCGCGGGCGAGAAGGCTTAACAACTCGCGCAACTCCCGCTCGTTCTGCAGGCCGAGCCGTCCAAGAACTTCTACGTACTCGTCCATGATCGCCTTGGATAGACAAAGGGTGATCTCACCGGTTTTCCAAAGGTCGATGACCTTCCTGGGGTTGCCGCCAAAGAAAGAGGATACGAAAACGTTTGTGTCAAGCACAACCTTGATCACGTTTTGGCTCTTACCTGTTTAACGACGCGCGGGATATCCTTGGAGGTTATCCCGCAAGAAGTCAACTTTCGTCCAATCCTGGTCCAGAGATCATCTACATACGCGCCTATGTCCCGATCCCTGACGTAGTCCTCGAGTAACTCCCTTACGACTTCACTAACCCCTTTCCCCTCAGCCTTAGCCAAGTTATTCACCTTGGTTTTGAGCTTAGGATCAATCCGGACGATCATTTGGGTGGTCATTTCAAACCTCCAAAACGAATGTTATATCGTATATACAGTATAGCATATAGGCGTCCTAGGTCAAGAAGAATAATAAAGTCGAGTTGCCCCTGACTTCAGTGTTTGTGAGTTATGATGAGATTCTTGGTGCTTCGGGATGGGAGAGATCAAAATCTCTCTCCCGGAAGTGATTAACGGTCTGGGATCGTGGACGAGAAACTGCTGTTAACAGCATCCTAATAAAGGACGGCTAGAGTTCTGGGAACGAGATGATGAGGGACTCCGCGTCCGGCTTCCGATCAAAGTGGAAGGTGATATCCATTCGATCATTTCTTAGACCCATCGAGACAGGCAGTTTTCCCTGATCCTTGTCAATATGAGTGATCGCTCGAGCGATGGAAATGACTCGGTCGGCCAACTGGGCACCTGGCGGAGGAAGCTGGTATTTGCCCTTCGCGTCAACCGTGAAAAGCACCTTGCCCCCTTTGGATTTCTGGAGCGTCACCTGATCTGCTTTTTCACTGGCTCCATAAAAGATGCTCAGACCGAGAAATTTAAGGGCATGTTCGTCCAGGTCTCCGCTTGGGTCTCCCGAGATGCCAGCGCTGGCCTTCTCCAACTCCTTCTTGGGATCCGTTTCCATAAAACAGTCACAAAATTCCTGAAGCCGAAGATGATAATTCCTTTCCGTTCCCATGGCGCTCCCTCCTTTCCAAACCCTCTTGACAAAATTGTAATAAGCCTCGTTCGTAAATTCAAGGGGAGGGTCGACTTCCGTCACATGATGCAGTGGGTTAACCTCAGACAGGGGTATTGCAGACCCAGTTCAAAATCAAGACAGATTCAACAATGCTTGAACTTCCTCTAACGTTGGGATCGCTTTTCTGCCACCGAGGTCACGGCACTTGAGGGCCGCCGCTGCATTTGCGAACCTTAAGATGTCCGAAACCTCCCAGTTTTGAAGCAGGCCGTAGATGAAACCCGCATGGAAGATGTCTCCGGCACCCGTGGTATCCACCGCTTTGACCTTGAACCCTCTGATATGAAGAATGTCACCTTCCACCAGAGCCATTGCTCCGTCAGGGCCCAATGTCGTACAGAGAAATCCAGAGGTGTGCTTCTGAAGCTCAACGAAAGCCTTCTCACGATCCGAAATTCCCGTGAACAGGGTTGGAAATCGGGAGCCGGTGACGACGAAGTCAATATCCCTGATCAACTGAGGAGTCAGAGGTTCGATCTTATCTGCATCGAGGATTGTGGAAATACCTTCTTCTTTCGCCCATTGGGCGGACTGGATTGCTGCCCGCATATCGTGACCGTCGAGATGGAGGAGTTTCCCGGAACGCACATCTTCCCTCCGGAGTTCTCCCTCACGGTACATCAAACGATCATCACGGTCCCAGAGGATCGTACGATCTCCTGACCTACCATCGACAATAATCGTGGCAAACTGATTCCTGGTATTCGGTTCCACCGTCACAGAGGAACCATCTATTCCTTCCTGGCGAATCGATTCCAAAGAGAATTGACCGAGTTCGTCGCTTCCCACTTTTCCAATATATTTTGCCTTTACTCCCCAGCGGCTCAGCGCCACCATAGCGGTAGCCACCTGGCCGCCACCTGATTTTTCGAATCGGCGGATCCTCATTTTCGAATTGGAGGTTGGGAATTCAGGGAGGAGACACAGAAAGTCGACAGAGTTGAGGCCCATACCTACCACATCGTAAAGTTTGTCCTTGGGAAAGGAGAGATTGAACCGCATCCTCTCCTTTTTACAAATTTCCAAGTCATTTTTCAAGTTCTGCTTTCTCCCAGAGAGGCTCCGGTCCATAGATAAACTTTCTTACCTGAGGATCAAGATGCATGAGATTTGGAGGAGAAAATGAGATATGATGAATGAAGCGAGCTTGCTCCGCTGGAGCAAACTCTAAGGTAACCTGAGAATGATCGATCTCCCAAATCCGTCAGCTCCCTCCCGTGCATTGATCCTTGCAGCCTTTGCGGCCGTATACACCATTTGGGGTTCTACCTATCTTGCCATACGCTTTGCCGTAGAGGTCTTGCCCCCGTTTCTCATGGTGGGGGCACGGTTTCTGACTGCTGGATTCATCCTCTACCTTTGGGCACGAATAGCCGGTGCACCTCGTCCTGATTTATCCCAGTGGAAGTCGGCAGCGATCGTAGGTCTGCTGCTGATTGTCGTTGGCAATGGCTTGATATCATGGTCGGAACAGAGGATCCCATCGGGGCTGGCAGCCCTGCTGGCAGCAACGGTTCCTTTCTGGATGGTGATGCTGGATTGGATGCGCCCCCGCGGCGCGGCGCCCAGTAGCAGAGTGGTTCTGGGTCTTATCATTGGGTTTGTGGGAGTTGCACTGCTGTTTCAACCGTGGCGTTCACCAGAAGTGGGCAAGTTTAATCTCCTGGGTGCTGCCATGGTCATGGTCGCAGCCTTTTCCTGGGCCACAGGGTCTCTTTATTCCGTGCGTGCAAAACTCCCTTCCTCTCCAATACTCTCGATGGGAATGGAAATGCTTTCCGGAGGGATGATAGCTCTGGTGGTCGGGATGCTCCGTGGGGAACCCGCCACAATGGAGGTCTCCACCATAACCGCTCGATCCCTCCTGGCCCTGACTTATCTGATCCTCTTTGGATCGTTGGTGGGCTTTAATGCTTACATGTGGTTATTAAGAGTCTGTGCGCCCGCGTGGGTTTCCACCTACGCTTTCGTCAACCCGGTGGTCGCAGTTTTTCTCGGATGGGCATTAGGAGGCGAACCTTTAACGGCGAGAACCTTGATGGGAGCCTCGTTCATTGTCGTTTCGATGTTCTTCATCACTTTCTGCAATGCACGAAATGGTTCATTCACCGAACTGCTAAGAGATCGAAAAAAGAAAGATGAAATCGCATAAGTTTCTCAAACGGACGGGCCGGGTGAGATGATTTTCATCCTTTCGTGGGATTGACTAAAACCAGCCGTCATAGTATAAATGGTTAATTTCATTAGGCGAGTAGAGCGTTGAAGGGAATCGCGGCAGTCATTCTCGCGGCAGGGAAAGGGACCCGGATGAGGTCGGACCTGGTAAAGGTCCTGCATCCTCTATTGGGGGTACCCATGCTCTCCTATTCCGTCGACCTTGCCCTTGACGGGATCGAAGCCGAAAAAACCGTGGTGGTTGTGGGGCATCAGGCGGATCGAATCCGGGGCCTCTTTAAAGATCGTCCCGTTCAGTTTGTCCTCCAGAAAGAACAACTCGGTACGGCTCATGCGGTTTTACAGACCCTTCTATGTCTTGAAGGGTTTGAAGGGACCGTGTTGATCCTCTGTGGGGACGTTCCCCTGGTCAAGGTCGAGACCCTTCGGTCCTTTATCGATCTTTTTCATCAGAACCAACCTGTCCTTTCTGTCATGACCGTAGCTGTGGAAGACCCTTTCGGGTATGGGCGGATCCTTCATGACAAGGATGGCTGGTTGGAACGGATTGTGGAAGAGAAGGATGCCACGGCAGACGAACGGAAGGTTCGAGAGATCAATACGGGAATCTACTGTATCGATGTTGCCTTCTTGAGGAAAGGGCTGAAAGAGATTGGACGTGAAAATGCACAGGGTGAGTACTATCTGACCGATCTCGTTCAGATAGCAAAAGGAAAAGGGTTAAAATGTTCCGTCTATCCAGTGAAAGATTCCGTAGAGGTGATGGGGATCAACACGCGCGTCGACCTTGCGATTGCCAATGAAGTGCTCCGACAGGAAAAGATGAAAACCCTGATGCTCTCAGGGGTGACCGTGGTCGACCCAAGGACAACCTATGTGGATAAAAGGGTGGCGGTGGGAAAAGATACCGTTTTATACCCTAATTGTCTCCTTCAGGGTAGAACCAGGATCGGTGAACGATGCATCGTTGAGCCCAATACGGTCATCTCCGACACGATCGTGGGCAACGAGGTGACCATTCGTTCCAGTTCCGTCATTGAAGAAAGCAAGATTGAGGATCGAGCGATCATCGGACCCTTCGCTCATCTCAGGCCCCTCAGCGAGATTAGAACGACGGCAAAGATCGGCAACTTTGTAGAGGTGAAAAAGTCGGTGGTCGGCAGAGGGACCAAAGCGAACCATCTTGCCTATATTGGAGACTCGACCCTTGGAGAGAATGTCAATATCGGTGCGGGGACTATCATCTGCAACTATGACGGTTTCGAGAAACATCAGACGATCATCGGTGATCGGGTCTTCGTGGGATCTAACGTGGAGTTGGTGGCTCCTGTGAAAGTGGGCAATGATGCTTCCATCGGAGCAGGGACGACAGTCACCAAAGATGTCCCTGATGGAGCCCTCGCAACCAGTCGAGTTCCACAGAAAAACATTCAGGACTGGGATAAGAAGCTGAGGCGTCGCCGTGAGAAACTGAAAAAGGAGAAGGGTTAAAGCATGTGTGGGATCATGGGATATGTGGGTCCAAGGGGTACGACGAAGGTTCTTATCGAGGGACTGAAAAGGCTTGAATACCGAGGATATGACTCCGCAGGCATCGCCGTCTTTCAAAAGGAGAAGATTGAGATCCGCAGGAAGGTAGGGAAATTAACCAGGCTTGAGGAGCTCATCGATAAAGAAACTTTTGACGGAAAGGTAGGGATCGGACACACTCGATGGGCCACCCATGGGAAGCCTTCGGATGAAAACGCCCACCCCCACAAGGCCGGTAAAGTAGCCGTTGTTCACAATGGCATCATTGAAAATTATCTTCCCCTGAAAGAATTCCTCAAAAAGAAAGGTCACGTTTTTAGCTCTGAAACGGATACAGAGATCATTGCGCATCTCATCGATGAATTCATTCGGGAAGGACATTCCTTCCCCGACGCGGTTCGGGTCACATTGGACAAGATCAGAGGCTCCTATGCCCTGGGAATCCTCTACGAGGGAGACGAAACGTGTTTGATTGGTGCAAGAAATGAGGCTCCCCTGGTCATTGGTCTCGGCGAAGGGGAAAATTTCGTCGCTTCTGACATCCCTCCGATTCTTCCCTATACGAGAAGCTTCATTTTTATGGAGGATGGCGAAATGGCTGTCCTCTCCTCCAAGGGAGTAAAAGTTTACAATGCCAAAGGAGCGGAGGTTTCGAAAGAGCCGAAACAGGTCAACTGGAATCCCCTCATGGCGGAGAAGGGCGGCTACAAGCATTTTATGCTCAAGGAAATCTTTGAGCAGCCCAGGGCCGTGACCGATACCATTCGTGGCCGACTCTCGGAAGAGAAGGGAGATGTGATCCTCGATAATGTCCGGTTGGATAAGGAAACCTTGAAGAAAATCCATCGGATCATTCTGATCGCTTGTGGCACATCGTATCATGCGGCCCTGGTGGGCAAGTTTCTGATCGAGGATTTGTGCCGAATTCCTGTGGAGGCAGACATCGGCTCTGAATTCCGGTACCGTAATCCCATTATTGGAGAAAACGATCTATTGGTTGCCATCTCCCAATCGGGAGAGACGGCCGATACGTTGGCCGCCCTGAGAGAGGGGAAACGAAAGGGGGCGAAGACGCTCTCCATCTGCAATGTGGTTGAATCGAGCCTCGCCAGAGACTCCGATCATGTCATCTACACCCATGCCGGCCCTGAAATCGGTGTGGCCTCCACCAAGACCTTTACGACTCAACTGATCACCCTCTTCCTCCTCGCTGTCCGGATAGGCCGTGAATTGGGAACCCTCTCCGTGCAGGATGGGAAAAGGCTCATCAATGAGTTGATCCGAATTCCCCATTTGATGGAAGAGATGCTCAAGGCCTCCACGCATGTTGCCCACATCGCCAGGAAATACCTCCATGCCAGGGACTTCCTCTATCTGGGAAGAGGGATCAACTACCCGATCGCCTTAGAAGGGGCGCTGAAGTTGAAAGAAATTTCCTATATCCATGCCGAAGGATATCCAGCCGGCGAGATGAAGCATGGGCCCATTGCCTTGATCGATCGAGAGATGCCCGTGGTTGTTCTTGCCACCCAGAACGAGGTCTATGACAAAGTGATCTCCAACATCGAAGAGGTGAAAGCGAGAGAGGGAAAGGTGATCGCCCTCGCCTCCCCCTCAGACCAGGCGATCGTTCAGAAGGCAGACGATGTGATCACTATTCCTGAAACCACACCCTCCCTGACCCCCATCCTTCTCACGATTCCTCTTCAGCTCTTGGCCTATTATATGGCTGATTTCAAAGGGACGGATGTCGATCAGCCCAGAAACCTCGCCAAAAGTGTCACCGTGGAATAGAGTGGATCCTCATGCCCCTCCTCCAGGATCTCAATCCCGTTCAACAGAAGGCCGTATTGGAAACCGAGGGCCCGCTCCTTGTTTTTGCAGGTGCCGGAAGTGGAAAGACAAGGGTGTTGGCCTACCGCATCGCCTACCTGATTGAAGAGAAGGGAGTTCGCCCCTGGAACATCCTCGCAGTGACGTTTACGAACAAAGCCGCCGACGAGATGAGAGAGCGGGTGGAGCGCCTTTTGGGAAGATCCGCCCAGGGGACCTGGATCTCGACCTTCCACTCGGCGTGCGTTCGCATTCTGAGAAGGCACATCGATCGTCTGGGTTTTCAGAGAAATTTCGTCATTTATGATGGGCAGGATCAGGAGCGCCATCTCAAGTCGGTCATGAAGGAGTTGGACCTCGACTTCAAGACTTACCATCCCAAGGCGTTCCAAGCGGCGATCGAGCGACTGAAGCGTGAAGGGATGACTCCAGACCAATACCATCCCGCCCAGTTTAATATCTTCCAGAAGAGACTCGCCTCCGTCTATTCACGTTATCAGGAAGATCTCCGCAGAAACAATGCCGTCGATTTCGAGGACCTCCTCACATTTGTATTCTTCCTTTTCAAGCGTTTTCCTGACGTATTAAGGTCCTACCAGGAGCTCTGTCGCTACGTCCTGGTGGATGAATTTCAGGATACAAACTCGATCCAATATCAATTGATTAAACGGATCGTCGAGGGTCATCGAAATATCTTTGTCGTCGGGGACGACGACCAATCCATCTACCGATGGAGGGGGGCAGAGATAGGGAATATTCTGAACTTTGAGAAGGACTTCCCCGAGACGAAGGTGATCACGCTGGAACAGAACTACCGTTCCACCCAAAACATTCTTCAGGCGGCAAACCATGTGGTCCTCAGAAACCATTTGAGAAAAGCAAAGGTCCTGTGGACAGAAAACCCCGAAGGTGAACTTCTCACCTTTTACGTTGCTGAAGACGAGAAGGACGAGACACGGTTTGTGGTCAAAAGGGTGATGGAGCAGTGTCATCCCTTCCCCTCTTCAAACGCGGTTCTAGGCAAGCTCGGCAGGACGTACCGTGACATGGCGGTCTTTTACCGGATCAATGCCCAATCGCGTGCCATTGAGGATGAATTGGTCAGGAACCAAATCCCTTACACGGTTGTGGGAGGAATGAAATTCTATGAAAGGAAAGAGATCAAGGATGTCTTGGCCTTTCTGAAACTGATCGTCAATCCATCCGATGGGCTCAGTTTGAAGAGGGTCATCAACATCCCTCCCCGGGGGATCGGAGAAAAGACGATCGAGAGGCTTGAGCAGTATTCGAGAGAGAAAGGTTTCTCCCTCTATGACGGGTTGAAACAGTCACTGAAAGAGGGTTTGCTTGCTTCGGGTGTCCAGTCGAAAATCGAAGCGTTCGTCCAGATGATGGAGGAATTCCGGAAGGAGGCAGGAGCCCTTTCGATCAGCCAGTTGACGTTGGCGCTCCTCGCGCGGACAGAATATCTGGACCGTCTGAAGGCGGAGGGGACCGACGACGCTCTCTCACGGATGGAGAACATTGAGGAATTGATCAATGTGATGGTGGAATTGGAGCGAGGAGAGGACGCTCTTTCGCTTGAAACTTTTTTGGATAAGGTTTCCTTAGTCAGTGATATTGACCTCTATGAGGACAAGGGGAATCGGGTCTCCTTGATGACGTTGCATTGTGCGAAAGGTCTCGAGTTTCCAGTCGTGTTCATGGTTGGGATGGAAGAGGGGTTGCTTCCTCATTACCGGAGAGGCGAGGAGATTGAGGACCTGGAGGAGGAACGAAGGCTCTGCTATGTGGGAATGACCCGAGCCAAAGAGAAACTTTTTCTCTCGCGGGCAGAGCGAAGGTCCACTTTTGGTGTAGGCCGGGCCAACCTTCCTTCTCGTTTCCTTGACGAACTCCCTTCAGAGTTGATCGAGATCGAAGAGAGGGAGAGAAAGGGATCTGATTTTTATTGGGAAGAACGTCTCCCTGCCACCTTGTCAAGAGAACCTGAGCTACGGGAAGAAGATCTCGTTCATATCGGGAGGGAGTTCGCCAACCGTTCGTCAGAGGAGAACCCCCATCCGACTTCTGATGAGCGGACCCTGAGCCCGGAGGGTTTCTATCCTCTCAAGATCGGGATGAAAGTGAGGCATCCCAAGTTCGGCGTGGGAAGGGTGAGATCCGTGGAAGGGATGGACGAAGAGCAAAAAGCCACTGTCGTCTTTCAAACCGTGGGCACCAAACGTTTGAAAGTGGGTTACGTCCATTGGGAGATTCTCGAGTCATGAGTCATTGCGTCATTGGGTCATTGAACGAAGGAATCAAATCCATCATACCAAGAGATCGAGAGGTGGATCCAAAAGCAATCGTCAATGAAATATCGACGTTCGTGAAAAACTATCCTGAGTTGGGCAATCCTTTGTCGCAGTAAGTATTCGAATTTACTACAATTGGATCGCCCGAGTTTGACTTTTAAGGACTCGGTCCTGCCTTCGCCGACCTACCTACGCCCGCCGAAGCGAGGGCTTCGCGTAGGCGGGAGCGGCTACGCGCAGGTCCAAAGTTCTCCAAGAGAACCATCTTTACGGGCTTGGTTTCATTTTTGGCTCGGTTTTGATTTTTTGCACCTTCTTCTATGTTGAGTAGGGGGGTGACGGTTAGACGGATTATTTCCTTTAAGAAATTTTCAAAAGTTTTCAAAAAGTGCTTGACAAATAATGTAAAGTTGGATAAACTTATAAAGTTTTTTCCCTATAACAATTTGTAAAAAGAGTGTTAATCGTAACACGTTGAAATAATTTGATTCTTGAAAAGGGACGTATATGCCGACCATTAATCAGCTCGTTGCAATAGGAAGAAGGGGTTCAAAGCGAAAGACATCTGCTCCGGCTCTGACCGGATCTCCTCAAAAACGGGGAGTTTGCATTCGCGTTTATACGACCACTCCTAAGAAGCCCAATTCTGCCCTCCGAAAAGTTGCCCGAGTTCGATTAACCAATGGGATTGAGGTAACCACTTACATCCCGGGAGTTGGCCACAACCTTCAGGAACACTCCATGGTCCTGATCCGTGGGGGAAGGGTTAAGGACCTTCCGGGCGTACGCTATCACATAATCCGCGGTACCCTGGATTCTATAGGTGTTCAAGACCGGAAACAGAGTCGTTCCAAGTACGGAGCAAAAAAACCTAAGTAAAACCGTTCTCTTTAAAAGACCTATCGAATGATCAGAAGATAGAGAGAAGGACGACCATGCCCAGAAGACGAGAAGTTAGAAAAAGAGAGATTATTCCTGATCCAAAATACCATGATGCATTGATTGCCAAGTTTATTAATGGAGTCATGCGTCGCGGGAAGAAGAGTGTGGCAGAGGGGATCTTTTACGGTTCCATGGACCTCATCCAAGAGAAGATCCACTCAGATCCGGTCAAGATTTTTAGGCAGGCGATGGATAACGTGAAGCCCTTACTCGAGGTGAAACCGCGGAGGGTGGGGGGCGCAACGTATCAGGTGCCTATGGAGGTGAGGCCGGAGAGAAAAACCGCCCTATCGATCCGGTGGATCATTAGCTATGCCAAGCAGCGCCCTGAAAAGACGATGCAGGAGAAGCTTTCTGCAGAGTTGATGGATGCCGCCAATAACCGTGGGGCGGCCGTCAAGAAGAAAGAGGATACTCACAAGATGGCCGAGGCCAACAAGGCCTTTGCTCATTACCGCTGGTAAGACCGCGGATATTCGAATCTGAGTCATCTGGGAATAGGGGTTTTGGGTGTCCCATTCAGAATTAAAAGAACGAACACGAAATATTGGGATCATGGCCCACATCGATGCGGGGAAGACGACCACCACGGAGCGGATTCTCTACTACACCGGTGTCACTTATAAGATGGGCGAGGTCCATGACGGTTCTGCCACCATGGACTGGATGGAGCAGGAAAAGGAGAGGGGGATCACCATTACTTCAGCCGCCACCACCTGCTTCTGGAAAGACTACCGGATCAACATCATCGACACCCCCGGTCATGTGGACTTCACCATCGAGGTGGAGCGATCCCTTCGCGTTTTGGATGGAGCGGTTGCGGTCTTCTGTGCTGTAGGAGGCGTGGAGCCGCAGTCCGAGACCGTTTGGAAACAGGCCGATAAGTACCAGGTCCCGAGGATTGCGTTCATCAATAAGATGGACCGGGTCGGATCTGATTTCGAGACATGCATTCAGATGATGGTGGACCGTCTCCATACGACGCCTCTCCCACTTCAAATTCCGATTGGGAAGGAGGAAGATTTTCAGGGGGTGATCGACCTCGTCACCATGAAGGCCATCCGTTACGAGGCTCACAGCCTCGGCGAACGTTTTGACGTCCTGGAGATCCCGGAGTCTTATAAAGAGAAGGCGCACAAACAAAGGGGCGTTCTGATAGAGAGATTGTCGGAATGGAATGACTCCTTGATGGAGAAATTCATTGAAGGCAAGGAGGTTCCGGAAAAGGAATTGAAGCAGGCCATTCGGACGGCCACTCTCCAGATGAAGGGAACGCCTGTCCTATGTGGCACAGCCTTCCGAAATAAAGGGGTCCAGCCGTTGCTCGATGCCATCATTGATTATCTCCCCTCTCCCTTGGATGTTCCTCCTGTGAAGGGGGTGGATCTAGACGGAAAGGAGCTCTCTTTTTCGGCTCATAATGGACACCCTCTCTCTGCGTTGGCATTCAAAATTATGGCGGATCCGTATACAGGGCAGTTGACCTTCTTCCGAATCTATTCTGGGTCTTTGAAGTCGGGCGATTCGGTCTTCAACGCCACAAAAGGGAAGAGGGAGAGGATGGGTCGTCTGGTTAAGATGCACGCTAACAAGCGCGAGGAGATCCAGGAGGTTTCAGCTGGGGACATTTTTGCTGCGGTGGGTCTCAAGTACACGACCACCGGGGATACGATCTGCAGTGAAAAACAACCGATCATTCTGGAATCGATCAGCTTCCCCAATCCGGTGATTTCTATTGCCATTGAGCCGCAAACACAGGGCGATTTCGAGAAATTAGGGACTTCCCTGAACAGGTTAGCCCTTGAAGATCCCTCGTTTAAAGTGAAGACCGATGAGGAGACAGGGCAAACGATCCTTTCCGGGATGGGGGAACTCCATCTGGAGATTATCGTTGATCGGCTTTTGAGAGAGTTTCATGTGAAGGCCAACGTAGGGAAACCTCAAGTGGCCTACCGGGAGACCCTTACCAAAACCGTCAAGTCGGAGGGCCGGTTTATCCGTCAGTCGGGTGGGAAAGGCCAGTATGGTCATGTCTGGTTGACGAT
>Ga0315288_10008723_pt1 | contig 12783 bp, 18 predicted proteins | sample YL17G11_20_MG_FD_203454 | JGI IMG/M metagenome (GOLD analysis project Ga0315288, IMG submission 203454) | Sediment microbial communities from Yellowstone Lake, YNP, Wyoming, USA - YL17G11_20 | ecosystem: Environmental > Aquatic > Freshwater > Lake > Sediment | place: USA: Wyoming | collected...
CGGCTGGGAGACCTGGATGGATGCTCCCCATGAGAACCCGTTCGACTGCATCCGCTTCCTGAAGAAGGAGCTCGGCTTCGTCCGCGACGACCTCAAGTCGGTGGAGCGAGAGCTCTCCACCGTGGAGGCCCCGCGCAGGGACACCTTCGGATGAGCGACACTCGCCGGCTATTCCTGATGCTCTCCGTCCTGGTGCGGTACCGCCGCCCAATGACCGTTCAGGAGATCTGGCTCCGGCTCCCCAAGAACGACCGGGTCCACGTGCGGTCGGTTCAGCGGGACCTTGTGATTCTCAAGCGCTGGATGAAACTTGTGGTTGACAGGTCCGAGAAGCCATACCGCTGGTCCTTTCCTGACAAGTCCCCCTGCCCCTGCTGCTGGAAATGAGCGACCGGGGCTGGTTCGGCAAGGACTGGGGTGCTCCCGTATGCAAGAGCACACCGGAGCTCCCTACGCCGAGGAACCTCCTCTGCATCCGATGCGACCGCCCCTTCAAGGATGGAGACCAGGGGCTGGTCATGCCGTTCGTCTCGGACGGTCCGTCCGCCTGCGCCTACCACCTCGACTGCTTCATGAAGTCAGTCCTTCCACCGGAGAGATGGCCGTCATGACAGAGAAGAGCGACATGGCCCGGAACCCTCCGCCTCCCGCGGTCGGGGACGTCTTCGAAGGGCCGCCCATCGGGCACGGCGGTTCGAGAATGACCGTCAAGAAGGGCCTCTACTACGTGAGGGCGATCGTCGACCATGAGAAGGACGACGAGTATGACCACATGTACCAGATCGTCTTTCGGTTCTTCTCTCAGCGCAAGGGATGGCGCTATGAGGTCGTGAGCGCGTTCGCCATCGGGGTCGGCCTCTACGTGAAGGTCAGCAAGGAGAGGCGGAGGACCGAGGCTGGCGTTGAAGACTGATGGTCCGCCGATGACGTCCGCCATGCTCTCCGACATGTTCGCTGAGATGGAGGCGAAGGGACAGAAGGTAGCCTGGGTCCTGTCCAAGGAGCCCCTCGGGGCAATGGCTTTCAACTCCGTCTGGAACGCCGAGTTCGTCCAGGACGAGACGTTGGAGTCCGGAACTATCGTCTTGAAGTCCAACTCCGCCACCCTTCAGTTCGCCTACTGGCACCCGCCGGGAAGCTTGACCAACGGACATTTTTGGGTCTTGAAGCGCCTGATGGCAAAGGGAGAAGGCCTGTGGGACTGTCGTCAATGCGGGTTGTCCGCCGAGTCCAAGAGCGTCGTCGGGTTCCGCGTCTCCATACCGCACTGGGCTGACTTGAAAGGCGGTAGCTGTGAGCAGACCGTCGTCGACCTGGTGCACGCGCTGTAGGTCTTCCGATCGGCCGAGTACCGGGGAGTGGAGGTGACGGAGATGCTGATGATGAACGAGAGCAAGGCGATTGTGGAGCAGACGGGCGGCACGGGCGTGGACTCGCAGGGGAACGCGGTGGTCGACGACAGGCTCAAGGCCTTCCTCGACACGCTCAGCACCCGGAAGGTCGCACACGGTCAGCTCGTCTTCCAGGGCATCTGCTCGCACTGCGGCCACTGCCACCAGCCCATCTCGGACGCCATCTCGGTCGAGCGCGGGATCGGCCCGACCTGCAGCAAGAAGGGCTACCTGGAGGATCCGAAGAACGGTGACGGGACGGACGCGATGATCGCGCTCGCCGAGTACCCGCAGCTCGTGGAGTTCCTCCTCCAGCACAGCGAGCCCGGCAACCTCCGCGGCCTGATGAACGCCCTCGTGAAGGTCTGCGCCCTGAACGCGGGCAACTCCAACCTCCACGCGGCCTGCTGCGACGCCATCGACGCGCTCGGCTACCTCAAGCTCGCCAACGCGATGCGAGAGAGCATCTCGTGCATGGTCATCAAGGCGTCGAAGACGCACCCGGGCAGCTACGAGGTCTACGTCAAGAAGGGCGCATGGAGCTGGGCCTGGGACCGGGCCGTCCTCAGCATCCCCGGCGCGTCCAAGCAGCGCAACCCCACGCTCCACGTCCGCGTGCCCATCCACGCCGAGGGAGACCCGAAGAAGGTCATCGGCGGGAAGTTCGAGGGTCAGCTGATGTCGAACAAGGCGGCCCTCTGGAAGCTCATGGTCCAGTTCTTCGCCGGCCGCTGCGCCAAGACGCCGAACGGCGGCGTGAAGATCCTCGCCAAGAACAAGCCGGCCTCCGAGCCCCCTCCCGCCCAATGAGCTACCGGCGCATACTGATTGGCGAGGTGAAGCCCGGCGACGACGTCTTCACCGGGACCGGGGACCTGCTCCGGGTCACCGAGGTGGACGTCGCGACGGACGCCGTGTGCCTCCACGGGCACCACTTCGTCGGAAGCGACTTCAACAAGCTCCCCGGCTCCTTTACCGACGTCCACGCAGCGACCGTCATCCGGGTTGAAAGGGTGACATGATCTCGTCGGAAACTACCCTCGGATCCCTTGAGTCCCTCCTCGAACTCCACGGGGTCACCATCTCCTCTATCCGCAAGTACCCGCGCGGCTGGTGGGTGGAGATGCGATCAAAGCACGGAGACTTCGAGGTCGTGGCCGGTCAGACTATGACCTCGGCCGTCCGCGACTGCCTGAAGAAGGCCCTGAAGATCTCCGACCGACCCATCGAAGAGCTCATTGAAAGGTCTTCCCTCGGGACGCCCGAGGCGAGGGCCCTCCGCGCGTCCGCCTCGAAGGAGGCCGTGGACGCGGTCCTGAAGAAGGCCCACACGTACGAGAACCCGGCGGTACACTGGAGGTCCGGAGGCACCAGCTCTTGCGGCCTGGTCCGCGCTGGAGGCGACCACGCCCGCTTCGCGAACTCCCTTGAGGAGGTCACGTGCGGGCGCTGCAAGCACAGCGCCCGTTACCGGTCGGACGCCATAGAGCAGCGCAGGCGGCGGTCGTAGGTCCGGCTGTCCGGCCCGTACCGACGGTATGGAGATCGTAGTCGTGCCAACCGCGCCAAAACCTGGACCCATCACGCTCGAGGAACTGCGCCGAGCACAGTCGGACGTCTTCCTCGCCGGCCTCTCCGTGAAGGAGCTGGACGGGGGCGCTGCCGTCCGGGGCGAGTACGGGGCCCGCAAAGACCAGACCATCATCTACTTCCACACCGTGCTCTGCCACGACAAGCGCGTGAAGGTGACCTTCACCAAGCCCGACAACGCCTTCGACGACGCGGTCCTCCTCATGAAGGAGTTCGACAAAGAGCGCGCCTTCACCTCGGCTTTGCGCATCATGATCGGCGACTCGAACCCGCGCTTTCGCAGCAAGGAGCGGGTTCTGGCCTTCGTGAAGAAGGTCGGCGTCCACGAGGTCACCAAAAACCTCCCGCCCGTCTTCTCAGACTTCATGTTCGCCGTCCTCCATGCTTTCAACTGCAAGCTTGGGAAGGACGTCGGCGAACAGGTTGCGAAGCTTCGCTCGCAGATTCTAACCCTCATCCCCCATCTGTCCTTGTCGGACGTAGTCCGCATCTATAAGGAAGAGATGGTCGACTGGGTGTCAAAGTCGTAAACCCTGGGTTTTGAGCGGGACGGCCTCGGTCGGGAATCGAACCCTGGCCCCGTGTTACGCGCGACAGGCCATATCCACACCGCGAAGTGTCCCGAGGCCGCCCCGCTCATAGGTTACAGCGCGCGCCGGAAGTCTCGACGGGCGCGGCGTAACGATCGATGGGACGACGACGACTCCGGCTCGCGCAGATTGGCTGCGTCACGCCATGGAGGCACACTCACCCAAGGTACGGAGATCATCATGGCGAGCAAGAAGAAGACGGCAGAGACGACCCAGGCGACAATCACCGCAGCCGCAGCCCCGGCACCGGCACCCGCCGCAGCCCCGGGATCGGCGCTCGGCGCTCTCATGGCGCTCGGCGCTAAGAAGCAGGCCCCCGCCACGGCCTCCACCATCGTGCAGTCCCTCACGGACCCGGCCATCCAGGGCGCGTCGAAGACGGGCTCGATCGTCAAGCTCGGCTTCGACCCGTCTATCGCAGAGAAGGCCAAGAACTGCGCCGCCCTGAAGGAGGCCCTGGAGAACGCCGAGTCCGCGTTCGCCACACTCCAGGGCGACATGCGCGACTACGGCGCCAGCAAGCGCGTCCGCTACAACGACCTGTTCAAGTCGGACGCCGTGACGGTCGCCGTTCCGTACGAGGTCCAGACGCCGGCCGGCATCGAGAAGAAGTTCGTCCAGGTCATCTGCACGAACAAGTACTCCTGCTCGCAGGACATCATCAAGGGGAACAAGGAAACGCTCGGCGAGTTCTACCCCCGCCTCTTCGAGGAGACCGAGACGAAGACGCTCAAGCCGAACGCCGAGGAGCTGATCCGCAATCTCCTGACGGAGATGGGCCTGACTGGCGAGCAGCTCGACAACACGATGGACAACCTCCGCGAGGTCCGGGTCTCCGTGAAGGCGAAGGACGGCTACGAGCAGGAGGCGCGCAACGTCCCCGAGGCGATCAAGACGATCCTCGATCAGGGCGTCAAGCGCCAGCAGCCTGCGCTGAAGTTCCCCGGCTGATCACCCCGTCCGGCCCGGGCCGACGCAAGTCGCCCGGGCCGACGCGTACCGGACGGTGGAGGTGACGGTCATGGCGACGGCGATCAAGAAGTATCCAGTTCGAACCGCGGACGAAGTGCGACCAGAGGACCTGGAGGCGGGATCCGAGCTGTTCGTAGCGGTTGCGTACCACTACGCTCACTGGAGCGGTGAGGACGGCGACTACGAAATCCACGAGGAGAGCGACTGCGACGAGATCATCGTCGGCGTCTTCACGAGCGAGCGGCTCTACCGCATCGGCGTGGAGGCCTACTTCGAAGAGTTCGAGCCCGTCGAGGACGGCAACGGCCCGATCAGCTCGATCGGCATCTTCCAGTCGGCGCTGAACCATCACGGCACCGGGCCGAACATCAACGGCTTCGACGCTCACACCGGCTGGAGGCTCAAGTGAGCTACATTAAGGGCCGGCAGATTCCGGTCGCCTCGGACATCGCACGCCAGCTCGACGAGCTGAAGCTGAAGGTCGTGGCCCTCGAGGCACTATCCTCCGGGCGGATAATTCCTTCAAGGTTCCCTTCCCTTTGGGGAAAGGGAACGAACTTCCGGAGCCCGGAATCCGTCCTGCTGCTAGAGAAGTTACGCACGCGCAAGCCGAGCTTCCAGTCCCACCGCGTCCACGGCTCAGTCCGCGTTGACGTGGACGGGACCACTGTGGGGAGCGTCGACGTTGCGGAGGCCTCAAAGAATGTGGGTCTGAGCTTCCAGAGCAGGAAGGCCCACGGCGGGCAGATGTTGCCAATGTGCTTCGCCAAGCCGGATCAGCACGAGCGCAAGAAGATGGCGTACGTCTGCTCCTTCCTAGGATACTTGTTTGACGACAGGCCATCGGAGGAGAGGCGCGTTGCCATTGTTGGTGCTCTGTCGAACGCCAGCGACTGGTACTCCAAGTTTTCCAAGGGCCACCTCGGAGAGAGCGAGGCGTACCATCTATACCAAGAGCTGGTCAAGGAATGTCCCACGCTCATCGACGTGTTCCACGACGTCGACGAGGCCATCAAGAGCGCGCGACGTGAGGACGTGGCCGAGGCCGTGTCCCGCGTCCAAAAGGACCTTCCGTTCCTGGTCGGCAAGCTCTCTGAAGAGGAGTGGGCCGAAATGTACCGCCAGGCCGTGGTCGACGGGGTCCACGGCCTGTGAGGTGTAACGTCCTTCCATGCCCAAGATCGAGGACCTCGACGAGTTCCTGCGCCTCTGCCGCGGACAGGGCGTTTACGTTCCTGAGGCCGACGAGCGGTTCCGCCGCTGTGTGCTGGCGGCCGTCCGGAACGGCTTTGGCGGGAGCGACCTGTCGGGGCTGGAGAGCGCGTCGGACCGTAAGTTCGTCCTTCGCCGGGAGATCCACGCCGATGAGGTGGGGTCGTACGCGGCCTCCTTCAAAACCCTCGTCCAGGACTATGGGGAATACCTCTCCCATCCGAGGTCCTTCCTTAGCCCGGCCGCGAAGATCCGGCCGCGCCGCTTTCAAAAGCGGAAGGCCGCCTGAGGGTATGGCATATATCGGCGGGACCTATGCCACACCTCGCGGAAATTCCCGTACCTGGTCCGTAACCGGCCTCCCACGGAGGTTCACATGAAACAGGTTACGCTCTCAGAACGACAGATGAACGTGCTCATGAGCCTCGGCAAGGCCGTCGACGACGCCCTGACCGAGTTTCGGGGCCGGACGCCGGCCGACGTTGCCATGGCCGCTCACTCAGCCTACTCGTCGATGCTCGCGCTTCAACTCCCGTCGCCGGGCTCCCTTGCAGCTCCGGCCCCGGTGCGCAAGAAGCCCAAGGCGAAGGGAAAGGCAAAGAAGGCATTAAAGACCGTCACGACGGCCAAGTCCGACAGGACGGTCAGCATCATCTCCGTCCTGAACAAGGCGAAAGAGCCTCTTCCCGCGAGCGGCATCGCCGAAAAGCTCGGCATCTCCGGCCAGGGGCTCGGCCCCGTCCTGAACAAGATGTTCACCGACGGCTCCATCACGAAGAAGAAGGTGGACGACGTTCTCGTCTGGGGCGCGAAGTCCCGGCTAAACGGAAAGTCCAGCCATTCTCACGCGAACTGACGGCTGTACCGTCCGGTCGTGGAGCTCCGCGGCAAAGAGTGGGCCCCCGTGTTCAACGCGTCGGGAGCCCGAGGGTGGTCCGGGGAAGGCTACTGGTTCCACAAGCCGTGGTGGCCGCTCGGACTCCGCTGGTCGGGGTCCGAGTTCGTGGCCAAGACCACGACCCTGTGTCCTCGGCCGGGCAACATGCCGCTGACGAAGGGGTATGCCCCGGCTCAGCTGAACCCCCCGTGTATATTGGTCAAACCCCTGGCAGGGGTCACGCTCAACTCTGTGGGACTATCCGGTCCTGGCGCGGAAGTCCTGTTCGCGAGGTGGAGGGAGTCCTTCGCCCGCGATAACGTCCGGCGTGCCTTCATCTCGTTCATGTCCGTGCAGTCCACCCCGGAGGGAAGGCTGGCGGAGGCCGAAGGATTCGCTCGCCTCTTCCACGAGTTCTGCCTTCAGGTCGGCGCCAATATGACCGTAGGATTACAGGTCAATTTCTCCTGCCCGAACGTCAGCCTTCCGACCGACAAGCTCGTGTCTGAGGTAGGCTCCATTCTGGGAGCTTTCCGTGAGTCGAACGTCGCCGGGATCCCTGTCATCGCGAAGTTCTCGGCCGCGACCCCTGTATGGGATGTCGTTCAGGCATGCCAGGCATCGCGGGACTGTGACGGCATATCCGTGTCGAACACGGTCCCGTGGGGGAAGCTCCCGGAGAGGATCGACTGGAAAAAACTGTTCGGGTCGGACGTTTCGCCGCTGGCGCACCTAGGCGGCGGGGGCCTGTCCGGCAAGCCTCTTCTGCCCATCGTCCGCGACTGGATTCTCGAGGCCCGCAAGCTCGGCTTCAAAAAGGCCATCATCGGAGGCGGCGGCGTCCTCTCTTCAGACGACGCGGGCGTCCTGCTCGACGTCGGTGCGGACGCCGTGGAGATCGGATCCGCTGCCATACTCCGCCCGTGGAGGGTCCATGGGATAGTGAAACATGTGCTGATGAGGACCGGATACCGTGAACACTCCTATCTCCATAACCCGCCCTGACGACTTTCACGTGCACCTTCGGGACGGCGATGTGCTGAAGGGCGTGTGTCGTTACACGAGCTCCGTCTTCGAGCGAGCGCTCGTCATGCCGAACCTGACGCCTCCCATCCGAACCGGCCACGATGTGGCTTCATATAGAGAACGCATCATGAGCGCACACGGGAGCGAGCGCGAGTCGTTCACGCCGCTCATGACGTTCAAGATCATGCCGAACATGCTGCCGAACGACGTGGCCGCCTGCGTGGCCGCTGGCGCTGTCGCCGGCAAGCTCTACCCGGAGGGCGTGACCACTAACTCCGAGGACGGCGTGAAGAGCTTTTTCTCCGTGGAGCCCGTCTTTGCCGAGCTCGAAAGGCTCGGAGCGGTCCTGTGCCTTCACGGCGAGACGCCCGGCGTGTTCTGCATGGACCGGGAAAAGGCCTTCCTCCACGACTTGCGGAAGATCGTCAACGATTTCCCGAAGCTCCGCATTGTCCTGGAGCACGTGACGACGGCGGACGCCGTGCGGGCCGTCCGGGAGGGCCCGGATACGCTGTCCGCCACCATCACCGTCCACCACCTTGTCACGACCCTCGACGACATTGTAGGGGGCTCGTTAAACCCTCACAACTTCTGCAAGCCGATCCCGAAGAGGCCGGAAGACATGTGGGCTCTCAGGCACGCCGTTTTCGACGGGAGCCCCAAGTTCTTCCTCGGGACGGATTCGGCCCCTCACCTTGTCGGGACTAAAGAGTGCGCGTCGGGCTGCGCTGGCGTCTTCTCGGCCCCGTGCGCCATGGAGACCCTGTTCGAGCTGTTCGAGGACGCCCAGGTCAACGAGGCCGTCCTGGAGGCCTTCACGTCCCGGAACGGGGCACGGTTCTACGGCCTCCCACAGAACCGGGACACGGTCGAGTTTGTCCGGCGGCCGTGCTTCGTCCCGGCCGTCATCGCGGGCGTCGTTCCCTTTAGGGCCGGTCAGGAGCTGCGTTGGTCGAGAGAGCAGTAGCGCGACCGTAGCTCCCGGCACCCCGGCTGTACGGGTAACCATGGGACCCGGAGCAGTCGCCCACTTCTCGGACGGCCAGAAAGCACACACGGGCGTCGTCCTCGACGTGTCCGAGGACGGAGATGCCTGGGCCCTGTTCTTGACGTCAAACCCGCACTGGAACAGTCGCTGCCGTCCAGTGACGCTCGACGAGCTGACCCTTTGCGGGTTTGCGAAGAAGGATGATAAGCAGACGTACTTCGCCCCCGTCATACGTCCGTCCCAGGACGCCTACCCGTCGGACGTCACCTTCCCCGACCACCGCGTCCTGGACCTTGTGGAAGAGTTCGGTCCGTCGCCGTTCCTTCCGCCCGCCATAAGCCTCCCTGCCGAGATCTTCCCTCCGGTGAAGAGACAAAGGTCGTCCTTCGCAAGCGTCCCGCTGTCCCGGTACATCGACAGGGCCATCGCAAAGCTCGGCGGAGTCCACGACTGGGAGAAGTCCGACGGCCACAGGCTCGGACGCGTGGCTTGGGGTTTGGACGACCTCCCCCGCTCGGAGCTCCTACAGCTCTGCGCCATGCTCCCCGGCCTGACCGAGTTCTTCACCAGGCGCCCCTCTGTCTCCCTCAGCCTTCAGTCCCGCTGGGCGAAGATCGGCGCCGTCCTCGGCGTGTACCGGGAGAAGCGCGGCGTCCCAGGCCCGCTGATGGCCCGTCGGATGGGCGTCACGGACCGTGAGTACCGGGCGTTCGAGAATGGGCTTCTCTGCCCTTCCCACAACGAGATGCTGACCATCATGGCGATGCTGCCCGGCATTCCGGACGAGTGGACCCTCCCCACGTCCGTCCCGCTCCTCGCGGACTGCCTCCTCATCCAGATGAGAAGGCGCCGGTGGTTTACGGACAACGTCTCGTCCAAGCTCCGCATACCGCTCCAGCGCGTGGATGAGATCCTCATCGACATTCAGAAGCCCACGGAGCCTGAGATGAAGAAGCTCCGGACCCTTTTCCAGGACCTTCCTCCGTGGCGTCCTCTTTACCTGGAGCTGGACGGACTGTGCCCTATTACGGGTGAACAACGTTCAGAGTTGACCCCGAAGCAATGAGGTGGTTCGGCGAATCCTGGAAGGGCGAGGTCTGCTCGGCTTTCCTCCAGGTCCCCAACCCGGGCGGTTCGTGCTCCTTCTGCCGGGAGACCATCGCGCCCGACGACCGGGGGTTCGTCTTCGACGGCGGAGCTGCTTGCCACAAGAAGTGCCTGTCGCGCGCCATCAAGGGCAAGACATGGGTGGACCATATCTGGACCTCGAGGATGCACTCGCTCTGGAACCGCGGGTGGACGTGCTCCCGCTGCGGCGTGGTCGTCTTCGCGGATCCGGACACGGAGGAGGGTCGCAAGAAGAACGAGTATGACCGGAAGGTGACGGAGGACTGCACTGCATCGCTCGTTGACGCCGTCAGCAAATCGTGACCGCTTTGATGTACCGGTAACCATGGATAGGACGATAGCCTGTGGCGATGTGCACGGTTGCCTCGACGAGCTTCGAGAGCTGCTAGACCTCCTGCGCCTGTCTCCTCAAGACCACCTTGTGTTCGTCGGCGACCTCGTCGACCGCGGCCCGAAGCCAGTCGAAACTGTGCGCTTCATCCGCGATTTGGTGTCCGACAGACTCCCGGGGAAGACCACCGTCCTCTGCGGTAACCATGAACAGAAATGCGCGAAATGGCGACTTCGGGAAGCACAGCGAAGGGAGACCGGACGTGAGAACAAAATGCGGGCTCCGTCTCCGGAGCGCCAGGCCCAGTGGGAGGGGTTGACGGACGACGAGGTCGACTGGCTCCGGAACCTCCCTTTGACGGTCCCCCTCACCGACAACTGGCTCGGAGTGCACGCCGGCTTGATTCCGGGGATCCCCCTGGAAAATCAGGACTCGGACAAGATCACCCGTCTACGGACCCTCTACCCTGACACGATGAAATCCGGTCAGCTGACGGACGAACAGTCCCCATTGGAGGACCCTCCGGGGACGGTCTTCTGGACGACCCTGTGGAAGGGCCCATGGAGCGTCGTCTATGGACATGCCGTCCACAGTCTTGAAATGCCGCGAATCGACCGTGGACATAACGCGGATGGCGACATGATCGCCTGCGCCGGCATCGACACCGGCTGCTGCTTTGGCGGGAGGCTTACGGCTGCGACCCTCCACCGGAACGGCGGCGTGGAGTTCACGCAAGTTCAAGCAAAGCGACAGTACGCGGAGTTTGGAAAAACTCGATAAGTCGTGACGGTCAGGCGTTCTCGACCAGGCGGAACACCACGGCCTCCGTTCCGAGGCCCGTGGAGATCTGCGTTAGCCCCGCGTCCGCGGCGTAACGGCTCGTGACCCAGATGCTCGTCCCGTCGAAGCACATGTCGCCCAGCGAGGAACTGATCGGGACGTTCACGGTCGCGATGACTATCTCCGCTCCGAGGGTGGGATCAATTCGCCACACGTTCTGTCCGGACTGGTAACTGGTGAACCATAGGTACGTGCCGTCGGACGTGAAGTTCATCCCTCCGTTTTCGGACATGCCGAGGCCGACGTCGACGTTCGCAATGGGAGCGCTCGGGAATGTGGCGGGGTTGAAGCGGAGAATGGGCGCTGTGGTGCTAAGGTTAGGAGCCGCGCCGACCCAGACGCTTCCGAAAGCGAAGTAGATGCCCCACATCTTCCAGGTGCTGAATCCGCCCGTCAGCGTGTACGACGTGACGGCCGCCGTCGTGGCGTCGATCCTCTTCAGAACCCCCGGGTCGCCGTTGAAGTCCCCGGCCGTGACCCAGACGGCTCCCGCTCCGAACGCCAGCTCCTCAATGTGCGTGGTGAGGTTGGCGGACCAGACCGGGGTCGGGTCCGCCGGGTAGGCTGCCAGAACGTCCGCAATCGCGTACTTGTGGACCTTCGCGATGGGCGATCCGCCCGTCTCGTTGACGCCCACGTAAATGTTCGTGCCGTCGGACGTGACGGACCGGGCCTGCATGAAGTTGGCCGACGCGTACTTTATGTTTCCGACGGGATTGTTCGTCGCCGGGTCAATCATCACGAGGTAGGTCCCGTGGCTTGGGACGGAGGCAATTCCCCTCACGCAGGCGCAAAGGTAGCCTCCAGCCTCCCTCACTTCCCTGATGGCGACGGACGAGGCGAAGTTTCCTCCTCCGTGCAGGGCATAGTCCAGAAGGTGCGCCCTTGCGGTGACCTTGGGCGTCGGCAAAGCGGGGTTCACTCCCTGAACGTACGGGTATTGCCCGTAGTTTCCGCCATCGTCGCCGTGACCTGCAAACCAGACCTTCGATCCGACAAAGGCTATCGTGTTGGTGCTATTGAAGTGCGCGGGGAAGGTCTCGACGTACCCGTAACGGTAGTTCAGGTACGCCGCAATTCCGTCGAACGTCGCGTCACTGAATAGGGCTTGCGATAGCCCGATCTCCACCGCCAGGCCGTCATAAAACCCGCTGACGCTGACGACCAGAAGCCCTGTGACGAACTGGATGGCGGCGGACTCTTCGAGAACCCACCGGCTGCTGCCGAGCCTCAGCTGGATGTTAGTACCGTCATACCGCCCCTGGATAAGGACCAGGGTCCCGTCGTCGAAGGTCTCTCCGGCGACCTGAGGGATGGCGAAGGAGTCGTACTGGTACATCTGGGCTATGGGCTCACGGCGCTTGAAGTAGAGGCCCCAATACCCGCCGTCGTCCCCTATCAGGGCACCGTTCCCGTAAACGGTGTTCGGTAGGTTGTCGTAGAGGATCGACGTGACGTTTATCAGTGCCCAGAACGACCACTGCGTATCCGTGATGAAGTCGGAGAGCGGGAGTCCGGACTCAAACCTTTGAGCGTTGATCTGTGTGGGGGTCCCCGGCGGGGGCACATGGTCCGTGTTATTGAACTTGACGCTCAGGTGCCCATTGAACGCGGGACCGAACTCCGGAACCTGGCCGAGGAGTGCGGGCAGGCTGTGTGAGCCCGACGTTCCGGCGCTCGGAGTCCCGATCCACGTGACACCATTGTAATACCCCGCCCGCAACCAGAGCGTCAGGGGTAGCAAAGACGGGTCATATGGCGGCGGAGGAGGCGGTACGACGTGGAGGACGCTCCGCGGTCCCTGGAAAAGACCTCCCGCGATTCCGCCTGTCCCCGTG
>Ga0315288_10008725_pt1 | contig 12781 bp, 7 predicted proteins | sample YL17G11_20_MG_FD_203454 | JGI IMG/M metagenome (GOLD analysis project Ga0315288, IMG submission 203454) | Sediment microbial communities from Yellowstone Lake, YNP, Wyoming, USA - YL17G11_20 | ecosystem: Environmental > Aquatic > Freshwater > Lake > Sediment | place: USA: Wyoming | collected...
AATCAGCCGCACGCCCTCGCCGGAGTGTCCCTGGATGCCCATCTGTGTGGCGACCTTGGCTTCCCTGGCCGCTTGGGCGAGCATGCGGGCCTCGTACACATCGTGCGTCAGAGGCTTCTGGCAATAGACGTGTTTGCCGGCCTTCATGGCGGCCATCGCAATGACGGCATGCGTGTGGTCGGGCGTGGCCACGAGCACGCCGTCGATGCCTTTCTCGCGGTCGAGCATCTCGCGGAAATCCTTGTACAGGGTAGCGTTCGGATACCGCTTGAAGGTCTTGGCGGCGTAGACGTGGTCCACGTCGCACAGGGCGACTATTGTTTCGGTCTCGAGGTTCCTCAGGTTCGACGCCCCCATGCCGCCCACGCCGATGCCGGCGATGTTCATCTTCTCGCTGGGCGGAATCTGCCTTGGGCCGCCCAGGACGTGCCGCGGCACGAGGGTGAATACCGCAGCCGTAGCGGCCGCCCCCAGGAACTCTCGCCGACGCAGGGTGACGGGTTTCATGCTGAGCCTCCTTTCAACGGGAACGTTGTGCGTAACGGTTGCTACTTCGCCGCCTTCTCCTTGCGGGCTACGAGGATCATATCGCGGCTGGCGGCAGGGTCGAACGGTTTCGGGTCGTACCCGCCGTAGAACTGGAGCCGCACGAACCCCGCCTCGGTCGCGATGGTCTTCAGTTCTGCCTGCTCCAGCGCCCAGGCCCGGGCGTGCGTCTCCATTTTTTTCCACTCACCCGCCTGCTTCTCCAGCACCACGACGTCGAGTTCGCAGTGCTGGCGCTGCTTCCGCACGACCTTCAGAAACAGGATCTCGCGGTCGTCCACCGCCCGGACGCGAGGCCCCTCGTACAGGTTCTGGCCCTCGGGGATGACGGCGTAGTTCAGCGTGTGGATCACCGCCACCCCGCCGGGTGCCAGGATCTCGTACATGCCCGCGACCGCCTGCCGCAGACCGTCCCGCGAGTCCACCAGCGCCAGGCTGTTGCCCGTGCAGATAACCGAGTCGAACGGCCGGTCGAACCGTTTCGGCAGGTCCCGGAAATCCGCCACTTCGAACCGCACTTTGCCGTGTTCGCCGCCCGTCTGGCGCCGCGCGTCTTCGATCATCGCCGGCGAGAGGTCCGACCCGACCGCCTCCAGCCCCCACCGCGCGAACAGCCGGACGTGATGGCCCGTCCCGCACGCGCAGTCCAGCACCCGCCGCGCCTTCGCGCTCGAAAAAACGCGCTGGAAAAACGGCGCCTCGAACCCGAGGCGGTGCTCCCAGTTCACCATCAGGTCATAGTATGGCTGGAATGCGTCGAAGGGACCCTGAGCCTCAGCCATCGTCGCGCCTCCGGTTGCCCCACCGAGAAAGGAACGCCCGGATTCTAGGTTCCGCGGCCCCGAAATGCAAACGTTTCCGCGCGGCCTTGCCTTTTGGGGTGTGACCACGGATTTTGGCAGGGCCCGTCATCCTTGTCAGCCCCGGAAGCCCCGAAGGGGTCCCTTCGGGAGGGCGTATTGTTCTCTAGCCACGGGCGCAAGCCCGTGGGAACCAGGAACCAAGCACCACACCTTTCCTTTTGTTGCCGTTTCCAAGCCCCGTAGGGGCGCTTGAAAAGGTTCCATCGCCCCTACGGGGCTCCAACAGAGTAAGGGGAGAATGTTTTCTGCCCCCGCTTCCTTTCCACGGGCTTGCGCCCGTGGCTAGAGAACAGTCGTGCCTCCGGCACTTGTTACGGCCCCTTTCGATGCCCAACACCCGTGCCAGGAAAATTAGTCACACCCGCCTTTTGGGTGTGGCCGCATTTCGTGGCAAAGGGTCAAGGCTTCCCTCAAAACCACGGTGTGGCACGGCCGGTCTTGCCCGGCCGTGCCTCGGCGCACGGCGGGCCCCGCCTTCGCCAAGGCTAGGGCGGGCAAGCAAGGCCCGCCGTGCCACACGCAGATTTGAAAGCGGCCTCGACGAGGTGCCACGAAATGCGGCCACCCCGCCGGACCTTCCGCGCGGCAAGACCTTGACAGGGGCGGCGCTCGATTCTATTCTTCCGTTGAGGTGCTCGGGTGGTGGAATTGGCAGACACGCCAGCTTGAGGTGCTGGTGGCCATAAAAACGGCCGTGCAGGTTCAAGTCCTGTCCCGAGCACCAGGCACCCACGAGGGCCGTCCGCCGCAACGGACGGCCTTCTCTTTTCCGGGCAAAGCCCCACGCCGCCCAAGGCGAGGTTCCGCCCCTTGAGGGAGTGGTGCGCACTCCACCCACGCCGGGAACGGGGCGCGTGCAACAGCCGCCCGGCCCCGTGGGAGCGATTACGGAAGAGGACTCACCGGGAAATCCTTCTCTACCCCGGTCGGATGCGATGGGTCGACATCAATGGGCGGCCAGAGGGCCTCGCCGCGCTTCTGGGCGGCGATCTGGCTGCGGTCGTTGCCGATCCAGCCGATCTCGTTCGAGTTGAGGTCGAGCCACAGCGTGATCCGCCGCCACTGGTCGGCCGACAGTTTCAGGTCCTTGTGCTGGGGCTTGGTGGTGAGGGCTTTCATGATGCCCGAGGCGTGCGCGCCGAACCGCCCCGGCGTGGTCCGCGACCCGCCGACCCCCAGCACGTTCAGCCCCGATTCTCCGGGGCAACTGAACGCCCGATCATGCCGGGCCAGCGACGCATAACTCATGTCGGGCGCCTTGGGATGCTGCTTGTGACACGGCACGCATTCCTTGTCGAAGACGGGCTGCTTGACCAGTTGAACGAAATTGTAGGGCATGGCGCCGCTGTCGACTTCCGGCATGAGTCTTGACGGTGGGCGTCTCAGTGCGGCAGGCCGCGAATACGGCTGCACCGCCTTCCACTTGTTATCGTGACACCCCGCGCAGGACAGATGCTCGCCGGGGTGGACGTACGTGGCCGACCGCATGGAGTGGACGGCCATCCCTTTCTCGTCCAGGAGTTGGAAGTAGATCGCCTTCTCCACGGGCGCTTCGCAGTAGACGCTGCCGTCCTCCTCCACCGGCACGACCCCGAGCGGGATGCGGCCAATCGAGTCGCTGGCAAAAGACAGCAGGGTGACCGTCTTTATGTTGAACTCGTTGTCGAGCATCTGGGGGATAACCTGGACGATACGCATCCACTTCACCTTGACGCCCTCGGGCAGCCTGCCTGCGGCGTCCGCGTCGTAGACATTCACCACGCTGATGACCGCCCGGCGATGGTCGGGCAACGATTCGCGTTTGCCCTGCCAGGTCAGGACGGGCAGGATGGGCGGTGTCCGGCGCGGCCGCAGCGGGAAGGGGTCCCGCACACGATGCTGTCCCTGTGCCGGGGCGTAGATCAGTTCCCGGTTTCCGAACCGGTCCAGCAGGCAGAGCCCGGCGTTGAAATTGCAGAGGTAGAAATCCTCGCTGAGCGGCCAGGCCGTGCCGTAGGCGTGGGCGGCGCCGGGCTCCACCTCGGGGAAGAAGTACTCCGGGGTGATCCGCCTGACCTGGGCCATCCGGCCGTCGTCAGGAATGCGGGGGTCGATCAGGATGAGGCTCCCGGAGAAACCTTCATGGTGTCCGACCGCGGTGGCCGTGTACTTCGGCGAATCGGGGACGGGGCGGAAGGAGATCTCCGCGTCGGGCCGCAGGAATCGCCCGCTGACCCCTTCGCGCGTTCCGTATTGCGCGGGCTGCACGCCCTCGGGCATGGCCGACCAGGGCAGGGGGTAGTTGCCGTGGTAATTCCTGGGGTCTCGCCCGTCGGGGTAGCATTCCCAGTAGTGATGGGCCGTGCCCCAGTGCCGGTCCACGTAGTCCCAGCGGGTGTAGACGATCTTCCCGGTGTGGCTCACGGTGGGCGCCCATTCGTTGGTTTCGTGATAACTGAGACAGACGATATCCGAGCCGTCCGGTTCCATGGAGTACAGCGTGTAGGTCAGGGACTGCGGGGTGAGGACGCAACGGCCGACGCCGCCGCGCCGTGTCGAGGTGAAGACGATCCTCCCCGACGGGAGCGGGCACGGGTCGAAATCGTCGTGCGGCCCGTCGGTCAGTTGAACGAGTTCCCGGGTGGCCAGGTTGAACCGGAAGAGGTGCCAGACGTCCGCGTCGGTGGTGGCGGCAAACAGGAGTTCCGTGCCGTCGTAACTCAACTCGAGGCCCGAGAACTTCCCCGTGAGTTCCTTGCCCTTCCACGGCCCGGAAGCCACCTGGACGCCCGCCAGAGGCATCGCGGCCCCGGCGTTGGACTTGATGCCCTGGAGGACGAGCGGCCCGCCCCCGGCGCAGTGCCCGGGCCAGACGGCCCGCGCCTGCTCGATGATGCGCTGGTCGCCGGGCTGTTCGAGCATGCAGACGATGCGGTCGAAGTCGAGCAGCGGACTGGCCAGGGCGATGCGGCGCCGCAACTGGCATGCCTGGGTGAAAAGGGCTCTGCGGTCTCCGCCTTGCGGGGTCGATTTCGCCGCGGCGGACAGCCTGCCCAGTTGCGACTCGAAGTCGCTCAGCGCCGGCGCGGGGAGCCACCCCCGTTGCCGGAAGTACTGCACGAGGGCGCCCGTTCGCCTCAGGACCACGTCCAGGGGATCCGTGTCCTCCGGCAGGATCAGCGCCTGGGGATCCAGCGCCTCGGCCTTGAGCCGATCGCGCCGCTCCTTGGGCGATGTCTTCAGGCGGCTGATCTGACCTGCGAGTTCCTCGAACTCCTGGTCGCGTGCCGCATCCACAGGCGCTTGCGCCAACCCGGGCGAGACCAGGGCCAGCAGGGCTACGGCGACGTGGACTGAAACAAGCCCAAGCCGGCTCCGCGCCCGCCGCCCCGGGCCTGTCTCTGCGGCGATGTGTCGTAGGGTCATCCGTGCCGAACCGCCTTCTGCCACTCTCATAAGCCGAGACTCTCCAGGCGAACTCCGGCCTGCGACCGCCGCGGGCCGTTTCGGGTAGTCTACCATGACGGCTTCTTTCATCAAGGCGGAAGCCGCGCCTCAACCCGGTGGCCATGCCTGGATCACGTACACGTTCTGTCGCCTCCGGGGCTGGGTCGAGGCGAAGGCGCGTAGGGCGAGGGAGCGATCGGTCTACCGCGCCCCGACCCATTCGAGGAACTTCCGCCTGAGGTCCCTGAGCGGCGCGCCCACCACGCGGTGCAGCGAGAGAATCCACGTCCGCTCGTAACTCGCTTCGATCTCCTCCGGCGTCATCAAGTCGCGCCGGTACTGGCGCTTCAGTTTCCGCACGTGATAAACGTCCTCGCGCTGAAGCGCGGCGAGGAACCTGCGCTTCGCCCACCCCAGCGGCCCCCACGACCGCCGCGGCGCCCACGAAATCTGAAAATCAATCAGCACCGGCCTCCCGTCCCGGCCCACGAGGACATTGTCCGGCTTGTTCATGTCCACATAGGCCATGTCCCGCGCGTGGATCGCCGAGAGGAGCGCCTCCAGGCGGTCGAAGAAATCGTCCGGCACTTTCGTCTTGTGGTCCAGGAGGTCGCACCCCTCGACCCACGCGTGGGCGAACGCGCTCTTGCCGACGCGGCCGAGGAAGCGCGGAACGTTCGGCACGTCCTGGAGCATCCGGTAATGCCGGATCTCGCGCTCCGCCATCCGCCGGCCCGCCCACTCCAGGCCGATGCCGAGCCAGGGGTCCGTGTGATAGTGCTTCAGCACCACGCGCCGGCCGTCCGGCCCGGCGTACCGCCCCGTCGCCGCAAAAAAATCCTGCTTCAGCACCTTCTCCAGCCGGTACGTCCGCCCGCCGAGGTCGAACGACTCGCGCGGCATCTTGCCGCGCAAAATCCGTTTCGGCACGCGTCCCTGTTCTTTCCGCGCCATAGACTCCCCGTCGCCCGCGATGCGACCGGCATCGTAGGCCCGCTGCCGCTTAACGTCAAGGTTGGGCCGGCGTCAGCCCCGCGACCGTGCTCCCCGCGACCGTGCTCCACGCCCCCCTTTGTGCTTGACAGACCCTGTTTCGTTGGGTAGAGTTCAGCCAAGAATCGCGGAAGGGGCTTTATGCCCCGAAAGGGATTCCAAGTCGATTGCCCCAGCCCTCGAAAGGGGGGAAGCCATGTCTATCGCCGTCCGCTGTGCGTGCGGGAAGGAGTACCACTTCAAGGACGAGTACGCCGGACGCCGCGCCAAGTGCCCCGCCTGCGGCCAGGTGGTCCGCATCCCCGGCGCCCGTCCGGCCGGGCGCCCATCGCCGCATTCTCCGCTCCGGGAAGACCGCCGGAGCCGCACCAGAGAGTTGGCGCTCCTTGGGAGCGTTGGCTTCGTGGTGCTGGTCGGGATAGGTCTGGTCGTGTACTTTCTCTTCTTCAGCGGGTCGGCGCCGCGCGCGGCAAGGCCCGCGGCGCCCAAGGCGGTTGAGCCGTCGGCGCCTTCGCCGGCCACGCAACAGCCCTCTGCCGCCGCCTCCCAAGAACCGGCCCCGGCGAGCGGACCGCCCGCGCCGGCCGCGGGGCCCGCCTCGCCCGCCACGATCGAGGCGAAGCCGCCATCGCCCGCGCCGGCCGCGGGGCCCGCCTCGCCGCCAGCCCCGGCGCCTGGGCCGTCGTAGCCTCCGATGCCGGCTCTACCGCCTGCGGCCCGCCGTCAAGGTTGGGACGACGCACGGGTCAACTCGTAGCCCCACGCCCAGAGGTCCGGCAACTCGTCGTGGTACTCCACCTGGCCGCCCCAGTAGAGATAATTGGATCCGCAGCCCGGCTCGTCGGCGAATGCCGCCGACGCCCGCCCGTAGTGCCATTCCCATCGCTCGGCCCCCGAAAGACCCGCCCGGCTTCGGAACGGGACGTTGAACTGGCTCCCCACCGTCTGGCCCGATGCGCCGCAGAAAAAAAGGATCCGGTTCGCGAGGCCCGGAAACACCCGCCGCTGCTCCGACTCCGTCGTGTAACTCGCGAGGCCGCTGAAGTCCACCTCGCCCTTCGTCCCCCACGTGCATCCTGCCTGCCGCCGAAAATCGTCCGCCGTCCGGAAAAGAATCACGTTCAGGGCGTAACTTTCCGGCGGCGCGTCCAGAAGCGCCACCGTATGCTCGCGCCCCGCCGGGACGACCTCGCTGCCGCGTTGACCCGCCTTCGGGTCCGACGGGCACGTGTACAACTCGAGCGAATCCACGTATGGCCACAGGACGATGCTCCAGTGCGGTCCCGGCTGGCCCCAGTTTGCCGCCGGACGCGCCGGCGCCATCACCAGGCCCGTCTCCGCCTCGATCGCTTTGAAGAGGTCCGCCGGCGGCGGGTCGGTGGAGAAGATCGGCGGCCACAAACCGCCCGAACTCTGCAGGTACTCGCGGTACGCCAGGCCGATCTGGCGGAGACGATTCTGGCACCGGACATTGTTGGCCGCCTCAATGGCCGTCCACAGAGCGGGGTAAAGGAACGCGGCCAGCACCGCCAGAATCCCGAGCACCACGAGCATCTCGACCAGCGTCATCCCGGGAACGCTTCGGCGGCACGGGGCGGGCGTCGGCGTCGTCATGGCACCAGGAAGGAGTCCCATACGGACCGCGGGATATTCTCGGGATCGTCGGGCCGGCCCGCGTCGGGCCAATAGATGGCGTCGCGATCGCCCCCGGGACGCACAGCCCCGCACCGCGGCGTCGCCTGCCACGCGACCTGGCCCTCCAGGTAAAGGACGTTCTGCCCACGGCCGTGATGGTTCGGGCTGTTGGCCTCCGGCTCCGCATCCGGCGAAAGGATCGGCTGCCGGAGCATCCGGAGGTCGGGGCGGGTGTACGGATTGCGGTCCGCCAGGATCGCCAGGTCCGCCGGGTGCAGATGCCGATGCGTCGTCGCGTTCCGCGGGTCCGAGACGGCCGGGTCGGTCGCCGGGTGCGCGAACTGGTTCTGGTAAGAGTATGAGCATCGCCCCGCCGCGACGCGCTTCAGAAAGTAGTCCTCGGCGGGCGTCGGGCGGTTCGGGGTGGCCAGGTCCATCGCGTAGAACCCCATCGCCCCCGCGTCGCCGCTTGCGTTCAGGCTCGGCTTGTCGGGCGTCGCCGGGCAGACGAAGAGCCGCGCGTCGGTATATCCTTCGCGCACCAAGAGCCACAGGTTCGCCTGGTTGCCGACCGCCCGCACGTCCGGCCAGGCACACGTGCCGGGGGCGTCGAATCGGCTGGGGAAATGGTGGCCGTCCTTCGGCACGGCTCCGCCGAAGGGCGACGCCGCCCCGCAGTCCGGCAGAAAACCGTCGTGTTCGCCCGCCCAGAGGAGCATCGCCTGGCCGAGATGCGCCAGGTTCCGCGCGCAAATGGTCCGCTCCGCCGCGTCCTTCGCATCCAGGAGGGCGGGCAGGATCGTCGCCATCAGACAGCCGAGCCCCATGATCACGGCAAGCGACTCGGTCAGTGTGACGCCTCTTCTGGCACCCATGGGCCGGTCCGCCAAAAGGTGCGCGATGTGCAGTGACAACACCACGGCACACGCAGTCTTGCATTCCTCGGGCCGGAGGGCAAGAAATTTCCGTGCCGCAATCCCCATCCGTGAGGGGGACCCTTTCGAGCCGCAATCGTTCCTCCCCCCGCCCGCCGCCGCCCCACCGGGAAAAAGGACGGCCACGCGGCTCTCGCCGCGTGGCCGATAAAGCCGCAGGTCGCGGGTTGCGCGAACTGCGACGGTCGCCCGAAGGCGGTGCCTGCGAATCTTCCCTCTTGTTGAGGAAAGTCCAGCAGACCAGGGTCGGTTACAACAACCCTTATTTACCTCTTGTGGCGCCCCGTGTCAAGCGGTAAAATCCCCGAGGTTCCACGAACAATGGGGGGCCAAATGATCACGCTCGGCCTTGACATCGGAAGCAATTCTGTTGGGTCCGCCTGGGTTGACACGCGCCGCCGCCTTATTGGCCTCGGCGTCGGCGTCTTCCCGGCCGGCGTCGAACAGAGCGAGAGAAAGCGCGGTCGCCCTGTCAACCAGACCCGACGCGAGAAGCGCCAGCAGCGCCACAGTCTCGCACGCCGTGCCGAACGCAAACGCCGACTCCGCCGCGTTCTAACCCAAGCCGGCCTCTTGCCCTCCGACCTCCACGCACTCGATGCCTTGATGGACCTAAACCCGTGGCATCTGCGCCGAAAAGCCCTCTCCGCGCCCCTGACGCCCCACGAGTTCGGCCGCGTTCTCGTCCACCTCAACCAGCGGCGCGGGGCCCTCGGCATAACCTTGGATCCCAAAGACAAAGAAGAAGGTCCGGTCAAGCAGGCCATGGACCGCCTTTGCGCACGCATGAAAGAAGCCAACGCACCGACCTTCGGCCAGTTCATCGCCGACCTCATGGACAAGCGCAAAGCAGAATCGCCCTCCAAGCCCGGCATTCATATTCAACAACCCGTCCGCAACCGTCAGTACCGCCTTTCTCCAGAAGACCACCTTTATGCCGACCGCCAACTGATACGCGAAGAATTCAGCATCCTTTGGAACCGCCAGAAGTCCTTCAACGGTCCCTTGGCGGACCTTCTCGGCGATGAACTAAAGACGCGCCTCGATGATCCCTCCGGCGACGAGACCTGGCGACACCACGGCATCATCTTCGGCCAGCGCCGAACCTACTGGGATACCGGAACCCTCGGACGCTGCGACCTCGAACCAACAGACGAGCGCTGTCCCCTCGCCGACATATACGCCCAGGAATACCGCGTCGTTGAGACGGTCAACAACATCCGCATCGAGGAACGCGGCAAGGCGCCGCGCCCACTAAGACCCCCGGAGCGCGACAACCTCATTGCCGTCCTTCGCTCCCAAAAGACCGCTTCCGCCAAAACCGTCCGCCGTGCCTTGGGCCTCGACAAGAAAGCCCTCAGGGATTTCTTCGCCCTCAACATCGAACGCGACAAGGAACGCGAAATAAACACCGACTGGTTCTATCGCGAAATCGTCCATGGCGCTTTCACCGAACCCGCTTGGCGAGCCCTCTCCCCCGCCCAACGCGATTCCGTCAACCGGGCCATCCTCAACTTCGACCCCGACAACCCCCAACACCGTGACCGCCTTCGGGCCGGGGCCACGGCCTGGTGGGGCCTCTCCCCCGACGCCGCCGAAACCCTCCTCCACGCCTGGGAAACCCGACCACGCCCCGAAAAAAGGGTCAACCTCTCCCGACGCGCCATCCGCAACCTCTTGCCCTACATGAACCAGCCCGTCGGCGACCGCTGGCTTACTCAGATCGAGGCCCGCCTCTGCCTCGCCGAGGACGCCGAAGCCATAGACCAGACAACCGGCCGCCTTATGTCCTACGAACAACGCCAGCGATACTCCCTGAACGCCAGCCGCCTGACGCGCCGAGAACGTCTCTTCCTGCGCAAACACCCCGACCTTCTCCCTCCCGCCCCCATGCTCTCCAACCCCGTCGTCCGCAAAGCCATCCACGAGGTTCGCCGGCAAATCCTGGCTTACCTTCGCAAGTACGGCCGGCCGCCCGACCGCATCATCATCGAATTGGCCAAGGCGGCCAAGCAAACGGAGAAGGTCCGCAACAAGATACTGGCAAACATCCGAAAGCGTGAAAAGGAGAAAAAGGAAATCATCGCGGAATTCGGTTTGTCCGCGAAGCCTCTCAACCAGCAACGAGCGGCTGTTGAACGCGTCACCCTGTGCCGCCAACAAAAAGGCATTTGTCCTTACACCAATCTGACGCCCGGCGCCCCGGGCAAGGTGATCAGCGAAGACCAGGCCGCCCAGGGCAGGGATGTTGAGATCGACCACATCGTCCCGTTAAGCCGGTCCCAGGACAATTTCCTGAGCAACAAGGTACTGTGTTGCCGTGAGGCCAACCGAGGCAAAGGGAACCGCACGCCAAAGGAGTGGCTGACCCCCGAGCAATTCACCCTACTCGAACAACGCATGGCGCACTGGGAAAAAGAGTTCCCCAGAAAGTGGGAAAACCTTCATCGCGACCCGCTGCCCGAACAGGATTTCCTAAACTCCCAACTTGCCGCCACCGCTTATGCCGCTGAGCAGGTAGGAGCGTACCTCTCGGATGCCCTTTACGGCGGCGAGCGGGACGGTCTGCGGCGGGTGTTTTTCACCAAAGGCACATACACGGCCATGCTTCGAAAAGATTGGCAACTGTTTCAGAGCCTCAAGGATGCCGACGAAGATTCGCCCGCAAAATCCGCGTCCGACCTGCAACAAGGCGGAGACCCTGGAAAAAAGAACCGCGGCGATCATCGCCATCATGCCATCGATGCCGCCGTCACCGCCTTGACCGGACCGGAGATCATCCAGGACGTGGCCCGATTGGCCGCCCAACGCGAAGAATACCATGAACGCACGGGCTATTGGCCCAAACGCGAACCCCTCCCGCCCCCCTGGGGCGACGTCCAGACATTCCGCGCCCAAGTCATGGAGCGCGTCGCCGCCCTCGTCGTCTCCCATCGCCCCGTCAAGCGCCGAATCTCAGGCGCGCTCCACGAGGAAACAGCCTACGGACCCGTCCTGGAATCCGGCGGAGAGATCAGCCAAACCAACTTCTCCAACCGCATCCCCGCCGACCAACTGACCCCCAACCACCTTCGCATGCCGCCCCGATCCGAAAGCATCGAAAAACAACTCGCTTCCAACGACCTCTCGCACGCAGAGCGCCGCGCCGCCTGGCGCAAACTCCGCGCCCTGACCGACCAGAAACCCGGCAAGAGCGGCATAGTCCGCGACCTGCCTCTCCGACTTGAAATCCGCCGATGCCTTCGCCAGCACCGTCTCGACCCCGACCATTTTTCAGAGGCCCAGATGAAGGACCTCGTCACAAAAGGCAACCTGCGGATGCGCAGTGGCATGCCTATCAAAAGCGCCGTCCTCCTCCGCACTATCAACGACCCCGTCCTTATTCCCCGAAAGGTCTGGGACCCTTCATCCAATCGCATGGTCCCCGACCACGATCCGCGAACCCGCAGGGTTTACATCGGCGGCAACAACCACCACATCGAGATCCGCGAGGACAAACGCGGTCGCTGGCACGGCGAAATCGTCACCACCTTCGAGGCCGCCCGGCGCGTCCGCTGCCTAAAACGCCCCGATGCTGTGGACCGCTCCGACCGCCACGGCATGCGCTTCGGCATTTCCCTCGCCGAAGGAGAAACCCTCCACATGAAACACCCCAAGACCGGCGCACCCGGCTACTTCGTCGTATTCAAACTGGACAAGCCCCAAACAATACACTTCATCCACCACTGGGACGCCCGCCCCAGCAAGGCCACCGAAGACCAGGAGCCCCGCGAGGATATCCCCGTCACCGCCTCCAACTTGCGCGCTCTCGAACCCCAACCCGGCCGACCGCCCTACAAGGTCCGCGTGGACCCCCACGGAAGTATCACGCCCCTCAAGAACGACTGAAATAATATCTCACCATCACCGAAAAACAGTTCGGGCGCATGCGCATTTTTCAGGGAAAAAGACGCATGCCGCCCGAAAGCGCCGCGGCTCAACTCGAACTTTTCTGAGCCTCAACGCGCCTAAACCCGCCCGCCGACTCACCTTACGCAGGCACTATTGTAACCGACCCCGGCCTGCCAGCAATCCCCAACTCGGCTGACGCGCTTTACGGACCAGGGAAGATTGTAACCGACCCCGGCCTGCCAGCAATCCCCAACTGCTCGATGCGAATCTGGATTTTCGTCCCGATTGTAACCGACCCCGGCCTGCCAGCAATCCCCAACACCGACAGGTGGACGGCCCGGATGAGGCCATTGTAACCGACCCCGGCCTGCCAGCAATCCCCAACAACACCGGACTGGCGACGTCGTGGTGCAGTATTGTAACCGACCCCGGCCTGCCAGCAATCCCCAACCATCACCTACCGACCAGAGGATCGCGTTCAATTGTAACCGA
>Ga0315288_10008726_pt1 | contig 12781 bp, 16 predicted proteins | sample YL17G11_20_MG_FD_203454 | JGI IMG/M metagenome (GOLD analysis project Ga0315288, IMG submission 203454) | Sediment microbial communities from Yellowstone Lake, YNP, Wyoming, USA - YL17G11_20 | ecosystem: Environmental > Aquatic > Freshwater > Lake > Sediment | place: USA: Wyoming | collected...
GGCGCCTCCCACGGGAACGACGCGTTCAAGGGCGCGTCTGGGCTCCCCGTGTCCACCGCCCTCTCGCCCTGCCCCGCCAGCGTCCGCTTCTGGCGCCGGTCTATCTCGACCAGCCGGTCACCGAGACGCTTCCACGCGATGATATTCGCCCGGCGTACCTCCGTCCCGTCGTCCGCCTCGATCTTCCGCCAGTCAATCCCAATCCGCTCAAAATGGGTTCGGTACAGCTTGCGGCTCTGCTTCTCCCGGTTGCCGTTCAGTCGAATGAACTCGCTACCCCTGAAAATGAACACGTCGCCAAACCGGTTACCCACGAGCCACGAGCTTGAATCCACCGAATCCGCCGGCAGGTAGGGCATCACCGTGTTAACCCGCGTCATCCCGAATACATGCACCGTCTTTCGCCATTGGTGCGCCTCTAGCACCATCTTACGCTGCATCCCCGTCATCGTCGTCCCGCTACCTATCCCCAGATGACTCAAACGCCGATCGCGGCAATATGACGTCCACTCTTCGGGCCCCCGCTCCGCGTGCCATATCGGCATGATCGGCGCCGCCGGCCAACGCTCGATCATCTCCTCTCGCCAATCCGCGACCACCTCCAAGGTGAGCTCGGGAAACGTCGCATCGAGGTCTAGCTCCGCGATACGACACCACCGCGGCCATGTCTGGTCTACGTAGTCAAAATAACGAGCGCGGTAGGTGCGCCAGTCCAGTTGGTCGCCCCTCCCCTTCGACCATTGCACCCAATACGAATATGCCCCCGAGTCGAGAAACCACGAAACGCCCGGATACTCGTCTTGAAGTCTCGCGATTGCCTTCTCGCGGTGCATCCCCGAAATCCAGAAATACGACAACAGGATCCGCGTCACCCCGTTGTCGAGTAGTGCGCGTGTCAGCGTGCTCACTTCTGCCCCCGCAAAATAAATCGCTGACATCGCCACCACCTACCCGCACGACGCCGCACACTGCCCCGCTATCAACACCGCCGCGAGCACCACGGCGAACGTACGGTCACTCCACCGCGCCACCAGGCGCCTCACGCCCGCGCTGCCGCCCTACTCTTCGCTTTCAGGTCACGGGGCCGCACCGACCCCCACGGCGCGTCACCCTCACACCCATCGTCGAATACCACGTGACACGTGCCCGCCTCCACGTCGACGATTTGAACCGCCGCGGGCTGCCACCCCTCAGACTCCACATCCACATCTACCTTCGCGCCCACGCGCATGTAGTCCGGCGGGTCTTCCGGCGAGCTCTCCGGCGCCTTGGCACCCCCGCCCGGCTCGTCGTCGTCTTCACCCTCACCATCCGCATCGTCGATAATCGGCACGCCCGCCGTAGGCGACACCATCGAACCGTCCTCACGCATCCGAGCGCCACCGTCTGCCATCACCGTACCCCGATGCTCCGCATGCTCGATGATCGCCGCTCTTAACTCTTTTGGCGTCGTTCGGCCCGTGAACTGCACGTGCGCATCCAGCGGTGCCTTCGCGTTGAGACGATGCGCCAGCGCCGTTAGCTGCTCTAGCGTCATCGTCCCCAGCGCGTGCTCGTCCACGACCACCACGCCCGGATCGGAATACTCGGCCGGCACGGGATGCGCCGCCGGGGCGCCCTTCGGGGCTCGCTTCTTACGCCCACCCTTCGGCACGTCTTCAGGTTCGGGGGGCGTCATCCCCACACCAAAGATTAGCGTCAATGGCGACGAAGGCGCGGCCACCTGCTTCGCCGGCATCAACCCGGGCGCGCCAATCTCGACCGTGATAGCTCGGATCACATCCGCCAAGGCTTCCACGTACGACGATGCCGCCGCGCCGTGCGCCGCCACGTTCACGAGATCCGCAAGCGCTTCGATGCGCTTCTCGATCGTCATCGCCCGCAAGTCGACCCCGATCTTATGCATCTCCAGCGCGAGACAACGCCCCCGTAGCTCGTCGAGCTCTAGACGCAACGCGTCCCGCGCTACCTCATCTGCCACCGCTTGCGGCACCCCCGCGGTAGCTCGCCCGGCATCAGACGCCACCTCACCGCGCACCTTCGCCGGTCCCGACGCCACGCGCTCGGGCCGGTCCTCCGCCGGCACCGATGCGATACTAACCGCCTTGGTCGCGCCACGAGTCGCGGGCGCCTTGGCCACGGCATCCGCGTCCGCCGGCGTCGCCTTACCCTCCGCGATATTTTGCTTCTTTTCGATGTCGCGCACCAACTCCGCGGCCACTCGGCCACTCGCGTTAATCCCCAACTCACGCGCAATTTTGCGCAACTCTACCAGTGACATCGATCTTAAATCAGACATCAAGCCTCCAATTCCACCACACCGCACCCACCACCCCCGCACCTAGCGGCGACGTCGAGTCACGGTGACGCAAACTCGTTTGCGTGTCAACACCCCCCGCGCGTTACTTGCCCCGGCGCTTGCCTACTGCGCGCGCCGCCGACCCCGCGGCGGGAGTCTTCGGGTTACCGATGGGACGGGCACGCCAAAACCATCGCCCGTTACGCCGCATCACGACCATCAACCCGCGCTTGGGATGCTCAAACCCCCATTGGTCGAGCGCGGCGTCCAGCGCCGCTAACGCCGCCTGCATCGCGGTCGTCTGGCTCTCTAGTCGCGTCTCCGCGAGGTCCACACGCGCGATCGCCTCGCGCTGACGGGCAGTGAGCTCCTCGGCCAACACCACCGCACCCCGAGGGGGCGGGGGAGCTTGGCGCGCCGCCCTAGCTTGATCCTGCTTAGACCGCATACAGGCCGATCCCCTTGTGCGCTTGCGGCGACACCCGCACCACAGGATACACGCCCGCCTTCCGGTTCGCGATCCATGAGTACAGTGCTCCCTTAACGAGCTCCACCGCCGCGCGACCTTTCCCGCCGTCGGGCGCAATTGAGTACGTCACCCTCCCCGCCCCCCAATTCGGCGCCTGAAATACGACATAACTATGAATGTCCCGCACGCGCTCTAGCGCCTCTCGCACGCTTTCTGACGAGTCACATACGATCTTAAATTGCACATGCTGGCCGTCCACGCCCCCGTGTAGCACCGCGTCTAGGTACTCCGTGACCACATCCGTGCGCCACGCGTGAAGCTTCGGGGAGAGTGTCCACAAGTCAACATGAGTGCCCACGCCCGCGTCGAAAATAGACGCCTGGGTCTCCACCGCCGTGAACATGCCTGTAAACCACGCCTTACGGCTCGGGCAGAACCACGGTTCTCGCAACGCCGCCAACAGGTCCGCGAGGTCTACGGGTTGGAGTAGCGGGTTACCCCCCGTCACCGACACCTGGTCGCAATAGTGCGCGCGCACCTTGTCCACCACGCTGCTCACGGACTCGTCCACCCACGCGCTACCCACGCGCCACGATTCGCGCGTATCACACTTCCACCCGCCCGTTTGCACGGTACCCGTCGCATCGGTGTACCCACAGTGATAATCACACCCATGAAGGCGCACCATCACCTGAGGCGTCCCCACCCGCACACCTTCGCCCTCGACCGTCATCACAACCGAATTCGGTACGCACCGCATCCGCTCTACTCCTTCCGCGCCCCTCAGCGCCGCACCCGTGCACTCCGCTCGTCACACGTCGTACGTGACCACAATCTCCGCCATCGCGTCTTTCGTTTCCCACACTCGCACGCGCTCGACCTTCACCTCGTCTTGAGCGCCAATCTGGAGCGTGATTAGCGTGAGTGCCTCCAGCACGAACCTCGCGATGTTCTCCGCCGTCGGGTTCACACCACCCATCACCTCGTTGAGATCTTGGTGGTCTAGCTGCGCCCGCACCTTTTCGATGATGTCGAAATCTAAGAGCACCCCGTGGTCATCTAGCGCTAACGCCGTCGCTCGCACCTCTACACGGAATGAATGCCCGTGCTTCCGTCGGCACGGGCTCGACATCGGCACCCCGCCCGTCAACTGATGCGCCGCCTCAAACGTGAACGCTTTCCGGATCCCGTACCTCACACGCGCCGCCATCATGTCACCTTTTCCGCAGCTACCACGCCCACGCCCTCGTCGCCCGCCGCCGGTTCGGGGCCGTCAGGCACCGTCACCATTGCCGCCATCTGTGCGAGCGACCGAGACCTCTCCGCCGCCGCGTAGTACTGCCCCGCCTCTCTAGGATCCGTTTGCTCTTCCGCGATCGACTCGTAGACATCCGCGAGCCCCGCATGCGCCGTCACCAGATCACGCGAAATCACTTGTATCATCTGGACGCGTTGGAGCAGAGGCAGCGCACGACACCCCGTGCACCCGCTCTTCGCGCGTACCACCCCCGGCACCGTTGACGCTGACGGCAGGGTCACACCATCCCACGATTTCACGACGGGATCTCTTCAGTGCGAGGCGGCCCCGCTAGCTCCGTCAGGTCCTCCCATGCCTCCGCTTGTGCACACTCCTCTTCGACGAGCCACCGGTACACCTCCGCCACCGTGATACTCGCGCGGGCGACCTCCAGCATCCCCCCGTAGATATCCGACGCGCTAGACACCCGCGCGTGCACCGCCTCCACCGCTTTTCGACTTACAACGTCCATCTCGGTCTACCCATCCCCGCCTTATGGGCGGTCTACGTAATCACACCCGTGAGCACCCGCGGCACAGTAGGCGCCGCAGTGTCTGCACCTGCTATAGGCGGGGCTGGTAGCGTTTGAAGCGCCCCCGCCGCCACCGTGACGCCCACAACGACGTTAGCCGGTAGGTACTCGACCAGCGCCTCCGCTTGGGCCATCGCGTCGTTCGCCACCCCACGCTTGACCGCGACTAGCGACGCCAGCGCGATTGCCTGCCACTCGGCAAGCGTCCCCTGAAACCCCACCACCACCCCCGCCGCCACTTGCTTGGGTAGCGCCGTGTCGAGCGTGAGACTCGTCGGCGTCTTCGCGGTCACGTGCGCCGACATCGGGAAAATAGAGACTTGCGAGCCCACCACGAACCCCAGCGTTTGGTCGACTGTTAGCAGCATCACGCCTTGCGCCGCCAACGCCGTAAGTGTGCACGTCGGGGGGTTCGTCGTGTCGGGTAGCGCCGTACGAGCGATTTTCTTGTTGAACAACGTCACCGACATGCCGGGCGTGGTTGTCACACTCCCGTCCGGGTTCACCACCACACTACCCACCGCCATCGTCACGACGGGTCCCCGCCCTCGGGTCTTACGGTCACCGCGGGGGCCGACCCTGCGGGCTGTGCGCCGCTATCCGCCACGGCGGCCCCATCACTCCTAGGCGCAAGGTCCGCGCCTACTTGCGCCCAATTTTCGCGGCTCACGCCCTCTTCGAGCACCGCTACGCGCCCATCTGCGAACACGCCCACCTCACCTTGAAATAGCGGGCGCACCACCGCGCCGCTCTTCGTCGTGAGCTTGTGCGCGTACGTGCTCAACGGCTGGAAATCGCTTTCACGCCCCTCGCCCGCCTTCTCCGCTGCGCGGTACTGTTCGTGAAGCCGCATGTACTCGTTATCCTTCACACTCACCACGTTTGCACCCGCCGGCGGGCTCGCACGATCAATCACTAACTGCCCCAATTGCTGCTCTAACAGCTTGATCGACTTCATTTTGTGCCGGGCGCCCATCTCCCCTTTAGGTAGTCCCTCGAAATACTTACGGTTTGGCGCGCCCTCGACCGCCGGCACCCCCGGACGCGCCGCCGACGATGAGTCGGAGTCCGCCCCGCGCACGGCTTGGAACTCCGTCGGGCTTACGGCGTACATCCGCCACCCGAGGCTCGCCGGATCGCGAGTCGGTAGGTACACCAACCCGCCATACTCGTCTCGGCACTCCACCGCCCACCCCCCCGCCGCCGTCCTTATGAACCGCGCATGCTGTATCTGCTCGTCCGTTAGCTGTAGTTGACTCATTTGCACCCTCTCCGCCCGTAGCTAGTTTGGGCTGTGAATACACCGGAGCACGCAGCCCCAAGCGCCACCCCGCACGCGCAACCACGTATGCGTCCACCTCGTCCATCGCGCTACTCCGCACCCGTTCCGCAAGCGTCTTAGTGCGGTCGTACCCCCGTTTGAGCTCCCATATCCGGCCCTGTAGCAACGTTGACGTGATCTGGTTGAATGTCTGCTCCTTGTGGCCCATACCGCGTACAGACTTGCGCCGCGTCGTTAGACGGATGCCGCACGCCTTGCGCGCCTCTCCCGACGTGATGTGTACGGGCTCCACCCCCGTGATACGCCGCGCGAGGTAGCTCACCGCCCCGTTGAACTTGCCCAACAAGATCAGGACGTTCGCGCTCGACGCCCCGTTGCCTTTCGCGAACGTCGCCATGGGCTGCTCGATAAACAGCCCCAGCACCGAATAGCGCGCCGCCACCCCCGCGACCGCCGCCTGCGTGGCGTCGATCTTCGCCCATAGCGTCTCGCACTTGTCGAGCGCCACATGCCCTAGCTCCAACAGCGCCCCGTCCTCCGCGAGCACCGCCCACCCCGTGCACGTCGTGCTGAGATCTAAACCTAGGATCACGTTCGCACCCCACGCCCAAACTAGCGCGCTCACCGCACCCTATCAACTCGTTTACGTCACCGCCGCACACGTTGCGCTTCGGGCCCCGGCGACAACGCGATCCGCCGCGTCATTTCGCGCGACACGGCATCACGCCCGATCAAGTAGCTTTCGAGCATCGCCTTCGTTAATGCCTCCACGCCCTCGCCCGTCAGCGTCTCTAGCGCCCACCGTCGCACCTTCGGGTCTAGCTGCACTTGCGCCGCCTTGTCGTCCACCGTCCCATCCTTGTTTAGCCGCGACACGGCCCGCTCATGCTTCTCACGCATCTCTGCCGCCGCGCGCACCACCGTGTGCGCCGCCAGTCGCTCGGTTGCGTACTGAGCCATCACGCAGAACTCCGAAAACAGGCGCCCGATGTTCTCGTCGTCGATCACCGTCAGGTCGATCGGCAGCTGAGGGTTCAAGGGCTCGCCATCCGCCAGCGTCGGACGCGGCTTGCTGAGCAGTCGCATACGTTCAAACCGACGCTTGACCTCCGGGATCGTTTCCATCTCGGCAAGCGTCACGGGCTTGACCGGTAGGAGCTCCGGCGCCCTAGACGGCTCTAGCAGCGCCTCCGCCATCGTTGCGCCGCCTTCACTGGGCATCGCACCCGCCTGTGCACTAGGGCGCGCCTTGGTCGCCTTCACAGGCCCCGCCGGCGTGCTCACTCGTCCGCCTTCGGCGCCTCTACGGGCGTCACGGGCTCAAGATCTGCCGGGTCGTACCACGATTCAATGCCGCTCTTCGCCCATCGCACATACGCCCGCGGGTTGCTCGGGTCGCTGGTATCGAAATCCTCCACCGTGCCCTCGGCCGCGTCGCCCACCTCCGCGATGTGATCGGCGCACTGGTTCGATCGCATGTATGACTTGAACGCCACGCTCATGCGCACCGTGTCCCCGTACTCCACGCCCGCCACCAATGACTTGAGTTCTTTTTTCGACATCACCGCACCTTACCCTCTAGTTTTGGCGCCGCGTAAGGCGCGTACCCACCGCCCGACTCAGACACCACCGCCACCGCCACCGCAAACGCACCGATCCCCCCCCCACGCTTGAACGACTCGATCAGGTTGTTCGCCAGCCCTTGCGCCTCTTCGGCGCTTCGCACCCGGAACGGGGCGGATGCCGCCACTACCTGCCCCAGCCCCACAGCGTCTTGGAACACCCTCAGCGCCACCGCCGACTCGCTTTCAGCTTGCTGGTACGAACGCGATTTCGTCACCTCGATCATCGCGTTTATGAATTCCTGCATGCTCATGTCCATGAGCCGCGCATCACCTTTCGACACGCGCCGCTCCATCAGCTGCACCATCGCGCCGAAAAACTCATCCACGGATAGATCGCCCACACGCCGCACGGGCGCCCCTTGCACGTCTTTCGAGTCACCCGCACCTGCCCCGCCCACTTGCTCGTCACTATTCGCCACGTCGCACCTCCTTGCCTGCTCTGACCTAGTTAGACCCGCTCGCCGATGCGCTCGCCGCCGCACCCGCGGGGGCACTCGCAGCCACGCCCACCGACGACGACGCGGGCACCGACACACGCGCTACCGGGCGCCTTACCCTGAACCGCGCACGCCGCCGCGTCGTCGAAGACACACTCGCTGAAGCTACAGGCTGCGCCGACGACATCGCCGCGCACGCCGCCGCCTGCTGCGCCGTGTGCTGCTCTTCGACCCAATCGCACGCCACCCCCAAGAACCCCATCCCCGGGATATCCTCCACCACGTCACACACACCGTCCGCGATATCCACGGCAGCCCGCGCCGTAGGCGAGTGCGCGCCGCATGAGGTCACCATCACCCCACCAACCAGCGCCACACCCACAACACACAATTTAAGCCATACAGCGCGCATCACAGCCTCCTAGCTACACCGGCGCGCCATTCTTACGGCACACCCGCAGATACCCGCAAAACTCCGTCGAGCAGGTATTCACATCGTATTCGGGGAGCTCGCCCCGGTCCACATACCCCCCGAGCTCACGGATACGCGCCTTTGTATCCTCCCACCGCTGAGGGTCATACCTCACGGGGAACTCTTTTAGATCTTGGCTGTTCTTGTTCCAGTACAGCAGCACAATCCAAGGCAGCCCATGCAGCCTCGCGTATAGCGAGGCTTGCGCCACGTGCGCGTCTTTGGGCGACTTGAGCAGACGAAAACCCGCATCGTTGATCGACTTGATCTCGACGCCGAACCGATAGAGGTCCGAACGCCGGATCATCACCCCGTCACACGACCCCCGGATCAGTTTCCCTTCTACTTCCACCGCCACCTTCGACTCTGGCGCGAACCAGTATCCCGGGTGTCTCCCGAGGTAGTTTTGCACTACCTCGTGCACCGCCGTCCCATTCGCGAGGATCCGCAGCATCTTCGGGTTCTGCTTTGAATTGTCGGCACTCGCCCGCCGATGATGGAACACCGACTGTCTTTTGCACCCAAACACCATTGAAGGACGGAAAAACCGGTGGTCTTCCGTGAAATCACGACACACGTCATCGATGGCTTCGACGAGGGAAGGGGGGCATTCATCCACCCCTTCGGGTAGCGCGGGCACCCGGTCCAGCCCGTCCAGCACGCGCACTACAGCCCCACCGGGTTGGGGGCCGAGACTCGCCAACGTCGGGGGCAAGCGCGCAACCACCGCCGCCGTCGGGGGCCCGCCGCCCCCCAGCACCCCACTCAAACGATCTCCTAACCCCATCGCACGATCCTATCCGGCGCTTACGCGCCTCAAACGCACCCACACACCTCGACAGACGCGCCGGCCGGCCGTCTGTGGCACGCACAGCAACACGGCGTGTGTGCCGCAGCCGCGAACGACACATACACCACAGCGATCCTCGCATGCTCGCCGACGTGGCCCGGCGGTAGGTCGCATACTTCCCCGCCGGGTTGTTTGCCGCACATGTCCGCGGGTCCATCCACATCGAGCCGGTCATCGTCCCCGGTCGCTGTCATTTTGCTTCGTCCCAATTGACCCCGATGCCTAGCGTCGCGGGGGTGTCCAGCGTCAGATCTCCGAACCCAAAGAAGCGATAAGGGTGGGAAACATACTCTTCGAGTAGCGGCTTCGCTTTCGCCTCCGCCCCCTTCGGTATCAGTAGCAACAATTCGTCGTGCACTTGCAGCACGAGCCGCACGCCCAACGCCCTAAGCTTCTCGCACCTGTGCACCAAGATCATCGACATCTTAATCATGTCCGCGACGAACCCTTGGATCAGGTAATTGAAGCTCTGGCGCTCCGCCTCTGCCCTGAGGGAGGGCACCTTCGACCGGATATTCGGGATCACCGAATAGCGGCCTATCAGAGAACGGATATACCCGCGCTCACGGCACGCCGCGCGGACCTTCTTCACGAGGTCACGCAGCCCCGGGAACCCCGCCCAGTAACGCGCTACCGCTATGTCCCCCTCCTCTTTGCTACACCCCACCTTCGCCGCGTACCCACTCCCGCCCATCCCATAGCCACACCCGAAATTTAACACTTTCGCCCTACGTCTTAGGTCGTCATACACGTTCACACCTAGCGCCACCTTTAGATCGTCCTCCACTACCTCTTTCTTGCACGGCCGAGCAGCGATCACAGCATCCACGCGCGGGTCCAGTACCCGCATCGCCGTGATATGCTGGTCGTACCCGCCACGGAGCATCGTTAGGAGCACGTCGCACTGGCTATAGTGCGCCATACCCCTGAGTTCGATCTGGCTTAGATCTATATCCCCCACCACGTATCCCTCGGGCGCCACGAACGCACGCCGCACACCGAAACTGTCCTTAGCTTTAGTGACAATATTTTGGAGGTTCGGATTGGAACTTGAGAGCCTGGACGTTCGCGCCCCAGTCTGCTTAAAAGTCGAATGCAGGCGCCCCCCGTACTTCGGGGCGAGCTCGATCATCCTCACGATGTACGTCCCGTGGAGCTTCGACAGGCGCCTGTGCTCTAGGACTAGCTGTGCCAGAACCGCGTGAGGCCCTGTCACGTCGTCCAGCGTCTCACGGCTCACGGATGGCTTCCCACCGCCGGTCACCGCGCCACACGACACCCCGAGACGCCCATAGAGTAGGTCCGCGACTTGCGCCCCCGCCCGTAGGTTGAACGCCGCCATGTAATTTTGCGGCACCCCCGCCTCGACACACCCTTTCAAAAAACGTTTCTCGACGCCCACGAGCTCAGCTTCGATCGCCACACGCGCGCGCTCTAGGTGGCTAACATCTACCGGACACCCCTCGCGCTCCATCGCGAATAGAGCGTGCTGGAACGGGCGCTCAAACGTCTCGTAGTAGTCGAGATAGTTGCTATCCCCCCGCCAGTGAGTTGCCTTCATCTTCTCGCGCAAGAACCGGTAGAGCTTAACCGTGTACCGCGGGTCCTTGCACGAGTACTCTATTAGTTTTCTCACGCCTTCGGGCGAACGCACAACCTCGTCCAGCCCCGGCACATAGAACAGCTTGCTTAGTCGGATCTCGCCGTCCGTGCCCCGCATCTTAAGAGGCTTGGGCACCTTGAACACCTCGCTGAAATCTTTCGCCGTGTCGTCGTTAAAATAGCGCCGGTTGCACTCCTTCAGGCCGTGCAGCATCTCCCCGTTTGAATAGAGGTTGTCCATCACCAGCGTATCGCCTAGCAGGCCCTTACACGCCACGCAGTAGTTGGCTACCACGTGGAAATCAAAATTCCCGTTGTGGAGCACCAGACGCGGGGTCTCGTCTTCTAAGAACGACTTGAACGCCTGTAGTAGGTGCGCCCTACCGCCCCACAGCGGGACAAAGATCATGTCACCCGTGTCGCTCGCAAACTGGATTGAAATCGCCTTCGCGAGCCCTTTGGGATGTTCCCTCTTGATATTGAACCCGTATGCCTCCACGTCCACCCCTACCACGTCCCACGTGGCCATCTGTGCGAGCGCTTGGCGGCACCGCGCGGGCGTGTCTGCCACGAACACACCCGGCACCTCCGGGAATCCGTCCCGCGTAGGATCTTCCCGCACGGCCCACCGACGCCCGCGCATCCCCTCCCCTAGCTGGGCTTCGCCGGTCACTTGACGCCCTCCGTGCTCGCTCGGGCTGTGTCCGTATCCTCCCCCTCACGACGCAAATCCATCTCGACTAAGTCTTGGTTGTCATAGGCAAATGCCAGCGCGTCCAGCACCTTGGCCCAACCCAAAAATGGGTACAGCGCCACCACCCGCTTCACGGTCCACCCTCGCGCATGCAGCGCATATAGATGGCGCACAGGCACCGCCGACCCCGCCACCATAGGGACGCCGCCCAGCGCCACAAGCACGCGCGGATGCTCGACTAAGGGCTTAGGTAGGCTGCTATCTTGCTCTGAGGTCATTCGCGATACTCCGGGTCATTGGGTCGCCTCCGATGGATTCGCACCATCGCACCGTCGCTCAGCCTAGGACCTCGCGTTGACGGCATCCCTCGGTGGAGGGCATCGGGCTCTTCCCCGACGGTAGAGGCGGTTAGTGCGGTCTCTCCCGCCGTCACGTCGCGGATCACAGTCCCCTGACGTTGGGTCGCCTACGCGGATCCGTCGCGACGAAGAGTATATAGCGCGCCCTCTCTCACTCTTCGCTAGGTTGTCGAGAGCACGTGAGTGCTCACGGGCATGCGCTCCCCGAGTCTTAGAACGGGATAGCATCCTCGTCATCCGCGATAGGGCGCCCTTGCGGTATCGTTGCCGATACTGGCCGCGCGCCCCCATAGCTGGACGCCCCCGATCGTCTTTCGGTACTCCCGCCCCCTGCTCTAGCGCCCGGTTCGTAGGACGTCGCCTGTGATGCTCGCTCTTGGCGCTCGTACGGGTTGGAGCAATTCAGCTGCTTGGCTGCTTCACTCGCCGATTTCGGCCGGATCGCTTCGTCAAAATTGATAGGCGCGATTTCCTGTACCCACGCAGGCGCCTCTTGAAATTTCCCGAACTTGAACGTGATCAATTTCGTCTTGTCGCGCCCGGTCTGCTTCACCCTGACCGGGGCCGCGAATATCGAACCCGCCACGGTATTGGCACACCCGCATCCGCTGCGCCCGATTTTCGCCTCGCAGTTCACGCAGAATTTCGAGAGGTCTTCCCCCTCCGAAAACAGCCCTTCGAGCCACTTGAGCGCGTACGTGAACAGTTTGAGGCCCTCACGCTGGCGAGGCACCTTCGCATCACAGTCGCGGCACGCGTCGTCATCGGAGCATGGCCGGAAGTCGAATTTCTCATACTTTTGGCCCTTACTTTTCGCTTCACTTCGTTCCTTGTGCGTCCACCGCATGTCGACGAACGAGAAC
>Ga0315288_10008727_pt1 | contig 12780 bp, 11 predicted proteins | sample YL17G11_20_MG_FD_203454 | JGI IMG/M metagenome (GOLD analysis project Ga0315288, IMG submission 203454) | Sediment microbial communities from Yellowstone Lake, YNP, Wyoming, USA - YL17G11_20 | ecosystem: Environmental > Aquatic > Freshwater > Lake > Sediment | place: USA: Wyoming | collected...
CCGCAGGGGTGCGGATGGTGAAGAGCGAGATCGGCGCCGTCAGCCAGGAGGCCGCCTCGGTGCGCTGCGGTGATCTTCAGGCCCGCTACCTCGCGGCGGCTGACGGACTGCACTCCCCGATCCGGCGGTCACTCGGATTGAACCTGCCGAACCGCGGCAGGCGGCGGTGGGGCATCCGCCGGCACTATGAGATAGCGCCGTGGAACGACACGGTTCAGGTGTACTGGGCCCACGACACCGAGGCCTACGTCACCCCGGTGGCCGAGGATCGGGTGGGCGTGGCCATCTTGACGTCGCGGCAGGGCAAGTTCGGCGACCACCTGCTCGAATTCCCCTCTCTCACAGAACGACTCGACGGTGTTCCGCACGACGCGGACCGCGCCGCGGGACCGCTTCGCCAACGTGTCCGCAGTCGGGTTTCCGGTCGGGTGATGCTGGTCGGCGACGCCGCCGGCTATGTCGACGCGCTCACCGGCGAGGGAATGGGCATCGCGTTCGGGGGTGCCGAACTGGCGGTCAAGTGCGCACTGGCCGACACCCCGGGCGACTATGACCGGCAGTGGCGGGCGATGTCACGCCGCTACCGATTCCTGACGGCCGGACTGCTGCACGCCAGCGCGATCCCGTCGGTGCGGCGGATGATCGTGCCCGCCGCCGGCGCGCAGCCGAAGGTCTTCGGCGGAATCGTGAACCTGCTGGCGTATTAGCACCCATGATCAGACGATGACCGACAGCCACGGCGAGGACGCTGGGCCGAGTCTGGCATCCGCGCTCGAGAGCAGCCCCGAGCTGGTGGGGTTGCGTGCCGAGGCCCTGGTCGAGATGGCGCTGTTCAAGGACTGTTCCATCGAGCAACTCGGGCCGGTCGCCGAGCGGCTGCGGCCGCTGCGTGCCGAGCGTGGCCAGGTGCTGATGCGCCAGGGGGAGCAGGCGGTCTCCTTCATCCTGATCCAGTCCGGCCGGGCCGAGGTGAGTCATACCGGCGATGACGGTTCGGTGGTTCTGGGCGAGGTCACCGCCGGCGTGATCGTCGGCGAGATCGCCCTGCTGCGCGCCAAGCCGCGCTCCGCGACGGTCACCGCCACCGAGTTCCTGTCCGGTTACATCGGCGACGAGAAGGCCTTCGCCGCCATGGCCGACCTGCCCGGGGTGGGCGAGCGGCTGCTGCGTACGCTCCGCCAACGGCTGGCCGCGTTCATCGTCCCGATCCCGGTGCGGTTCAAGCACGACACGGAGTTGCTGCTGCGGCCGGTCTTGCCCGGTGATGCCCAGCGATCGGACCACCCGTCGGTGGAGTTCTCCAGTGAAACCCTCTATCGCCGCTTCATGTCCACCCGGGCCCCGAGTCCGACGCTGATGAACTATCTCTTCCAGGTCGACTACCTCGACCACTTCGTCTGGGTGCTCGCCGAGGGCGCGGACGGGCCGGTGGTCGCCGATGTGCGCTTCGTGCGCGACGTCGACGACCCGGCCGTCGCCGAGATCGCGTTCATCGTGGCCGACGGGTACCAGGGCCGGGGCATCGGGAGCTTCCTGATGGACGCGGTGACGATCGCCGCCCGGGTCGGCGGGGTGCAGCGATTCACCGCCCGGTTGCTTGCCGAGAACCATGCGATGCGCTGCATACTCGACCGCTACGGCGCGCAGTGGCAGCGTGACGAACCGGGTGTGGTGACCACCGTGTTCGACGTGCCAGATATCGGCCAACTCCGCATCGACCCGGTATTGATCGACGAAATCCGTTCCATGGCAAGGCAGGTCGTTCGGGCGTCAGTCGGGTGAACCGTCCGTGTGCCGACCGTAAGGGGGCATCGTGATCTCCGCGTCCCGCACCTTCGCGGCATCGCTGATCACCTGGTCCCGGCCGACCGGGGAGTCGGCCAGATAGTCGGCGATCGTCCGTTGCGGACCGGTGGGCGATCGGGGACCGCCAAACCGGATATAGGCTCTCGCATTCTGCGGTCGCGGAACGCGCACCGCATCTGCGGCTTCAGCGGCCATCACGGGCCAATCCGAAACCAACCGGTACCTTGGGATAATGCGTAGGGCACTGGTGGGGACGGGGTTGGCGACGGCCGCGGCGGCGGTCGCGGGGAGTGTGGCCAGCCGTGAGGGCGTCCAGGGTTGGTACACCAAGATCCGCAGGCCGGGCTACGTCCCGCCGAACGCGGTGTTCCCGATCGCCTGGACGGCCCTGTATGTCGACATCGCCGCCACCTCCGCGGCGGTGATCGACCGGTACCGCGCCGACGGCCAGGACGGTAAAGCCCGCGCCTACATCGCCGCGTTGGGCGCCAATCTCGCGCTGAACGCCGGGTGGAGTTGGGTCTTTTTCAAGATGAACAAACCCGGCCCGGCGTCGGTGGCGGCCGCCGCCCTGGCGGTCAGCAGCGCCGACCTCGCCCGGCGAGCCGCAGCTGCCGACGCCAAGTACGGTGCGGCGCTGGCCCCCTACCCACTGTGGTGCACCTTCGCGACCGTGATGACCACCGACATCTGGCGGCTCAACCGCTGAACATGCGCCGGGCGCTGGCGGTGGCCTTCCTGGTGAGCACCGTGGTGTGCGCGATGACGATGTCCGCCGCCTGCGGCTCGCCGCCCAAACACCCTGTCCCCCAAACCTCCTCGTCATCGACCCTCAGCCCGGCCGGCATCAGCCGGGTCCGCGCGGCGCTGCCGGCCGGCTATGAGATCGGCGACCTCGAGGGTCCGGTGAGCGCGGCGGGGCTGTGGGGTTTCGGCGCCGGCTGGGTTGCTGACCCGCCGCCCTGTATGCCGCTTGCCGATCCGGCACCCACCGACCGTGCTGCGCGCGGGCTGTCGGCATCGGGGCGTGGTGGGACGATCTTCGTGCTGGTGGCCGCCGCCGACGGTCCGCCGAGGCCGGATGTGTTGAGCGAATGTGGCGGCTGGACAATGGCTTTCGGCCACACCATTGCTGAGGTCACCCGTACCCGGAACCCTTCGATCGCCGGGGCCGACACGCTGGCCTGGCAGGCCGTCGCACGAACCGTCGTCGAATCGGGCAACGCGACGATCACCCACGCCTCGGGCGCGGTCGCCTACTTCGACCGCGAGGTCGCTGTCGTCATCCTGGTCACCGACCCCGGCTCCCCGCACCCACCGCTGGATCCGGGATTCGCCACCGGTCTGCTCGCCACCGCGGTGACGGAGTTACGCCGCTGAAGCCGACGATGCGGCCGAGGGACGAGGCCGAAGGGGACCGAGGCAATCGGGCCCGCTGACCGGTACATTGACTCCCGATGTTCATCCGCAACACGGCCGTGGCACTGGCCTGCGTCGCCGCGCTGGCAGGCTGCCGATCCGATCGCGGGCCGAGCGCCGACATCGCCAAGATCACCGACCTGACGTCCAGCTTCGGCCGGCAGTTCGCGGTAACCGACGTTCCGCCGACCGGCATCGACCCCAAGTTCCTGTCCGGCCAGAAGCTGCCTGAGGGGCTGAAGTTCGAGCCCGCCAAATGCGCCGGTTTCGCCACCGGGCAACTGGTGCCTGCGGGCACCGAGGGCAACATGTCGGCGGTGTCGGCCGAAGGCGAGGGAAACCGCTTCATCGTCATCGCGGTGCAGACCAACGAGCCGGTTCCCGTCTCCGAACCCGGGGCCGACTGCAAGAAGGTCGCCTTCGGCGGCGGGGCGGTGCGCGGCACCGTCGAAGCGGTGGAGGTGCCCAAGATCGACGGGACCACGACCATCGGGGTGCACCGGGTCGTGCAGACCGTGGTGGACGGCAAACCGCGGACGGGCGAAGTGTTCAACTACTCCGCCCACTTCGGCGACTACCAGGTGATCGTCTCGGCGAATTCGCTTGTGCTCCCGAACAAACCGACGGCTCCGGTGAACACTCAGCGTGCCCGGGACCTGCTGATCGCCGGAGTGAACGCGATCCGCACGTAGGTTCGATCCGCCGGGGTCCGATCCGCCGGGGTCCGATCCGCCGTTTAGCGCACGTCGCGCGGCCGGAACTGGATGCTGATCCGCGGGCCCTTCGGGATGGCGGTCTTGGGCACCGCGTGTTCCCAGGTGCGTTGGCAGGAGCCGCCCATCACCAACAGGTCGCCGTGGCATTGCGGCAGCCGCAGCGAGGCGCCACCGCCGCGCGGCCGCATCGCGAACATCCGGCCGGCCCCAAGGCTGACGATGGCCACCAGGGTGTCCTCGGTGCTGCTGCGCCCGATGGTGTCGCCGTGCCAAGCCACGCTGTCCGAGCTGTCGCGGTACAGGCAGAAGCCGGCGGTGGTGAACGGCTCCCCGAGTTCCCCGGCGTAGATGTCGTTGAGGCGCCGGCGCAGCCGGGTCACCGCCGGGTGCGGTGCGGGCTCGGCGGTGAGGTCGCAGAAGCTCACCAGCCGCGGGACGTCGATCACGCGGTCGTACATCCGGCGCCGTTCCGCGCGCCACGGCACCGCCTCTGTCAGCTCGTCGAACAGCGAGTCCGCCGAGATGGATCCGTCGTCCACCCAGCCGGACCGCATCTCGATCCACGCCCCCGACCCCAGGTGGCGTCGCTCACGATGGTCGAACAGTGAGCCCTGAACCGGCATGGACACTCCACCACCTTATCGCACATGCGTTCGATTTATCCGGGTCGGCGCGCTTCGGGCGATACCGTGCCAGACGTGCCGGAGGCGGCGCTCGGCGCCGGCGCTTCCGCCGAGACTGCTGTTGTTGCCGCCGCTACTCGGCCGATGCGTCAACATCTGCAGTTCCGCGGGGTGGGTCGAGGCCAACTACCGCCAACTGGGCAGCCACATCTCCAAGTTCCAGGTGGACTGCGACACCGGAATTCCGGTCAGTACCGGGAATAGCCAGGTGAAGTTGGTGATCGCCAGTGCCAGGTAGATGCTGACCACCAGCACGCCCAGCGTCTTGCGCTCGGGGTTTCGGGTCGGCTGGTAGAGGATGTCTCCGAGGATCAGGGCGATCGCCATCATCAGGAACGGCGCCATCGGCACGGCGTAGAAGAAATACATCTGCCGGTCGATGTTGCCCAGCCACGGCAGCCAGCCGGCCAGATAGCCGGTCAGCACCACGGCGTAACGCCAGTCGCGCCGCACGAACGCCCGCCATGCCGCGTACGCAAGCACCGGCACAGCCAGGAACCACATCACCGGAGTGCCTACCAGGAGAACGGCTTTGACGCACGACGCCGCCCCGCAGCCCGGAACATCCTGCTGGTCGATGGCGTAGAGCACCGGGCGCAGCGACATCGGCCACGTCCAGGGCTTGGATTCCCAAGGGTGGTGGTTGCCCGCCGAGTTCGTCAGCGTCGAGTGAAAGGAATACGCCTTATACGTGTAGTGCCACAGCGACCGGACCGCGTCCGGCGGCTGCCACCATTGCCGCGGGCCGATCGACTGCCCCACCTCGTGCCGGTTGATCGCCGTCTCCGAGGCGAACCACGGTGCGTAGGCCAGCAGATACAGCCCAAGGGGAATCAGGCCCAGCGCGTAGGCCGCCGGCCCCGCGTCGCGCCGCAGCACCCCGGCCCACGGTCGCGGAACCCGGTACGCGCGTCGCGCCGCGACGTCCATCGCCAAGGACAGCAAGCCGAAGAACGCGATGTAATACAGCCCGGACCATTTCGTGGCGAAGGCCAGCCCCAGCAGGACGCCCGCGCCGAACCGCCACCACCGCACCCCGAGCCTTGGGCCCCAGGGTGTTTCGGCGATCCGGCCCTCCAGCAGCGCGGTGTGCATCCGCGCGCGCACCTCGTCTCGGTCGACGATCAGCGCGCCGAAGGCGCCCACCACGAAGACCGTCATGAAGACGTCGAGCAGCGCGGTGCGGGCTGAGACGAAGCTGACCCCGTCGGCCACGATCAGCAATCCGGCCATAGCCCCGACCAGCGTCGAGCGGCTGATCCGCCGCACGATTCGCGTCACCAGGACTGCCAGCACCACCCCGAACACCGCGCCGCTGAACCGCCAGCCCAGCCCGGTGTAGCCGAACATGGCCTCGCCGATCGCAATCAGTTGCTTGCCCAGCGGGGGGTGGACCACCAGCCCGAAGCCGGGGTTGTCCTCCACGCCATAGTTGTGCAGCAGCTGAAAGGCCTGGGGCGCGTAGTGCTTCTCGTCGAATATCGGGGTTCCGGCGTCGGTGGGCGAGCCCAGGTTCATGAACCGGGTCAGCGCGGCCAGCGCACCCACGAACGCGGCCGCCGCCCAGCCCTCGAGCCGGTCGGAGGGCCTGAAGTCGGCGACGGGCACCAGCGGGCCGGGGCTGATGACGGGGACGCGGCGCCCGTCGGTGAGCTCAGCCGCCTCGAGGTCGTCAGCGGTGATGGTCATTGCCGCAATCGTAAGGTGTGCGGTGTGCCAGTTCCCGAGCCGCGCGGACTCCTGCTGCTCGGCGCCACTCCGCTGGGCCAGCCGGCCGACGCCTCGAAACGGCTGATCGACGCACTGGCGAGCGCCGACGTGGTGGCCGCCGAAGACACCCGCCGGGTCCGCGGACTCGCCCAGTCCCTCGGTGTGGCGATCGGCGGGCGGGTGGTCAGCCTGTTCGACCAGAACGAGGCCTCCCGGGTGCCCGCACTCCTCGCCGACATCGCGGCGGGCGCGACCGTGCTGATGGTCAGCGACGCCGGTATGCCGCTGATCAACGATCCCGGCTACCGGATGGTTACGGCGTGCGTCGAGGCCGGGCTGACGATCTCCTGCCTGCCCGGGCCGTCGGCGGTGACCACCGCACTCGCTGTCTCCGGCCTGCCCTGCGACCGGTTCTGTTTCGAGGGCTTCGCGCCCCGCAGGCAGTCGGCGCGACGGGCCTGGCTGGCCGGGCTGGCCGCCGAGCGGCGCAGCGCGGTGTTCTTCGAGTCGCCGCGGCGGCTGGCGGACTGCCTGCGTGACGCCGTCGAGCAGTTGGGGGAACAGCGCCGGGCGGTGGTGTGCCGGGAGCTCACCAAGACTCACGAGGAGATCCGCCGCGGGACCGTCGGCGAACTTGCGCGGTGGGCCGAGGACGGGGTGCTCGGCGAGATCACCGTGGTGCTCGCCGGTGCGACACCGGTGGCGGACCTGGACTCGTTAGTGGCCGAGGTCCTGGTCCTGGTCGACGGCGGGATGCGGGTCAAGGACGCCTGCGCGACGGTGGTCGGGTCCCATCCGGGCGCGCCGCCGCGACGCGAACTCTACGACGCGGTGCTGCGGGCGCGACAGTCCTGAGCACCGGTCTGCTGCACGATCGGCGCGGCCTTGTGCAGGCACTCCTGCCACTCGGCCTCCGGGTCGGAGTCGGCGGTGATACCGCCACCGACGCCGAGCACCGCGCGGGACTGCGCGTCGAACTCAACGGTGCGGATCGCGACGTTCAGCTCGCAGCCGGCCACCGGCGAGGCCAGGCCCACCGTGCCGCAATAGACTCCGCGCCGGTGCGGTTCCCACAGCGAAAGCAACTGGCGTGCCCGGGCTTTGGGGGTTCCCGTGACCGAGGCCGGGGGGAAGGTCGCGGCCAACAACCCGGCGGCCGGAACGTCCACGGGGACGCGTGCCGCCACCGTCGACACCAGGTGCCACACCCCGGGGGCGGCGCGCACAGCCAGCAGTTCCGGCACGGTGACCGAGCCGGTGCGGGCCACCCGGCCCAGGTCGTTGCGCACCAGGTCGACGATCATGATGTTCTCGGCGACGTCCTTGGCGGACGCGCGAAGTTGCTCGGGATCGGCGTGCAACGGCAGGGTGCCCTTGATCGGACTGGAGCTCACCTCCTCGCCGACGCGGCGCAGGAACAACTCCGGTGACAGTGACGCCACCGCCCCCCAGTCGCCGGCCAGATAGGCTGCGCGGGCGGGCGCGGTGCGGGCCACCGCGTCGGTGAAGAAGCACAGTGGCGACCCGGTGGCGATTCCGGTGAACTGCGCACAGACGCAGGCCTGGTAGACCTCGCCGGCGCGGATCGCCTCCAGGCAGGACAGCACCCCGGCGCGGTGCTGCCCGGAATCCGGAGTGCGCCAATCGATGTCCCAGTGCGCCTCGGCCGGGCGGGTGGCGAGCGCCGAGTTCAGCCAGTCGGGAATGGCTGTGCTCGAGAGGCTTTCGTACCACCATTGGCCGGCGAGGTCCAGGCGCAGCACGCAGTCGCTCCACCCGCCGGCGGCGACCGGAATCCGCGGGGCGGCGCCGTCGGCACCCGGGTCGGGGTAGGAGAGGTAGCCGAACCAGCCGCCGCCGATGGCGTCGGTGCGATCACCGGGCGGCACGGCGAAAACCTCTGCAGGGTCGACCGGCCGCACCGCGACGCTCGGTGCGATCACCGCCGCCGAGCCGAACCAGTCACCGACCAGCGCGGCCGGGGGTGGCAGGCCGTGGCGGCTCGCCCCGTCGGCGACCCTCCGCAGCACGTCGGCAGCCGTCCCGAGCGCACCCCGCCGCTCGATCAGCATCGCCATAGCTTGCTGCCTCTGGCGAGCAGACGCAAAGTCGGACGGGGAACGCCCGAATCGTGGGAGTTTGCGTCTGCTCGCCGGGAGCGGGTGGGAAAGGTTAGGGCGCCTCGTAGCGGGGGAACACCCCGGTGGGCGTCGGCAGTTCCGTGCCGGGGGCAAGGCGGGTGGCCAGTGCCGCAAAGTCGCGGGCGCCTTCGGGCTGGCCCAGCAGATCGAGCATTCGGCTCGCCGAGACGGGCATCACCGGCTGCACCAGCACCGCGGCGATCCGCACGGCCTCCAGTGTCGTATAGAGCACGGTGCGGAAGCGCGTCTGATCGGCGTCGGAGCCCGACTTGCGCAGCACCCACGGTTCCTGGGCGGAGAAGTAGCGATTGGCCGCGCCCAGCGTCAGCCAGATCGCTTCCAGTCCCTGATGCATCGCCTGCTGATCGAACGCCTCGCGCACCCGCGCCAGCAGGCCGTCGGCCATCCCCAGCAGGTCGTTGTCCTCGGCGCTGAAGTCGCCGGGCTCAGGAACCCGGGCGTCGAGGTTCTTATTCACCATCGATAGCGAACGCTGGGCCAGGTTCCCCAGTTCGTTGGCCAGGTCGGAGTTGATCCGGCCGACGATCCCGTCCTCGCTGTAGCTGCCGTCCTGGCCGAAGGGCACCTCGCGTAGCAGGAAGTAGCGCACCGGGTCCACCCCGAAGCTCTCGACCAGTGACACCGGGTCGACGACATTGCCCACCGACTTGCTCATCTTCTCGCCGCGGTTGTAGAGAAACCCGTGCGCGAAGACCTTGCGCGGCAGGGGGATTCCCGCCGACATCAGGAAGGCCGGCCAGTACACGGTGTGGAACCTGATGATGTCCTTGCCGATCATGTGCAGATCGGCAGGCCAATATCGTTGGTAAAGAGCCGATTCGGTGTCCGGGTAGCCCACCCCGGTCAGGTAGTTGGTCAGCGCGTCGACCCACACGTACATCACGTGCGCGGGGTCGCCGGGCACCGGGACGCCCCAGTCGAACGATGTCCGCGAGATCGACAGGTCGCGCAACCCGCCGGAGACGAAGCTCACCACCTCGTTGCGGCGCACCTCGGGGACGATGAAGTCGGGGTGTTCGGCGTAGTGAGCCAGCAACCGCTCGGTATAGGCCGACAGCCGGAAGAAGTAGGTCTGCTCCTCGGTCCAGGTCACCGGTGTGCCGGTCTCGGTGGCAAGCCGGGTGCCGCCCGCGTTGACCTCTGTCTCGGCTTGGGTGAAGAACCGCTCGTCGCGCACCGAGTACCACCCGGCGTAGCTGTCGAGATAGATGTCTCCGCGTTCGGCCATCCGATCCCAGATCGCCGTGGAGGCCGCGTAGTGATCCGGATCGGTGGTGCGGATGAACCGGTCGAAGGAGATGTTGAGCATCTCCTGCAGGCGCTCGAACTGATCGGAGTTGCGCCGGGCGAAGTCGGCGGTCGGTATCCCCTCGGCGGCGGCGGCCTGGGCCATCTTCAGGCCGTGCTCGTCGGTCCCGGTCACGAAGCGCACATCGAAACCGTCGAGCCGCTTGAACCGGGCGATGGCGTCGGTGGCGATGTACTCGTAGGCATGCCCGACATGCGGTGCGCCGTTGGGATAGGCGATCGCGGTGGTCACATAGAACGGTTCGCTCATGTCGGACCCACCCTATTCGGTGGACGCATACGGTGTTGCGGTGAGTTCGAAGCGCTCGGAGCTTGCCGCACCCCCGCCGCCCGAGCCGTTGTCTCCATTGGTCGACGCCCACGCCCATCTGGACGCCTGTGGTGCCCGCACCGCCGAGGACGTGCGGGCCATTCTCGACCGCGCCGATTCGGTGGGGGTGCGGGCGGTCGTCACCATTGCCGACGACCTTGACTCGGCACGCTGGGTGGCCGCGGCCAGCGAGTGGGACGAACGCCTCTATGCCGCGGTGGCGCTGCATCCCACCCGAGCCGACGCGCTGACCGGACGTGAGGGTGACGCCGCGCGCACCGAGATCGAGCGACTGGCGTCGGCTCCCCGGGTCGTCGCCATCGGCGAGACCGGGATGGACCTCTACTGGCCGGGCAAACTCGACGGCTGCGCTGCTCCCGAGGTTCAGCGCGAGGCCTTCGCCTGGCATATCGCGCTGGCCAAGCGCACCGGCAAGCCGCTGATGATCCACAACCGCGACGCGGACCGCGAGGTGCTCGACGTGCTGCGCGCCGAGGGCGCCCCGGACACGGTGATCTTCCACTGCTTCTCGTCCGGCCCGGAGATGGCCCGAACATGTCTGGACGCCGGCTGGATTCTCAGCCTGTCCGGCACCGTCAGCTTTCGCAACGCTCACGATCTGCGGGCCGCCGCGGCGCTGATCCCGCCCGAACAGCTGTTGGTGGAGACCGATGCGCCCTTCCTCACCCCGCATCCGTTCCGGGGCGCGCCCAACGAGCCGTACTGCCTGCCCTACACCGTGCGGGCGCTGGCCGAACTGCTGGGCCGACCGGCCGAACTGCTGGCGAGTGAATCCGCGGAGACAGCGCGACGGGTCTACGGCCTCGAATGAGGGTCTGTTAAGAGATCCTGGTGATCAAGTTGCCCCTTAGCAGCGGGTTCGTTACCGTCTTGTTATCTTCACGGGCCCGCTGGTGGCCCGTTGTGCACATCAGACGGGGATCGGGACTATCCAGTGAACGCTTTGACACGACTCCAGCAGTCGTCCTCGCTCACGCTGCGCCTGATCGTCGCCGGCCTGCTCGTCGCGCTGGGCGGCGCGGGGGTGGTCGCGCTCGACTCGCACAAGACCGTCACTCTCAACGTCGACGGCACCGCGATGATCGTCACCACGATGAAGTCCCGCGCCGGCGACATCGTCGAGGAGAACGGTTTCGCCGTCTCCGAGCGCGACGAGTTGTTCCCCGCCGCAGGCCAGCGGGTGGGGGATGCCGAGACCATCGTGCTGCGGCGCAGCCGCCCACTGCAGATCTCGCTGGACGGACAAGACCCCAAACAGGTGTGGACGACAGCCTCGACCGTGGATGAGGCGCTGGCCCAGCTGTCGCTGACCGACACCGCCCCGGTCGCCGCCTCACGCGGAATCCGGGTGCCGCTTGCCGGCATGGTGCTGCCGGTGGTCACCGCCAAGACTGTGCAGATCAACGACGCCGGTGCGATCAGGAGCGTGCGACTGGCAGCCCCCGACGTGGGCTCGCTGCTGGCGTCCGCGGGCGTGCCCTTGGTACAGCGCGACACCAGCGTCCCCACGCCGACCGCGCCGGTCGTCGACGGCATGCAGATCCTCATCACCCGGATGCGCATCGAGAAGGTGACCGAACGTGCGCCCCTGGTGCCCGTGGCGAAGCGGGTCGAAGACCCGACAATGAACATGAGTCGGCAGGTGGTCGAGGATCCTGGCGCACCGGGGGAGCAGGACATCACTTTTGCTGTCGCGACTGTCAATGGTGTGGTTACCGGCCGGTTGCCGGTTGCCAGCACCGTCCTCACCCCCGCCCGCGATGCGGTGTTGCGGGTCGGCGTCAAACCGGGAACCGATGTGCCGCCGGTGACCAACGGGGCCCGGTGGGACGCGATCGCCTCGTGCGAATCTGGAAACAACTGGGCGATAAACACCGGAAACGGGTACTACGGGGGCGTACAGTTCGACCAGAACACCTGGGAGCGCAACGGTGGTCTGCGTTACGCTGAGCGGGCTGACCTGGCAACCAGGGAAGAACAGATAGCGATCGCAGAAGTGACGCGGGCCCGTCAGGGCTGGGGAGCGTGGCCGGTGTGCGGAAGAGGTGAAGCATAACAATTCGTCTGCTCGGCCGCACCGAGGTCAGAAATTTGGCTAAAGAACTCGACTTCAGGCCGCGAAAATCGCTGGGCCAGAACTTCGTCCACGACGCGAATACCGTCCGACGGATCGTCTCGGCTTCCGGGATAAACAAACATGATCACGTTCTTGAGGTCGGTCCGGGTCTGGGATCGCTGACGCTGGCTCTGCTCGACCGCGGCGCGGTGGTCTCCGCCGTCGAGATCGACCCGATCCTCGCTCAGCGGTTGCCCAAGACGATCGCCGAGCACTCGCACAGCGAGATCAACCGCCTGACCGTGCTCAACCAGGACATTCTCGGCCTGCAGCGTGCCGATCTGGCCGAACCACCCACCGCCGTGGTGGCCAACCTGCCGTACAACATCGGCGTGCCCGCGCTGCTGCACGTGCTTGCCGAGTTCCCGTCGATTCGAACCGTCATGGTGATGGTTCAGGCCGAGGTCGCCGAGCGGCTTGCCGCCGAGCCAGGCGGCAAGGAGTACGGCGTACCGAGCGCCAAGGCGCGCTTCTTCGGCAAGGTTCGCCGGTACGGGACGGTGTCGCCGACGGTGTTCTGGCCGATTCC
>Ga0315288_10008728_pt1 | contig 12780 bp, 9 predicted proteins | sample YL17G11_20_MG_FD_203454 | JGI IMG/M metagenome (GOLD analysis project Ga0315288, IMG submission 203454) | Sediment microbial communities from Yellowstone Lake, YNP, Wyoming, USA - YL17G11_20 | ecosystem: Environmental > Aquatic > Freshwater > Lake > Sediment | place: USA: Wyoming | collected...
AAATAATCCGTTGACTACGTTTTCCTATTACCACGCCCCTGTCTCCTATCAGAGGCCCTCCTCCTTGAGAACATAGCTAAACCGGCCAAGCCTGCAATCAGGCTTAACCTCATCCTTTTAGAGCTATATGTGGAATACTTATCAATTATCAGGGCATAAACCGGATGTCAAGAAAAAAGTGGAAATATAGAATATATTGTGCTTTTTTTTGGGACGTTAACAATAAAACTGCAAATGAACAATACTTACGATTACTGCCAATGCCGGCTTGTGGTCAGTTCTTCCAAATGTTTTTTACGTTTTTGAGGGATTTAATGATTTGATCAATTTGCCGGCAGCTTCTGCCATTCCAAAGCCAGTTAAGGATTCTTTCGATTCGGACCTCGCCTAATTTACGCCAGTGGCCGCAACGCAAATCGTCAGGCAGATTATATTCTTCGGCTTTTTGAAGCAGGACTGCGATGCCGGCCATTGCTCCTAATGCCATATTCTTCGGCTCAATGCCGTGTTCGAGGGCCAGTTGCATTGTGCCGAATATCCGGCCGTCTAATTCGAGTTTCCGCACCACGTCACGAGTAACTCTGGCGATAGTATCGCCCAGGTACGGATTGGTCATTCGTACGAGCAGGTCCTCGGCGTAATCTTTGAAGCCGGCTTCGGTAAAAAGCTCATCCCCGAGATAAGCATACTTTTTTACCAATGCCGCTCCCGACTCCTTTAGAAAAGCATCTCTGCCGATTTGCATAACGACCTTGTCATCCTTGAGTTCGGTCATCGACCTGGCTCCCTTTACCGCACCTACAAAGCCAAGCAGCGAATGTATTGCATTATGGCCGTACAGCTTGGCTTCTTCGAATGGCAGCAGGTCGTCCTTTTCGATGAAAACTTTTATGCCGGGCTTAAAACCGGCAATCTGCGTTCGGCTTACCAGGATTCTATTGAACTGCTCGACAAGAAAGGCCCGCTCGATACCCGGAGCTATGGTCTTGAGATTCAGATCGGCAATTTCAACAGGGTCTGTAACAACCCTGCTCATTTTGCCGATTACAGTGTTGAGAAACTGCACTTTTTCTTGCGAAAGTGCTGCATTTTTTTCTCTAACGGCTTTTTCCAATATCTCTGCCGCGTGATTATTATTTTCAGCGGTGTAAATAATCGTTGCTTTGGCGATGCTGTTTTTCAGGCCCTCGGCTATCAGTGAAACAACGCTGTTGTTCTGGCCGGCTCCATAGAAATTGACAGAAGGCAGACTGGTAACGATTTCCGTTGACTGCACCAAGGCTTCGAGGAGGTTTTGCCTGTCCGCAGTGACGTTCGGATTCAGCAGCTCCACATTGTCAATTCGCAGCGGCTCTATGTCGTCGGCTTTGGCGACATTTACATAATAGCTGCCCTTGTTGGCCCTTACGGCGTCAACCAAATCAGCATCGATCTCCGCTACGACAATCCGCTTGAAATTGCCGCTTTGAAATGCCTCCTTGGCAAAAAGCCCGCTCTGGATCGGCCCGAATCCGAAACCGGTAAATACGTGCTCGGCCATCATTACTGTCCTGCGGCCTTTAAGAACTCATCGATCCGTTTTCGGTCCGTTAGAATTGTCATTTCCAGATCGTAGGTTCTGCTCTTGCCCGGGGCGAGGTGGATAAGTTTTTTCTGCTTTCGAGCATTAGCCTGGCCGATTGGCGGATTGGTCCCAGGCTCAAGGGCCGTCACATACTCGCCTGGCCCCCAGTGCTGCCAATTGCTCAGCCACGGCAATTGTTCCTTTTTATACTTCAGAACAAGCGCCAGGCCGAGCTTTCGATTATAGAGGCCGGTATTGCATATCCCCTTCTTATCGGCGGCCACGTCGATAAAAGCGCAGCCTTCGCCGCCGCCTCGGTGACTGTCGAGCGGACTTGAACATTTTCGGAAATTGCGTTTGCTATTGAAAACCGCGTTATCCATATCCAGTCCGCGCGACGCCCAGTCGCCCTTGCAGATAATTTCGGTACCTTCATCAACGAGAGGCCAGCCGTAGTTGCAATGGTACAATATCATATGCGGCGCCAGCGTATTTCCGAGATTGGTAACGACATCGTGAACACGAACGCCCGGCTCACCGAGGGTGCCCGATATTGTACGTCTTAACTCCAGGTTAGGCCCAAACACACGGGACTGCTTAACCACGGCAGTAATGCTCATCTGAAGTTTTCCCGCGAGCAGGTCCGGCTGGACAACGGATTCGATGCTTGCCGGGAGATTGCTTATGCGCCCGTGCAGGCCTCGCTCACCGAATTCATCGCTTTCGGGACCTCCTATATGAGTCAGGCCGCACGTCGTTAATAAACCGCCGCCAAACGAATACAGCCATTCCAGTCCGCGATTCGCGTCCGGCCGGGGTGCTGTTACACCCGCATGGCTCAGCCAGGCAAGGCTGTACTGGTTATAGAAAGCATCAACAATATCCAGCCCCCTGTCGATTACTACCTTGTACCGAAGGCCGGCCCCGGTATTCACCCATGCGATTCGCGTCCCTTTACCAGGGCCATTGTCCAGAACCGAAGTTTCAATGCCTCCAATCTGAGCGACATTATTAACTTTGTCCTGCCAGTTAAATCCATGGTCCTTTTTGGCCATTTGTTTTCCCTTTCCTTTTTGAATTGCCTAACTCAAAGCATCCTGCAGTGCGTCGAAACTCTGATACGTCACGGCACTGCGAACGACCTTCAACATCTTATCATAGGCATGGATGTTGCCGTACCTGTCTTCAAGCGGGGCCTTGATAAACAGCGATGCGAACAAATTGCCCATTTGCACCGCTTCTGTGAAGTCGATCGAGCCGGCCTTAAACTCATCCAAATGAGAGGTGACATACGTAATAAGCCCTGCTCTGAAAGAGTCTCCGGCCCCAACGAGGTCGACCACATCCCCCGCCATAAACCGGGACTTGATGCGATTGGGACCATCGACGGTTTCATCCGGATGCACGTGCTGTTCATAGGCACCGTCGCTGACGGTCACGCCGAACAGCTTTGTTCTGCCGTCTTGGCGCCAGAAATATTCGGTCAAAAAATCGAGAAAGTGCACGTTGTTTTCATGCTCCTCGAACGCGCTCCATTTTCGCCCCGGGGCAAGAGTATTTTCGATCAGCTTGGCCTCATCGCAGGAGGTAAAGAACAAATCCACTTCAGGCAGCAGCGGCTCCAGGAGCCGGTACTCCTTGACAGCAACGCCCCGCTCGATCAGCAAATGAGGATTCCCCGTCAAAGTATGACTGTCCACAATTGTAACGGCGCCGTTGCCGCGACACCATTTGATAAATCCAGCCAAATCCAGCCCGCCATTGGCGTCGCCCCGGTCGGATAAGCCGGAGTACATATAATAAACCATGCAGGGACGCAATCGCTCGACGGCTCCTTTGAATATCTCAAAATCAAAATCGTCATTGGCGCCCGGAAAATAGGCGATCCCGCCCCTGTCCTGACCTACTGTGCTGTGAATAAACGTAGTCCCCGTGTGTAAATCAGGATGAATATAAATTTGCGACATATCGATACCGTTGGCCGTCATAACACCACGGAAAAACCTGCCCTGGACATCCAGGCCGTTGTAATCCCCCCTGCCGAGGTTCACCCCGACGGCGACTTTCAGCCCCGTCCTGGCAATCAGAGGAGCCGAGTTGCCGGGTCCGCCCGCGGTTGCAAATCCCTGTTCGATCCATTCGGCCAGTTGCTGCTGGGAATAGTCCGGCATATCTTCGGTCTTGCACTTTGCCAATCCTCCTTTGCCTACCAGCTCATCGGCAAATTCGAAATCCGGTCTCCTTAAATCCGTCACGGCCGTATTTAAAATCAAAACATCTGTTGCCATATTTCCGCTCTCAAAACACGCTGTGTCATTTTTTCAGTGCATTTCGGCTTCACACTTACCGATGGCAGGCCTGTAGAAATTGAACTGAACATTCGGATGCCCTGCCAGAAGCGACATCGGCACTGAACTGTCCGCGATTTTCCTGCCTATCATCAGGGTAGTCAATCTCATGCCGAAGGGATTATCGTGCGTGCCCGCCTGCCAGATCGAGACTTTCTCCGCCTGCCAGGTCTGGACGGGCCCGACGGTAATCGCCCTGGCAGGCACGCCGGTCACGACGCCGCCGCCGCTGGTTCGCGCGTTCTGCATCACGGTCACCGGGTGCAGGTCCACTACCCGCGTCGTCAGCTTGCAATATTCCTCTGGTGTCGGCGGCTTGTCCTTGTAGTCGCCCCGGCGTTTCACCGGATCGTTAAACGCCCAGTGCTTGATGTCGCCCTGACCGCCCTGCATCACGACGCAGCGGGCGCCGTCCCAGCTTTTAATGTACTCGCCCGCATCGGCCTTCGGGAAATGAATGTTGGATCCCGGCATCCTGAGCTTATCGTCAATACGATTAAAACACAGCTCCATATCCGCCTTCGCGAAAGACAAAGGATGCGATACAGGCACTTCCTTGCCGTCCATGTACCACTCATCCATGCCCCAGAAATGGGCGTTCGTCAGACTCAGCTTCAATTCATTGACGAGTCGCGCCACAAGCGGAAGCTGTTCGGTGGGCCCGATCGGCCCGCAGATTCCCGCGGGATTATCAGCCGTCGCCTGTTTCCACGCCGAGATATATTCCAGCGCTTCGGCCAGGTAGAAATCCTCAAGCGTGTCATAAAAGACCACCTTGAAACCTTCCCTGCCCAGGCCGGCCATATCTTCGGCTGTGAGTTTTGCCGCATCGTTGAGAATTCCATCATCAAGCGTGGTATAATCCCACCATTCGGGCGCCAACATGCTGATTTTTCTTGCCATTGACGATCTCCTTAAACGATATGAACAAGGTCACCGAGCTCGGCCTTGAGGATATTGTCCTGTGGATATGCGTGACCCAGATGCTGCCTGAAACCTTCGGCAAAGCCCGAGTTTATTTCCCGGCCTCTCTTTTCGCCGGAATCCTTCATCATATTGACGTACTCATCCATGCCGTGATGTGTCATAAGCCAATGCCGCTGGCTTTTATGACAGCAAAGCATCTTCTCCTTGGTGTCTATCACACCGGTTATATCAACTATTGTGCCGGCCTTAATCCCCGTACCGAACTTGTCCTTCCGATCCGCCGGATCCATGTAGTAAAGATGCGGTATGGGCTCGAACGGCTCGGCGCCGGGTGTCTCAACGTTTACGACCCCACACGCAAAACAGGCCGTCTGAGCAATCTTGCTCGCCATTTCGTGGTCAACCATATAATCCGACGGGCTCGTAGTAAAAACGATTGCAGGCTTGACTTTGCGCATTAGCTCAATAGCTTTGAGCAGGGACGGCCTGTCATACAATATGAAAATATCGTCACATTCGAGACAGTGATAGGTGCCGTCCAGAATGCTCGCCGCTTTGGCCGCTTCCGCCCTGCGAATCCTGCTGATCTCTTCCCTGCTGTACTGCACGGTTCCGCAATCGCCCGGCGTCATCGTGGCGATATGGATATCCCAACCTTTCTGTTGCAGCAATGCAAGTGTCCCGGCACAGAAAAACTCCGCATCGTCAGGGTGGGCACCTAAACTTAACACGGCCTTATTATTCTTCGTCATACTTCTGAAAACCTTTAACTGTTTTATTTGCCCATCAGGTGGTTAATGATCAACATATCCAATTCTTCATAATCCCGCTCGCCGATCAATTTCTCAACTTTGCCTTTGTCCAGACTTCGAACAAGGTCTACCAGGTGCAGGAAAATCGTTCTGCTGTTGGATAAATGCCTGGTGGCAACTGCCTGTTTTTGGGTACGCATTGCCTTAACATCAAGGCCAACGAACTCGCCGCCTTTGCCGTAATCGTATTTGTCGAGAATGCGAACCTGATTGAACGCCCTTCGCAGATCCACGGAGCCGAAGCTCTTATCCTCGTCGAATTTCAGGCCGTTCTGGTCATTCAAATGGACGGTAAAGAGCTTATCATAAGCAAGGGCAAAACCCATTTCATCCGAAGGATCAAGCCCGGCAAGGATTGCATGTGCTGTCTCGATATTAACTCCGACGCGTTCCGGCTCGTTCGTCAGGTAACTGATGGCAACAGCATGCCCGGTCGTAGGAATATATGCCTGGTCCATAGGCTCATTCGGCTTCGGCTCAATTGCAATCTTAACATCGGGATTGTAAGCAAGCATGTCATTGATGGCCTCGGCGATCCGTTGCACAGCGAGTTTGCTGTCCTTGGCTTCGCGGATATATGTCCCCTCGCGAGCGAGCCACAGAACGACCAGTTTACAATCGAGAGCGGCGGTAATATCGAGCATCCGCTGACTGCGTTCTTTCGCGTATGCGCGACAGGCCGGGTCGTTTGACGTGTAAGCACCGTCGATTGTTTTGCCGCCCTCCCAAAGTCTTGGCGCAACAAACTCCGCCACCAGGCCCTCGCTCTCAAGCATATCCCGCACTTTTTCCGCCTTTTTGACGATCTGCTCCGGGCTAAGATTATCCATGTCCGGCACGGCATCGTCATCGTGAAACTGCACGGCATCGAAATCCAACTTTTTATACATCTTTAGTTTCTTGCCGAACGCGATACTATCTCTGACCGTCGGTCCGAACGGATCGGCTCCCTCGTGGATATTCCACGGCCCAAATGAAAAGCGATATTCTCCAGCCATATTATTTCTCCTTAGTTACGAATAGTAATCATAAAATTCGAGGCATTCCTCAAAGCATCTCTCTTGTCTTTTGAAGCCGCACACATCTTCCAGGATCGCGCCGGCCCCTTTCTGAGCGATGATCCGGCCAAGTTCGAGACTCTCGGCATCCGCCGGATCGCGATAGTGCAATGCAGAGCCAATCACACGGGACACCGGTTCGGTGGAAAGAGCATGATTTCGCAACAAATGCACCAGTCCGGCCAATCGCTCTTTCGATCCCAACTTTCGAATCGGATTGCGAGCGACTCGCTGAACCGTATCGGCCAGATCCCGATTGGGAAAACGCCGATTCATCAACTCATCAAGATGCCGCTCTAATCCGGCTTCATCTAAACCGAAAGACTCAATAAGGCATTGTTTAGCAACATTCAGCAGCTCTGTCAAGTTCTTCCTGATTTCAGGGATTTCCAGGGCCTCGTACAAAAAGTGACAATTGGAAAGATAGCCGAAATACGCCAGCGCCGCCCCGCCGGCATTACTCGTATACAGTTTGCGGGCGTAAATGGCCTCAATGTTGTCGGTGAAAGTTAATCCTTCAATCCCGCAAACAACGCCGCCCTGCTCTCCTTTCCATGTCCGTCTATCCACATAGAACGTCTGACCGCCTTCGGCGATTAAATCAAGCTCGTTTTCCCCGCCTCGTACCATGCGTTCGACAGAGCAGCGAACACAGGCAAAACTCTCTTCGTCGCATCCGGCTTTCAGCAAAGCCTCGGCAAGCACTTTTTCGGCATCTGGCCAATTCTCACACAGCAGAATATTCAGTGGTTCGGCCCGCTGCCTGGAAGCACCCGAGAATCCCGCGGCCAAGATCCGAGCGACGGCTTCGAGATTCCGGCCTCCGACGGCGGTTGCCATGAAAAGACAATTCGCCAGAGCTTTTGAGATTTCCCCGCCTTGTTTGACCGTTAGAACCTCGTAACCGGATACATGACACTCCCTTTTTCCCGCCCCTGTCACATGCACAATGTAACCATCAACCTCGTTGAGACGCCGAGCGAGTTGCACATCGGCCTCAACGAAGACCGGCGTCAATCCATTTGCCGCAAGCAGTCTGGCAATAAAACCTCGCCCGACTGCACCGGCACCAAATATAACAACGCTGTCTTTCATCTTTTACCGCCAAGACAGGAAACAAGGTATGGCAATTCCCTGCCTATGCTCCCGTCACCACATAGCTTCTCCGGCGGTGCTGTGTTTCTGCTGCAACACCGCGCCGGCGTGACGGGCATAATGGGCGCGAAGGTCACACGCATATTCTTTCAGGATTTTTTCGCCGAGCCCTTCGTAATCGCCGCAGCGATACAGTGCTCGTGCCAGTACCAGCTCGCGCAGGGAGTTATTTCTCGTTATCGTATCGGTGGCGATTGCCGGCGTTCCGCGACTGGCCCGGCCGATATCGGTAAAAGCGTGACCTTGTATGCCGGGTTTAGACAGCAGCATGGCCAGAGGTTTAGCGGCAGCCAGCTCGCCAAGGCTCTCAAGTGCCATCGCCACCGCCCGGCAATGCGAGAACTCACTATCTACGTTGAGCTGCTCGACCTTCTCCAGAATCGTCTCCAGCGCACGCTTATCTCGCGTTCGGCCCAGGGCAACGATCAGGCTGTCAAGCTCACTCAAACTCATTCCGTATTGGCCCATTCCCGTGTAATTCCAGCCCTTGTCCCAATCGCGTGACCGCACCGCTTCGGCCAGCGTTTCGGCGCCCGCCGGCTCACCCAACATGCCAAGAATATGGGCGTACACAAGCTTGTCCTTTTCGGCCTGAGTGTTCTCATAAGCCTTCTTAAGCAACGGCTCCGCATCCTGTCGCTGGGCGAGAATAATCTCCAATCCGTCATAGTTATTCACAACACGCTCGACAGCCTCAGCAATCTTTTCCTGAGGCAATGGGAACGAATCTTCGTCGGTTATAACCCTTTCAGGCAGATTTCCCTTCTCAACAAGATGCTTCTGAAGTGCCTTAATGTCGATATCACGCAGCGATTTGCCGCTCTCGGCAGCCATAGCCGCTGCCATTCCCGCCGCGTAGCCCTGGTTCTGAATATCTGCCTGCATCCGGATGACCGGCATGGCGTCACGGTGAGCGCTTACTCCGAGCCCCGTAACAAGGATGCCATCCAGACCCTTCGGCAACAAGCAGCGGTAAGGTACGTTCACGAACATTTCTTCCCTGTCCGGCGGTCTTATCAGGAAAACCGGGTGAATTGTAAAACCGTGCGAATCGAAATTGCTTCGAGCGATCGCTATGGTATCGGGATAGGTCCGCCCGAGCGAGATATCCATCGGTGACATCGTAAAATCGCCGACGATTCGCCGGCGTTCACGCGTATCGGGCAATTGACCTAAGTCATAGGCATCTTTATATTTTTTCTTTGCTATTACAAAAGAACGCCAGACATCGATCACATCGGCATCATCAATAAACGTCCAATCGGTGTTAGTATATCCGGCACCAAGCTCATGCGGCGGAAGACCGGCTCCCTGGACGGCAACATTTGTGCCGTCTGTGTAAACGCAGGCAGCGCCCGCCGAAGCGGCAATATCGGCATTTCCGGTCGAATCTATGACAACCTTTGCAAGGACCACCCCGCGTCCGGCGTCTGTCGCGACAACCACCCCCTTGACGCGCCCGTTCTCTACAAATGTGCCGCAACCGAGGGCGCCGAACCAGATATCCGCCCCGGCTTTACGCAATTGGCTGCGATACCATTGTTTCTTCCACTCGATATTCCATCCGTCGCCCCGCGGCTTCGCATCTGCTTCGAAACCGGCAATTCCATCATCAATTTCTTTCGTAAATCCCTTAATATAGCCATAGTAATATTTGCTGATAAAACCGGTCGTTCCCACGCCGCCGAGGCCGTGCAGGTACTCGACGACAAGCGTCCTGGCCCCCTGCCTTGCCGCGGCAATACCGGCAGGGGCACCGCCCGTGCCGCCGCCGATTACCACAACATCATATTCTCCGAGTACAGGTACTGCACGCCTGCCTGCGGATACTCTTTCAGGATATTTTGTCTGCGAACGGATCCCGCCGAGATTCTCGCTAACATCCCCTGAAGCAACTGTCGGCGCTGGTTTGTCGAGAAGCCTCACGTTTCGCGGCTCCGGCATGTCTTTCGCTTGCAAAGCAGCGGCGGCACCAATGCGATTGCCCGCTTTCATTAACTCCAAAGGTCGAAGCAGCTCTTCGGCGGCTTTTCGCGATATATCCACGCAGCCGCCAAGCACAAACATACTCTTGACGCCCCTGGGCCTGAACACATCCAGATTAACCTTTTCTGAGCCGGGCCACGAACCGGAGAGGGTTTTCTTCGCTTTGACCGGGTCCGGCGGGACCTGGAACAGGGTTTCCGACGCATCGACGACGCCAGGATCCCATGTTCTATCGCGTGCAATCTGTTCGGCCCTGGCAAAGGATGCAAATGAGCCGTCATTCATTGTTATTTCGAGTTCGTACTCAATAGCTTCGTAGTTCAGGCCGACTCTGGCAGGGATTGGCGAGGGCATTTTTTTTGACGTAATGCCAGGGCCGGTCTGTAATTGTCCGCCGACCACAACACGCCGAAACGTCTGCAATCCGGCAGGATAGGACTCAAAAGCAGCTCCCGCCATTCTGGCCACATTCGCCCGCGTCGTAGCATCAATTATGACTTTGGCTTTAACAGCCTGCCGGCCGGAACGGTTGGCTATCACAATACCCGCCGGCCTACCTTTATTATCGGTAAGTACGTCTGCTGCATAGCAGCCGTACAGAAACTGCACGCCGGCTTCGAGCAGCGCCTCATCCAGCGCCCTCTTGACCTGCATTGGTGTCGGCGGCATTCGTAAGTGCTCATCTGGCTTGGCGGCGGAGTTCTCATCCTCAATTAAAATCTCGCCCAAGAGCAGTCGCTCGACATCGGGACTTTTCCGGATTTGGAATTTCACGTAACGGGCATTCCCGGTTACCGGCGCCGAAAATACAACGGGTCCCCACGGCTCGGGAAGGGATTCGCCAAGTCTCTCATTTTTAATAACTGCGGCCTGTTCCCAGCTCTGCTTATCCCCGCTCACCGAAACACCGATGCGCTGCACTTCGAAATCGCCGGTTAGCCCGGGGCTGCGTCGCTGGTAAGCCATGACATGGACTTTCTTAAGTTTACGTTCGGTTCCCAGGTCGGCAATGATAGTCACATCGCCGTCATATTGAACGCTTTGCGTGCTCGCGCTGTGCCATTTGCCGTCGGTGAGCAGCGACGCCGGCTGCGTGTCTTTATGCATGGCAGCGAAAGGCTTGTCGGCTTCATAGACTAAATCAACGGAATTATGCGGCACTAACGGTATAGCCGGCTCGGCAAAAACCTTCCTCGCAAGGGGCAGGCTCGGCTCTTCGCCCGGCTTTAACCAGAGCCGGTACGTGCCGCAGATATCCTCGCCGAGGTACGGACGTTCGGCGGCAAGAAAAACTTTCGCCCCATGCTCAGCCGCTGCTACCGCCGCGGCCACACCGCCAGAAGTACCACCTATAACCACCACGTCAACATCATAGGCAACGGGAATATTCCTCGCCGATTCATTAACTGCTTTTTCATAACCGCTGCTCACAGCTTGTTCGGTACCGGAAACGTCACTTTGGGAGACTTTCGAACACCCTCCCTGTAAATAAAGCAGACATAACAGCATCGCAAGCAGTATAATCTGAATCAATTTCTTCACTTCCAGGCCCTTTCAACAAACATCTTCAGTTGCCCCCTTTCGCTTCTTTTCGTCCTGAATGGCTCTCTCCAGATATATATTCATCGCTGCAAGAGTTTACCTTCGAATTGTTATGTTAACCGACATGAAATTGATTGTAAAGATTCCATCATTTCCAATAAGAATCCTTTCAAACCGCTCAGGCCCTGTTTCACTTCCTGGCCTGAAATATAATAAAACCTCAAAAATAATACATTTTTCCCTTGATACAAAGGCAGTCAATGTGATATAAATATAATAAGTGAGGTTTTGATACTTATAGATGGGCATCTGCTGTTTTTGGTCTTACGGTTTGAGATTTCTATAGTTTTCCAGGGATTTTTCAAAAGGCGTAGAGGAAGGAAAAAGCAATGATGCTGCCGGAGTTGTATCATTCGCAGTTACGGTTTTCACCTTTCGATTGATCTTTCATATCAAGATTCCCTGAGGAGGCAGATGGATATGGATCGGGCATAGCGCAGGAAAAAAAACATTATTGATCGTTTCGTGGTTATTCAAAGCAGAATTATCCAGAGGTTTTATAAAAGGAGGACTACCATGTGTAGAAAATCGATTTACCTGATTTCTTTCGTTTTTGTTCTGAGCATAGCAGGTAATGCTTCAGCCGATCTCGCGGCTTACTGGACATTAGACGAGGGAGCCGGGAACACTATCTACGACACGAGCGGCAACGATAATAACGGGACCATCAATGGCGCCACGTGGGGTGTCGGAAAATATGGAAAAGCTCTTCAATTCAACGGGCAAGACAACTATGTAGAAGTACCCTCATCAGACAGTCTCGAAATAGATGAAAATGTAACAATTGCCGCATGGATAAATTGGATTGATGCCGGCGATGTATGGATCTGCATCCTGGCAAATGGGCAGCAAAACGGCCCATGGGAAAATTATGGACTATTTATTAACCGAGATTCAAGATTTCTATACTTCACACTTTCTTTGGATGGCGCACATGTTCCTCAGCAGACACCGAATAATATTACAGTTCCAAATGAATGGGTGCATGTCTGCGCGACATGGGACGGTTCTGCCGCAAGGATATATGTAAACGCAGAGATGAAGCTGGAAATAGCCAAGGCTGGAACACTCTCTTCTCCGGGACTTCCTCTGCGAATCGGGCATCGCAACGGAAGCCCCCATTACTTTAACGGAACCATCGACGAGGTCCGAATCTACAACCACGCCCTGACCGAGGCCGAAATTCTGGTTGCGATGGAAGGTGGTAAAGGATATCCTTACGCCCTTGGTCCCAGCCCGGAGGATGGTGCCCTGTATGCCAATACATGGGCGACTATTTCATGGAGGCCGGGAGATTTTGCGGTCTCACACGATGTATATATGGGCGA
>Ga0315288_10008730_pt1 | contig 12777 bp, 9 predicted proteins | sample YL17G11_20_MG_FD_203454 | JGI IMG/M metagenome (GOLD analysis project Ga0315288, IMG submission 203454) | Sediment microbial communities from Yellowstone Lake, YNP, Wyoming, USA - YL17G11_20 | ecosystem: Environmental > Aquatic > Freshwater > Lake > Sediment | place: USA: Wyoming | collected...
ATCCCTATGTCCGGGTTACGGACGAGCAAGGCCGCGAAATCGGCCGGGTCGTCCTGCCTGACGGAGATCTTTCGGCCGCCGAGACATTCATCTGCGAGAGCGGCGGAACCCTCGCCGACCTTCCGGCGGGGGCGCGGATCCATTTCGGCTATGAATACGCCCTTGCGCCGAATCCTCTCGATGTCGCGCCCGAAGGAGCGTTTTTCAAGGAAATCACCCTCCCTGAGCGGGTCGACCCATCGTCCCTTGCCGCCGGCCGATGGTCCTGCGCTTTTTGGTTCGTCCGGTTCCCGGATTCGCGGGGGGACGATTACTTCCAGACCGTAACCTTAGCCCGGCGGGAAGCTACGGCGATCTTACGAAGCCGGGTATTCGGCGGCGGGCTTCGTTATCGGGAGGATTATGTCCAGAATCCCTTCGTCCTCGTCCGGGACCGGAGCGGCGCCGAACTCGCCAGGATGCCGGTCTTCTCCGGAAAGCTGGGTTCGTTCGAGGCGGACCGCTTCGGGCCGGCCCAGAGCCGCGACATTCTCGCCGCCCTTCCGGCCGACGTCCGGATCTTCGTCGGCTACGATCATTACTTCAATAAAACCAAGGCCGCGGCGGCTGGAGGGCCGGAGATCATCGAGCTCCGCGCCCCGGCCCTCATCGGGCGATAAAGCCGGACAAGGGAAATTTTTACGTGATATAATTCGGTGAACTCCGATGGCCAAGCCCAAGAAGAAAAAGACGGCGCCCGCCCCCAAGGCCGGCCTGAAACGGCGCTTCGACGCCGCCGAGGCGGTCGGGATTCTTCTCCTTTTCGCCGCCTTGTTCCTCCTGGTCTGCCTGGTCAGCTACGACGGAAAGGACCCCTCCTGGGCCAGCGCGGCGCCCGCGGGAACGAAAGTCCGCAACTGGGGCGGCGCCGCCGGCGCTTGGATCGCCGAGGCTTTTCTCCAGGGATTCGGCTTCCCGGCCCTTCTGCTTCCCCTTCTCATCGGATTCCTCGGCTTGAAAGCGGTCCTCACCGGCGATCGAAAATTCCTTCGGCGAAAAGCGGTCCTTTTTCTCGTCGGCCTTCTGATTCTCTGTCCGCTCCTCCATCTGCTCTTCCAAAGCGTTGTTTGGGGCGGAGCCAAAATCCCCATCGGAGGGCTCGCCGGCGACCTCCTGGTCTCCCTTCTCCATGGCGCGCTCGGCAGCACGGGCTCGCTGATCCTGCTCCTCGCCGCGGCCTCGCTTTATGCGATCGCCGTCACGGGATTTTCGTTCAAGACGTTCTTTCTCGCTGTCGGACGGATGTTCACCTTTGCCTTCCAAGGCGTCCGGATCCGACTGGCCGAACCCGTCCGCCCGCCGAAAATGCCGAAGCCGCGGAAGGCCAAGTCCGCTCCCGCCGCCGCCGCCGGGGAAGCGTCAAAGAAGGACGAGATCGCCCCGCCTCCGGCCCGCAAGGAGGCGAAACCGGGGAAAAAAGCCAAAGAGGGATTGAAACGGGGATCCAAACCCGCCCCGTTGCCGGCCCAGCCGCAGAGCGAGATGCCGCTTTTCCCCCCGTACGAGGGCCGGCCCGAGTACAATCCGCCGCCGCTGACCCTCCTCGACGCGGGCACGCCGGCCGACGAGATCGACAAGGGCGAGCTTCTCGAAAAGAAGCGCCTCATCGAGGAGAAGCTCCGCGAGTTCGAAGTGGAAGGCGAAGTCAAGGAGTATCATCCCGGCCCCGTCATCACGACCTACGAGTTCTACCCCAAACCGGGAGTCAAAATCGCCCAGGTGACGAACCTCGCCGAGGACTTGTCCCTGGCCCTCCGGGCCGAATCCGTCCGCATCCAGCGCATTCCGGGAAAATCGTCCCTGGGCGTGGAGATTCCGAACAACAAGCGGGAGATCATCAAGCTCCGCGACATCCTGGAATCCGACACCTTCCGGAGTTCGCCTTCCAAACTCACCTTCGCCCTGGGCAAGACCGTCCACGACGAATTCTACGTCACCGACCTCGCGGTGATGCCCCATCTCCTCATCGCCGGCGCGACCGGCACCGGCAAGAGCGTCGCCCTGAACGCCTTGATCGTCAGCATCCTTTACAAAGCCTCCCCCGACGAAGTCAAGCTCATCCTCATCGATCCCAAGCGCCTCGAATTCTCCCTCTACGACGGGATCCCCCATCTGCTCGCCCCGGTCATCAACGATTCCAAGAAGGCCGCGATCGTCCTTCTCGACGCCGTCAAGAAGATGGAGGAGCGCTTCTACCTTCTTCAACAGCACAAGGTCCGGAACATCGAGCAGTACAACCAGCACATCGCCTCGATCCTCCGTGAGGAAAAGGGCAAGCTCACGGACGAGGAGCGGGCCATGCTCCGGCCGTTGCCTTACATCGTCATCATCATCGACGAGCTCGCCGAGCTGATCATGGTCAGCGGCCAGGACGTGGACTTCGCCATCGGGCGGCTGGCCCAGCTCGCCCGGGCGGTCGGCATCCACCTCGTCCTCGCCACCCAGAGGCCCTCGACCGACGTCATCACCGGAACGATCAAGAACAATTTTTCGAGCCGGATCGCGTTCCGGGTTCCCTCGAAAATCGATTCCCGGGTCATCCTCGACGCCAACGGCGCCGAAAAACTCCTGGGCATGGGCGACATGCTCTTCATCCCGCCCAACTACCCGCGGCTCATCCGCCTCCATTGCTCCTTCGTCTCGATTCCCGAGGTGAGGCGGCTCGTCAATTACGTCAAAAAACAAGGCACGCCCGACTACGACGATCGGATCGTCGGCTTCCTCCAGAAGACAGGCGGGAGCGAGTTCGGCGAACTCGGCGAGAAAGACGAGCTCTATGACGACGCCGTCCGCCTCATCCTCAATACCGGCCAAGCCTCCGCCTCCTACCTCCAGCGCAAGCTCAAGCTGGGCTACGCCCGGGCGTCGCGGATCATCGACCAGATGGAGCAGGAGGGCATCCTGGCCGCGTCCGAGGGAAGCAAGCCGCGCGAAATCCTGGTCGCTGTCCAGGATTACATGAAGCAGCTGCACGCCGGAAAGCCCAAGCCCGGCGCGCCCCCGGCCGAGGAGTGAGCGTGTTCGGCCGGACGAAAAAACGGGAAGTCCGACGCGCCCTCAAGAGCCGGCATCTCCGCCGCGCCCTGGACAAGGCGAGCGGAAGCCATTTCGACAAGTTCCAAAAGACGCGGGCGGCGATTCCCTGGGAGAAAATCAAGGAAGACGCCCGGGCCGTCCGGGAGGCCTGCGTCCCCCGTCTCGAAGCGCTGATCGCGGAGTTTACCGTCGAGGCCGAGAAAGCCGGCGCGAACGTCCATCGGGCCCGAACCGCCGAGGACGCCCGCGCCGTCGTCGCCGCCCTCCTCCGCGAGCGAGGAGCGAAGCTCGTCGTCAAGTCCAAATCCATGGTCAGCGAGGAGATCGGGCTCAACGAGCGCCTCGAGCGAGAGGGGATCGAGGTCGTCGAGACCGACCTCGGCGAATGGATCGTCCAGCTCGCCGGGGAACGGCCGTCTCACCTCACCGCCCCGGCCCTCCACAAGACCAAGGAGGAGGTCGCCGCCCTCTTCTCGAAACATCTTGGGCGACCCGTCCCGGCCGATATCCCCGCCCTCGTCGATGCGGCGCGGACGGAGCTTCGGCGCTTTTTCATCGAGGCCGACGCCGGGATCTCGGGGGCGAATTTCGCCGTGGCCGAATCGGGCACGCTGGTCATCGTCAGCAACGAGGGCAACGCTCGTCTGGCCACGACCCTTCCGCCCGTCCACATCGCCCTCGTCTCGGCCGAAAAATTCGTCGAAACCCTCGAGCAGGCCACGACCCTTCTCAAAGCCCTGATCACGGGATCGTCCGGCCTCAAGATGACGTCCTACGTCTCGTACATCACCGGCCCCTCGAAGACGACCGATATCGAAAAAGAGCTCGTCGTCGGCGCCCACGGACCCAAAGAGGTCCACATCGTCATCCTCGACAACGGCCGTCTCGAGATCGCGAAGGACAAGGACCTGGACAAGATCCTGTCCTGCCTCAAGTGCGGCGGATGCATGCTCCAATGTCCGGTCTTCCAGGCCGTGGGCGGACACGTCTACGGCGGACCCGTCTATCCCGGCGGGATCGGCGTCCTGCTCACGGCCATGACCCGCTCGCCCAAGGAGGCGGAAAAGCTTCTGGACATGTGCGCCGACTGTCGCAAGTGCGAGGCCTTCTGTCCGGTCGGAATCCCGACGAGCGAAATTCTCTTGAAGCTGAAGACCCGGAAGGGGCCGACGGCGGTCGAAAGGGCTTTGTCGAGCGGATTCCGGTTCCGCCGGGCGGCCGCGGCGGGTGCGAAAGCTCTCGCCGTCCTCCAGCGGATATGGATGAAAGACGGCCGCCTCCGGAAAATCCCTTTCGCCTGGGCCAAAGGCAAGCGTTTCCCGTCGCTCAAGCCGAGGGCGTCCGGAAAAAATGAAACCGTCCGCGCAACCTCAGCCGGAGAGAAGATCCTGCTCTTCCAGGGGTGCCTCGTCAAATTCTTCTTCCCCGAAGTCCGGGAGAGTGTTCTCAAGGTTCTCCGCCGCTACGGCTTCGCCGCTATCTGTCCGGCCGACCAGTCCTGTTGCGGCGCGCCGAGCCGCCACCTCGGACATGCCAAGGACGTCGAGCGGCTTCTCGGGGCCAATCTCAAGGTCTTCGAACGGGAAAAGCCGGATGTCATCCTCACGGTCTGCCCCACCGGACACTCGATCCTGAAGAAGCTCTATCCCGAGCTCGACCCCCGGACCTCGACCTGGGCGGAGCGGGTTTTCGATTTCTCCGAATTCATGGTCAAGCGGGGATTTCCGCCCGAGGGCACGGCCCCGGATAAGGGCGGCCTGTATTACCACTACCCCTGCCATTACGTCAATGAGATGAAGTTGACCGACGAGCCGACCCGGCTTCTCCGGAGCCTCGGCTACGATCCCAAACCCGACCCTGAACCTTATACCTGCTGTGGATTCTGCGGGGTCTTTTCGGTGAAGAATCCCGAAATCGCCGCCCGCTTTCTCGAGAACAAGAAAGCCCGGATCGCGGAGAGCGGGGAGACGCTCGTCGCCACGGACTGCCCGGGCTGCGTCTTCCAGCTCAAGGCCGGGCTGGCGGGCGGAGAAAAGAACATCGAGGTCGTCCACACGGCTGAGCTCGTCGCCCGGGCCCTCGACGGGAATTAAATTCCGAAACTCGTCAGCCTCTTCGGGGGTCGCCGGGGAGGCGGCTCCTCCGGTTTGAGGCTGCGCGCCGTCCGAAGGAGCCGCTCCGGTTTGGGGATGGAACGGGGTTGCATTCCTTTAGTCGGGCGGTTTTTTCCGAAATTGAAAAAATAGTCTATAATGTTTATTTCTCCGCGGAAACGAATATGAGAGGCTTAAAATTATGCGGCGGGCCGGGAGCCCCGCGCACGGTCGTGAACGTCGCCGGCTTGGCCGTCGGCCGCGACTTCGTGATCATCGCCGGCCCCTGCGCCGTCGAGAGCGAGGAACAGACCCTCCGGATCGCCCGCCTGGTCAAAAGCGCCGGCGCCCATATGCTTAGGGGCGGCGCCTTCAAGCCCCGCCTCTCCCCCTACGACTTCCAAGGCCTCGGCGACGAGGGCCTCCGGATCCTCAAGGCGGCCAAACAAGAGACCGGACTTCCCGTCGTCACCGAAGTCATGGACGCCCGCCACATCGAAAAAGTCTCCGATTGCGCCGACGTCCTCCAGGTCGGTTCGCGGAACATGCAGAATTTCACCCTTCTCAAGGAGCTTGGCCTGGTGGACCGCCCGATCCTGCTCAAAAGGGGCATGAACGCCACCCTCGAAGATTGGCTCAACGCCGCGGAATACATTCTCTCGGGCGGCAACGGCCGGGTGATTCTCTGCGAGCGCGGGATCCGGACCTTCGAGACCTACACCCGGAACACCCTTGACCTGAGCATCGTCCCCGCGGCCAAAGAAGTCTGTCATCTCCCGGTCATCGTCGATCCCTCGCACGGCACGGGCCGGGCCAGCCTCGTTCACCCGATGTGCCTGGCCGCGGCGGCCGCGGGCGCCGACGGGCTCCTCATCGAGGTCCATTCCCATCCTTCCCGGGCCGCCTCCGACCGCGAGCAGCAAATCACGCCCGAGGCTTTCGCCGGCCTCGTCCAGGACGTCACCGGAATCCTCTCCGTCGTCCGCCGCTCCGATCCCGTCCGAACGGCCTAGGAGGCCCGGCGGTGAAAACTCTCGAGATCCGCGGTCTTTCCGGAACGTCCAGAATCCTCGTCGGCGAGAACGCCGGACATCTCTCCCGTCATCTTCCCCCCGGCCGGACAATCTTCATCACCGACGAGAACGTCCGGCGCGCCCAGCCGGCGATCTTCGAAGGACGTGATCCGATCGTCATTCCCGCCGGCGAGGAGTCGAAAACCCTCGAGACCGTGGCCGGCCTCTATGACCGGCTCCTCGCCCTCGAAGCCGACCGCGCGACCTTCCTCGTCGGCGTCGGCGGCGGGGTCGTATGCGATATCGCCGGGTTCGCCGCCTCGACCTATCTGCGGGGCTTGAGCTTCGGATATGTCGCCACGACGCTTCTGGCCCAAGCGGACGCGAGCGTCGGGGGCAAGACGGGCGTGAATTTCGGCGGCTTCAAAAACTTGGTCGGCGTTTTCAGCCAGCCTCGCTTCGTCCTCTGCGACCCGGCGGTCCTCGGAACCCTACCCGCCTCCGAAGTCCGGAACGGCCTCGCCGAGATCGTCAAGCACGCCGCCATCGCGAGCCCCTCGCTCTTCTCCGCCCTCGAAGGCCGAGGGAGGGACCTCCTCTCCCTCCCTCCGGACCTCATCGAGGAAATCGTCTTAGCCTCCGTGTCCATCAAGGCCGCCATCGTTTCGGGGGACGAGCGGGAGTCGGGCGAACGTCGGAAGCTCAATTTCGGCCACACCCTCGGGCACGCGTTTGAATCGACCCTCGGCCTGTCTCACGGGGAGGCCGTGAGCCTCGGCATGGCCGCGGCGGCGGACTTCTCCGTCCGACGGGGCCTTTTGTCCGAATCGGACGCCCGGCGTCTTCGCGCCCTCCTCGAGGCCTTCGGCCTTCCGACAACCGCCGCTTTCGACCGGAACCGGATCGCGGCCGCCGTCGGCAAGGACAAAAAACGCGCCGGACGATCCGTCAAATTCGTCTTCCTCCGGGCAATCGGCGAAGCCGTCGTCGAGGACGTCGATCTCGGAGAATCGGAGGCTTATGTCCAGAATCTGCGTTAGCCTCGCCGAGCCCGGATTGGAGCGGTGCCTCGCCGCCCTCCAAGGGCTCGACCTCGCCGAGATCCGGCTGGACCGGACCGGACTTTCGCTCGGCGACATCCGGATCCTTTTTCGCTCGTCCGCGCGTCTCATCGCCACCTTTAGGCCGGACGGAGGGAGCGAGGAGGAACGGGAAGGGGCGCTTCGCGCGGCCATCGAATCGGGCGCGGCCTATGTCGATCTCGAGCTCGAGGCGAGCCCCGCCTCACGGGATCGTCTCATCGCCGCGGCGCGCGCTCATCGCCGCTTAGTGATCGTTTCGCACCATGACTTCGTCAAGACGCCGGCGAGAGCCGAACTCGAGAATATCCGGGAGGCGTGTTTCCGCGCCGGCGCCGACATCGCCAAGATCGCCTGCCGGGCCCAAGAAGCGGCGGACAGCGCCCGCCTCCTCGCCTTGTACGAAACGCCGCGGCCGCTCATCGCCCTCGGCCTCGGCGAGGCCGGCCTCGTCACCCGCATCGCCGCGCTTTTTCTCGGAGCGCCGTTCACCTACGCCGCTCTCGAACCGGGAAAGGAAACCGCCGACGGCCAGCTCGACGCGGCAAGGTTGCGCGCCGTCTTCGACGTCCTCCGCCATGGATAATCGAGAGCTTTTCGCCGTCGCGGGACGACCGATCTTTCAGAGCCGGTCCCCCGCCCTTTTCAATGCCGCCTTCGCCGCCGATTCCTATCCCGGACTTTACCTCCGTCTGGTCGCTCCCAGCGCCGGCGAAGCCTTGTCGCTCTTCCGCGGCCTCGGCCTCCGGGGACTGAACGTGACGGCTCCGTTTAAATCCGAAATGGCCAAGCTCGTCGACGAACTCGATCCCGAGGCGGCGAAGATCGGCGCGGTGAACACGATCCTGGCCGAAGGTTCGAGGCTCAAAGGTTTCAACACGGACGCTCTGGGCGCCGTCAACGCTCTGAAGGAAAAGGGGATCGAACTCCCCGGCCGGCGCTACATCGTCCTCGGCGCGGGCGGCGCGGGACGGGCGGCGGCCCGCGGCCTCGTGAACGAGGGGGCGTTCGTCATCATCGTCAACCGGACGGCCGGGAAGGCCGCCCGGGCGGCCGCCGATGTCGGAGGGCAAGCCGCCCGCGTGGACGAACTTCCGAATCTCCTCGGCGCGACGGACGGGCTGATCGTGGCCATCGCGGGATCCGGAACTCCGCTCGACCCCGCCGTTCTCCCGGAGAATCTCGTCGTCCTGGACGCCCGTTACCCCGAGTCGCCCTTCGCCGCGGCGGCATCCCGAAAGGGCTGCCGGGTTCTCATTGGAGAAGACTGGCTTCTCCACCAGGCCCTCCCGGCCTACCGGCTTTTCACCGGCCGCGAGGCCCCCGCGGCCGCAATGGCCGAAGCTCTCAGAGAAGGCGGCTCACCCCGAAAAAAGGCCAACGTCGCCTTGATCGGCTTTTCGGGCTCGGGCAAAAGCGCGGTCGGAGCGGAACTCGCCGCTCTCTTGGGCCTCCGCTTCGCCGACGTCGATGCCCTCATCGAGGAACGGGAAGGCGCGTCGGTCGCCGAAATATTCGAACGACGGGGCGAGGAGACGTTCCGCGAGTCCGAACGGGCCGTCCTCCGGAATCTCAGCCGAAAAAGGGGCTGGGTCCTGGCCTGCGGCGGCGGCGCCGTCCTGGATCCCGAGCATAGGCTTCTTCTCCGGGAAAACGCCACGGTTGTCTGGCTTCAGGCCTCTCTGGCGTCCAGCCTCGCCAGAATCGCGCCGGATTCGAGACCGCTCCTGGCCGGGTCGCTCCCCGACGCTTCGGTCCGGGTGCTCTGGAACGCCCGGTTTTTCAAGTACGCCGAAACGGCCGACCTAGTCGTCGGGGCGGAAGGCCCGGTCCGGGACGTCGTCGCGAGGATTCATGAAGAAATCGGTCCATCCTTCTAGGATTGAGGGGACGCTCGTTGCGCCTCCGTCCAAAAGCCAGATGCTCCGGATCACGGCCGCGGCCCTCCTGGCCGAGGGACAGCGGACGCGGATCCTCAATCCCTCGCTCTGCGACGACGGCGTGGCCGGATTGCTGGTTGCGGAGGGATTGGGCGCCTCCGTTTCCATAAGTCCCGACGAAGTCGTGATCGTCGGCGGCCTTCGCCCGAGGACGGGCCTCCTCGACTGCGCGGAGTCGGGGCTATGTTTGCGGATGTTCGCCGCCGTCGCGGCCCTCCGCCCCGAGGAGATCGAGATCACCGGCCGGCCCTCTCTTCTCCGCCGGCCGGCGGCCATGATCGAAGGACCTCTCCGGGCGCTCGGGGCCGTCTGCCGGACGCGGGAGGGCTTTCCGCCCATCTTCGTCCGGGGGCCCCTGCGCGGCGGCGCGGCGGTCGTTGACGGGACGGTCAGCTCCCAGTTCCTGTCGGGGCTTCTCCTGGCCCTTCCCGTCGCGGCCCGGGATTCGCGGATCGAGGTCGGAAATCTCGCGAGCAAACCCTATATCGAAATGACGCTTCGCCTCCTGGGCGAACGCGGAATTCGGATCGAGCACCAAGATTACACGATCTTCCGCATTCCCAGCGGGCAAAGCTACGCCGGCGGAGACTGCCGCCTTGAAGGCGACTGGAGCGCCGCCGCGGCCCTGTTCGTCCTGGGCGCCGTGGCCGGAAAAATCCGGGTCCGAGGGCTCGATCCGGACTCCGCCCAGGCCGACCGCCGCATCCTCGAGGCCCTCGAATCGGCCGGCGCCCGCGTCCTCAGGAACTTCGACGGCGCGACGGTCGAAAAAGACGACCTGAAGGCCTTCGCCTTCGACGCGACCGACGCCCCGGACCTCATCCCTTCCCTCGCCGCCCTGGCCTGCCACGCCCGCGGGACGAGCGTCCTGCGCGGAGCGGGGCGATTGCGTCATAAAGAAAGCGACCGGGCGGCGGCGTTGGCCCAAGAACTCGGGAAGCTCGGCGGCCGCGTCGTCGTCGAGGACGATGCCCTCGAGATCACCGGCGGCCCGATGAACGGCGGCATCGTCGAATCGCACGGAGACCATCGAATCGTCATGGCCCTTGCCGCGGCCGCCGCGGCGGCCCGGGGAGCCGTCACGATCGATGGCGCGGAAAACACGGCCAAGTCCTACCCCCGTTTTTTCGAGGACTTGGCCGCGGCGGGAGGGAGGATCGATGCATAGCTTCGGCCGGTTGTTCAGAGTCGGCCTTTTCGGAGAGTCTCACGGACCGGCGGTCGGCGTCCTCATCGACGGCTGCCCGGCGGGCCTTCCCCTCGGCCCTAAAGATTTTGCCGCCGACCTGGACCGGCGCCGCCCGGGGGCCCGGGGAACCACCGCTCGGCGCGAGGCCGACGAGCCCGGCTTCCTGAGCGGCGTCTTCGACGGCCGGACGACGGGGACTCCCCTTCTCATCCGGTTCGAAAATGCGGACCGGGATGCGGCCGCCTACGAAGCGATAAAGATCACGCCCCGTCCGGGCCACGCCGATTTCGTCGCCGGCGTCAAATTCGGCGGTTTCCAAGACTATCGCGGCGGCGGCCATTTTTCGGGCCGCGTGACCGTCGGCCTGGTCGCAGCCGGCGTGGTGGCGAAAAGGCTCATCCGCCCCGTTGCGATTGGGGCGCGGCTTGTCGAAGCCGGAGGAGAAACCGAAATCGACCGGGCCGTGGAAGCCGTCCTGCGGGACGGCGATTCCATCGGCGGAATCGTGGAGTGCACCGCCCAAGACGTCCCCGCCGGCCTCGGCGAACCGTTTTTCGACGCCGCCGAGTCGCTTCTCGCCCACGTCGTCTTCGCCATTCCCGGAGTCCGCGGGATCGAGTTCGGGGCGGGCTTTCAAGCCGCCCGGATGCGCGGCAGCGAGCACAACGATCCGATCGTCGACGTCAAGGGCCGGACGGCGACCAATCATGCCGGCGGGATCGCGGGAGGAATCACCAACGGGAATCCGCTCGTGTTCCGGGTGGCGGTCAAACCGACATCGAGCCTCCCCAGGCCCCAAGCCACGGTCGACCTTCGCACCGGCGAGCCGGGCCGGATCGTCGCCGCCGGCCGCCACGACGCCTGCCTCGCCCTCCGGATGCCGGTCATCATCGAAGCGGCGACGGCGATCGTCCTCGCCGATCTCATGCTTCTCGAGCAGCGGATTCCCCGGGTGAGGAAGGACGGATGATCCCCTTCGAGTTCATCGGGATCCTGCCTGGGGCGGGCGGATCGCCGGCGCATCAGGCCGAGGAGTGCCTTCGCCTTCTTGAAACGCGGCTCCGGTCCTCGGGACGGAACGGCCGGCAGGTGCTCTCCCTGACGTTTTTCGTCGACGCCCCGGACGCCGCGGCGTATCGCCGCCGCCGGAAAAGTCTCCTCCAAATCGTCCGGAACTCATCCGGAACGCCCTCACCGCCGGCCGGCGTCGTCGCCCAACTTCCGGAGAGGGCCTGCCGCGTCGCCCTCGAAGCCGTTGTTCTCGCGCCCTCCTCCAAAAAATTCCGGGTCGAGCGGAAAGCGGTCCGCGGAGCCGCCTACACCGTCGTCTCGGGCGCGGGCATGCGCCAGATCCACGCCGCCGGGATCGCCGACGACGAAGGCCGGGGCGGCCTCGAGCTTCGAGCGAAAGAGGCCTTCGCGAAAATGGAGGCCGTTCTGCGGCGCGAACGAATGGATTTCGGACTCGTCGTCCGGCAATGGAATTATATCGAAGGCCTTCTCGGTCTCCGTTCCTCCGCGGGGAAAAAGCGCCAGAACTACCAGGCCTTCAACGATATTCGAACGCTCGCTTATGAAGGATCGATATTTCCGACGGGGTATCCCGCCGCGACCGGGATCGGCCAATCGTCGGGGGGCGTCATCCTCGAGTTCATCGCCCTGGAAGGGCCGCCGGACCTTCGCGTCGTTCCGGTTTCGAATCCCCGCCAGACGGACCCCCATCGTTACTCGGACGTCGTTCTCGTCGGAACGCCCCTCCCGACCGTTTCGCGGAAAACTTCGCCGAAGTTCGAGCGGGCCAAGCTCGTCGCCCGCGGTCCGGCCGAAACGGTCTTCGTCTCGGGGACCGCCGCCGTGCTCGGCGAGGGGAGCGTCGGCCGGGGCGATGTCGCCGCCCAGACCCGGACGACGATCGACAATATCGCCGCCCTCACCGGCGGCCGAAATCTCGCCTATTTGCGCGGCTACGTCAAACGGGCGAAAGACATCCCGAAAGTCCGGGAAATCTGCGAGCGCGCCTACGGTCCGATCCCCGCCCTCTTCGTCCAAGCCGATATCTGCCGCCCCGAACTCCTCGTCGAGCTCGAAGGATTTTCGACGGGCGGAGTCTGATCAGAGCTTCTGCTGGTGGTAAGGCGTCCCTGACTTATAGAGATCGACGAGCCGCCGGCGCAGGCCCGCGGCCGGATCGTCGGCGGCCGTGAGCGAGAGAGCTTTCCCGGCCGACTCGACGGCCTGGGGGAACCGGCCCGTCTCCGCGTACGCGGCCGCGAGGATGTCGAAGGGCCGCGGGCTTCCGGCCGGGGCGAGGCGCTGGAAACGTTGGGCCAAGTCGAGGGCCCGGCGGCCGTCGCGGGCGGCGTCGTCGGGCGAGGTGGCGAGGAGCCA
>Ga0315288_10008731_pt1 | contig 12777 bp, 14 predicted proteins | sample YL17G11_20_MG_FD_203454 | JGI IMG/M metagenome (GOLD analysis project Ga0315288, IMG submission 203454) | Sediment microbial communities from Yellowstone Lake, YNP, Wyoming, USA - YL17G11_20 | ecosystem: Environmental > Aquatic > Freshwater > Lake > Sediment | place: USA: Wyoming | collected...
GTGAATTTTGTTGCTTTGCTTTTGTATTATAGGTTTTATGATTTGCTTTTGCAGTGTGAGGTACTTGACAAGTATTCGCCCAGGGATGTCATTTTGCATCTTTCAAGAGTTTTCAAACTGAGAATAGACGAAAAATGGGTATTGTCAGAGGTTCCAAAATCATCAAAGATCCTTATGGAGAAGCTGAAAATTCAAATATCGATTACGTAAAACAGCGGGAGTTACGGTTTAATCTTCCGTATCACTATAATTGGTATTTAGTTTAGAAGTAGGAGGGATTTTAATTCGCCTGCTCCACACATCGGACCTGCATCTTAGTAGAAAGAATGAAAGAACAATTGAGGCTTTGCAGGAAGTACTGAACGTCGCAACACAAAACAAAGTGAATGTACTTACAATCAGTGGCGACCTTTTCGACAGCGAAGAGGATGCAGAGGCTCTTAGGCCCATGCTGAGGTCAAAAATGTTTTCTGGAAATGACTTTGAGATAATTGTTATTCCAGGAAATCATGATAGTGATGCTTATAGAAAAAACCTTGATTTTGGCTCTGATCTCCGCGTGTTGACAAAGGCACCATTTGATGTTATAAAAGATAAGGGCGTTGCTGTTTTCGGTGTTCCTTTCGTTGATAAGCCCTCGGAAGACCTCATGGCTCAGTTAAGTGAGGCTAAGGATAAAGAGCTTGTAAATATACTTCTTCTTCACTGCACCCTTGATATAAGCTATGGGTCAGCAGATTTCGGAGAGGAAGCACAGAAGGAGTACTTTCCCATAGATAGCTATACCCTTTCTGGGTTGGGCTTCGATTACATTCTGGCTGGGCATTTTCACGCTGACTTCATCAAAAAGGACTTAGGTGAAGGCCGCCGGTTTGTATACCCGGGTTCTCCTATATCCTTGAATTGGAAACATTTAGGGAAGAGAAAAGTTGCTCTTCTAGATATCGAGAAAGGTGATGTCAAGCAGATCCCCCTTAATTCTTTTTATTATGACAAGCTTGAAGTTCAAATCAAGCCTGGCTTCGAGACCCAAAAACTTGACGAAACTAGAGAATGGGTGGAAGGTCATGTTAGTGAAGTTTGTGAGCTGAAGATCGCGGTCACTGGTTATGGTGAAATGAGTGAGTCTGAGTTCAGCGACTTATTGAAAAAGAGCGCTGGGAGTGCTGAAATAGAAGAGAATAGGTACAGGAATGTTGAAGAAATTCTTAAGCACCCTATTTATGATGACTTCAAACGATTGCTTGATAAAAAAGAGAATTCAACTGAAGAGAAGGAGAATATCACTTATCGAATAATTGAAGTGTTATCTGAGCTAAAAGCCGGGAGGAAAATTGCATGAGAATAAATGAAGTTTTCATCCAAAGGTACGGGCCACTTCGCCCCTTCCACGCCAAGTTTGAGAAAAACGTCTGCATTGTTTTCGGGCCTGGTGGATCAGGTAAGACCCTAACTATCGACGCAGTTTTGAAGATACTTCTAGGTGAGAACGCAGAAGAGTTCATCCGCCATGATGAAGTTGAGGAGACGCCTGCGGGTTACTTAGTGATTGAGAAAGATGGAAAGGAATTCAAGCTCGGGGAAGAAAAGCACCTTTCAGATATTCCAGGATTAGAAATAGATCCAACCGAGCTGAAAAATATCTTTGTCATTCAAGATGCAGACCTAGGGATTAGCGATGAGGATAAGTTTTACGGGAGGGTCACTAGTAAGCTAATGGGTGTGAGAACTGAGGATATAAGGAGGATTGAGGATGAACTTAGAAAAAGGGGTAGACTTACCCCTAAACTGGAGATTCTCGATAAGCATCCTCATAAATTCGGAACAAGGTTAAACGATGCGAAAGAGCTTCAAGATGATATAGGGACGTACGTTGAGAAAGCCAAGTCTGAAGGTATCGACAAGCTAGAAAAAGAAAAGTTTGACATAAAATGGAACTTAAAAAGCCTTGAAGAGAGTATCGAGCTTCTGGAGAAAGCAAAGGAAAAATTAGAGTTCGACAAGCTTGAAACTGCCTTTAACGAAGCGAAGCAGATTCTACAGGAATTAAAAGCGCTGCCGGACAAAGATGGGATTTCTCAGCTTAACGCTAAACTTTTAGATTCAAAAAAGGAAAAAGTGAAGCTACCACAATTGGAAATAGAGACAAAGTCTTGGAAGACGCGATTCCAATATTCAACAATTTCAACCGCTATTTCATTCGTCGGATTAATGGCTTTTAGTCGGGAATTGGTCTTTTCAATCATCCCCTTCATTCTGCTATTTACTTCCCTGATCTCGCTTTATAAATGGCATCAATCCGACAAGTCCCTCACACGGGTAGTAACCATTGAACGGTCACTACTTGAAGAGGCACAAGCTCTGAGGATAGAAGCCAAGACTGTAGAGGAGGCTGAGGGGAAAATCACACAGATAATTGAAGAAACAGAAGAGAAACAGGCGACGTTCAATCAGAAAAAGGGCATTTTAGGAAAGGATCTTCAAATCAACGAAAAGGAGACAGAGAAGTTTTTAGAGAAGGCTAAAAACGCATTAACTAAGATACGTCAGAGCATAGACCTTAATATATCTCTTGATTACGATGAAGAAAAACTGGGAGAGGCGAAGAAGCAGAAAAAAGGGAACGAAGCGAGCCTAGGCGAAGTTGAAAAACGACTGCAGGAGCACCAGAAAACTATGCTGGATTTCTCTGAAAGAGCCCAGCAATTGCAGTTCACCGATGAATTTTCAAACTTCAAGCTTGACATTGAGATAAAAAATCTGGAGTCGCTTGAGAAACTCGTCAGATGGCTAAACCAATACATCGAGCAGATCGAAAAGGATGCCGCACTTTCCATCAAGGCATTTGAAATCTTTCGGGAATTGGAATCGAAGGAAAAGGCCAAATCAGAGGAGCTTTTCGGGAAGGATAACCAAGCATCCATGATCTTTAGAGATATTACATCACGGATGTTTGAAGATATAAGTTATGACTCTTCTGCGGGAGAGATATTGGTTAAGCGTTCACATGAAAAAAGATTGCAGAAGGCTTCTGAGTTAAGCAGGAGCGAGTGGACTCAACTTTACACAGCGATAAGGATAGCGCTAGGCGAGAAGCTTTTGAAAGGGGAGAGAGGATTTTTTATTGTTGAAGACCCGTTCATCCATGCGGATCCCGAAAGATTACTTAAGGAATTTGATATGTTGAAGAATCTTTCGAAGAGAGGTTGGCAGACTATATATTTTACAGCTAAGGACGAGATTAAAAAAGGATTACCAAAACAAATAGATGTTGACATGATAGAACTTGAGAGACTTCCATAGAATCTAGTAACTGAAGGGTCTTAAGTCTATTAGGTTCAGTTTTAGTCTTCCAGCCATAATCTCAAACAAGATAATTCAAGCCATAGAGACCACGTATGGCGGCGAGCGCGCGCACACACAAACGACAAACTGATATTGTCATTTGTTGGAGAAAATCTGCAAGATGCAGTCTGCGACTGCTTCTGAGGATTGGGTGGCAAGCTTGGCTTTTGGCATTATCACTTTCTCTACGAGTTCCTTTTTCTCTTCGACCACTTTGTTGAAGCTGTCACAGAGGCATTTGTCAGTAGTTATCAAAAAAGAATGCTCCAGCGAGGAAACAGCGATCATCGCATCACGCTTGACATTCAATGGGGCTTTCGGGTTTTGCTTAGCTTTCTCACAAGCATTAATTTCCTTATCTAACTCGTCATAGATCTTTCTGATATTTGAATTACAAATAGAACAGAAGCCGACTCTAGAGATACCCACCACCATTCCTTTTGTGTTTTCAACTTTGATCTCGATGCCATTGCGTCTGAGAGTCTCTACTGCTTTGTCCACAACTTCCTGATATTTCTGCTCTTCTTTGGGTGAGTAGCGTTCGTCCACTTGCACATGAGTGACGATTAGCTCTGCGTTGATCGAGTTGAAGCGCTTCTTGAATTCTTCCAGTTTTTTTCCATTCAAGCTAGAAAGACGATTCAAGGCATCCGTATCAAGGTAGAACTTGAACATAGTCATAGTAATTCTCCCGAGCGCGCGCGCTCAATCGAGAGTCCACAGACCCTTTTCTTAGTCGACCGTCCCGGTATCTACGAGCATCCCTAGAGGACAGCACTCTGATGTCGCAAGAGTATCTTATGACGAAGCGTCTTCTTAAAAGGTTGGCTAGGCTGCGCGCGCGCCTAACCGGTCTGGTTCACCGCGCGCGCTCATGGGAAACGTGACTATGACATAAGCAGCGTGCCCTGCAAGAAGCTACAGAAGGCAAGGGAGTATAGAAAGAAGAGATGGGAACTGAAGGGAGACTGGCTGGTTCTGGAATCGTTCTAGTAGAAGGTGTCCTAGTCACGTCCAGTCAGGTTGAACGTAAGGGTTATATCTCCAAACGAATTCAATTTTGGTAACGTGTGCTGTGGCCATGTTATGTCCGTGACAAGAGATCCTGGTCTGGTTTTTGAATTTGGGGTAGTCCTTGCAATATATGCTGCGTTCATAATAGCTTACCTGCTTTTCACGGGTTTCTTCAACCTGGTTTTACTGCAGTATCTGACAATCGCCGTTATCGTGACAGCGACGGTTCTGCTTTTCTATAGGGCATATGTGAAGAAGCAAATGGTGGTGTTCATCTCAGGATTTACTGTCATCGGCATGCTACTGCTCACAATGTCCACAATCATTACAGTGCCCTTCAAGACAACTGAGAGCTATCCTTCCACATACTCTGCAAACTGGTATGACAACACAATCGCGCTCAACCCCAGAGAATCAAAAAATGTCAGCTTAACTGAGCAGTGGCATGAGTTCGGACTACCACTAGATGCGAATGGGACGGTGGTTCAGTTAAAATTCTCGAATTCTGGAGGGTTGAGAATCAAACTCTACTATAGTTCATATTCTGAAGAAAAACTGGGGCTGAACGAATCTTTCGGCACTTTAGTCGCCACTGACCTTGACCTAGGAAAGTACTGGTTCAATATTTATTGGGCACCAGTAGGTCCGATAGACGAAAGTCCAAACTGGGATATCGACCGAGGGCAAATGTACTATAGCATTACTGTCAACGTGGAAAACCGTGAAGATTCACCGGAACAAGTCATTCTCAGAGTCAACTTCTACGACTTCGCTGCAACCGCCAACAAAGAAACCATCAGGTATCGTCCCGCAATCGACTTCTACTTCGGGCATTTGGGCGTGGCATTGCTGATCACGGCAGTGGTTCTTGAGCTGTTTGCTTGGCAGAAGTGGCGTACACGTAGTTCAGTCCTCCAAAACAAGACCCCGCGCGCGTAAGCTGTAGCTGACGCCACAACCATCATGCAGATGGCTAACGCTACTTTCAAATGCGTTTTTCCCATCTTTCAATTCTCCTTTGCTTGCTAGGAGTCAATCCTCTTGCGGTTGATGAAGCTGCCGGTGACCCAGTATTTCCAGCCCTCTCTGAAGATGATGTGATAGACTTGACGCTTGTAGATCTCCGTCTCGGGTGACGCTTGGATCTCAGCCGCAAGGCCGGGATCAACAGAAACATGCTTCCACTCGTGCGGGCACACGTACTTGCTAAAAGTCCAGCCTAGCGGCCACTGCCTAGGCCTTTGCATTTTTGACTCCTCTACCCCTCTAGTTTTGGGTTTTCCCTTCCTTGCGGGCCTTCTCCAGCTGCTCAATCAGCGGCAGTGCACGCTGCATCAGCTGGCCCAGGTCCTTTAGGGAAGTCTCAAGTTCCGCGATTCGGACCGCGTCCTTGGACACTTGCACGCGCAGCTCTTCAATCTGTTTCTCGGACTCTGAAGGTGTACTTGTCGCAAGCCTCAAGAAGGGCATTGCTTTCTCTGCATAGATTTTCCGATAAAATTCTTCGTCTTGTGGCCTGTAGGCGCGGTCGACTCCAGGTCCTGTGTGTCCCATCCAAAAATCCACGTTCTCGAACCCTGCTTGAATAGCGTATTTTCTGAACCATTTTCTGAGAGTGTAGAGCCTGATCTCCGCCGGCTTATCCTTCTCTTTCTGCTCATAATCCATCAGTCCCTTGTCTCGTAGCAATCGAGCTGACTTCCTGAAGAGGCTGCTGAAAGTGTTTCGTATCATGGGTTCTTCTGAGCCTTGCTTGGTGAACACGTAACTCTCTCGGTTCAAGTTTGGTCGAGTCTTCAGGTAGTCACGCAAGAAACGGTGCGCGTCTTCACCTATGAATGTGAGGTAGGCGTGGTATTGGCCTTTAGTCAGATTTTCTGGAACTGAGATCTTAAGCGGTACTCTGTCTTGGGAATAGTCTGGTTCAACGTGTTTCATGCGCAAGGCGCACAATGTTGAAGGTCTTAATCCTGACTGAGCCATAACCGCAAAAAACGCTCTGTCCCTGGGTGAGCTGACGCTCAGGATATGCACTACTTCCTCTTTTGTTATGTCTCGATTGTGGTAGGTTACCTTTCGGCGAATACTTGCCATGAAGCTCAAAGGCAGGTCATTATGTTTAAAGAAGCTCTTGACGGCAATCGCGTAGCTTCCAACTGAGCCGGGAGTGTAGCCTTGTGTCACCATGTGGCCGCTCCATGCGCGTAGTAACTGGCCATATTTGTGTTTGAAGTCTCTCTCCTGCATCTCTTCATAGTCTTTCTGAATGTCCTCAGCGCTTGCGTGTATGAAATCCAGAAAATACGAGAGTCCTCTTCGGTATAGGTTGCTTGTTGTTTTGGCTCCTGAATGGCTGAGAGCCACGCTTGACAACCATGTTTCGGCTAGGTCAATTTGGTGCATACACGTTTACCCAAACATTGAATAGTAAAAACTAGTATAAAAAGGTAGTTATAAACCTACATACAAATGGCTAAGTAGCCTACTCAATTATCTTGAAGAAGTCTCTTTCTGTTATTATCCCAACAAGTTTGCCGCTCTTGACCACTGGCACAGCGCCTATGTCTTTCTCATGCATCATCTTCGCGGCCTGCCCCACATCTGCCTCCGGCTCTATGGTAGCGACAGCTTTCGTGGCGATCTCGAGCGCCAGCGTGTTCAGTATTTGAATTATCGTGCTCGATCGTAAATGCTTGAAAACCTCACCTGAGCCGAAGAACCTGATGAGGTCCATAGTCGTGATTATGCCCAGAATTTTGCCATCTGAAACGATCGGCAGTCTTCTGAAACCCTGAGCCACCATTGTCTTCTCACACTCAAAAATAGTCGTACTCGGCAACGCCGTAACAACGTTTTCAGTCATCAGCTGGCTCACTCGCACACCACTTATCCTGTCAGCGAACAAGCCTGCAATGTCCCTCTCAGTGATGATGCCCTTCACGCTGCCGTTCGCATCAACTATGGGCAAACCTCCGAGGTTCGATTTCTTCATCATGTCAATCGCATCGTCAATCTTCGCGGTTGCCCTGACTGACACGACGTTCTGAGTCATGATAAGTTTCACAGGCTCATTTATGGCCTTGAAAAAATTGCCGTCGTACTTCTGCCGTATGACTTCGAACTTTTTGCCACCACCAAGATAATTGATAACGTCAGTTGCAGTTATTATGCCCTCCAAGTGTCGTGTCCCAGGGGTGGCTATTGGCAATCGCCTGAAACCCTCTTTCACCATAATCTGAACCGCATCATGAATCGGCGTGGTAGGAGCTGCAACCTTCACAGGACCCTTTGCAATGCTGAGTAGTTCGCCCTCATGCTTCTTGGCATGATGAGCTTTCAAATTAACAGGTCCTTTCCCTCGTGTTCTATGTCTGAAACCTTCTCGGCTCAACCCTATACCCTCACTTCACTATTAATCGCGCGATGTCCTCACGGTCGACCATGCCCACGAGCTTACCCTTCTCGTCTGTTACAGGCACTCGACCGATGTCTTTAGAAATCATAGCTTTTGCAACCCTGATCGCTTTAACCGACGGCTCCACGGCCACGACGTTTTCCTTCATGACTATATGAACCTTCGGAGAAGCACGAAAACGACCCTTCTTAGATTCAAAGCCTGTAAGAACCTTGCCACTCTCAAGCAGATCCTTCTGGGTAATCATGCCAACCAGCTTTTCGTTCTTCACAACAGGCAGTCCGCCAAACGACTGCTTCTGCATCAGCCGCCAAACCTGCTCAACTTCGTCATCAAACGAACAACAAACCACGTTCGTCGACATAATGGCCGAAACTTCCTTCGCAAGCTTCTCCGGACTTGTCCTGATAATCGCCTCGATAAAACCGCCCAGCCCCAGAACGCCGCGGTGCGTCTTGTCCTGTGCAGAGCTGACTACAGGAACGCACCATTCATCCAGCCTGATCATTTGCTTCACCGCAGAATAAGCGTCCTCCTCGAGGGACGCCACATACTTGGGGGTGGCCATTATTCCTTTGACTTGTATGGACGAGGCTGAAGAGGAAATAGTTAGCAGACTGCCTCGGTTGATTATTCCCTGAAGCTTCTCGTTCTCATCAACTACTGGAAGAATCCTGAGGCCATAATCACGCACTAATGCACGGGCTTTTGTGGCAGGGTCATCACTATGTGCGACAGGATGTTTTGAGTCCATAATTTCTTTGACACGCAAATAATCCCCTCTTACTCCTCGGTTTCACTTTCCAACTCTGCCCTGTCGTCTTCACATAGAAACTCACCGTTGACTTGTACCAGGTTGTCTGACCACACGCCGCAACGGTCACAGTAACCTGAGAAGGGTCTCGATTCAGTCTCAGACTCTTCAATTCTGTTCTCACTTTCGATCAAGGTCTTTTCCTGAATGGTCTCCAACAGTTCAGGCATAACGCCCAAGATGTCCTTGCTCGAGATTATGCCCACAAGCCTTTCTTTGTACATAACGCCCAGTCGCCTCACGTTCAACCTGCTCATCCGCCTTGCAGCGTCTGTCACTGTTGCGTCAGGCTCAATGTTAATCAACGGAGCCGTCATGACTTCCTTAGCCTTCAAGGAACCAGGCTCAACATTTTTTGCAAGAACACGTACGACAAGGTCCCTCTCGGTTATGATGCCGATCGGCTTTCCGTCTTTGGTCGTCACGACTATGCAGCCCACCTCATTCTTATCCATGAGGGCGGCAACACGATGCGCAGAAACATTCTCCTCGATGATGGTAGTCGGGCTACTCATAACGTCCTTGACGAGCATTTTAGGTCTAAGTCCAATTTCTGCCAAAGTTTCTTAGCCATCCCAACAATGTTTTCCTGAGATATAAGACAATCAACTGAAAAGGAAGCTGCCTAATTTAAGACTTGTTGTATTCAAATCAGTGCCTTCTCCGAGAAAAATCCATTAGCTCGACCCTGCAATGCCAATAGTCTAGAACGGGGGAATGTCTGATGTTGAGAACAAACGCGGACAGACTTGTGAAGCTATCAGTTGTGGACTAGCCGTAGGCCCATCTTCCCGAACGTGTACACGATCTCGGCTCAGGGGCAATCAAAGGTCTTGTTCGGCGTAGCCGGAAGTGCGCGCGGGGCGCTGTTTCCGTGGGCATAGTCGTACATACAGAATGTGTAATCTTCGGCCACCATAAGTGTGCAACCACTTGTATCCTTAGTAGGAAAGATTGCTCCAAAGATCGACCCCAAAGCAAATATTGCGAAGATGAAGCTGAGGGCAGACATATAAAGCAGAAGCCCCATTGTTTGTTCACACAGGTCTAGGAGAAAAATGAATTGCCGTCTAAACGTAAAAGTCGCGGAAGGGCAAAAGGTGGCAAAGGCAGCAGCGGCACAGTTCAATGCGCCAGCTGCGGGGGAATGGTACCTCGCGACAAAGCCAAGAAGGTTACCAAGAGGCTGTCATTCGTTGATTATGCCCTAGCCAAAGAGCTAAGGCAGAAGGGCACCTACATAGCCGCGTCGTCTGACACTAAATACTACTGCATCTCATGCGCAGTGCACCGTGGCGTCGTGAAGGTCAGAGCTGAAAACGAAAGACACACGCGGACGAACCCCAGAAGGTTCTAGTCCTCAAACAGATTCTTTTTTCTTTGTCTTAGTATAAACGTAAACGGCTCTCTGCACAACCGTCACGTTAGCAAGCACAGCGATGACAATCACCCCCATATTCAGTGCTGGAAACCAGTAGACTGCGATTAGTGTTGTGAGAAGCAGTATTAGCATGCGTTCTGCCCTCTCAGCCAAGCCCACGGACTCCATCTTGAGCCCGGCCGCTTCTGCTCTAGCACGGCTGTAGCTTACGAGCAGCGAACCTATTATCGCCAGAAGCCCAGCTCGGTAATCACAGGCTCCTCCGATGGCAATGCCAACGAAGACTACAGCATCAGCATACCTATCAAGCAACGAATCTAAGAACCCGCCGAAGACAGTTGCTTTCCCATAAACCCTCGCAACCACCCCATCTAAAACATCACAGAACCCCGAAATCAACAGCAGGATGAATGCAAGCCAAGGAACTGTGTAGTGAAAATGCCATTCTGCGTAGGCAAAGGCTGAGAGAAAGGCCAAGACAAGGCCGATTGTTGTTATCATGTTCGGCGTAAGGCCTAGCTTGTGAGCTGCTCCTGCTTCAAACATAAGCAACTGCTGCACTTTCTCTTTGAGCTTTGTCAGCATAGTCTTCGCCCGTTTTTCAGTTGACAACTCTTATTTAAGCTGGATAGAAATATATTAGCCGTTAGAAGGTGTTTGCGATGATCAACATCTCGTCTGTCAAGGTGGATGGGAAAGTTTTCTCCGGCGTGAAGATTGACCTGCCAGAAAGCCCTCCTTTGGTTCTGATAATTGGCGAAAAAGGGTTTGTAATGTGCGGTTTCTTGAATGCTGAAGCAGCAGAAAAACTGAATGTTACAGCTGCCGTGGTAAGCGGTGTAAAGACCTTCGAGGACATCTTGAACGCGGAAGTCAAAACCGTAACCTCCAAAGCCACAAGTTTGGGCATCGAGGCGGGAATGAAGGGCTCTGAAGCCTTAAAACGCATGAGTTGACGCCGAGGTCTTTCCGTTGTCTGTAGAAGAGCTTCTGGAAGCAGTTGCCGCGGAAATAATGGTCTGTCCCAGATGTAGGCTTTCAGCAACACGGAAGAAAGCCGTGCCAGGTGAAGGCAGTGCCCAAAGCCGAGTGATGTTTGTCGGTGAGGGGCCTGGACGAAATGAAGACCTTGAGGGAAGACCTTTTGTGGGTCAAGCTGGGAAGTTTCTCGACACATTGCTGACTGAATCAGGCTTGATTAGAAATGAGGTTTTTGTCTGCAATGTAGCAAGGTGTCGTCCTCCAGAAAACCGGGACCCACTGCCCGACGAGATTGAAGCGTGCACACCCTATCTGAACAGGCAAATAGCGCTCATCAAACCGAAGCTGATCGTGTCCCTTGGAAAGCATTCAACAGCTTATGTGCTCTCCAAGGCAAAGCTGCCGTTTGACAGCATCACAAAGACTCGAGGAAAACTCTATGAGACAAAGCTCTGGGGAATGCAGATAACAATTTTCCCGACTTTCCATCCAGCCGCGGCGCTCTACAACGGTAAGTATAAGGATCAACTTGTCGAGGATTTTCGGCTTTTGGGAAAAAACTTGGGGCAGGGAGTCCTGGGCAGTGAGCTTGTCAGGTAGTTACTTGTGGTGGCGGCCGTACTGGTCTGCCAAGCTTTCGATGAAGCGCTATTCTGTACAATCTTCTGAGCGATTTCACAAGTAGCTCCACACTGGGCAAGTTTGAGTATAGCAGCGGAATGGCGTCATACTCTGCCAACCGTATCGAGTACTCGTCGGGCATTGTACCGTGGAAAATCACTAAAAGGGGTTTGAGGCTGCTGACTCGAACGACAAGCATCGGCGAGATGCCGTTTTCTATGTTTGTGAAAACAAGTGCACGCTCGGTCGTAGCTCCAAACAGTTGGGAGAACTCGAGTCCTGAGAGAGTCTCAACAGCTTTTTTCGCATCCACGACTGTGTAGCCTTGGACTTCCTCAACATACTTGTCCAAGCACGCGATACTTTTCCCTTCGATTGCTCTGCACAAATACTCGACACGAACAGGCATTGGGAATTCGCGGAGGTCAACGATCGCGTTGGTGGGCGAACTTGTAAGCTTTGAGAATTCATGGATGAATCGGCCTCCTCGTTCTTCATCAATCTTGACGAGGGCCCAAACGAATCTCCGCACAAACTTGGTTCCTGGGCTTGGTCTTCTCCCGCTTTCATAGTCACTGATGACCGAGGCAGAGACCACCATCTTATCTGAGAGCCGCATTTGAGAGACGGCAAAGAGTTCGCGCCATTTCCGCATGGTTACTCCTGGCTTGCTTGAAAGGATGACCTCGCCTGCAATTCTTCTTGCTAAGACTGAATTGCGGGGGCTCGGAGAGGTTGACATTCAACGTGTTCCTCTATGCTTAGGCAAGTTCCCCTTAGAACAGGATGGACTATAAAAATATATGTGACTGCACAACTGTGAGCTCTAGATGAGAAAAATGGTGAAGATCCCTATCACGATCATGACTGATCCCAGAGCGTTCTCCACGGATATCTTTTCATGGAATAGCAATACGGCGGTCAGCGTAGAAAAAAGAGGGGTCACTGAAGAAATTGGCACTGCACGAAATTCTTCGGTGAGGGTAAGGCTGTAGCTTAGGAAGAACCAACCTAGACCTAAAGCTACGAGTCCACCGGAAATGAGGAAGAGCACTGCCTTTCTGGGCATCTTGGTCAGTCTATGACTCCGGCAGAGAAGAGGGATGAAGGCTGCAAAGATGGCACCTATCACTGTAACCCTGATGGTATTGATTGCAAGAGCGCTGTCCAGGTGAGGATCGTCCTTCACAGCGAGATTTATCATAG
>Ga0315288_10008733_pt1 | contig 12776 bp, 9 predicted proteins | sample YL17G11_20_MG_FD_203454 | JGI IMG/M metagenome (GOLD analysis project Ga0315288, IMG submission 203454) | Sediment microbial communities from Yellowstone Lake, YNP, Wyoming, USA - YL17G11_20 | ecosystem: Environmental > Aquatic > Freshwater > Lake > Sediment | place: USA: Wyoming | collected...
GGAGCAGCTTTCTGAAGCCAATCGCGCGCTGGCGGAACGTGTTACCGAGACCACGGCTGAGGCGAGCCGCTATCAACGGATTCTCTCGCATCTCTATCTGGTCAGTTCCCAGCTGGGCCGCGCTGAGCAGTCGGACCGGTTGCTCGATCTCATCTGTCAGGCGGTGGTGGAGGCCGGTGCGTTTCGCCGGGCGGTGGTGCTGCTGGCCGATGAGCGCTACTTGGTGTCCGGCATTGGGGTGTGGGAGGAAGGGGGCGTGGCTGAAACTCTGAGGGATGTCCTGCGCGGTTTACGCGGACAACCACTGCGACCGTTTGAGTTTCAGCGAGAGGAACGGCAGATTGGAACGGCGATCCACGCTCGTTCGCGCATCCCGGGGACCGTGAAGGCGGAAACGGACTGGGACGTGGGCGACCGGCTTTTCGTGCCCCTTCTGCGGCAGGACGGCTCCGTGTTCGGCTTCCTTTCGCTCGAGGCACCGGTGCATGAGGGGCCGCCGTCCGCCGAGATCATCCGGCTGCTGGAGATTCTGTTGACCAATGCGGCGCTCTATCTTGAGGCTCACAAGCTGCGGGACGAACTCAAGAAGCGCGCCGAGGAACTCGAACTGCGCGTCCACGAACGCACTCGCGAACTGCGCCTTTCTGAAGAGCGCTTCAGCCGGCTGGTGAATTCCACGACCGACATCGTTTACATTACGGACGAAAGCGACCAGCTGGTGTTTCTCAATGAGGCGTTCGCGCGGACACTGGGGTATCTGCGCGAGAACTACATCGGGCGTGCATTCCGCCGCATGATCGAGGACATCGCCACCGACAATCCGATGAACCGCCGCGCCCTTCAGGAGCTGGCCGGCCAGAGCGCGGAACATGCCATTCATCACGTGGAGGTGGTCACCCGGCAGGGGGACAAACGGATTCTCGAAATCAACCGCACCCTCATTCTTCAAGCCGGCACGGCGCGAGGCTCGCAGGGGATTATTCGGGACATCACGGAACATCGGGTGCTCCTCAAGCAGTTGGTGACCGCGGAACGGCTGGCGGCGACGGGTCGGCTGGCGACGGGCATCGCGCACGAAATCAACAATCCGTTGCAGGCCGTAGCGTCGCAGCTTTCGGCCGTGCAGGGCAAATTGCGTGAACAGAAAAACCCCTCCGAGAACATCGAACTCATCAGCGAGGGAGTTGACCGCATCCGGCAGATCGTGCGCAGCATGCTGGACCTGCATCGCGCCGCGACGGCGACGCAGGGAGCCGTTCGCATCCATGAGATTGCCCAGAAAGTGGCCGCCTTGGTGAGTCAGCAGTTGAAAGAGCACGGAATCCGTCTGACGCTGGACGTACAAGCCGGCCTTCCCGCCGTAAACGGTTCGCCCCAAGAGCTCCAGCAGGTGCTGCTCAATCTGATGCTCAACGCCATCGAGGCCATGCCTCAGGGCGGCGATCTCACCATCCGCGCCTACACCACCGCCAAGACCATCGAGGTGCAAGTGCGCGACACGGGAATCGGCATCGCGGCGGAACATCTTGCGCAGATTTTCGAGCCGTTCTTCACCTTCCGGCCCTCGGGCAGCGGCACAGGCCTGGGGCTCTATCTGAGCCGGAACATCGTGGAAGCCCATCAGGGGCGCATCAGCGTGCAGTCGGAAAAGGGGAGAGGAGCCACCTTCACGGTCTCGTTCCCGCGCGAATGATGCGAGTCAGAAGCCGCAAAAAGGCGCGCCGTAAGGCGCGCCTTTTTGTTGTGCTGAACCACTTCGTGGATCAGATCAGGTTCGCGTTCTTCATGCTGAACCAGGAATCGGCGGCAATGATCACATGATCCAGAAGCTCGATGCCGAGAATCTGACCGGCGCGGTGGATCTGACGCGTCATCTCGATGTCCTCGGGCGACGGCTCGGGATCGCCGCTGGGATGATTGTGAACGAGAATTACGGACACGGCATGATGGGTCAGGGCCGGGCGGAAAACCTCGCGGGGATGAAGAATGGCATGGGTGAGAGTGCCGATGGAGATAATCTCGTCCGCCACCAGTTTCTGACGATTGTTCAAATAGAGACCGCGAAACTGCTCGCGGCGCAAGGCTCTCATGTCCGCCACATACTGCACCGCATCTTCCGGACCGCGCAGCAGAGGCGCATCGTCACCGGGCGGCGTGAAGAAGCGGCGGCCCAGCTCGAAGGCGGCGACGATCTGCGCGGCACGCGCCGGGCTGATGCCGAGACTGTCGGCCAGGATGCGCACGTTGCGTTCCTGCGCGACGGCGCGCGAACCGTAGTCGCGCAGAATGCGCTGGCCGAGCCGCTCAAAACGCGTGGCAGACTCGCCGTCCGACATGAGCAAGGACAGCAGTTGCGCCAGAGGCAAGGACTCGATGCTCTCCTCATCGGGAGTCGCGGGCGCCGCCGGCTCCGCGGCGGGAGCGGATTCGGAGGCGGAACTGGGCGCGAACACCTCGCCCGCAAAAAGGGGTGTGCCGACGGTGCTGTAAACCGTCTTCTTGATGCCGTGCAGCACCACCAGTCCGGCCGGCAGGACACCGTTGATCTCGATTCGGCGCTTCAGTTCCACCAAACGGCGTTCGAACTCGTCGCGACGGTCTCCCAGACGACCCAGAGCCGGCAGCAAATCGAGCTTGATGCGATCCAGAGCCTCGCGTTTGAGTGCGGCGCGGTCCCCTGCGACCGGACGATCCTCGGCGGCAATCTCGACGACGCGCAGATGATGAACGTCCGACAGGCGAAGCTCCTTGCGCAAATCGTCGGGCGTGATCCACTCGAAGATCTGGCCGCGAAGCGCGGCGTCCCGGTCATAGAGTAACCGCTCGAGCTCAATCTGCGCCGCCTGCTGTTCCCCGTGGGCGGCCGTTCCGTGCTCCACGATCACCACGGGTCCCCGCTGCCTCACGGTTCGAAGCAGCTCACGCAGCGAGCGGCGCCAATCCGGACAGAGCGGCAGAGCATGAAACACGAAGACAGCGTCGAAGGTCGCGTCCGCATGAGGAAGCGGCCCGTCCTGCCAAGGAGTCTCCTGCAGATTGAGGAGTGACTCGCGATGCCGGCGCGCACCCGTGGCGTGGCCCTCGAAAGAGAGTACATCCACCTGCTCAAAGCGGCGGGCGATGCTTCCGCGATAGAGGCTCTCTCCGTCGTCTACGACAAGGGCGCGTCGCCCGCCGTAGCGCGCGAGGATGGTGGCCAGAGGATCCAGAGGCTCCATGTCAACTCACCGAAGCGCCCGGCGCGATGTCGGCGTCCACCGTGAGAAGAACCAGTTTGCCGTCCGCTTTGGCGGCCAGCAGCATTCCTTCCGATGTCTCTCCGCGCAGTTTGGCGGGTTTGAGATTGGCCACCACGATGATGAGCCGTCCCAAGAGCTGCTCCGGAGTGTAGTGCTGGGCGATGCCGGCCACGATCTGCCGCCGCTCGCCGCCCAGTTCGATCTGCAGTCGCAGGAGTCTGTCGGTGTTGGCCAGACGCTCCGCCGAAAGAATCTTGGCCACACGAAGCTGCACCTTCGAGAAATCCTGCATCTCGATGAGATCGGCCGGCGGCGCATTCGGTGCGGGTGCGGAGGTTGCGGCGGGGAAGAGCTCCGGCAGGAGCGATCCCAACGCCTTCTCGTCCATGCGCGGAAAAAGCGCGGGACCCGACTGCAGCGCGATGCCGCTGCGGAGCGTGCCCCAGGCGGTACTGGTGGACAAACGGAAGCGTTCCACGGGCTCGCCCATGCGCGCCAGAAGCTCGTTCATTTTGGCGGGCATCACCGGCTGGAGGAGAACTGCGGCGATGCGCAGCGCCTCCGCGCATTCGTAGAGCACTTCCCCGCATGTTTTGCGGTCGGTCTTGGCCAGCGCCCACGGGGCCGAGCTTTCGAAGTAGCGGTTGGTCGCCCTCACCAGTTGCAGCGTTTCCTCGATCAGCGCGTGCAACTTGAGTTCAGCCACGAATGCGGGGACCTGCGACACCAGATTGCGCGCCAGCCCGGCGAGTTCACAGGGAGCGGCCGGCGGATCGGGGATCTTGCCTCCGAAGTGATCTCCCACGAGCTTCGTAATGCGCGAGAGCAGATTGCCGAGGTCATTGGCCAGATCGCTGTTGATGCGCTGCACCAAACCATCGGGCGTGAACTTGGCGTCGAGGCCGATCACCATATCTCGCATGAGGAAATAGCGGAGAGCGTCGGCGCCGAAAGCGTTGAGCAAAGGTTCCACGTCCACCGGCTTGCCGGCGGATTTGGAGATCTTGCTCTCTTTGAAATTCCAGTAACCGTGTACGGTCAGGTGGCGGAAGGGCTCGATGCCCGCCGCCTTCAGCATGGTCGGCCAGTAAATGGCGTGAGGTTTGAGAATGTCCTTGCCGATCAAGTGCTCCACACTGCCCCAGTATTCGCTCCAATGCGGATCATGATCGTAGCCGGCCGCCGTGAGATAGTTGAGCAGCGCGTCGAACCAGACGTAGGTGACAAAGTTGCGGTCGAAGGGAATCTCGATGCCCCATTCGAGCCGGCTCTTGGGCCGCGAAATGCACAGATCTTCGAGCGGTTCGCGCAAGAAGCTCAACACTTCGTTGCGATAGCGCTCGGGCCGGATGAAATCCGGATGCGCGGCGATATGCTCCAGCAGCCAGTCCTGATACTTGCTCATGCGAAAGAAGTAGTTCTTCTCCTGCACGAATTCGGGGGTGGTTTGATGATCGGAACACTTGCCGTCCACCAGCTCCTTTTCGGTGAGAAAACGTTCGCAGCCGGTGCAGTAGTGCCCGCCGTATTCGCCGAAGTAAATATCGCCGCGGTCATAGACGCGCTGCAGAATCTTCTGCACGAGAGCCACGTGGTCGGGACCGGTGGTGCGGATGAAACGGTCGGGGGCCACGTGGAGCCGCGGCCACAGTCGGCGGAAACGGTCGCTGACTTCGTCCACCAGCACCTGGGGCGTGGTGCCTCTGGCCGCCGCCGCTCGAGCGATCTTGTCGCCGTGCTCGTCAGTTCCGGTGACGAAGAACGTCTCGTCGCCGAGCAGGCGATGGTAACGCCAAAGCGTGTCCGCCAGCACGGTGGTGTAAGCCGTGCCGATGTGCGGATCGGCATTCACATAGTAGATGGGAGTGGTGACGTAGTAGGTGCTCATGACGAAGGGTGTCCGTCGTTGTGCGGAATGCGGACCGATGGCCGCGCTATTTCTTGTCGGGTGACGCTCCGTCGGAGCCGGAAGTTCCGGATGGCGGTTTTTTCTTGCGGCTGCGATGACGCTTTCGCTTTTTCTTGGGGGCGGGAGCGGGAAGGCGCATGTCCGTGCCGACCTGAATCTCCGCGCCGCCGCTTTGCAGCCCCAGCCCGCCGCCTGCCAGCAGCGTGACTTTCTCACCTGTGCGGCTCTGGGGAGTCTGCTCTTCCTCGTCGGCTTCAGACGGTTCGGGCGGCGGGGCGGCGGCAGCGGTCTTGCGCCCGCAGGTGCAAATGCACTCGGTCCGCGGCATCTCCGGCCGCCAGTTGCTGATCTCCAGAAACTCCTGATGCGAGAGTTTCTCAAGAGCCCCCGTTTGGTACTTGACGTGCACCTGCCGGCGGATGACATCCAGCTTCTCGATGGCGCCCTCGCCCTTAACTTCGTCCTTCACCGGATGACCGGTCTTGGGACATTGCCGCTGGAACTCGCGATAGATGTCCAGCTCGTAGCGCAGACAGCACTTCAGCCGGCCGCAGACCCCGGAGAGCTTGGACGGATTGAGCGGAAGAAACTGGTCGCGCGGCATCTGCGTGGTGATCGGCTTGAACTCGGTCAAGAAGGTGGCGCAACACAGAGGCCGTCCGCACACGCCGTAGCCGCCGGTGCGTTTCGTTTCGTCGCGCGCACCGATCTGCCGCAGATCAATCCGGGTGCGAAACGTGGAGGCCAGATCCTTGACCAGCTCGCGGAAATCCACCCGGCCTTCGGCGGTGAAATAGAAGGTCATCTTGCGGCCGTCCCACTGGAACTCCACGTCCACCAGCTTCATCTCGAGCTGATGCGCGAGGATTTTCTCCCGGCCGATGCGGCGCGCGTTTTCCTCCTTCTCCGAATTCTGCTGCTGAGCGCGCAGGTCCGCGGCCGTAGCGCGGCGAATCACCGAGTGCGGGGGCGGCCCGCCGGCCTCCATGCCCGGATGCCATCCGAGATGAGCCACGCGGCCCAGATCGAAACCGCGCTCGGCCTCTACAATGGCCGGGTCGCCCACGTCAAACGGAAATCGCAAGGGATTGGAGAAATACTCCTTTCGCCGGCCCTTGAATTCCATTTCGAGTATGTCAAGCATGTTCAGCTCGTGTCTGCTTCACCGGGGATTTGGCGCGCGGCCCCAGCGCCTCATGCAGGCGGATGGCCAGCGCATACATCACGAAGTCGCGAGTGTAGCCTCGCGCAAGATAGTCGGCCGCAACGTCCACGGCGCGTGCGGCCGCGTCGAAGTCGGCCTCCGGATAGGCGAGCAGAATCGCCTCGATTCGGTCTTCAAAGCCGCGGAAGGTGACCGGACGGCGCGCGACGCTCTCGGCGGCACGGCTCAGAGCCACGTCGCGCAGAAGAAGGCCGATGAACTCCAGAGCCGTCTGTTCCGTCAGCCGTTCGTTGTCCAGTAAAGCGGCCGTGACCTTCGGCAGATCCAACGGGTCGCACACCGCCGCCGCGCGCAGAAAGGCGATCACCCGTTGCTGCAGGTCCTCGAGATTGTCCCGCGAGAGTTCCCGTGCGTGGGACAAGCTCCCCCCCGACATCGCGGCGGCCAGTTCCGCCTGAGGAGCGGCCACGCCCGCGTTCACCAGCGCCCCGGCGATCTCCTCCGAAGACAACGGCGCGAGACGCAGGCGCTGACAACGAGAACGAATGGTCTGCAGGAGGCCGCCCTCGTTTTCCGTGGTGAGAAGAAAATACGCGTCAGACGGTGGCTCCTCCAGAGCCTTGAGCAGTGCGTTCTGCGCCTGCGTGTTCATCCCGTCGGCATGGAGAATGATCAGAAGCTTGCGGCGCGCCTGATACGGTTTCATGGAGGCGTGATGGATGAGGCCGCGCACCAGACTGATGCGAATGTCCTGTGTCTTGGTCCAGGCGTCCTTCTCGGCCGTCTTGCTCCGGCCGTCCTTCTTTCTGGGCAGACGCAGGGAAGCGTAGGGGTCGGCCGCCAGCGCGGCGACTTGCGCGGCCACAACGTCCGCAAAATCGCGCTCGTCCTCTTCGGCGGTGCCCCCTTTCTTTGAGGGCAAGGGAAAGGCCAGATGCAAATCGGGATGGCGGATTCCCAGCGAAGCGGGGCACTGGATGCATTCTCCGCAGGGCTCCGTCCCTTCCCGCTCGCAGAGCAGCAGAGCGGCGAACTCGATGGCCAGCGCCGTCTTTCCGACTCCGCGCGGCCCGGAAAACAAATAGGCATGCGCCACGCGCCGGCTGCGCACGGCCTCGCTCAGGCGTGCGCGAGCTTCGCGCTGCCCGACCACGCGGCTGTGAAACCCGGTGCTCACCGCGGCTGCAGCCACTCGAGCGGGTTCTTTTTCTCTTTGCCTGACCATAACTCGAAATGCACTCGATAGTCTTCCGGTCCCGCGTCAAAGCCGGGGTAGCCGATGATCGCTCCCGCCCGCAACTCGTCGCGGGCGCACACCACCACCTGACCGAGTTTGGCGTACACCGTGTAGAACGAACCCGGATGCTCAACGATGCAGACGTTGCCGTAGCCGCGCAGCCAGGTGACCGACGACACTCGCCCTTCGGCCACTGAGGAAACGGCGGCGTCCGGTGAGGCCGCGATTTCGATGCCCGGGTTCTCGGTCACGGTGGCCAGCTTCCGATTTCTGACGATTCCAAACCTCGAGACCACGCGCCCGATCACCGGCCACGGCAGCGATCCCCTGAGCACGGACAAGGGCACTCCCGACATGGGCTCCCCGCGGGCCATCTTGCCGATCATCTCTTCAATATGGGCCCGTGACGCGGCCACGTCACTCCGGCGCTCTTCGAGCAGCTTGCGGTTCTGCTGCAGCTTCTTGAGCCGCGATTGCAGTTCGCGTTTGGCTCGTGCGAGTTCGTCACGGTCTCCCTGCAGATCGCGAGCCAGATCCGCAGACCGCTGCCGGCTTGCCTCGAGCTCCCATTTCCGCTGGCGCAGCGCCTGCGTGGATGCGAAAACCGCATCCTCCGATTCCTGCAGCGTGTCCACCGACGCGGCGAGTGTTCCCATAGACTGCGCCACCGTGCGCTCCAGCCGTTTCAGGGCGGCGCGCCGCGCTAACAGCTCGCGCCAAGTCTCCGCCCCAAACAGAAAATCCAGCACCGCCACACCCGACAGCCGGCGCTCGGCGAGCAGCGCGCGCGCCAGTGCTTTGGACATCCTCTGCTGATCGTCCTCGAGGGTGATGATGTGCGAGCCCAAGCGGGCCAGTTCCGCCTCGCGCGGCCCGATCTCGACCTTGATTTGGGCAATGCTGTCCCGCAGGGCGGTCATTTGGCGGCGCTGATCGCGCACCAGCTCTCCGGAAATCGCCACGTGCCGCTCGGCGGCATCCAGCTCTTTCAACACCCCGCGTTCGCGCGCGGCCCCGGTCTCCAGCTCGCGGTCAATTCGGCGCAGCTCGCGACGCAGCGAGTCCAGCACTCGCTGGGGCTCGGCGGCCGAAGTGGCTGCGTGGACATAGGCACTGGCAGCGACAGCGTAAACAATTAATAATAAAAACGATAAGAAAGATAAGCGGGGAGTCTTCACAAACAAGTAGTATACGACAACAAGGCGGCAAATGCAAGCTCCGGCGCGACCGCAAGTTCCGTTGCTTTTGCCTCAAGCAGAGCCTATATTGTCGAAGACGGAAGCCCATTCATCCTTAGCCGAGAACTCACAGCCATGCGGACGCTTGTTCTGATCACCACATTTGCGCTGGCTTGCACCGCCGCCGCACTGCCTCCGGATCCCACCCAAACCGAGTTCATTCGCCGCATGGAATCCGGTCGCCACCAGCCTCCGGGCCGCCTTGACGCCGACAGCGCGCACAGCTACGACATGATCTCGCTGTCGCTGGACTATCGCGTGGACCCGGCCGGCCAGCCGATGACGGGATGGGCCGCCGTTCGCCTCGTGGCACGCGAGAGTCTCACCCGGATCCCGCTGAATGCTCAAGGCATGACCGTTCTGGGCGTGAACGTCTTTGACCAAGCGCTGCCGTTCACGCATGTCCATGATACGCTCTCTGTGGACTACGCCATGCAGATCGGCGATACCGTGACGCTGGACATACACGTCTCGGTTCCCGCAGAAACGGAGCCGGGCGGAGTCGGCTTTCATTCGGAAGCCAGCCACGCCTACACGTTCTCGGAGCCCTACGGCGCCCGCAGGTGGATGCCGTGTTTCGATCAACCGTTCGACAAGTTCGATGAAGTCACCGTAGCCGTCAACATGCCGGCGAGCTGGTGGCTGGCGTCGAACGGCGCGTTGATCCAAACGACCTATCCCTCGGCCGGTCGCAAGCGCGAGGTCTATTATCATAACCACCCGATTTCCACCTATCTCGTGATGCTCGCCGCCGGATCTTTCGCGCGACAGTTCGAGACCGTGGACGGCATCCTCTACCGCTACTTCACCTTTCGGGCGGACTCGGCCGAAGCCGCATACGACTGGCAACGCACGCCGCAGATGGTTTCCGTCTACGAGAATCTCTTCGGCGATTATCCCTTCGAACAGTACGGCATGGTGCAGACGGACATCATGGGCGGCTGGGGCGCGATGGAACACCAGACCTTCACCACTTACGGCTATCATCTGGTGGACGGTGAGCGGACTTACGAAGGCGTGGTCGCGCACGAGTTGGCCCACATGTGGTTCGGCGACGCCGTCACCTGCGTGGACTTCCGCAACGTCTGGCTCAACGAGGGTTTCGCCACCTATGCGACGGCGCTCTTCTATGAAGCGACGGAAGGACAGGCCGCGCTCGACACCATCATGCGGGACATGTCGGAGCATTATCTGAACGACGGAGCACTGTGGCCCCACCCGATCTATGATCCGCCGTTCAATATGATGTTCAGTGTCAACGAGTACGAGAAGGCCGCCTGGGTGCTGCACATGTTGCGTGAACAACTCTTGGGAGACAGCCTCTTTTTCGCCGCCATGCGCTCTTACTTCAGTGAGTTCAGCGGCGGGTGGGCGAACACGGAAGATTTCATCGCTGCCGCGAATCAAGCGGCAGGCGTGGATTTGCACTGGTTCTTCAATCAGTGGGTCTATCAACCGGGGCATCCGGTGGTGATCTTCAACGTGATCCCACGCAACCCCACGCCCCACGATGTGACCGTCATGATTCTACAGGTTCAGACTTTCGGTCCCACATTTCGGTTTCCGTTGAGTGTGGAGGCCCGGACAGCGGAGGGAACGTCCTCACAGATGGTGTGGTTCGATCAACATTCTCAGTGGGAAGTCGTTAGTTTCGCGTCCGATGTGGACTCGGCATGGCTGAGCACCTTCCAACCCGTGTTAGTGGAATTCCGCACGGTCAATGCGGACGAGAAGCCGGAAATCGTGCGTGACTTTTCGCTGGGGCCGATCTATCCGAATCCCTTCAACAGCACGGCGCGCGTTCCGTTCGTGCTGCGAGCCGCCGGCCGCGCCGTGCTGCGGGTCTATGATGTAAACGGCCGTTTGGTGAAGACTCTGGCCGACGCAAGTTTTTCGCCCGGCCGGCACGAAATCGAGTTTGCCGCCGAACCGGCTCTGTCTTCCGGTCTGTATCTGGTGACTCTTGAATCCGGCGCTCAGCGTCGCATCGCCAAGGCGCTCTTAGTGAAATAGCATGGATGCTGTTCCTCGATTCAGTGTGGTGATTCCCGCCTACAATGAGGAATGCGAGCTGCCGCGCACATACCTTTCGCGGCGCGAGTACCGGGGATCGCTCCAGCCATGAACTTAGTCCTTATTGCCGTCGGCAAACTGCGGGAAGCCTACTATCGCGCGGCAGTGGAGGAGTACCTGACGCGCATCCGCCACTTCCTGCCCGTGGATCACATTGAAGTGCCGCCGGGAACGGGCGAAGACGGGAACGGCAAAGGCCGCGGTGCACTCTTGCGCGAAGCTGAGGCGATTGAACGGCACTTGAAGCGCGAAGGCAAGGTGGCGGCACTTGACGCTCGCGGAACCGCGCTCACTTCCGAAGAGTTCGCCGACTGGCTGCAGCGAAACATGAGCGCCTCCGTACCCCGCATCAGCTTCGTGATCGGCGGCGCGTGGGGGTTGGCCCCCGGTATTCTCGAGCGAGCGGACCTGAGGCTCAGCCTTTCGCCCATGACCTTTCCTCATGAGATGGCGCGCCTGGTGCTGGCGGAACAGGTCTACCGCGCTTTGTCTCTCTGGAAGAACCTTCCGTATCACAAGTAGTCCATTGGAGTTGCGCGACAGGTGGGGGCTGACGCGTTCAGAAGCGCGCTTGACAAGGCTGATGGATTTCCGTATATTAGCTTAATTTGAGTCAATGGAGACACTTTGACCCCGGCCGCTTCTCCCAGTCAGGATCAGATTCTTGAAGCGCTGAAGAGCGTCAAGTTCCCCAAGTTGTCGCGCGACATCGTGTCTTTCGGATTGGTGAAGGGCATTGAAGTCGAACGCGACTTGGTGCGCGTGCGCCTGCGCGTGTCCACTCGCGATCCCAACATCCCCGCGGAAATCGAGCGCGATGTCACTCGTGTAGTGAAAGCTCTGGCCGGGGTGCGCGACGTGCACGTGGACATGACGTGGGTTCAACCGGAGTCGGCGCCGCATGCCCCGCACGCCGCGCCCGCCCCGCAGGAGCCGTTGCTTCCCGGCGTGCGGCTGAAGATCGCGGTCGCCTCCGCCAAAGGCGGAGTGGGGAAGAGCACCGTTGCCGCCGGGCTCGCGCTCATGCTGCAGAAGCAGGGACACACCGTGGGTCTCGTGGATTTCGATATCTACGGTCCCAGCATTCCCACCATCATGGGCGTCGGCGGCATGCCCATGGTGCAGAACGAGAAGATTATCCCGCTGGATCGCGGCGGCCTGAAACTCATGTCCATGGGATTCCTCGTGGATCCGGGCACGCCCATGATTTGGCGCGGCCCGATGGTGCATCAGGCCACCGAGCAATTCTTGCGCGACGTAGATTGGGGTGAACTCGACGTTCTGGTGATTGACCTGCCGCCCGGCACCGGCGACGCGCAGATGACGCTTTCCCAGCGCGTCAACCTCGACGGTGCGGTGATCGTCTCCACGCCGCAGGACCTCGCGCTGATTGACGCGCGCAAGGGCGTGGCCATGTTCCAGAAGCTGAATGTTCCCATTCTGGGCATCGTTGAGAATATGTCCGGTTTCACGTGTCCGCACTGCGGCCAAACGTCCTATATCTTCGGCCACGGCGGAGCGGAGCGCGAGGCGCACGCCCTGCACGTGCCGCTCTTGGCGCGCATTCCGCTGGTTCCCGCGCTGGTGGTGGCCACCGACGCCGGCGATCCTGCGGGAGCCATTGAGGCCGACCCCCAGCTTCGCGACGTGTTCACGACGATGGCTACTCGCGTGAGTGACGCGGTGGGCTTAACCGTTCACCGCTGACCGCTTCCAAAGGAATCTGCTATGCCGACTCCCGATGATGTCTATCAAGCGCTGGCTCGCGTGTACGATCCGGAACTGGCTCTGCCGGTGACCGATCTGGGGCTGGTTTACGACGTGCAGGTGAACGGCGATCATGCCGACGTGAAAATGACGCTGACCACGATGGGTTGTCCGATGGCCGGATCTCTGACCGAGATGGCGCGGCGGG
>Ga0315288_10008734_pt1 | contig 12775 bp, 11 predicted proteins | sample YL17G11_20_MG_FD_203454 | JGI IMG/M metagenome (GOLD analysis project Ga0315288, IMG submission 203454) | Sediment microbial communities from Yellowstone Lake, YNP, Wyoming, USA - YL17G11_20 | ecosystem: Environmental > Aquatic > Freshwater > Lake > Sediment | place: USA: Wyoming | collected...
CCCGCTTCGGCGAGGGTATCGTCGTGAGCTGCGAGTTCGAGGCGTCGGACCAGAAGGTGACGGTGGCGTTCAAAGGCGAGGCGGGCATCAAGAAGCTGCTGCTCTCGTATGCGCCGCTGGAGAAGATAGAGGCGTAGGCGGTCTAGCTGCGCTCGCTCGCCGCCCCGCTGCCCCACGGGTGCGCCAAGCTCCGTCTTTCTTCCCACCCACCCGCCCGAGATGGGTTTCTTGGGAAATCAAGGGGACACCCCTTGGACCCCGGCAGAGGGGAGAACCCCTCTGCACTCCCCTTCAGCGCCGCGTGGCAATTGGCCGCTCGATTGACGTAGAATAGCGGGCAGAAAGGTATTTTGCGCGTCTGCGGGTTGAAACCCGCAGCCTTCGCCAACAACGCGGTTCAGGGAGGCTGAGGGATTCATCCCTCAGAGGCGTTTCCCCCACCCCTCGACGCGCAGGAGAATGCGATGTCTTCCATTCCGTCCCTGTTCGCGCGCATCACCAGCGACCGCGTGACCGACTGGCTGGTCACCCACGGGCTGCGCATCGTCGTCATCGTCGCCTTCATCATCGTCGTCTTCGCCGTGTTCCGCGCCGTCGTGCCGCACGTCGTCGAGGCGACGGTGCGACGGCAGATGGCGGGCCGCCCGGAGGAGGAGACGTCGAAGCGGGCGAAGACGCTGCTCAACGCCGTCCTGCGCACCGCCGAGGTCGTGCTCGCCATCATCGCCCTGCTGATGGTGCTACCGGAGCTGAGCGTGAACATCGGCGCGCTGCTGGCGGGCGTCGGCATCGCCGGCATCGCTATCGGCTTCGGCGCGCAAACGCTGGTGCGCGACACCCTGAACGGCCTGTTCATCCTCATCGAGAACCAGTACGGCATCGGCGACGTCGTCACCGTGGCGGGCGTGACCGGCCGCGTCGAGGAGGTGAACCTGCGCCGCACCGTCCTGCGCGACCTCGACGGCGTGGTGCACAGCGTGCCCAACAGCGAGATCCGCGTGGCGAGCAACTACACGCGCGACTGGTCGGGCGTGAACATGAACGTGACGGTGCCCTACGACGCCGACCTGGACAAGGTGACGGAGGTCATCGACACCGTGGGCCGCGAGCTGGCCGCCGACAAGGCGTACAAGTCGCTCATAAAGGAAGCGCCGCACGTGGAGCGGGTGGACGCGTTCAAGGACAGCGGCGTATCGCTGAAGGTGCTGGGCGTGACGAAGCCGATGCGTCAGTGGGAGGTCATGGGGGAGCTGCGCCGTCGCCTGAAGAAAGCATTCGACTCAGAGCACATCGAGCTACGCTGGTAGCCCGCCAATGGTGTGGTACAATGACTCTATGAACATATGTGCCAGGTTGGCTACGTCTGGTCATCCGGCCGTCGTCCGCTGGCTGCTTCGCCTGGCAGTGATTCTCGCGTTGCTCGTCGCTGACTTCGTGGGGCCGAAGGCGACGAAGACGTCGCAAGCCCGCCCGAGCAGTGCTCCACCGGCGTTCAGCGTTGGAAGACCCGTCCCGCGCGGTCGTTCAAGTGCGCCGATGTGCTACGCTAGCGCGCTGGATTGTCTGCATGCCGCCGATGTCCACCATGGGCCAGAACCGGGCCCCTACGATCCTGGCTCCGCTACCTCCTATGCTCTCCCGATGGCGAGCGGGACCGCGACGTGGTCTGGCTCCTTTGGAGGCGGCTGGTCATGGGACCATCGAGCCGGTGACATCTGATCCGACATCCTCCGTGCGTGCGGCTACATCAAACCGGGGTAACGGTTTCGTAGCGTCCCCGCCCCCTCCCCGCTCTAACGTGTCAGCCAGCAGCGGCGGACCGGTCGCCGCATGGGTTTCAGTTCTGCGGGATGAATCCCGCAGCCTTCGCCTGACGACGCCGCGCCAATATTGAGGCTTGTCCCCTAGAGGCTGAGACCTGTCCGCCGTAGGAGGAGTCTTCAACCCTCAGATGCGCAACTCCTACGGGAACGGCAGGACTTGCGTGCTCCCCGCAATCTCCGCGCACTGGTACGTGAGAGGCCCCGGCGTGTACGCCAGCCAGCGGCCGTCCGGCGACCACACGTCGTCGCGGAGGAAGCCCGGCAGGAACGCTACGACGCTCTCCCCCTCGACGCTCCGCACCAGCACGCCGCCGTCCGTCCCTCCCTGCGGGTCCGACCCCACGTACGCGATCATGCTACCGTCGGGGGAGAAGCCCGGTATCTGCATGGCGCCCTCGAAGGTCGAGCGGATGCTGCCATCGGGGTTCAGCAGCAGCAGCCGCGACTCCGGCTTGCACCAGTCGGCGACGACGGCCACCACGTCCTCGACCGGCGACCACTCGGCGTCTGCCGCCCACGCCGACGTGACCTGGACGCCCGGCGTCCCGTCGAGCGGCACGATCAGCGCGCGGAAGCTGAAGCCGTCGTCAGTGCCCCTCGCCGCTACGAGGGCGTACTTGCCGTCGGGCGAAAGCTTGGGCGCCTCCGGCATCGGCTCGACGCCCGCCGGCCATGAGTAGAGCAACGTCTTGGCGCCGCTGTCGGCGTCCGTCGAGTAGATCCCGTCGCCGCCGTTGAAGACGACAGAGGTCCCGTCGCTCGACCACGCCGCCGTGAGCCCACTCTCGCCCGTGTCCGCAGCGACGACCACCGGCTCGGGCCCAACCGAGGCTATGCCCGAAGGGGCGCCGGGCCAGAAGATATGCTTATCGTCCGGCGACCAGACGGTGTGGCTTATCGGACCCGTGGTTATCCGCGCCAGCTCGCGGTCTTCCTCCACCGACCAGATCATCAGCTCGCCGTTGGGGCCGGTCATCGCCATGAGCTCACCCGAATGCGAGAAGGTGACGTTTGACTCCGCTACCGGGCCCGGCAACCGGCGCAGCGTTTTCGCGCTGAGGTCGAGCAGGTAGTAGTCGCGGCGGTCGCCGACGGCGATGAGCTTGGTCGACGAGACCCATTGGTACGCCGAGAGCCACGAATCGGGCTGCGTCTTGACGCGGAAGATTTCGCCGGTCGACGTGTCACCGATGTACAACCTGCCCTCAACGCCGTTGTCCGGCGCCGTCACCTTCTCCAGCGTCACCGTGCTGGTCTCAGCCAGCATCGTCACCGCGTCCTCGCTGGAGCCGCCGCAGCCGGCAGCGAAGAGCGTCGACGCGACGGCCGCAAGTCCGAAGAGAGACGTGACAATTGCGGTCTTCATAGCAGCCCCTCGTGAGTTTCGCTAACATATCCACTTTACGGCTTACGAGTTGATGACGGAACTACTCTGGCACGCCCCTCAGGGCATTTCCTTGACGTTGACCCTACGCTTGCCCTGTGCAACTCCTACGAAGCTCCGGGCGTTACGTATGCGGCCTTTACCGCGTTTGAATGTGTGAGGCCGGAGCGACGGACCGGCCCCCGCGACACCCCGCACTGTGATCGCGTATGCCCGTCACGCCATGGGGAGCCCTATTATCCGCTACCGACCGCTCGAAGGAGAACCGGCAGAGCTGCGCTGTCGACCGCTGATGGTGTCGCTGCCGCTCGCTGCGGCACGGCTCGCGCTGCACGCCTGCCTAACGCTGGTACGACTCACGCTGTCGGCCGTCATCAGTCTCATAATCGCCGTCGTGCTCTTCAGCGTCGCGCTCGGCGTCATCGGCGGGCGCAGTCCCGTGGTCGGCGACGCGGGCGACTACCTGGCGGGCGTCCTCCGCGTCAGCGCCGGCTGGCTGGACAGCGACCCGACGCTCCCCGAAGGCACGAGCGGCCTCATCAGCGAGACGTCATCGACGAGCGCCGCGCGGCCGACGCCGTCGCCCGGGAGCACGGCGGCCCTGGTGGCCACGCTGTCGCAGCTAGCGCCGTCGGAGCTGCGGGAGGTCTACCAGGAGGCGATCCCCATGATGCAGCAGTACGACGCCCTCCTCGGCGACGTGCAGAGCGCACTGGAGAACGACCGCGACCTCGACGCCTTCTTCGCGGACGTGCAGCCGTGGCTGCAACAGGCGGAAGCGGAACCGGGCAATCCCTGACACACATCGCCGAGGCTGGAAAGCCTCGGCTACGGTGGTGGTTTTTGTAAGGGCGCACGGCCGTGCGCCCCTACATGACACCCATGAAATCGATGGCTAGCCCTTGATCACCGCCAGCGGCTTCATCCGCGCCACCTTGCGCGAGATGCCCGCGCGGTCCAGCACCTCCACCACGTCCGCCACGTCCTTGTACGCCTCGCTCGCCTCTTCCGCCAGCAGCGACCGGTTCCGCACGCGCACGACGATCCCGCGCGCCTCCAGCCGTCCGACGACGTCGACGCCCTGCAGTGAGCGCTTCGCGGCGCCGCGGCTCTGCAATCGACCCGCCCCGTGGCAAGTGGAGCCCCATGTCTCCGCCATCGCCCGCTCGGTGCCCGCGCAGACGTAGGAGTAGCGCCCCATGTCGCCGGGGACGAGGACCGGCTGGCCGACCTTGCGATAGCGCGGCGGCACTTCGGCGTGGCCCGCCGGGAAGGCGCGCGTCGCCCCCTTGCGGTGCACGCAGAGTCGCATCGACTGCCCGTCGACGCGGTGCTCCTCGACCTTCGCGATGTTGTGCGCGACGTCGTAGACCTGCGTCATGCCCAGCTCAGCCGCCGGACGGCCGAGCACGTGGGCGAAGGCGCCGCGCGTCCAGTGGGCGATGGCCTGGCGGTTGGCCCAGGCGAAGTTGGCCGCGGCGGCCATGGCGGCCAGATAGTCCTTCCCCTGCTTCGAGTCGAGGGGAGCGCAGGCAAGTTGCCTGTCCGGCAGGACGATCTCGAACTGGCGGGCCGCCTTCTCCATCACTGACAGGTAGTCCTGACAGACCTGGTGGCCGAAACCGCGTGACCCGCAATGGAAGAAGACGACGACGCGACCAATCTCAAGGCCGAAGGCGCGCGCCGCCTCCTCGTCGTAGACCGCCTCGACCACTTCGATCTCGAGGAAGTGGTTGCCTGCGCCCAGCGTGCCGAGCTGCTCCTGGCCACGCTCCCGCGCCCGCCTGCTCACCGTCGCCGGATCGGCGCCTGCCAGACAGCCGCGCGATTCCGTGGCGTCGAGGTCGTCCGGCGCGCCGTAGCCGCGGTCGAGCATCCAGGCGGCGCCGTGCAGCATGATGTCGTCGAGCTCGTTGTTGCTGACGCGAAGTGGGCCGTGGGCGCCGAGGCCGGAGGGCACGTCGCGGAAGAGCTGGTCGGCGAGACGGTCGAGGACGGGCCGCACGTCCGCTTCCGTCAGGTCGGTGCGAATGAGCCGGGCGCCGCAGTTGATGTCGAAGCCGACGCCGCCGGGGGAGACGACGCCGCCGTTGAGTCGCATCGCCGCCACGCCGCCGATGGGGAAGCCGTAGCCCCAGTGGATGTCGGGCATGGCCATCGAGTAGCCGACGACGCCCGGCAGGAAGGCGACGTTCGCCACCTGCTCCACCGCCTGGTCTCCGGCCATCGTCCGCAGCAGGCGCTCGTCGGCGTAGATGAGGCCGGGGACGCGCATGCCCGGCTTGTAGCTCGTGGGCAGCCGCCAGCGGTAGTCGTCGACCTTCTCCAGCGAGCTGAGCCATCCCTTGGTCATGATGTCGCTCCCTAGATATCGAGTATGACGCGGACCTGATAGCCGCCGGCCACTGACGCGACCTCTAGCATGTGACGCGTGACGGCCTTGATCATCAGCTTCGGGTTGTGGCGATCGAGGTCGAGCGGCTCGCCGAAAGCATGCGCGACGACGCGGGTGTCGCTGATCTCGTCGACGTCGAAGCGGTTGAACACGAGGTTGTCGACTTCACTTATGTAGAGCAGCTCTGCCAACCAGGCGACCAGCAGCCCTTCGCGGTCGTCGGCCTCGACTTCGATGCGCCGCTCCTCGCGCGGCTCGATGCGGTCGAGGTCGACCATTAGCGAGAACATCGCTTTCGCGGCGTTGGCGAACGCCTCGCCGAGCGTGAGGCCGCGCCCGACAATGCCGACGTCGGCGGTGTGGTCGAAGGTCTCGAACGGCGGTTGCGCAATCATCGCTGCCCGCCTCCTCGCTTTCAGTATGGCAGCGGCGATCTCAGGCCGTCAATGACCAGGCAATGGCCGCCAGGATGGGATGTAGGGGAGGACTTCAGTCCTCCGCGTGGCAGCGGAAGAATCGGGAGGGCTAAAGCCACTCTCCTACATTGGAGAACGGCGCCTTAATCGCCCGAACGGGGCTTCGTCTCGCGCCAGAGGGATTCGAGGGCGTCGATGGGAAGATCGGCGATGCGGAGGTCCCGCTCCTGCGCCAGCGATTGCAGGGCGTCGAAACGGCGCCGGAAGCGACGCGACGCCAGCCGCAGCGACTCCTCAGCGTCGAGGCCGAGCTTGCGCGCCAGGCTGACGAGCACGAAGAGCGTGTCCCCCAGCTCTTCGCGCTTCTCGTCGACCGTTTGCGCTTCGGCGAGCTCGCGCGCCTCTTCCGCCAGCTTGTCGAGCACGTCCTCGACGCGCGGCCACTCGAAGCCGGCAGCAACGGCGCGCTCCTGTAGGGCCTGACTGTAGGCGAGGGCGGGCAGCGCCTGCGGCACCTCCGCGGGCAGCGACTCCCCGCCGCGCTCCTCGCTCTTGATCGCTTCCCACTTGAGGACGACCTCCTCCGCCGTGTCGACCTTCGTCTCGCCGAAGACGTGCGGGTGGCGACGCAGCAGCTTCGTCGCGATGCCCTCGATGACGTCGTCAATGGTGAACTCGCCGCTCTCGGAAGCAATCTGGGCGTGGAGCAGAATCTGGAGGAGGACATCGCCCAGCTCCTCGCGCAGCTTGCGGGTGTCACCGCCGTCGAGGGCTTCCAGCGCTTCGTAGGTCTCCTCCAGCAGGTAGCGACGAAGGCTCTCGTGCGTCTGGGCGCGGTCCCAGGGACAGCCATCGGGCGCCCGCAGCCGGCGGACGATCTCGCGCAGTCCGTCGAAGGAACGAACGTCCGGCTCGGGCGGTTTCTGCGGGTCGGTCATGGGGCCTCCAAGATCGGCGGTGTGTTCGATTATAAAAGGTGGAGAAAAGGGTTGACAAGGTTAAAGTGCCTACCTAGTATTACCGGTAGGTTACTTGTGTCGGGCGGGGCGTTCACAGGTGAGGAAGGTGTGGCTTGGTGGCCGTCCGTGCCCTGGCAACGGCGCTCTTCATACTGGCTATCCCTTTGGCACTGATCGGGACCAACGTACGCTTCCTGGCCAACGAGGAGCGCGTATACACCTATTCCATCGACCAGTACAACGCGCCGGCGCGCACCGGCATCGCCCGCGACGAGCTGGTGCGGGGGAGCAAGGAGTTGCGCGACTACTTCAACAACGACGCGAAGCTCGTTTCGATCCACGTCCAGCAGGGAGACCGCGAGATCTCGCTCTTCAACGAGCGGGAGACGCTCCATCTCAACGACGTGAAAACGGTCTTCCACTTCGTGAACCGCCTCCAGGAGATCGCCCTCGTCTACATCATGGCCTACGTGGTCGGCGTCTTCGTCTGGGCGCGTGAGCGGCCGCTGAACAAGCTCGCGATCCAAGCCCTGGGCGGCGGTCTGCTGACGATAGGCATCATCGTCTCGCTGGGGCTCGTCGCGCTCAGCGGCTTCGACCAGGCATTTGAGCAGTTCCATCACATCGCCTTCAGCAACAACCTCTGGCTGCTCGACCCCGCGACGGACCACCTGATCCAGATTTTCCCGGAGGGGTTCTGGTTCGACGTGACGATGTTCCTGGGGATCCTGACACTGGCCGAAGCAGCGCTTATCTCAGTGGCCTCGACGGTGCACCTGACGATCAGCCGGCGCGCCGCCAGGCACGCCCTTTTGCCGAGCCAGCAGGGCGCCCACTGAAGAAACGTGGCCGAGGCTTTCCAGCCTCGGCGTCGAAAGCGTGGCGCGATGAGCGAAGCGAGTCGCGCAACGCGAGCGCGATCAGCGCGCCGCACCGCCAGCGAACAGTCGATGGCGACCTGGCCTCAGGCGATGCCGCAGCTACCGCAGTCCCCCGTCGTGCAACTGCCGCAACTGCTCGCCACCGACGACACTTCGCCGTCGGCGCTCCTCGTCAGGGCTGAGAAGACGGAGATGACGCGCTCGGCGCCTTCGTGGCCGCTGGGGCAAGTGGCGGACTCGTCGGAGCGGCTCATCGACCGCAGAAGCTCGAACCTGCTCTCGCAGACCCGGCAATAATACTCATACAGTGGCATCGCAAGGCTCCCAGATGTCCTGTATCAATCGTAGGTCGCAGGCTGAACGAAGTCAATCCGGCCGCCCACGCATCCCACGCGCTACGGCCGCCTCAGTACCGCGCCGGTGCTCGCCGAGGTCACGAGCGCGGCGTAGCGGGCGAGGTACGGCAGGAGGCCGTCCTGACGCGGCGGCGTCCACCTCGCCAGGCGCCTCTCGATCTCTTCGGGCAGCAGGCGCACGTTGAGCGTCTTCGCCGGGATGTCGATCTCGATGACGTCGCCCTCTTCGATGACGGCGAACGGGCCGCCCTCCATCGCTTCCGGCGAGATGTGGCCGATGGCGGCGCCCTTCGTCGCGCCCGAGAAGCGGCCGTCGGTGATGAGCGCGACCTCAGCGTCGAGGCCCGCACTGACGATGGCAGAGGTCGCCCAGAGCATCTCGCGCATGCCCGGGCCGCCCTTCGGGCCTTCGTACTTGATGACGACCACGTCGCCGGAGTGGATGGCGCTCAGGCCGATAGCATCGCGCGCGTCCTCCTCTGAGTTGAACACGCGGGCCGGCCCCTGGTGTCGCATCATCCCCGGCACGACAGCCGATTGCTTGACGACGGCGCCCTCCTCGGCGACGTTGCCGTAGAGGATCGCCAGCCCGCCTTCGGCGTAGTAGGGGTCGTCGATGGGCCGGATCACGTTCCTGTCCAGTATCTGCGCCCCTTCCACGATCTCGCCGACAGTGTGGCCGCCGAGCGTCATCGCCTCCAGGTGAAGGAGGCCCTTGCCCGCCAGTTCCTTCATCACGCCCTGGATGCCTCCCGCCTCGTACAGGTCCTCGACGAAGTGGTTGCCGGCCGGGCTGAGGTTGCAGAGGCGCGGCGTTTTGCGACTGATTTGGTCGAAGGTAGCGAGGTCCAGCTCGACACCCGCCTCGTGGGCCAGCGCCATGAGGTGCAGGATCGTGTTCGAGGAGCCGCCGATCGCCATGTCGACGGTTATGGCATTCTCGAACGCCTCGCGCGTCAGAATCGACCGCGGCGTGACGTTCGCCTCGAAGAGCTCCATGAGTCGCATGCCGGCGTACTTGGCCAGCTCGCGTCGCTTGCCGTAGACGGCGGGGATGGTGCCGTTCCAGGGTAGCGCCAGCCCGAGCGCCTCCGCCATGCAGTTCATGCTGTTCGCCGTGAACAAGCCGGCGCAGGAGCCGCAGGTAGGCGCAGCGCGGTTCAGGACCTCAAAGAAGCCGGCCGGAGTGATCTCGCCCTTCGTCAGCTTCGGGCCGAACTCGGCGATCTTGCTCACGTCGATACGCTGGTCGCAGTACCGCCCGGCGAGCATCGGCCCGCCGCTGATGATGATCGACGGCAGGTTGAGGCGGGCCATCGCCATCATCATCGCCGGCGTGATCTTGTCGCAGTTCGTGACGCAGACCATAGCGTCGAGGGCATGCGCCATCATCATCGCTTCGATGGAGTCGGCGATCAGCTCGCGACTGGGCAGCGGGTAGCACATGCCGGCGTGTCCCTCGGCCCAACCGTCGCAGATGGCGATGGCCGGGAACTCGAACGGCGTTCCACCTGCGGCGATGACGCCCTCGCGGGCCGCCCGCGCGACCTGGTCGAGGTGCTCGTGCCCCGGTACGAGCTCGTTCTGGGAGTTGATAACGGCCACGAGCGGCTTCTGCATCTCCTCGCCTGTTCTTCCCATCGCCAGGAACAGGGGCCTGCGGGCTTTGACGACGTCGCTTCTCATTCCACCCTCCAAGTCATGTCTGCAATCCGGCTCACGACATCAAGTCTAGCGGGAGAGGGCGTTCTTTGCCAGTCGAGCTGTGCGCCGTGCGCGCTCAGGCGCCTAACGTCGGAATCGACTAGACTGGACTGCGTGGTCCCGTTCAGGAGGCACGCCCGGATGCGTCATTCAGCCCGCCGGTTGGTCTCACTCCTTCCGCTCCTTGTTTTGCCGCTGGCCTTGCTGCAGGCCTGCGCGGGCGACACCTCGAAGGTCGCGGAATCGCCGCCGGCGGGCGCAGTCGATCCTGGGGCGCCCGGACCCTATCCCGTCGGCGTGGCGGAAATCGTCTTCGAACGGCCATCTTCGACAACGGGAGAGCCACGCGTCCTGAACACGCTCGTCTGGTACCCGGCGGCGGACAGCGCCCGGGACGCGGCCGAAGACGACGCCCTCCATGGCGTCAGGGACGCGGCGCTGACCGGCGACGGCCTGCCGCTACCGATCATCATGTTCTCGCACGGCAGCGGTGGCCTGACCTGGCAGTCGACCTACTACACGACCCATCTGGCGAGCTACGGCTTCGTCGTCATCGCGCCGCCGCACCCGGGGAACACCGCCGCCGACTGCATGCCCTGCATGGACAGGGCCGCGCTAGCCGACGCCTTCTTGAACCGACCGACCGACATCACCTTCGCGCTGGAGTCCATGCTCAAGCTGAACGACGATTCCAGCTCAATGTTCTACCACGCGCTCGATGGAAAACGAGTGGGCATGAGCGGGCATTCGTTTGGAGGGCTCGTCACGTTGCAGTTGGCGTCGAGTAGCGGCGGCAACCCGTTCCTGGCCGCGCTGGCGATGGCCCCTGCGGTCGGCGGCGGCGCGCCCTCACCCGGGAGCTCGGTGGCGATACCGCTGATGATCATGGGCGGTGGAGAGGACAACGTCTGTCCCGTCGAAAACGACAGGGAGTATCTCGCCTCCCTCGAAAGCAGCGCCCCGCACTACCTCGTGGTCTTCCCTCGCGGCGGCCACCTCGCGTACAGCGATCAGTGTATCGAGATACTCGGCGACTGCGGCCCCGACCACATCAGCCAGGAAAAGGCGCACGAACTAATCAACCGTTATGCCACGGCCCTATTCAAGACGTACGTCGCCCACGACGAGAGCTACGCCGCATACCTCGACCCGCAGGCGAGCGCGGGCGACCCCGACATCGAATTCGAGGCGTCGGTCCCGTGAGCCGGACCCGAATGAGACGTTGTTTGGGGTTAGTCGCTCTTCTTGCAGCGCCGGCAGAGCTTCGAGCAGACGCCGTCGACGGAGATGGCACCCGGTCCCGTCAGCCCCAGCGTGGCGGCGCCCGTAGCCAGCGACAGCGGTAGTTCAAAGCCGCCTTCGCCAAAGTAGCCCGTTTTCCAATGCACTTTCCAGATTGCCATGCCCAGGTTGAACATTATTGGTATCGCCACCAGACGCGTCTTCAGGCCGAGAGCGATCGCCAGGCCGCCGAAGAGCTCGGTAACGCCGGAGGCGTAAGCCCCTGCCAGCGGATAGGGGACCTCCATTCTCTCAAGGCCGGCGGCAAATTGCTGCGGACCGCTCCTTTCAAAGAATGGTTGCCAGTTTGGGCCCAGTATCTTCGCCGCCCGCTCCGGCGCCTTCTTGCCGGGCCCGCCGAAAAGCTTCGGATAGCCATGGGCCATCAGCGTCCCGCCGACGACCAGCCGCAGCAGCAACAGACCGAGACTTCGTAACATTGTCCTGCCTCCTCCGTCCTAGAGTGGCGGCCTTCGCAGCCTACCGGTCGGCCAAGACTATGGGGGACGCGTGCAAAGAAGGTGGCGTTCGCCACCATGATTCTTCTCCGCGATATTCAACGGTCAGCGTTAACCGCCGGACCGGCCGAATAGCTCCTCCCGCAGCACCTTCTTCTGTACCTTGCCCGTCAGACTCGTCGGCAGGTTCTGGCGAAAGACCACCTCGTACGGCAGCTTGTAGTCGGCCAGCCGTTCCTTGCAGAAGGCTATCACTTCTTCGGCGGTCAGCGCGGCTCCGGCAACGGGCACGACCACGGCGACCACCTGCTCGCCCCAGATGGCGTCGGCGCGGCCGATCACCGTTGCCTCCGCGATCTGCGGGTGCGTGAATAGCACCTCCTCAATCTCGCGCGGGTAGATGTTCTCGCCGCCGCGGATGATCATGTCCTTCTTGCGGTCGACGATGAAGAAGTAGCCGTCTGCGTCCACGTAGCCCATGTCGCCGGTGCGTAGCCAGCCGTCGACCATCGTCTCGGCCGTGGCCTCCGGGTTGTTGTAGTAGCCCTGCATGACGTTCGGCCCCTTGACGACGATCTCGCCGTACTCCCCAACAGGCATCTCGTTCATGTCGTCGTCCGCAATCATCATCGCCTGCCCGCGTATCGGCATTCCTATCGAGCCCGGCTTGCGAACGCCCCAATAGGGATTAAGCGCAGAGACGCAAGTGCCTTCCGTGAGGCCATAGCCCTCGAGGATGCGCAGACCAAATGCCTGCTCGAACCGCTGCATTATCTCCACAGGCAGCGGCGCGGCGCCCGAGATCACGAAGTCCAGGCAGCTTATGTCCAGTCCTTCCTTGACGGGAGCCGTGAGGAGAATGGAGAGCATCGTCGGCACCGCCGAGAAGGTCCTGGGCTGATAGCGGTCCACAGTTTCCCAGAAGTCGCCGGGACTGAACCGCTCCCACATGGCGACGGAGCCGCCGGTCAGCAACTGCGTCAGACTCGTCACCTGCGCGTTGGCGTGGAAGAGCGGCAGGACCAGGCCGAGACGCCCCTCACCCAGTGGGACGGGCACGAGCTCGGACGCTGCCATCGTGTCCCAAACGTAGTTCCAGTGCGAGAGCATAGCTCCCT
>Ga0315288_10008735_pt1 | contig 12775 bp, 10 predicted proteins | sample YL17G11_20_MG_FD_203454 | JGI IMG/M metagenome (GOLD analysis project Ga0315288, IMG submission 203454) | Sediment microbial communities from Yellowstone Lake, YNP, Wyoming, USA - YL17G11_20 | ecosystem: Environmental > Aquatic > Freshwater > Lake > Sediment | place: USA: Wyoming | collected...
AAGCCCGGCCCCGGCCTTGCCACCGCCCTTGGCAGTGCTGGCAAAGCCGGCAGGACCGGGACTGGGAAGCCCGGCCCCGGCCTTGCCACCGCCCTTGGCAGTGCTGGCAAAGCCGGCAGGACCGGGAAGTCGAATGGGTTGATTTTCTTGGTCCGATCGGCGGCAAACCGGCCGTTCTTCGCTCCTTGTCCTGGCGAGGACATCGTCGTCTGGATCCGGAAAGAATCAGTCACGCCGGTCAGGATTGCTATTTCACCCATCGACGCGCCCGGGTCGAAGTGACCGTACTATGCCTGGGCCAACCGCGGGGCCGGCGAAATGACCGTCTAGTTTCCAAGGAAGGGGAATCGATTCCCTTGACAAATAAAAATATATAATGTATAAAATGCATGTTTAAATAAAAAATATATTTATTATATCATGTATTACGAAAGAAAAATCGATTTATCCCTGAGCTCAAAAGAATCCTGTTTTCTATGGGGGCCTCGGCAAACGGGAAAAAGTACGCTCTTAAAGTATCTATTCCCGGATTCCAGATATTATGATTTATTGCTGGCCGATCAATTCCGCCGCTTGCTCACCGACCCGACGCTTATCCGCCAAGAATGCGAGGCCTTGGGCTTGAACGGTGGTAATCAAACCACCCCGATCGTTATCGACGAGATTCAAAAGGTCCCCGACCTCTTGGATGAGATCCATTGGCTTATCGAGAACCGAGGTTTGCGATTCGTTCTCTGCGGCTCGAGTCCCCGCAAGTTAAAGAAAAGCGGAGGAAATTTTATGGGCGGCCGGGCCGTCCGTTATCATCTTTTCCCTCTCGTTTTTCCAGAGATTCCCGATTTCTCGCTGGAGCGAGCTTTGAACCACGGCTTGCTGCCCAGACATTACCGGGCCGACGATCCAACGCTCTTGCTGGACGCTTATGTCGGAGACTATTTGAAAGAAGAGATCGTCGCCGAAGCGGCCTCGCGAAATATCCCCGCCTTCAGCCGGTTTCTCGGGGTCGCTTCTCTCTCCAACGGCGAGTTGGTCAATTTTCAGAACATCGCCGGCGAATGCGGGGTCAGCGCCCCGACGGTGAAAACATACTTTCAGATTCTGGAAGATACCATGATCGGCCGCTGGATTCCCGCCTATCGAAAAAAGGCGAAGAGGCGGATCATTTCCTCGCCGAAGTTCTTTTTCTTCGATGTCGGTCTCGCCGCTCACTTAGCCCGAAGAGGACCCGTCTCTTCGGGATCCGAACTGTTCGGCCGCGCGTTTGAGCATTTCCTGACCATGGAAATCTTGGCCCATTCCGCTTATTCGGGCCGACATTATCCCGTTCAGTATTGGAGAACGGCGTCCCAATACGAAGTAGATCTCGTCTTGGGGGAAGGCGACGCCGCTGTCGAAATCAAATCCACGTCGTTCGCCAAGGACCCGCATCTGCGAGGTCTGCGGGCGTTCAAGGAAGAACACGGGTCCCGGTATTTTCTCGTCTCCCAGGATCCGGCGCCACGGAAAACCGAGGACGGCATCCTCATCCTGCCCTGGCGGGAATTCCTGAACCGACTGTGGGCCGACGAAATCATTTGACGTCGACCTCGACGGAGAAGAATTTGTTTACTCGATGATGAAATCTTTGGCGATCATAGACGCCTTGCCGTCGCGGCCCTCGGCCGTAATGAGCAGACGGTATTCGTCGGGCTCGACCTCGGGAATTACCATCCGGACGAAATGGAAGCTGAGGCCCTTTCTTTCTATCTTTCCGACGATGGTCAAAGAGAGATGGATCTCATCGTTCCGGTCGTAAACCAGGCTGAGGACCTCGACCGGGCCGCCGGTCCATTTCTCCCGCATCTCCCGGAGCGGCAACCGGGCAAGGAGGCACAGGCCGCCGTCCCTCCCCAGCCCGGTGAGAAGCGCCGTCATGGGGAACCGAAGCGGAACCTGCCCCACGGGCTTTTCGGACAAAGCCACATCGACGAGGTGGAGTTCCTTTTCGATTTTCGTATACTCGGAAAAAAGTTTAGGATTAAGATAACCGGCCTGGGCGGGGACCTCGCAGTCCGGCCGCTTTACCTCGACCTTGATTTTATGGTACTCGCCGTCCCAAGTTTCGCCGATCGGATAGCCGAGGACGTAATACGCGGCGGTCAGCGATTGGAGCTTGCGAAAATGGCCTTCCGGATTGTTGAGGACTCCCAGGTATTCGCCGCCGGTCGCTTTTGCGATCCTCCTCAATGTCGCGGCGCCCCTCGAACTTTCCGGAGTCATCAGTTTGAACGGGTCGAGCTCGATGGTCTCGATGGGATAGACGACGATATTGGACGTGGCGAATTCGGCGAGCATCGCTTCATGAGCGTCGCGGAGGTCGGCGTTCAGGTCCTGCCGGAAACCGCCTTCTTTCGTGTAGACCAGCGGATAGGGGATCCCCTTCGAGAACAGGATGAAGATTTTCTGTCCGGGCACGTACCGCAAGGCTTGGGCCAGGGATGTCATTTGAGTGATGTACATCCGCGCCCGATGACGGGCGTCGTTCCCGGAGCTCGGGGCGGACCCGCCTTGTCCCTCGTCTTCGCCGCCCAATGCGTCCGCCAGCCCGAGCTTCTCGACTTCCTGGCGGGCTTTGGTATGGACGGTCGTCAGAAACTCCCGGATCTTGAGCCGGCCGAAGAGAGAATAAGTCAGGATCGCGACTTCGTCCGTGGGGAAAAGGCTTGTGTCGAGATATTTGAGGGCCGCCTTGCGGGCGAGAACGACTCCTTGGGCGTCCGAATAGCCGAAGTCGAAAATGAAAAAGAGCTTGCGGCCGAGGATCGCCGGTTTCTGGGGAAGGGGCGTCGCGGCGACGCGCTCTTCGGCAGGCAGCGCTTTTTCCGCCGGGATCGTTAGGGTATGGCACTCGAATTCGGTGAGATTCATGGCCTTGCCGTTATCGTACAGAACGAAATCCTCCTTGCCGAGGTCGGTCACCGGATTTCCTCTCTTGTCCAGGACGACGACCTGGATGAGCTTGAGCGTGACGCCGACTTCGTGTTGGAGAGGCTTCTGCGGCCGGACGGCCTCTTGACGACCATTCCACGCCGGAGAAGTGGGGGCGGGTTGGATCAAAACGAAGAGAAGAGCCGGAACGAAAAAACGGACAACCGATCGAGATCGGGCGCTCATTCTCATGGCCTCAGTCACTTATGATTCCGACTCACATCCCCAGGCGCGCGAACGAGTGCTGCTTTCATCGGACCTCGACCTCCCCGGTGAAGAATTTGAAGTCCTTGTAGACGACGTTCGTTTCGGACCGGACGAAGGCCCGGCCCCGCTCGTTAAGGTACGCCTCCTGGATGTACAGGCGAGTGGGGAAGCGGATCCCGTTCTTCTCGGCGCTGAATTCGGAGCGGATGGTCAGGCGGGGTTTTCGGCCGAACTTTTCGCCGAGCTTCTCGACGAATTCGTGATGGCGGACGCGGCTCTCGTCCCATTCGATCCTTAAAACATCCACCGTCTTCGGATCGACCCAGACCTGGCCGAAAAGGTTCGTCGTTTCCAACGCGCCGGATTTGGGCTTGGCGTCAATGATGACCACCGGCGTCTTTCCGACCTTGTCCTTCCCGAGGATTGTGTAATCGTATTCCGGCTGGAACCGCACCCCGACCGGGCTCAGGAGGACTGAGCCGTACACGAAGACCGCCGTCTTGAGCTTGGCGTCGGGCTCGCTTTTCTTCTTTCCGTTCTCGGAAAGGAGGGCCCGTATCTCGCGGATCTGGCGGCCCGAGCGGATGCATGGATAGTCATAGACGTAGGCGTTTGCGATCTTAGGCACCGCGCGGACGACCGCGCGCGCTCCGATTCCGAAGACTTGTGTCCAGTCGGTCATCGGCACGGACGGTGTTTTCGCGTCAAGGGAGGGATCGATTTTCTCCGAGACTTCCTCCCGGCGGACGAAATCGAAGGCCGAGCCCTCGAAGTCTGCAGCTCCTTCAACAGGTTCTCCCACGGATGGCGGAGCGCCGACGTCGTGGGGCCGTTTTCTTCGTCTCTCTCATGAATAGCCTTCGCAGTTCGAACTATTTAACAACCTCATGGCCCGTCTCCACGGTGAAGAATTTGTATTTGCCGTAGGTTAAATCGGTCTCGAGTTTTGAGACGGGCCGACCCGGAACCAAGCCTCGATACTCGACCCGAACCGTGGAGTTTTCCGGGAAAAGGACGCCGTTTTTATCGACACGATACTCATGGATCGTCACGAAATCAGGCTCGATGTTCAGGAGGACGCAATCCTTCAAGACATCTTCGTACCCGTCGACCGGAACACCCGCGATCTCGCTTTTGAGAATCCGAAAGCCGGTTTTTTCGACCCAGATTTTCGCGGATAAAACGCCGTCGGCGTTCCCGGACTTGGGCCCGGCCTCGACGACGAAGGCGTTCTTGCCGCGGATTCGCTCTTCGTCGAGAAGGCGGAAGGCGAAGAGCGGTTGGCGGTCTTGCGCCAGAACCTGGAGGGAGGCGAAGATCGGTTTGAGGACGGCATAGCGCGTCTCTTCCAGAAGGGTCGTTCGGTCCGGCAAGGGGCGGCCGTTTTCCTTGAGGATAATCCGCCGTTGCTCAATGATCTCGCCCTTTTTGATGAGCTGATAATCGCAGAGGTAGGATCTTCTCTCCGTCCGGTTGGGGTCCATGATTTGAACCCGCCAGGCTACGGCAATCCCGCCGCCGTCGGGAGCCTGATAGACCACTTCCGTGTGCTTGAAAAACATATCGCTCAGCTCTTGGGGCGGTTTAAGTTGGTGATGAGTTTCCTTAATCGTCTCTTCGCAAATGAAAAAAAGAGCCGAATCCGCCAGCTTCCGGCAGTACTCGGCGCATCCGGCCAGAATTCTCGACAAGTCCCCGCGGCCGGTTTGTTCGGCGGCCGCCGGAGCCTGCTTGTCCTGGGACCGTTCCTCGGCATACGAACGGGGATTGAAATCATAAGCGTAGGTGAATTTGGCCCGAATCGGCTTTCCATTCCGGATAACAGGTTCGAAGGTCCACTCTCGAAACGCCAGAACCGCCGAATAATCCAGATATGGGTGGAGGGGTGCGAAGACTTCGGCTCTTTCGACTCTTCCCTTTTCGTCGATCGTGAGGCGAAGCCCGATCGTGCCCTTGACGCCGAGCCGCCGCAGTTCCTCGGGATAAATGGGGCGCACCTGGCGAAGAGCATTCGGCGCGGAGGCGATATCTTTGCCGACCGACGTTTTTACTTTCGGCGGCGTCGCGGGCTTCGGGGCCGCCTTTGCCTCCGATAACAGAATCGTCAAGAAATAAGCCCCTTCTTTGTCGGGGACGGCGACGATGAACGGGTAGTCGAGCAGGAGAATAAGTTCACGATCAAGGATCTTCTCCATCTTTTCGTCGTCTTGGGTCGCCGCCAAAGCGTTTTCCAAAGCCCTCTTCGGATCTTTTCCCTCGCGAATGACTCCTTCTTTCGTCTTTGAGAGGACGGCCCGCGTCGCAACTTGCGCCGGCGCGGCTTTGTTAAAAAAGAGATCGAGCCGGTAAGCGAGTTGTTTCGCGACGACCGCGTCGCTGATGAACGGACGGGAGTCGTCCCAAGCTTTCTCGATGAGGAACAAGTCATCCAGCGCCTTCAGGTTTTTGATGTCCAAGAGAGCGTCGATGGCGGCGGCTTTGAACTCGTCCGCCGGGCCGCCGGCCAACGTTTTGAGAGCCGCGAGTTCGGGATGGGAAACTCCCGACAGGATCTCGATCTGCCTCGGCCGGGGCGGGTCGTCCATCCAAGTCCCTCGAAAAAGCCAGATCTTGACGGAGATTTCGCTCCCGGCTTGAACGCCGGCCCCGGCGGCTTTCTCCTTCCGGATATGCCCTTCGAGATACAAGGCGTTCGTTCCGGGGACGAAAAGAAGCGGGGCGTGGAGCCGGATCCCGCGCTCGAGAGGCTTGGGGACGAACGTTTTGGCCGAAGCCACGGCGGCCTCGCCCGTCTCGAGGTTGCGGGCCACGACGCGGCATTGGTAGGAGCCGGGAGGGAGGGACGCTCCCGAGGCGTAGTAAATGGATTTCTCCTTGAATTTCGCCGGGTCGGCCGTCGTCCGCCGCAGGTCGGCGAGGTTGTCGGACTCATCGAAGATCAGGGTCACGAGCTCCGAGGTTCCGCTCCCGAGCTTCTCGACCGTGTCGATGGGAAATTTCGTCAGGAGAATGAGATTGGAATCCTCATTGAACGGTTTGGGATTGAAATAGCCCGACTGGGTGAGGCCGGCGAGCTTGTCTTCCTTGAAGATCGTGCTCTGGTTCTGCCGGACGCCGTCCTTGGTGAACATGTCCCGGCTCTGTCTCCCATCGCCGAAGGTCGCTTCGTCCACCTGGAAAAGCGTCGGCGTCATCGGACCGGCGCGCGTGTCGAAGGAAAAGATCGCGCAGTTGGACGAGCTGAGCTCCTTGAACAACTCCGCGTACCGCTGCTGAAGAATGCGGTCGGCTACCTCGAACGGCGTGGCCGACTGAGACCTCGACGACGCTCCGCCCGAGCCTTCTTCCCGCGGAGTCCCCGCCGCGCCGATCGGCCCGGAGATGGACGAACTCCCCGCGGTGAACATCATGGCGGCCAGGGTTAAGGCCAAACGTCGGGCCGGCGCCGACATTCTCATGACTTCATTATACACCCCACCTCACTCCACGAGCATTTCCCCGAGAACGGCCTTAATGTCCGTAATGACATCCAGCGGGACCGCTCCCAGTTTCTTGGCGAGCCGGCGTCTGTCCACGGTCCGGAGCTGATCGAGAACGATCCAACCGTCTTTCCCCTCGAAAGCGAGGGGCACTCTCGTCGGATAGGGATGGGTTTTCGTCGTCATCGGGGCGATGATGACCGTAGCGATATGATCGTTCATCTCGTCGGGAGAGAGGACGACGCAGGGGCGGGATTTTCGGATTTCGTGACCGACCGCGGGATCGAGCGAAACGAGAAAAATTTCGTATTGCCGAACTACCATTCCCATCCGCTCTCATCCAGGTCGAGGCCGTCATCGATCAGTAATTCGTCCTCGCCCCGTTCGGCCATTTGCCTGAAGGCTTCGGCCCAGCCTTGCCGGGGAGTCTTTCGAACGGGCTTGATGATGATCTTCTCCCCCTCGGTTTCGAGTTCGACCTCCCGCACGATCCCGCATTGCTGAAGGATCGCCTTGGGGATGCGGATTCCCTTGGAATTTCCGATGGGCACGAGATGGATTTTCATTTTTGATCTGCAGGGCAAGTAATTATAATGTAATAACGTTGCTTTCTCAATCGTGCTGCTCTTAGAATGAAACGCGCCCATGATTGCTCCTCTGATTAAGACGTTCAGAACGCGAATTTTTCTCGCGGTTTTCGTTTTTTCGGCCGCTTTGCCTGGATTTTCGGGATCGGCCGAGAAGCTCGTTGCCCTCGACGCGGCGAAACTCGCGGCCGGGCCGTTGAAAGCCTGGCCGAACTCCGGGACTCTGGGGGGCCGCTTTATAGCGGAAAAGACCGCTCCCATCGTCGAAACCGTCGCCGGCCGCAAAGCTGTGACGTTCACGGGAAAAGAGGATTTCCTTCGGTCCACCTTCGGTGTTCCGTCCGCTCTCCTTGGGGCTCGCCCTTTCACCGTTGCCGCGTGGGTTTTCGATCCTGGAATCGAAGGAAAGAAGGCGATTGCGGCTTGGTCGCCCGGATCGGCCGGCGCTGCCGAGTTCGGGATCGGAAAGGGCCGCAACGCCGCATTTTATTGCTCCCACCTTGCGAAGATCGGATTCGAAGGCGGCGTTCCGGAGAGCGGCCGCCGGCAGCATGTCGCGGTGGTTAATGATGGTGCGGTTCTTTCGGTCTTTCTCAACGGGCGGATGAACGCCCGGAAAAACGCCGTTCTGGACATCAAGGGCGGCGAGGCCTTCTTCGTCGGGGCCGGCTGGAACGCCGCCCGAAAAGCGCCCTCTCAGCCGCTGGCGGGATCGATCGCCTTGGTCGAAGTTCATTCCGGAGTGCTGTCGCCTCTTGAAATCTGGAATTTGGCGGGCTTTCGCGAAGCGCTTCTCGTCGCTCCCGGAAACGGCGCGACGGTTTCGGACCTCAAGCCCGCGCTCCATTGGGAAGTCGGAGATCCCGCGACGGCGGCGGTCAACATCTTTTTCGGGACCCGGCGCGCCGACTTCGAGAAGGCCGATCCGCGCTCTCCGGCCTTTCGGACGAAACTTCCGGCCGAAAGAAATTCCTTCGGTCCGCTCGATCTTGGACCGGGAGAAACGTACTTTTGGCGGATCGACGGGCTCGACTCCGCCGGCGCGGTCCGCCGGCCGGGCGAAATTTGGAGCTTTCGAGTCGACGCGGGGGCGGCATCCGAACCACGGCCGCGGAACGGTGTCGCGGGCGTTTCGACCTCCCGGCCCGAGCTTAGCTGGACGCCGGGAAGATTCGCTGTCAGACAGGCCGTCTATTTCAGCGATTCCATGGAGGACGTGAAGGCGGGCAAGAGGCCGCTCACGACGAAGGCCAAGCCCGCAGCCGGAAGCCTCAAGGTTGGCCGCTCCCTCAAGCCGGGGACCGTTTATTATTGGCGGATTTCGACGGACAACGGCCGTTTCCCCGACGCGCCGGGCGAGATCTGGTCTTTCCGGACCGCCGACAAGCCCGACCCGGACCAAGTGACGTTTTTCATCACCTCGGACCTTCATTACGGCGCGAGCGTAACCGCCGTCGAGGCGAACCGGCGGACGATCGACGCGATGAACGGCCTGGCGGGGCTATTCTATCCCGAGCGGTTGGGCGGCGACGTCATCCGGACGCCGCGGGGCTTCGTCCTTTTGGGCGACCTCGTCGATGACGGCAACGCGCCCGACGCGGCCGAGGTCTGGTCGATGTTCACCGCGGATTACGGCGTCAACGGCGAAGGCCGCGCCGTCTTTCCCGTCTATGAAGGCGTCGGCAATCATGACGGCGATCCGAAGAATCCGCCACGCCAAGGGATCCTTGCCCGCAACAAGCTGCGCCCCGCGGTGAAGAACATCTCGCCGGACGGCCTTCATTATTCCTGGGATTGGGGGCGGGTTCATTTCGTCCAATTGAATCTATTCCCTGGTTCGGCCGGCGAGGACATCATCAATCCCTGGGGGCAGAAGTTCCAGGGCGAATGGAAATTTCCCCGGCACAGCCTGGAATTCCTGAAGGAAGACCTGGCCGAGAACGTCAGCCTGAGCGGCCGGCCGGTCGTCCTCTTCCAGCACTACGGCTGGGACGAGTGGAGCCGGGGCTGGTGGTCGGAGGGCGAACGGGCCGCCTTTCGCGAGGCCGTTCGAGGCTTTAACATCGCCGGCGTCTTCTGGGGCCATTCCCACGCCGTCCAACGGATCGACTGGGAGGGATTGCCGACCTGGTGCGTGGGCTCCGGAAACAAAGAAGAGACGCCCGGCGAGTTTTTCGTTGTCCGCATCACTCCGGGAGAGATGCTTGTCGCCGAGCGTAAGGGCGACCGCTGGGGATACTCAGAGCGCGTGCCCTTGAAATAAACGTCTTGGCTCTCAGGGGGGGATCATTTGGGCGTTTGTTGGTACCCTGATTCGCCGATAGAACTTACTCCCATCTTATTTCCGCCTGATAACGGCCATGCCGATGACGCCCGACGGGTGGGAGGCTCGGAGGCCCACCGCCCGCCCGCAGCTCTTGCGAGGACGGGCGGAGGTGAGCCGAACCAGGACCCGTCGGGCGGTGTTTATCGGCGATTTTGGGCGATATCCGCTATGAGATCCGTTTGGAGAGGCGTAACAAATCGAAAAGAAAACTCGTTATTCATGATGTGGTGCTTTATTCACCGAGGAAACGGAGGGCAGGATGAACTATCGATCCCGGATGTTGTCCGTGTTTTTTTTCGTGCTTCTGGCGGCCGCGGCCGCGGCGCCGGCGGCCCAGAAGCCGCCGGCCGATCTCTATCGTCGGGGGAAAATCAAGCTCGTCCCGATCGCGACGATCGACGAGAAAACGCTGCCGAAGGACGTCTTTTTCCAGGGGGTCGTCGACATCAAATGCGATCCCAAGGGAAACGTCTATGTCTGCGACTACCGGGGGAACCACATTAAAAAGTTCGACGCCGCCGGCAAATATCTGAAGACGATCGGCCGGCAGGGGCAGGGGCCCGGCGAGTTCAACATGCCGTTTTATATCGCCGTCACGGCGGACCGGCTGTTCGTCTACGATATGCAGAACAACCGGCTTTGCGCCCTGACCCTCGACGGAACGTTCGTCAAATCCATTCCGATCATCATCGGAGAAGGCCGTCCTCAGGAAATGAGCAGCCTTCCCAACGGCGACATCGTCATCGGCTGGGAAAAGATTTTCTACGCCGACCGGAGCAGGCCGCAGGAGTCTTCAATTCGAGTCTATACGCCCGATTTGGAGCTCCGGAAAAATATCTTCAGCCGCGACATTTGGCGGAATAAATACATGACGATCGAAGGCCTGGGCCGAACCACCAACGTGATCCAGCCTTTTTCCCCGCTCGTTTCCTGGGATGTCACGGCGGACGGGAAAATCGTCATCGGATTCCAGAAAGACTATGAGATCGAGATCCACGATCCGGCCCAGGGGAAGATCGCTTCGTACAAACATCCTTACGAGCCCGTTAAGGTTACAGAGAAGGACAAGGAGACGTTTTTCGGCGGAATGACTTACGGATCTTCCGATGGGAGGATGATGAAAGGAGCCCCCGAACCCATCGTCAAGGCCACCGAATTCCCCAAGGAAAAGCCCCCGTTCTTGAACTTGATTGCCGACTCGGACGGCAACATTCTCGTCTCTCCCTATCGAAAGAACCGCGAAGAGGAGTGGAAAACGTTCGATGCATTTTCGCCGGAGGGCACGTTTCTTGGCTCCGTGAGAATCGAGGGAGGGGAGACGCTCCCCCGGGCGGCCATGATCCGGGACGGCGTTTTCTGGGCGATGAAAACGGACGACGACGGTCTGGTCAGCCTCGTCAAATACAAAATTTCGGACTGACGGTCCGGACCGCACCCTGCCGGACTGATCAGACCCGGATCTTGAGCAGCCAGCGGCCGAGGAGGACGCTGACCAGGGCGACGGATCCGCCGAGGATCGTCCCCCAGATGAGGTCGATCACCGTGACGAGGAGCGGCCAATCCTTGATCGTCGCCAGATTGGTCAAATCGTAGGTCGCGTAGCAAATAAGCCCGAGCAACGCTCCCAGGCCGAGAGCGCCGAGGGGCGTGCCGCCGAGCAGCGACGGCCGGACGGCGAAGACGAGAAGCCCGGCGATGAACAGCAGATAGAAGAGAATCGCCGCCGCCCACTTCACCTGGGGGCTCATCAGGTACCCCAAATAACGGCGGTAAAATCCCTTGGCCACGACGCCGAGCCAGATCATGTCGATCAGGAAAAACACGGCAAGAGTGATGAAATAGAGGATGAGCGTTTGCTTGAGGGACATTGTTTCCTCCCGACGATCTCCGCAGGGACTCTATCCCCGCCGGCCGTTCAGTGTCAAGCTTTCGGAGATTCTTCTTGGCGCCATTATGCGATGCTGAGGCCGGCCCTGACCGTCGTACATTTTATCATCGATGAACTCCGGAATATTTCGGCGTTCAGATACGGCCTCCACTCCGACTCTCGAAGACGCTGACGTGTTTCGGGGCCCTCCCTTTTCAGAGTCATGGAAGCGTCTTCGTATGCTCTCCGCGCGCGCGTTTCCCGATTTCCTTCGGCGCCGCGGAACTGCGCACGATGCCGTTGAACATCGAAAATCGACCTGTGCCGTCATTATCCCCGTTCGATTGTCCCCGCGATGCTCTCACATCCTCGCGGTCCCCAGAGGGACTTCCCGGGCTATCGATTTATGAAAGACTGCCCGTCCCGAATAATACATTGCCGGATGCTCCGCGGAAGGGAGGCAGGGAGCGTAGCGAACGTTGGAGGGGAACCCTTTCGAAGGGTTGCCCATCCAAGAGTGTCCAGCGGGGTTTCCTCATCGCGTTCCGGCCGTTCCTGAACGCGCGTTATCGACGGTCAGGGCCGATCCTCGGCTGCCGCACGAGTATTTCGAGAAGCTCGTCCGGATTTTCCCGGATGTCGGTGTAAAGAATATCGGCGCACGCGGCGTATTTATTGCGAGGGCAAATCATGATTCAATGGAGATTGTCTCGATGAAAGGCTCGGACATGATCAAAACTTGTACGGCGGCGGCGCTGGGATTGATGATAGGGGGCGGCGGCCTCTCCGGCCAAACGCCGCCGCCGGGTGCCGTGTCTAAAGTTTATCCGCTCCCGGAAATCTCTTCGGTCTATGCGGTCAAAGTCGCGGCCGACCGGGTCTTCATTTCCGACGCCCGCGGACGGATCATCGCCGTCTACGCTCTCGATGGAATCCGATTCCTCGGAAAGATCGGCAAACCGGGCCAAGGCCCGGGCGAGTTCGACTCCGCCCCCCGTCTCGCCCTCGTTCCCGAAGGCCTGGCGGCGAAAACGTTCTCCCGGCTTGCCTTTTTCTCGGGCGCGGGCGAATTCCTGCGCGAGATCAAAGGTTTCAACGTCGACCTGATGGTCTCCGGGCTTCCGGTCTTTCCTCTGGACGATGGCTTCGTCGGTTTTCCCTTCGTTCGGGACGAGACCGGAAGGATGGTCGAGTGCGTCGGCCGGATCTATGATTCCGGCTGGCGTCCGCTCAGGGATTTCACGGACCGCTTTCCGAGCCCGACTCCTCCGCCCCCGCCTCCTCCCGGGGCGAAGAGAAGCGGGCCCAGGCAAGACGTCCTCCTCGTCAAGGACTATTTCGA
>Ga0315288_10008738_pt1 | contig 12774 bp, 13 predicted proteins | sample YL17G11_20_MG_FD_203454 | JGI IMG/M metagenome (GOLD analysis project Ga0315288, IMG submission 203454) | Sediment microbial communities from Yellowstone Lake, YNP, Wyoming, USA - YL17G11_20 | ecosystem: Environmental > Aquatic > Freshwater > Lake > Sediment | place: USA: Wyoming | collected...
AGGTCATTGATGTACAATAACAGCACTATGGACAGGCAAAACGGACATCATCACAAATCAGCGGTTCTTTACGATGCCGGCGGCTGGTTTTTGATGAGCATGTTTTTTGGAGTAGCTTTTATCGGTGTGGTGCTTGATTACCTGTGGAATTATCTGGTGTTATCCGTGACCTTACGCTGGCGACATATCAACATCCCCAGAAAGAAGAAGGCCATATACTGCGTTATCATAACAGCATTTGGCTTGTTGATTGATTGGCTGTACTATGAATTTACTTGGGGAACTCTGGTGCTTGGTAGTCTGAGAGTGCCAGCGGTATTTCCAAAGCCTGGGACTCAACCGGGCTTAGAACTCACTACTATTTTGATACCAATGGTTTTAATCGGGGTTGTGAATTATTATGCTTCACGCCTTCATCTTCATACAGACGTAAAAAATTCATTAGTGGTAGGGGCGATGATGGCGGTTTTTACGGCACCATGGCTGATAGTGGCTTTTGTATTGCTGAATTGGTGATTGATGATTAATTCTTGTTTTGCTAATCAGAGGTAACAAACACTCAGATTGTTCAGCCCCTTGGGATGTGATAATCCTACCTATCTTGGTTGTGGTGGGTTCATTTATTTTAGCATCATTCTTGACACCGCTCGGAGTGTATGTGATAGATACTTACGGGGAAAAAATTATTCGCAGGTTATTTAGGTGGTCTATTGTAATGGATAAGACGAAACAATGCACTAGCTATAAGATAGGCGGTGTCTATATACCACAGCCAATCAAGAATGCCATTAATAAATTGAACTTGTGCAAATACTTTATCAAAAACACCGATGAAGTTGCACAACTCAAGCAGGCTGACGTTAACCCACTGCCAAAAGACAGCATTGATATTGTTAAGCGCCCATTCTTGAAATTTGCGGACAAGAGTTGCGCCAATAGGTCTCATATCAAGCGCATTATAGCAAAGGAAAAGAAGTGAAACAACCAAATGCAAACAGAACCAAATTCCGGGAAACCAGGCAACCACGGCCGCCGTGGTAAAATAGGCCAATGGACAGACCACTGTCTTAGTGACAAGATAACAACGAACGTTGAGCTCCAGGAAAAGGAGAAAGGACATAATGGGAGAGAACCGAGACTCGATGCTACAGTCAATCGATACCATGCTGCACCCCGGGTCAATCGCCATAGTTGGCGCCTCAGCGAAACTTCAATACGGGGGTCGTTTTCTCAATAACTTGCTGCAGACCAACTATAAGGGCAAAATTTATCCGATTAATCCTCGCTACGAAGAATTGATGGGGGTGCGCTGTTATCCCAGTATTAGTTCTCTCCCGGAAGCGCCAGACCTCGTTGCCATCATTATTCCATTCGAAAACGTCTTGAGCGTACTGGATGAATGTGGTCAGAAAGGGGCAAAAATCGGGGTCATTATCACGGGTGGCTTCGCCGAACTCGGCTCAGAGGACCGCAAAGCCGCACAAAAAGCCTTGAGTGATTTTGCCCAGCGCAGTGGCATGCGACTGACCGGACCCAACTGCCTTGGCATTGCTAATGTAAAGGATGGAATCTGGCCCTGTTCGGCCCTCCTTACCGATATTAAGGCAGCCAGTATCGGAGACCTGGCCCTGGTATCGCAGAGCGGCGCTACCGCCTTCGGACCAGCTTTGGCCAAAGCCCTGGACCGGGGTCTCGGGTTCTCTTACATTATCTCGACCGGAAATGAAGCTGACCTAGATACTACGGATTTTATGAGCTACTGTATCCACCGACCTGAGGTTAAGTCTATTGTCGCCTATTTTGAATCGATAAGAGATGTGGCCAAATTCCGTTCTGTCGCTGAAGAAGCTCTGAGATTAGGAAAGCCAATAGTAGCCTTAAAAATAGGACGGTCGCTGGCCGGCCAGAAAGCGGCGCTTTCCCATACTGCCTCGATGACTGGTTCTGATGAGGGCTATGATGCCCTGTTCAAACAAGTTGGTGTCATCAGAGTTGAAGACTGGGATGAACTACTAGAAATTGGCTCATTCCTGGTAAAGACGCCTCCTTTCACTAAAGAAGCCGTGGGAATTGTGGCGCACTCAGGTGGTGTGGCATCTATTCTCGCCGACAAATGTGACCAGGTCATGGCAGTGCCGCAACCATCAAACAAGACCCGGCAGGGCCTCGAGAACATCCTGAAAGGCTTTGGCTCGTCAGCGAATCCCGCCGATATTACATGGCACGCTTTTGAAGAGGAGTTTACGGACATCTTGAATTTTATGTTGGGCGACGACGCATTCGGTGGCGTCGTCCTAGGGACAGCTGGAGCCGATAGTCAGGCACAAAGGATTATCAACGCGGCGGCGAAATCCCCCAAACCGCTAGCAATGCTGTGGACAAAGAGTGAGCGTGAGGTTGACGGCTTGAAGCTTCTCCAGAGCAGCCAGGTGCCAGTCTTCTTCCGTGTGGAAAATCTGGCTAAAGCCCTTAAGGCATCACTGTTTTACCATAAAGCCAGAGCAAAACTCGGGCAGAGAGTCTCTTCTGAAATAATAGCCCGCCCCCTCCCCAAAGTCGATGTTCGGGGCAAGGCAGGCCCGCTTGGTTTACTTGAAGGTTTTGAATTGCTTTCAAGTTATGGTATCAATACCCTTCAGGCAAAACTGGCGCACAACCCGAAGGAGGCAAAGGCTATTGCCGATAGCATCGGCTACCCGGTTGTCCTTAAAGTTGACTCGCCGACACTCCGTCATCAAACAGACCTGGGACTGGTTAAAGTTGGACTCAAATCTAAAGCCGAACTGGAAAAAGCTTTCCGCGAAATAAAGGCAAAACTCAAATCTTTGGATTCAGCCAAAGACGTCAGGGGCATTCTGGTACGAAAAATGGCAAAGGACGGGCTGGAAGTCATTATCGGTGTCAAACGAGACCCGCAATTGGGCCATTTGCTGCTGTTCGGGCTGGGAGGCATCTTCACTGAAGTACTCAAAGATTTCAGTCTCCGCGTCTGCCCGGTGACTTTCACTGACATTCAAGAGATGGTCCGTGAAATAAAAGGATTCAAGCTCCTTGAAGGTTTCCGTGGACATCCGCCGGCTGACGTAGATGCCCTGGAACAAGCCCTGTTCAGCACCTCGCAATTGGCCACGAGCCTGGGAGACAAGCTCGCTGAAGTGGATATCAACCCCCTCATTGTCTCGGACAAAGGGCAAGGGGTGGTGGCTGTAGACAACTTAATCGTGCTCAATGGATAGTAAATGAAAAAAAGCGCAAATCTAGGAGAATCTATGGTAAACAGTTCGGTTATACGGCGCTCCTGGCTCATCGTTCCCGGCTACGAGCGCGCGCCTATTGAATATATCCGCAGGTACCTGCCGGATGTGCTCGTTCTGGACCTTGAGTACACTGTCCCACCGAAGCGGAAAGAAGAGGCACGCGCCAATTTGGGCGATGCCATCCGCGGACTGGCTCAATGCCCGAGCGAAGTCTTCGTCAGGGTGGACTGGAAGACGCGGTGGTGCGATGTCAAAGCTGCGATCCGCCCCGGACTGAAGGGGATTATTCTTCCCGGTCCGGAACTGGCGAAAGACGTCACCGAAATAGATGAATTCATCGCCGATTGCGAACAACAAACTGGTGTCATACCTGGCAGTATCGAGTTAGCGCTAATACTTGAATCGGCCAGAGGGTTGTGGAACGCCTGGAACCTGTCTAGAGCAAGCCCCCGAGTTACAGCGCTCGGCTTAGGGCGGGTCGATCTGACTATGAACCTGGGGCCTGACCCTCAAGGTGACTTCCGGATCTATCCCTACCTCATGTCACGCGTATTGGCTACCGCGCGAGCCTTGGGCAAGCAGCCCCTCGGCGCTCACTGGCGGCGGGGCTCTCGCGGTGGCGTGGACTCGCCCGAACGCACCCTTGAAGCGGCGCAGCGGGCGCGCTATATGGGATTTACCGGATGCCTCTGTGCCAAACCAGAGCAGGTCGTTCCCGCCTCACAGGGGTTTACCCCAACCACGGACGAGGTAAGCAGACTTACGCGTATTCAGGATATGTTCGAGCAGATTCACAAAGCAGGACAGGTCTATGCTGACATAGATGGGCGCCTTTACGACAGCTCTAAAGTTCAGGCGTGCCGGAACCTGCTTCTGTTCGCCCAAGCTTGTTCAAGAAAAGACACTGACAAGGCGCTCTATGGGAAAGCTGAGGTGAAACAATGATCAGAGTCAATCGCTCGGTAATGTTCGTCCCGATAAACAATCCCCGTTTTGTCGAGAAAGCCTGGACGAGAGGGTCAGATGCCATAATCCTGGACCTTGAGGACTCAGTGCCGATGTCCGAAAAGGAGAAGGCACGAGCTCTAGTGCACGAGACCATTCCTAAGGTAGCCAAGGGTGGCGCAGTCATCTTCGTCCGAATCAACAAGGAATTCATCAAGGCCGACCTTGAAGCGGCGATTTGGCCCGGAATATCGAGAGTTATTCTGCCAAAAGCCCAGACCGCTGATGACGTGCGGTTAGTGGATGCTCTGCTCACCAGTCTGGAAAAGGAACGCGGTATTGAAGTGGGCGCGGTAGAAATCTTCCCCTTGGTAGAGTCAGCCCTGGCCGTAGCCAACAGCTATGCCATAGCCACCTCCAGCCCGCGGGTAAAGGTTATGCCTGATGGTTGGGGTTACGATACTTCACTCGACCTGGAAATTGAGATGTTCGCTGGCTTTGACCAGTACGTCTATATACGTGAAGAGCCAACTCTGGCGGAGATAGCGGCAGGCGTGGAAGCAATGGGTGGACCTTACATTCCGGGAACCACCGGTAAAGTCGACCAGAAAGAAGAAGGCAAAGCTCTGGCCACAGCACTTCATGACGCGCATATTCACGAGTCGATAATCCTACATCCCGCGCTGGTCGAGCCTCTGGTGGCAGGACTGGCACCAACGACAGAAGAAATAGACTGGGCCAGAAAGGTGCTGGATATCTACGAAAGGCTGCAACAAGAGGAAGAGAGCGTCGCAGAGGTGGATGGGAAAGTAATTGATATCTACGAATACCAGCACGCGCAGGAACTACTTGAGTGGGCTGAAGCTTGTGCGGCCAAAGATAGGCGCAAGGCCATAGCAGTCGCGAAAGCTCTGTCAGAGCAGGAACCCGCAAGCGGCCCGTCTGTAAACTCGAAACAGTCTTAAGGAAAAAATGATGTCCAAGTATGTTCGTCGCTCTCTTTTGACAGTACCCCTGAGTTCGCTATTGCCCGAATGGGCTCTGAAAGCCGGTAGCGACGTGGTAGTTCTAGACCTGGGACCCGATACAACCCAGAAAAGACAAAACTCTTCTCAATCACAGATTGCACTTGCCATCCGTGCCGCGGCTGAGACCGGCGCCGAGGTGTTCGTCCGCATCAGGCCAGAGTCCACCTGGGCAGACCTGGAACTGACAGTATGGCCAGGCTTGACGGGAGTCGTCCTGGCGCGAGTTCAAAGTCCAGAGGACGTGGCGGAAGCAAGCCAGCAACTAACCAAGCTGGAACAACATCGAGGTATTCCCAAAGAGTCATTGCTGATAGATGCCGAAATTGGTTCGGCAATGGGTGCCCTGAACTCACTGGACATTGCCCGGAGCAGTCCGAGGTTATGTGCTTTGACTGTGGGGGAGACCAGTCTCTACCACGACCTCCATCTTGACCCCGAGGCAGCCCTTGACCAGGACCCATTGCGGTTTATTAAGGGGCAAATTCTGGTCAACGCTCGTGCCTCCGGTCTTCAGGCCCAGGGAATGAGCTATCCGCTGAGCATTACTCTTGCCAAGGCTGATGAGACTCAGTTGAAGCAGGCAGTGCGTCGCGCCCGGGATACGGGATTCAAAGGCGCGGTCTGTCCTCATGCATCTTGGGTGAAGATATGTAATGAAGGGTTCCGCCCCAGTCAGGACGAACTGGCTTACTATGTGAAGGTTAAGGAAGTATTCGAGGATGGCCTACGCCGTGGTTTGGCTTCTGTCCCGCTGGAAGGACGCATGGTTGACGTTCCGGTCTACCGTCGAGCTCAGGTCTTCCTCGAATGGGGAGAGGCGTGCGCCCGCCGGGATAAGGAAAAGCAAGGCCGGATTGCAGGCTCCTAGGCAATCCTATGCACACCGGCATTAACCGTTAAGGAGCGCAAATGGACGATTTTGAATTAGTCGACGCTCATCTAATCTTTGTCTTGAAGCCTATACCAGACATCGGGAAGAGCCTAGCTTGGTTGAGGACACTTATAGACAACCACGAACTCAAGCGATTGAGGGTAGGTGACTGAGTCATTCCCGGAAGTTCGCAGCAAAAGTCCCTTCGGCGAGACATAGCAAAACTCGCCTTCGGCGACCAAGAGTCTAGTGTCGGCCCAGCTTGAGAGAACGCCCTACCGAGATTACTGACGCCTAAGCAAGAAAGCGGCGTGCTATCAGGTTATGTTCGAGAGTTCGCCACCAAACTAATAGCTTGTTTTGTTCAGCCTGTCTCCAACTGACGCCCAGCTGCACCGACAAGGTCAAGATTACGACACCTGAACCTTGCGAGCATCCCTTACCTGCTCTCAAAACTCATTATCTTTGCCTTAACCCCATAGCTTCGCATACCATTCTTTTTGCTCTTCGCCCGATATCTTGCGGTATCGCATGGTGGTGGTTATGCTCTGGTGGCCGAGGTGCTCTTGGAGGAGCCTCAAACCGTCGCCGGAGTCATCGCGAGCCTCACTGCATGAACCGCAAAGGCGTCGCGTAGCCGGTGAGGGCTCACATTGTTGACTCTTCCTGTCTCACCGTTGATTATCTTGGGGAGTTCGACCTTCGCCGCACAGTCCTTGACGATTTGCCAGGCTCGATGCCGTTTTATGCAGAAAAGGAACTCATTGCCGTTTTCAGACTCAGTCCGACTCTCCATGATGTACTCACTGACCAAGTCGAGACTCCCTTGATCCACTGGCAGGCTACGTTGCTTAAGGTGTTCTTTCTCCCGTATCACTACCTGTTGCACTTCCACCCCACAGCCAGGGCAGAACCTAGATATCTTACTCAGCCTTGTCGTGCACTTGGGGCAAGCAAGTCGAGTCCGCGTCTTCAGATGTTTGATTGTGACTGTACCTCTGTCAAAATCAATATCGCTTACCTTGATGCCCAGCACTTCAGAGACGCGGTAGCCAAGATGAGAAAGCAATCGAATAAGTAGCTTGTCCCGTAGGCACTTCGCGGCCCCCTCAAGGGCCTCAATTTCTGTCGGTTCAAGATACGCTTTCCTCAACGCCCTCCACCTTTGCTGTCTCCCGCGACAAGGCGATGCTTCGATACTAATGACATCTGCTTGAACCACGAGTGGTATACGTTCAACTACTTCCGAAAAGTATCGCCAGCGCTCCCCTAGTCTTGACCAGACGGAGAACCTTCTGATAAGATGGAGTTCGACTCTCCCCCACCTCCACCAATGCCATTAATGCCCCGATGGCCTCGGGGCTTTTTTGTTCAGTGCATTTGGTTGCTCTATGTTGCAATTGCCAAGCCCTTCGCTCCTGTCACTCTGAGCGAAGCGAAGAGTCTCGGGGCGCTCAGGGCAAGCGCAACGAAGCAATCTCAGTACCTTAGAATGTCACTGCGAGCAAAGCGAAGCAGTCTCCTCGTCTCCTGTCATTCCCAATGAGCGACTTTGTCGCCATCCCGAAGAAATCGGGACTTAATTGGGAATCCAGGGGAGGAGAGGGAACGAGTCTGGATTCCCGCTTCCGCGGGAATGACGGTTCGGCTGAGATTGCCACGTTCCGATTCCATCGGCACTCGCAATGACGGTAGTTGCGTCCAACTAGTGTAGTGTCTTACAAATGCCTTTACATCCTCTGTCATTCCGGACTTGATCCGGAATCCACGCTTTCTACCTGGATTCCCGCTTGCGCGGGAATGACATCAACAATCGTATGTCAAGCTATTTACGAGACAGTACACTAGAACCAATCAGAATTTGGGGGCTTGTCTTTCTTGGTAGAACTCTAAACCTGGTGAATCCTTCCGCAGTGGGGACACTTGACGGTATCTCCCCCGTGGTCCGGCGGGACCCGCAGTTTGGCGCCGCACGGGCAGTCAATCGTCCGGTAGCCGCTCAAGTTCCACAGCGCCTGGCTGGTCTCCCGGACCCGCGCCGCCTTCTCCACCTTCTCATCCACCGCCTCGGGTCGCGCCGCCCTCATCACCACCGTCCCCGTAGCCGCCAGCGCCGAGGCGGGCAGCAGTCTTTGCTTCTTTGCCTGCTCGTAAGCCCGTTCGTAATCGGCGTAAGACGCCCCACCCATTGCTCTCAGGATGCGCACTCTCTCGGCAATGGGCGGATGGGTGCTGGTCAGGTTCTCGACCGACATCCCGCGCTTCTGGAAGGGGTTAATGGTGTACATCGGGGCGGTGGCTTTGTTTGCTGTGCGCACCTGGACATCGGAGGTCGCCAGCTTCTGCAACGCCGATGCCAGACCCTCCGGATAGCGGGTGTACAGCGCCGAGGAAGCGTCCGCCAGGTATTCGCGACGTCGGGATATGGCGAAGTAGAGCAGTTGGGCGGCAATCGGCGCCAGTATCATCAGAATGACGCCGACCAAGACGAGGATTGCCTGCCCCTGCCCCCCTCCCGACCGCGAGTTCCGCCGCCCGCCCCCACTCATCCCGCTGAAAAACATGATGCGCGTGGCATACCACGCCAGAATCACGATTGTCCCCAGCAGAATGCCCGCCATCGTCATCAGGAGGACATCTCGGTTCTTGATATGGGCAATCTCGTGCCCAATGACGCCCTGCAGTTCATCGCGGTTCAGCTTCTGCAAAAGCCCGGAGGTGACGGCCAGCGCCGCCTTGTTGGGGCCGCGGCCGGTAGCGAAAGCGTTGAGGGCCGGGTCATCGATGATATAGATATCCGGCATCTTCTCCAGGCCGGAGGCAATCCGCATCTCCTCGACGAGGTTGTACAGCCGCGGGAAATCGTCACGGCCTATCTTGCGCGCCTGGGACATTGCCAGGAAGATGCTATCGCCCTGAAAGTAGGCAACCAAGCTCATCACCGCCCAGACGATGAGGGCGATGACCAGCCCGCCGGTGGGGCTACCGAAGAAGTAAAGTCCCAGAAAGTAGCCCACCGCAAGCAACAGTAAGCCCAAGCCCAAGGTCAACACCACCGACCTTATTTGGTTAGACCGGATTTGCTCCCACATAGCTCAAGTTTAGGGGAAGCTGACTTTGGGCGCCACTTTCTCTTCCGGAGCCGCGACCTCGAAGAACTCGCCCCCCTTGAAGCCGAACATCCCCGCCATAATGTTGGATGGGAACATCTGGGTCTGGTTGTTGTATCTCAGGACGGAATCGTTGTAGTACTGGCGAGAGAAGCTGATTTTGTTCTCGGTGGAGGTCAGCTCCTCCTGAAGGGCCAGGAAGTTCTGGTTGGCTTTGAGGTCGGGATAGTTCTCGACGACCACTAGCAGACGGGCCAGCGCGCCGCTCAGTTCGCCTTCCAGCTTGGAGCGCTCCGCCGCCCCCTTCCCCACCCCAGCTTGCGCCAGGTTGCGGGCATTGGTCACCGCTTCCAGTGTCTGGCGCTCGTGCTGCATATAGCCCTTGACCGTGTTCACCAGGTTGGGAATCAGGTCGTAGCGCCGCTTCAACTGGACATCAATCTGCGCCCAGGCATTCTTCACCTGGTTGCGCAGCCGGACCAAGCCGTTGTACATCGCGATGACGATGATGACCAGCAGTACGATGATGCCAAGAATAACCCAGAGTGCGATTGTCATAGGCTGCCTCCTTAGTTGTCTTTACTTTTCGCTTTGAACATTTCTTCGATAAACTCGACCACTTTTTGGGCGCCGGGCCCGGCTTTGGGCTGTTTACCCAGTTGCTTAAATATCTGGCCCACCTCCCCGCCGTCCAGCCAAATGCCCTCGGCGCGCGGGCAGACGTCAATCAGGACTTCCGGCTCCTGCCCCAGAGTGGACTTCTTCATCTTTTGCGCGCACAGTGGGCACTTGCGTTTGTCCTCAACGCACCTGACTTCGCCCTTCTCCAGCATTTCCCTGATGAAGATGTCCGGCTTCTCCGATTCCAGCAGAACCTCCAGCTCGCCGGCATCGAACCAGACGCCCTTGCACTTCTCGCAATAGTCCAGCTCAATGTTGTTGTACTCGATATCGAGCATGCTCTGGCGGCAGACGGGACAAATCATCGTTGAAAACCTCGCAGTCCTTTAATTGTAGGGTCGTTTACTGGCGGTGTCAAGCCAAAGATTATGTGCCACTGCCTGCTTGCATAAATCCGCGTTAGTAGGTCCCGGGAGGTGAGACCTTTCGTCCTTCCATCGAAGGACTCAGGGTGACAGAGACCCGAGTGTCATTCTTCGCTTCGCTCAGAATCCAGTCCGTTGCGCGGACTTATGCAACTAAGCGCTACTTTATGTTAACTGTGAATTCTCTTTCCCGGGCCGTACTGAGGTCAGGCGCTTTGAGGTTAATCTTCACTTCAGTCGTCCCCTTCCGGCGGGCTTTGAAGCGGAAGTGCTGTTCCAATCCCGCCTCAGTGCCTCTCATTCCCTCGTTAATCTCAAAGGTGCTGGCGGTCACCTCAACAAACTTATCATCGAACTCTTCGCGCCACATATAGCCAGAAGACGGGTTTGACACCACCGCGATGACGAATTCCTGGTTGACTCTTACGCTTATCGGCACCTTCTCATCCCGATAAATCACCGTCTCCCCCACCGGCCCCCCTCCAGCGCAGGCAGGCAGGAGCACTATCAACAACAGCAGCACCGAAACCATAGTTTTCTTCATTTCCCTCACCATCACTTCTGCGGAACCAGTTTGATTTCATAGACCTTGGGCCAGAGCTTCCCCGTCACGAACAGCCGGCCCTTCCTGGTATCATAGGCAATTCCGTTCAGAACGTCGGCCTTGCCCGGGTAGTTCTCTCTCTGCAGAAGTCCGCCCAAGTCTATCCACGCCACTACCTCCCCCGTTTTCGGCGAGATGCGGGCGATGCGGTCCGTCTGCCAGACATTGGCGTAAATCTGGCCCTTGATGTACTCCAGCTCATTCAGCTTGACGACCGGCGTCCCCTCATAACTTACCTCAATCTTGCCCGTCAGGGCAAAAGTCTTCGGGTCCAGGTAATACAGCGTTGACGTGCCGTCACTCATAATCAGTTGCTTGCCGTCGTGGGTGAGACCCCACCCCTCGGTTAGATAGGCGAACTCCCCCACTTTTTCGAAGCTCTTCTTATCGTAGACAAAGCCGACTCTGGTTGTCCAGGTCAGCTGAACTATCCTATCGCCGAAGACGGTTATTCCCTCCCCAAAGAGAGCTTCCGGCAGGTTCACCGATTGCAGGACTTTCCCGGTGGTCAAATCGACTTTGCGCAAGCTGGACTGGCCCGCGAGGCCGGTACCCTCGTAGAGAAAGCCATCCTCGTACACCAGGCCCTGCGTGAAAGCCGCCGTATCGTGAGGATAGGAGTTGACCACCTCATAGGTGTAGGAGCTGGCTTCCTCAAGCCGGGAGCAGGCTACGGGGACCAGAAGCAAGACCAGAAGCAGGAGTAATATCCGTCTCACGGTCTAAATTTAGCATCTGGCGCACTCAATTGGCAAATAGGCGGAGAGATGCTATAATCACAGCGATAGAAAATTGAAAGGAGCCGCCAAAGCAGGAGCAAACCGGAATGGAAATCGAAGATATATCCAAGAACAAGAAAATCCTCATCGGTAGTATCCCCTACAACGTGACCGATGCCGAGTTCGTCAAGCCGGGCAAAGGCCGCGCCATCTATCGACTCAAGCTCCGTAACCTGTACGATGGCAGCACGCTCGACCGTACTTTTCATTCCGGCGATAAGGTTGACGAGGCGCCCATATCGACTCTGGAGGCACAGTACCTCTACCGCGAGAACGAGGATTATATCTTTATGAATACCGAGACCTTTGAGCAGTTCCACGTCGCCGAGGCGGTGATTGGCAATAAGAAGAACTACTTCAAAGAGGGCACCGTCGTCCAGATGACGATGCTGGGTGAGAGGTCGATTGACGTCAACCTGCCAATCACGGTTGACCTGGCCGTGGTGAAGAGCGCCTTTACCACCCGGAGCGATACCATCACCGCGCAGATGAAGTCCGTTGTCATGGAGACCGGCCTCGCCCTCGATGTGCCCACCTTCGTCAAGGAAGGTGATATTATCCGGGTTGATACCCGTAACGGCGCCTACATGGAGCGGGTCACCAAGAAGTAGCATGACTGAGGATGAGCGGCCGTGGCTTATCCGCCTCAAGCCTAACCTGGAGCGCCGGGAGCTGGTCTACCGGTTTATCCGCGGCTTCTTTCGCGACGAGGGTTTCCTCGAGGTTGAAACGCCGGTCCGCGTTCCCGGCGTCGCTCCCGAACTCCACATCTTTCCCTACCGCAGTGAGGACTGGTTCCTCTCCACCTCCCCCGAGCTCCATATGAAGCGACTCCTTGCCGCCGGATATGAGAAGCTTTACCAGTTCAGCCGCTGTTTCCGCAAGGGGGAGCGGGGCAAGCTCCATAACCCTGAGTTTACCATGCTCGAGTGGTACCGCACCGGCGGCGACTACCGGCAAATGATACGCGACACCGAGCAGATGGTGATGAGCATAGTCAAAGGATTGAAGCTCAACCTGGTCATCGAGTACCGCGGCCGGCAGATTGACCTCACTCCACCCTGGCCCCTGATTACGGTGCGGGACGCCTACCTCAAGTCCGCCGGCTGGGACCCCACCACCGACTACGACCCC
>Ga0315288_10008740_pt1 | contig 12773 bp, 12 predicted proteins | sample YL17G11_20_MG_FD_203454 | JGI IMG/M metagenome (GOLD analysis project Ga0315288, IMG submission 203454) | Sediment microbial communities from Yellowstone Lake, YNP, Wyoming, USA - YL17G11_20 | ecosystem: Environmental > Aquatic > Freshwater > Lake > Sediment | place: USA: Wyoming | collected...
GATGCGGTTATGATTTCTTCGGCCGCCGGCTGTCGGCTGGCGGGTCACGACGGCCGCAAGCCGACAGCCGACTCTATTGCCGCGGCACGTAAGCCGGGGTATATTGCAGGGCTGACTGGAGCTTCTTATATGAATACCACCGAGAAATTCACGCGACGCAGCCTGCTGGCCCGAGGCGGGCTGGCCGGGGCGGCGGCCATCAGCGGCGCGCCCGCCCTGCTTTCCCAGCGCAACCCCAACGACCGCATCGGCGTGGCCGCCGTGGGCGTGGGCACCCGCGGCATCTACCTGCTGGAGCAGTTCCAGCGGTGCCCCAACACCGAGATCCGCGTCATTTGCGATCTGTACGACGGCAACCTCCGGCGCGCCGAAAAAGCCTGCACCAACAAGAAGGCGGTCATCACCAAGGAGTGGGAGAAGGCCGTGTCCTCGCCCGACGTGGATGCTGTCTTCATTGCGACACCCGATTTCTGGCACGCGCCGATGACCATTCGCGCTGCCCAGAACAAGAAGCACGTCTATGTCGAGAAGGCCCTTTGCCGCACGCTGGAGGAGGCCAAGGGCATCCGCAAGGCGGTCAAGGACAACAAGGTCACGCTGCAGCTTGGCCACCATCAGAACAGCGACGCGTTCTTCGTGAAGGCGCGGGAGATCTACAGGACCGGGCAGCTTGGGAAAGTGGCGCTGGCCCGCACTTACATCGACCGCACCAGCCCCTGGCCCGAGTGGCAGTTCTACACCGCTTACCACATCCAGGAGCCGCCCAAAGACGCCACGGCCCAGACCATCGACTGGAACCGGTTCATCGCCAACGCCTCCAAGCGGCCCTTCGACGTGGAGCGCTTCTTCCGCTGGCGCTGCTGGTGGGAATACGGAACGGGCATCGCCGGCGACCTGATGAGCCACCAGTGGGACGGGGTGAACATGATCATGGAGCTGGGCATCCCCGAGAGCGCCATCACCCAGGGCTCGCTCTATTTCTGGAAGCAAGACCGCGAAGTGCCCGACCAGTGGCACGTGCTCCTCGACTATCCGAAGAAGGAAACGGCGGTGACCTTCGCCTGCACCTTCCACAACCGGCACCACATGACGAACACCTACTTCTTCGGCCGCGACGCCTCGCTGGAAGTGCATACCGACTGGTGCCGCGTGTACGGGGCCGAATGGAAGCCCGAGTATGGGGAGAAACTCAAGGCTGCCCAGAAAGCGGCGGTGGCCGCCGGTCGGGAGCGGAGCGAGGCCGTGGTGGCGCCCGACTACGCCATGAAGAAGGGCGAGTTGGAGGTCACCAGCCACATGCGCGACTTCATCGACTGTTTGCGTTCCGGCCAGACGCCCCGCTGCGGCATCGGCCGCGCCTGGGAAGAAGCGGTGACCGTGGTCATGTCGGTGGAATCCTTCTTCAAAGAGCGCAAGGTGAAGTGGGACCCCGTGAAGGAAGTGATCGTGTAAGAGGGTGGGGATTTAACACTAAGACACAAAGGCACGAAGGCACAAAGACCGGTTGACGGCTGAGGGCTGACGGCTGACGGAGGGCAAGGCCGATAGCTGAGGGCCGGCGACCGGTCTTTCTTTGTCGCCTGGTGTTGAGGAGAGCGAGGTGAATAATATGCCCATGCGTACTTGTTGCCTGATCCTTGCCTGTGCCATGGCCGTCACGGCGGCGGCCCAGCCTGCCGTACGGTATCAGCCGAAAACGAAAGTCTGGGTGCTTGAAACGGAGCACACTTCATACGCGCTGGGCGTCAATGAGCGCAACGAACTGCAGCACCTCTACTGGGGCAAGAAGCTGGCGCGCGACGAAGATTATCCGCAGGCGCGCAGCGCCGCCGCCTTCGCCTTCGAATCGCGCGAGGGCCTGACCAGCGAGGAATACCCCGGCTGGGGCGGCATGCGCTACGCCGAGCCGTGCCTGAAGGTGACGCTGGAGGACGGCGTGCGCGACGTGGTGCTGAAGTACGTCTCGCACCAGGTGCGCGGCGACGGGCTCGAGATCCGGCTGAAGGACGTCAACTACGACCTCTTCGTCGAGCTGGCCTGGCGCGTCTATCCGCGCAGCGACGTGATCTCCAAGCGGGCCACCATCCGTAACCAGACGAAATCGCCGCTGGCGCTGGAGAGCGCGCAATCCGGCGCCTGGTACCTGCCGGCCGGCGAGGGCTACCGGCTCAGCTACCTGAGCGGGCGCTGGGCCGGCGAAACGCAGTTGGTGCGCGAGCCGATCCATCCCGGTATTAAGGTGCTCGAAAGCCGCCGCGGCAACACCAGCCACCAGCTCAATCCCTGGTTCGCCATCGACGCGGAAGGAAGCGCCGGCGAGGAACACGGCCGCGTCTGGTTCGGAGCCCTGGGCTGGAGCGGGAACTGGCGGCTGTCGATCGAGCAGACCTCGCACCAGCAGGTGCGGGTGACGGGCGGCTTCAACACCTTCGACTTCGCCTATCCGCTGAAGCCCGGCGAGAGCCTGGAAACGCCGCCCTTCTATGGCGGCTTCACCGACCTGGGGTTCGGCGAGGCCTCGCGCATCCTGCACCGCTTTGAGCGCGCCGAAATCCTGCCCGACCGGGCCTCGCCGCGCCCGCGCCCCGTGCTCTACAACTCCTGGGAAGCGACCGAATTCCACGTCAATGAAGAAGGGCAGAGGCAACTGGCCGGCAGAGCGGCGAAGCTGGGCGTGGAGCTGTTCGTGATGGACGACGGCTGGTTCGGCCAGCGCAACGACGACAAGGCGGGGCTGGGCGACTGGTTCGTGAACCCGCAGAAATTCCCGAGCGGGCTGAAGCCGCTGATCGCCCACGTGAACTCGCTGGGCATGAAGTTCGGGCTGTGGGTCGAGCCGGAGATGATCAACCGCGACAGCGACCTGTTCCGCGCCCACCCCGACTGGGTCATGCATTTCTCCGGCCGCCCGCAGACCGAAGGGCGCAACCAGATGGTCCTGAACATGGCCCGCGCCGACGTGAAGGAGCACATCTTCGGCGTGCTCGACAAACTGCTGGCCGAGAACGATATCAAGTTCATCAAGTGGGACATGAACCGGCATTTCAGCGAGCCGGGCTGGCCCGCGGTCCCGGCCGCCGAGCAGAGGAAGATCTGGGTGGCCTACGTGCGCAACGTGTACGAGATCATCGACCGGCTGCGCGCCCGCCACCCCAGCCTGGAAATCGAGTCGTGCTCAGGCGGCGGCGGGCGCGTGGACCTCGGCATCCTCCAGCGCGTTGAGCAGGTGTGGACCTCGGACAACACCGAGGCCTTCGACCGGCTGCGCATTCAGGACGGCTTCAGTTTCGCCTACGCCCCGAAAGTCATGATGGACTGGATCACCGACGTGCCCAACATGAACGGGCGCACCACGCCGCTGAAGTTCCGCTTCCTGGCGGCCATGATGGGCTCGGTCGGCATCGGCGGCAACCTCAACAAGTGGCCGGACGCGGATATGGATTTGGCGAAGAAGATGGTGGCCCTGTACAAGGAGATCCGGGCCACCGTCCAGCAGGGCAGCCTGTACCGGCTGTTTTCACCGCGCGACGGCAGCCTCACGGCCAACCAGTACCTTTCCGAAGACGGCAAGCAGGCGGTGCTGTTCGCCTTCCTGCACTCGCAGCAGTTCCGCCGTCCGCCGCCCGCCATTTACCTGCGGGGCCTGGACGAGCGGAAGCTGTACCGCATCCGCACCATCGACGACAAGATGACTGAAAAGCGGGAAACGGCCAGCGGCGCTTTCCTGATGCACCGCGGGTTGAATTTCCGCCTGGGCGGCGACTTCGACAGCACGGCCATCGTACTCGAGCGCCTGGATTGATCATATGCTGAATCGAATAGGACGCAGATGAACGCAGATTCACGCAGATCGATCTGCGTTGATCTGCGTTTATCTGCGTCCCCTTTCTCCCGCTTATCGGTGCTATAAGCGAGCGGAATTGCGCCGCAACGGCGGGGCGGACTACACTCCTTCCTACAGAGGAGGATTTGATGAAAGTATCGTTCTACGGGCATGTCCGCCAGTACCACAACATCAAGGCGGAAATCGACGAGAATATCCGCCAGGTCCTGGAAAGCGGCGAGTACGTTATGGGGCCCATGCTGAAGCGGTTCGAGGGCGAGCTGGCCGCCTACTCGGGCATGAAGCATGCCATCGGCGTGAACAGCGGCACCGACGCGCTGTGGCTGGTGTTCCTGGCCCTGGGCATCGGCGAGGGCGACGAGTGCATCACCACCACCAACACCTTCTTCGCCACCGCCGAGGCCATCTGGTTCGTGAACGCCACGGCGGTGTTCGTGGATTCCGACCCGCGCACCAACTGCATCGACCCGGGGAAGATCGAGGCCGCGATCACGCCCAGAACAAAAGCGATCGTGCCCGTGCACCTCTACGGCCAGTGCGCCGACATGAAGACCATCCGCAGGATCGCCGACAAGCACAGCCTGCGCGTGGTCGAGGACAACGCGCAGGCCGTCGGGGCGCGCGGCGACGGGTTCCGGATCGGCGAGCTGAGCGACGCCGTGTGCACCAGCTTCATCATCCAGAAGAACCTGGGCACGTTCGGCGACGGCGGCGCCGTCATCACCAACAACGACGAGATTAACCGCGTGGTGCGCCGGCTGCGGAACCACGGCTCGGAGAAGCGCTCGCAGCACAGCATGGGCTACAACAGCCGGCTCGACGACCTGCACGCTGGCATCCTGAGCGCCAAGCTGAAGCACATCGACGAATGGAACGGCCTGCGGGGGAAGTGGGCCGCGCGCTACAGCGCGGGGCTGGCCCCGGCCGCCAACATCACGCTGCCCTACGAGGCGCCCGCCGGCCGCCACGTGTTCCACCTCTACGCCATCGAGACCAAACAGGCGCGGCACAGGGACGAGCTGCTGAAGTTCCTCAACGACGCCGGCGTCGATGCCAAGTGCCATTACCCGATCGCCATTCACCAGCAGGCCGGGTACCCGTGGGGCAAGTCGGCGCGCATCGCCGGCGGCATCCCCAATTCCGAGCGCAACGCCGCCTGCTGCGTCTCGCTGCCCATGTGTCCCGAGCTGACCGCGGAAGAGGTGGATGACGTGGTGGCCAAGGTGCTGGAGTGGGACGCGGCGCAATAGCAGGCTACAGGCCACAGGCTCCAGGGGCTGCGTTGGAGGGCTGGAAGTTGGCCTGTAGCCTGCGGCCTGTAGTCTGCAGCCTCGGGAGACGTATGCCAGACAAGTATCGAGTGGTCGTGGTGGGCATGGGGAAGCGCGGCATGCACCATGCCGCCGCTTTTAACGCCGACGAGCGCTTTCAAGTTGCCGGCATCTGCGACGTGGACGCCGGGCGGCTGAGCGCGGCGGCGGCCAAGCTCGGCCATCCGCAGGCTTCCAGTGATGCCGCGCAGCTCGCGCGCTCCCTCAAGCCCGATGTGTTTTGTTTCTGCACCCTGCCGAACCTGCGCCTGGACATGATTCGCATCGGCGTCGAGAGCGGCGCGCGCCTGATCGCGTTGGAAAAGCCCATCGCCATGTCCAGCGCCGAGGCCATGAAGATCAGGGATCTGCTGCAGGCCCGCGGAGTGAAAGCCGTCGTCAGCCATCAGCACCGCTACGGCGCCCACTATCGCCAAGTGAAGGAGATCATTGCCGGCGGCGCCCTGGGCCGGGTTCACACCGTGTACGGCACGGCGACGGGCTGGATGATGCACATGCTCAGCCACCTGGTCGATTACCTGCGCTGGTTCAACGACGGTGCCGAAGCCGAATGGGTGATGGGGCAGGCGGCCGGGCGCGGCAAGCTGGCCGACCTGCATGCCTCGCCCGACTACATCGCCGGCTTCATCCATTTTAGCAATGGCGTGCGCGGCATCGTGGAGTGCGGAGCGGGCGCGCCCGATGTGCCCGAAGTGAATTACTGGTGGCGCAAGGCCCGCATCGGCGCCCAGGGCACGCTGGGCTTCGCCGAAGTGCTGACCGGCGGCGGATGGCGGGCGGTGACGGCAACCGGCTGCTCCTCCGGCGAGGGCAGCATGAACTACGACCTCGATATGCCCCCCTACATCCAGGACATGGCCCTGTGGCTCGACGACAATGCCCAAGTGCATCCCTGCAATTTCGAGAGCGCTTACCAGGGCCACGAGATCGTCATGGGCCTCTGCCGCTCGGTTATCGAAGGCGGGCAGGTGCGGCTGCCGCTGTCGGCCGGCAGCGATGAGCTCGCCGGGCTGGCCGCCCGCCTGCCCGACAAGAAAGTGCTCTTCTCCATCCCCGAAAGCGCCAAGGAATACGCCTGAAGAAGGCTACAGGCTGCAGCGGAACCAACAGAGCCGCGAGCGTCAGCGAGCGGGTGCCGGCGCAGCGCATGGGCTCGGGTGTCCTGCGGGAGCACCCGCTCGCTGACGCTCGCGGCTCTGTTCCGGCCTTTAATAAAAGAACATCGTGCTTCTTCCCGGCTTCATGTGGTAATCCCGCTTCACGGAAAGCACGGTGGTGGGGATGAGCACCCAGTCCTCCAGCGTGTGCTCGGTGGAAATCGCCATGCGCGGCCGGAAGCGCGTGATGGTCGCGCGGGCGCCGCGGATAATGTGTGGCTCGGCGCCCTCCGTGTCCATCTTGATGAAGTCCAGTCGCGTGCCCAGGCGCGCGATTTCAGCGTCCACGGTGGTTGCCGGCACTTTCAGGCTGCCGCCGCCATGCGCAGCCGACCCGGTGCCGCTGTTGACAGGCTCGGGCGGAGCGAAATCGAGTGTTCCGGGACTATCCCACAGGGCGGCTTCGATGAGGATAACCCGGCCTTCCGCGATTTCTTTGCGGAACGTGCGCTTGAAGCAGGCGCAGTTGGTAGGCTCGGGCTCAAAGGCGATCACCAGCCGTGCGCCGCGCTCCAGCGCCAGCCGGGAAAACGTTCCCAGGTGAGCGCCCGCATCCAGCACCACGTCTCCCTGCCGGACAAACACCGGCGGCTCCTGATACTCGCTGTTGACTAAATGCTCCGCCACCAGCAAGTGAAGGAGTTCGTCGTCTCGCGCCCGGCCCCAAAAGTCGCCGAGGTTGGTGCGCCAGAGCACCGGGCAGGGAGCGGCGCCGTCGGCCCGCAGCTTGCTCACCCACATCATTTCCGGCGCCATCAATCCCGCCAGTTGCCTCCAGGTCAACACCGGCCGACGGCCGGCGACTTTCTCGCCGATCAACGAAAGCCCGTCCATGGCCCACGGCTGGAAGACCAGCAGTTCGAGCAACACGGCAAGTGTTCCGGCCAGGGCCAGGATTCGCAGCCTGCGATGCTTCACGCTCCCCTACTCCCCTTTCACGGCGCTTGACGGGCGCGCACCCTGCCCAATAGCATATCGTACTCTCCATGCTTTGCCGGATTTGTGCCATGTTGGTCCTGATCTTGCTGCTGGCTGCCGGCGCCTATGCGCAGGAGTCGCGCGGCACGATTGTGGGGCGGGTAACTGATCCCTCCGGCAGCGTGGTTCCGCGTGCCACCATCAGGATCACAAGCGCGCAGACCGGAGTCACCTCGACCCTGTCGAGCAATGAACGGGGCAGCTACTATGCGCCGTTGCTGAATTTCGGCCTCTACACCATAAGCGTCGAAAAGGAAGGATTCAGGCCATTCACCATGGGATCAATAATTTCGATCTGTCACTGTCCAAGATGACCCGGGTGCGCAAGGAGCGCATGGGCCTGCAGTTCCGCGCCGATTTTCTGAACGCTTTGAACCACGCCGCCTTTTCCAACCCCAACACCGATCCCACCAGCACGGCCTTCGGCACCATCACCACGCAGAAGAACTATGCGCGGCGCGTGCAGATGGCCCTGCGGCTGATTTATTAGGCTGCAGGCTGTAGGCTGCAGGCTTGAGCCCACAGCCCACGGCCCGCAACCTAATCGAGCTGATAGTTGGGGGCTTCCTTGGTGATGATGACGTCGTGGACGTGGCCTTCGCGGAGGCCGGCGTCGGAAACGCGGATGAACCGGGCGCGGTGCTGCAGTTCCTCGATGGTGGCCACGCCGCAATAGCCCATGCCGGCGCGCAGGCCGCCCACCAGTTGTTGGATCATGGCGTCGAGCGGCCCCTTGGAGGGGACGCGGCCCTCGATGCCTTCCGGCACCAGCTTGACGGGGCCGTCTTCGGCCGCGACCACGGTTTGCGCGTAGCGGTCGGCCGAGCCTGCCTGCATGGCCCCGAGTGAGCCCATGCCGCGATACGACTTGAAGGTGCGGCCCTGGTAGAGGATGGTCTCGCCCGGGCTTTCATCGGTGCCGGCGAACAGGCTGCCGATCATCACCGCATGGGCGCCGGCGGCGATGGCCTTGGTGATGTCGCCGGAGAACTTGATGCCGCCGTCGGCGATGATGGGGATGCCGCTGTCCTTGGCGGCCCGGGCGGCGTGCGAGATGGCCGTGATCTGCGGCATGCCGGCGCCGCTGATGACCCGCGTGGTGCAGATCGACCCCGGGCCCATCCCCACCTTGAGGGCATCGACATCGGCCCGGATCAGGTCGCAGGCGCCCTCGAAGGTGGCCACGTTGCCGGCCACCAGCTCCACGCCGGGCAGCCTCGAGCGCACGGCGCGAATGGCCTCCAGGACGCGCTCGGTGTGGCCGTGCGCGGTGTCGATCACCAGCGCGTCGACGCGGGCCCGCGCCAGTTCCTGGGCCCGCTCCAGGAAGTCCCCGGTGGCCCCGATGCCCGCTCCCACGCGCAGCCGCCCGTGGCTGTCCTTGGCCGCATGCGGGTACTTGATCTTCTTCTGGATGTCCTTGACCGTGATCAGGCCCTTGAGGTTGTATTCCTCGTCCACCACCAGCAGCTTCTCGATGCGGTGGCGGTGCAGCAGCTTCTCGGCCTCCTCCAGCGTGGTTCCCACCGGCACGGTGATCAGATGCTCCTTGGTCATCACCTCGGAGATGGGCAGATCCAGGCGGGTCTCGAAGCGCAGGTCGCGGTTGGTCAGGATGCCTACCAGCTTGCCGTCGCGCGTCACCGGGAGCCCCGAGATTTTGTAGTGGCGCATCACCTCCAGCGCCTCGTAAATCTTGTTCTCCGGCGACATGGTGACCGGTTCCACGATCATGCCGCTCTCGCTGCGTTTCACCTTGTCCACTTCGCGCGCCTGCTGCTCGATGGGCAGGTTGCGATGGATGACGCCCAGGCCGCCTTGCTGGGCGATAGCGATGGCCAGGCGGGACTCGGTCACGGTGTCCATGGCCGCGCTGGCGATGGGGATATTGAGCGGAATATTGCGGCTGAAGCGCGTGCGGGTGCTGGTGTCCGAGGGCATCACCGAGGACCGCGCCGGAACCAGCAAAACATCGTCGAATGTCAGGGCTGTGGGGAGATCCGGCTCAAGCATGCATCATTCTACCATGGCGCGTCGCATGGTCGCGGAGGCGGCCACCCGGATCGCGGTCCGATCCGTGTTGATCTGCGTTTACCAGCGTCCTGTTTCCCCACCAATGGCCATCCCGCGGCGTATGCTAAACTTGCGTTGTGCCAGACGAGAATGCACCGCTGTTCGAGATAAAGGACCGCCGCCGGTTCACCGCGGAAGGAGAGGCCCGGGAAGAAGTTGAGCCGGCGGGGCAGGCTGACGCCGGGGCCCAGCTTGGGGCCGCGCCGCCTTCGCCGCCACGGGAGCCTCCGGCCGAGCCGCAGCCGGCCGCGAGCGGCCAGGCCGCACGCAGTTACGCGGAGGGCGGTCGCGGCTACGAGCCGCCCTCCTTCGAACGGCTGTTGCTGGTGTATTACCAGACGGCCCTTTTGCAGATGGGCCTTCTGGCCACGGATCCCCAGCACCCGCCGGAACGCGACCTGGGTGGTGCGCGGGAGACGATCGATATACTCGGGCTGTTGCAGGACAAAACGCGCGGCAACCTGACTCCGCAGGAGAGCCGTGTCCTCGATAACCTCCTCTACGAGCTGCGGATGGCCTGGGTGGAGCTGTCGAAAAAGCAGTGACGAGCGGCCAGTGACGAGTGACAAGTTTCCCTGACTCGCCACTCGTCACTCGTCACTCATCACTCATCACTGGCATGAAGGGCTTGATCACAGTGCTGGGCTCGGGCACGTCGATGGGCGTGCCGACCATCGGTTGCCAGTGCCCCGTCTGCCTGTCGGAGGACCCGCGCGATAAGCGCACGCGGCCGTCGCTGCTGGTGCAGTACGGCGGGCACAGCGTGGTGATCGACACGGCGCCCGACTTCCGCTTTCAGGCTATCCGGGAGGGCCTGCGGCGCCTGGACGCCATCCTGTTCACTCACCCGCATGCCGACCACATCCTGGGCCTCGACGACGTGCGGGCCTTCAACATCCACCAGGGCAGGGTCCCGATTTACGGCAACCGCAAGACTATTGACGCCATCCGCGAGACGTTCCGGTACATCTTCGACGGCAACTATCCGTTCGGCGGCGTTCCGCAGATTGCGACACACGTCATTGAGGGCCCGGTCGATCTGTTCGGCGTCAAATTCTTGCCGGTTCCAGTGCTGCATGGATTCATGGAGGTGCTCGGCTTCCGCTTTGGCAATGCCGCGTATCTCACCGATTATGGCCAGATCCCGGAAAGCTCATTTGCGCTGCTGGAGGGGCTGGACGTGATTTTTCTGGATGCCTTGCGGCACGAGCCGCATCCCACGCACTGCACGGTGGAGCAGGCGGTGGCGCACGCGGCGCGCATCCAGGCGCGGCGCGCGTTCCTGACGCACATCGCTCACGATCTGGCCCACGAGGAAACCAATGCCAGGCTGGGCGGCCGCCTCCGGCTGTGTTACGACGGGCTGCGGCTGGAGGTCGAGCTTTGACGATCTGGCACAGCCTGGACGAGTATCCCGCGGGCCTGCCGTACCCGGTCTTCACCATTGGCAACTTCGACGGCGTGCACGTGGGTCACCGGCGGATTCTGGAAGAAGTCTGCCGGCGGGCCGCGCAGGCCGGCGGGACTCCGCTGCTGCTCACCTTCGACCCGCATCCCATCCGGGTGCTGGCGCTGGACCGCGCCCCCAAGCTGCTCACCCCGCTGGCCGTCAAGCTGGAACTGTTCGAGCAGGCGGGCATCACGGGCGCTCTGGTGCTGCCGTTCACCCCCGAGTTTTCGCGGATCTCGCCGCATCAGTTCGCGCGGGAAATCGTGGTGGGCCGCCTCGGGGCCCGCGAGGTGATTGTCGGCGACAACTTCCGCTTTGGATACCAGCATGCCGGCGACGTGCGGGCTTTGGAGGAATTCGGCAGGGAGCTCGGCTTTGTGGTGGATGACCTGACGCCGCTGCGGGTGCGCGGCCAGGTGGTCAGCAGCTCGCGCATCCGCCGCCTGCTGGAGACGGGACGCCTGTCCGCCGCCAACCGCATGCTGGGCCGCTGCTTTTCGGTGTGCGGGCGCATCGTTGCGGGGCGCGGAATCGGCCGCGCGCAGACCGTTCCCACGCTCAACCTGGAGAGGTACGACGAGATGCTCCCCGCCGTCGGCGTCTACGTGACGGAAACGGTGTGCGACGGCCTGCGGGCGCCTTCGGTGACCAACGTGGGGTACAGCCCCACGTTCAACCACCGCGATCTGGGCGTCGAGACCTTCCTGCTGGACGCTACGCCGGCGCCCGCCGCCGGCCGGATGGAGGTATTCTTCTGGCGCCGCCTGCGCGAGGAGCGCAAATTCCCCTCCGCCCAAGCCCTCAAAGAGCAGATCCTGCGCGATGTGTCCGCCGCGCGCCGCTTCTTCCGCCTGCTCCACGGCGGGTAGCCGCAGATTTCGCAGAGGGACGCAGATCGCACCGGCCTGGGTTCCCACGGTCAGGCCACTTCGAATTGCATTTGCCTTAAGTCCGCGAGGGGAACCCGCTGCTTGACCCGCAGGATCTCAATTCCGACGACCTCATCGCGCTCGTTGAAATCGAGGACGATTCCCGGGCGGACCTCCTCGGAATCGACGATACTCGACTCATCCAGGCGCAGGTAGACGGCGTCCGCCTTCTCATCGAAATGCACCTTCATAATCTCTCTTCTCCCGAGTAGCCGCAGATTTCGCCGATTCACGCCGATGGCCGAGCATCGGTACAATCTGCGAAATCTGCGGCTCGGCTCACCTCGCTGGCAGGGTCACGCTGCCGGTGGCGGCCCATTCCGTGCCGCGCACCAGGGTGCGGCGGAACACCTCGCTTTTCATGGCCGGCACGTCATGGCCCAGCGCCGTGCCGAACACCCGCCCCGCGCCATACGATTTCACATAGAGCATGGGCTGGTGCTTGCCCGAGCCTTTGTCCAGCGCCGGATCGTCCCACGCGGTGGCCAGCACGCGGATATCGGGTTGGGCGATCAGGTTCGCGTACAGCTCGTCGGATTGCGGGTAGGAATCGTCAAGGCCTTTGGTGATGGGATGGTCCTTGTCCTTGATGTCCACCTTGAAATCGTGAGACTTGGAATGCCCGCCGCGGCCGGTGCGCCACGTCAGCCCGATCAGCTTGTCGTATTCTTCCCAACCTTCAAACGCGCTGGCCGAGAAGTGGAAGGCGACCAACCCCTTGCCGCTCTTGACGTAATCGAGCAGCGCCTGGTCGGTGGCCTCGCCCCAGCGCAGCGGCGGCTTCCTGCGCCAATCGCTGTAGTTCAGGACGACGACTTCATATGGCGCCAGAGTGGCCGCGGTGGCGCCGCGAAACTCTTCGGTGACCCGCACCTCGAACTTGCCGGTTTCCTCCAGCACCTCGCGCAGGTAGGGCGTGCAGGCGCGCCAATCGTGGCCGTTCTGGCCGCTAACGATCAGCACCTGGATTTTCTTCACGGCCGGCGGCTTGGCGGCCGGCGCCGGCGCCTG
>Ga0315288_10008743_pt1 | contig 12772 bp, 10 predicted proteins | sample YL17G11_20_MG_FD_203454 | JGI IMG/M metagenome (GOLD analysis project Ga0315288, IMG submission 203454) | Sediment microbial communities from Yellowstone Lake, YNP, Wyoming, USA - YL17G11_20 | ecosystem: Environmental > Aquatic > Freshwater > Lake > Sediment | place: USA: Wyoming | collected...
TAGCTCCAGGTAGTGAGAAAGCGAAAGAGGGGGAGAAGCCAAAAGCGGGCGCGAAACCTGCGGAGAAGCCCGATAAGACCGCCGAAGAGATTAAGATGGACAAGATGAAGGAGACCGCGAAGAAGCAGGGGTCTGATCCAGCGAATAATCGAAAGGTAGTGATCGATGGGAATGAGTATGGTTGGGCGCAGAAAGCAGGTAAGTGGACAATGGTTCCCTGGGGATCAGTCGCGGGTATCAAGAAAGTCGGGCCGAAGCAGCCTGCCAAATCCCGAAGAAGCGGTGGGGGGAGACGTCGGGGCGAATCTACCGATCCTGCTGTTCAAGGACGGATTCAAGGGCTGAGAACCGCGCTTGAGCGCCAGACCAATGACGCGGGTCGCGATGCGATCATGGAGCAGATCCTCGAACTTGGCGGTACTCTCTGAGGGTAAAAACCTCAGGTACTACTACAGATCATAAACAACATGTCCGGAATCGGTAGCTTCTCGCAAGAGGCGTATGAGCAACTTCGGGCGGCTTATGCCTCCGAACTTCTCAGGGCGGATGACCAGGAAAACGCCGGGGTCACCATCGGAAAAGATAGTATGGGCGTCGAGACTGCCGCTATCAATAGCATGTGGCTCGACAAGACCGGACTCTGGAAATATCCAGATGGGAAGGGCGAATATCAGGACGTAGAGCAAAAACAACAGGATCTTCTCGCCGTACTTCGCAATGATGATGGTGAAGTTGTTATTCCATCCGGAATTGATGACGAAGCGGAACTCGACTCGATGTCTGATGAGGAACTCGATGCGCTAGTCGATGAGGTTCTTGAGGAGATCGACGAGGACGAGGATGATAGCGACGAGTTCGATAATCTCACCGACGAGGAGTTCGATCAACTTATCGACCAGATCCTAACCGAGATCGAGGAAGAGGATGACGAAACGGCGATTGAGGAACCCTCAGCGGAAGATATCTCGGCTCGTATTCAGGAACTAAAAGCTGAACTACGGGCTCTCACTGAGGGTCAAGAGGAAGAAGACGAAGAAGAGGAGGAGACTGAAGAGCCCGAGGAAACAGAGGGCGAAGAGGAGGAAACCGAATCCGACCAACCTGAAGACAACGACGAGGAGGACCTCTCTAATGATGAGCCTGACTGACACCCTTGTGGGACAAGTGATTCCCGTAGGGGACCTGCTTGAGAAGAATAAGCAACGCCGCGAGAAAGTGGAGGCGCTTATTCCCAAAGACCGCGACAACTACATCGTCGGTGATGACATCATGAGAGAGATCATGGGTCGTCGTCGTCAGCGGATGGACATGGCGAAACAGACTCGTATGAACTTCCAGGAGGAAGCCTACGGCATCAACCACCGCGAGTGGTCTGGTGATATGCGTAAGGCTTTGCAGGAAGGGAAGATGAAGGGTGGCTTCGCCGGTCCTGACATGTCATTCCCTATCGCTTCACCCGCGGACGTTGCCGCGGCCTGGGCATCGGTAGGTCGGGCTAAAGATTCAGAAGCAACAATGAAAAAGATCATTTCGCTCGCCAAAGCGAACGGCTGGGAGAAAGCTCTTCCCAAGACGGTACGTGACCGTCTAAAAGCCGGCAAATCCGGACTTCCAGAGTAATCCTAGAGGCCATCATGCCAACATTCCTAGAGCCATTCTACCCGGCTTTTGCCGGCATTCTTATCGGCGTGGCCACAATGGGCGCTAAAAAAGTATTTGAGAAGATCAACGCCCGTAAGTACGCTCCGATGCTCGGCAAAGTGTACGACGTTGTTGATCCTCTTCTCGATCAGTATTACACAGGCTGGAGCGGCAGCACCATTGACACAGTACTTGAGTTGGCCTTCTACTCAGTGGGAGACGGTCATCTAAGCCCCGAGGAAGCTCAAAGAGCTGTGCAAATGGCGAAGGAAAAATTTCTTCCAGATGTGGCTAAGTCAAAGCGACTTGATCCCAACACTCCCGAAGGTCGTAAGTCCCTCGAGATCGCGGAGATGGTCATCAAAATGGAGGATGGTGTCGACAGGAACAAGATGATCGAATTGGCTAAGGCTTCTGTTCCTCTTACACCTGTTCACCGCTTTCTCGGTCTCTCTTGAAAATGGGAGAATATTGAGATGGAAGCTTTGCTTCTTCAGATCGTCGGGTCAATTATTCTCCCTTCGATTATTGCCGCCGGTGGCGCAATTGGTTGGTTTCACAAATTCTCATCCAAACACATGGATGATAAATTTGGTGATCTTTCGAAACAGATTGAAAACAACGATCTTAAGATCGAGCGCCTCGAGCGAGATATTCTCGACCTGCAGATAAAACTTCCGAAGGAGTTTGTGATGCGAGAGGAGTTCATGAATCGCATGAACGACGGGACTAAGAAGATGGATTATCTCGTTGAACAGGTGGATGCTATTAAGAATCTACTAATATCCGTTCACCCCAGAACTTAAAATCATGCCTGTAAAGAAAGGTAAAGGTTGTGTTGCTGATGTGATGCGCGAGTGGAAGAGTGGAACTCTCCACTCCGGCAAGGGGGGCGAAGTCGTGAAAGATCAGGAACAGGCGGTGGCCATCGCGCTGTCAATGTGCGGTAAGTCCAAGGATAAGACATTTGAAGAGTGGCACCGAGGTCGTATGCTCGACACGCCCTTTATGCCTGGAGAGACCACGATTGTCTCCGCAAGATTCGGGGAGTCGTGCGGGTGCAAGCATAAGAAAGGAAACCCCGAGTACGCCGATTGTAACTGCGGGTGCAAAAGCTGTAAGAAACGAGTACCAATGGCTATAGGATATCCGACTCCGACTTTCTCGGAGGAAGACACGAAGATGGCTCTCGCACAACTCCGTAAGTTGCGAGCCGACACATCCCATCTCATCATGATGATGGAATCGGAGATGATGCGCGGTAACACCCCTGAGATCGAGTCGTGGATGGAGGCGAAGATCACTCTTGCCGCTGACTACCTAGCCGCTGTACATGACTAAGCGATGTACGGCCCCGGACTGGAGATCGAAGAAGGGGAGGATGAGGATGAGGAATACAGTGACGATAATGATAGGATGACCAAGCTTAAGCTGTTTGGTTTTGTTGAAACCGCCTTGAAGTCAACTTATGCTAAGGGTCTTACAAAGGCCGAACAGAGCAAGGTGAAAAGTCAGGCTGAAGCGACGATGAAGAAGGGAAAAGAGGGCGCGAGTGCTAAATCAGTGTACGAGCCTTGGGATACTGACAAAGCGTTTCTGAAGCGTAATAAGAGCAAGACACCTAAGTCGGAGTCTACGTTGGCTTACGAGCGGATGTATGGTAACGACTCCGAGGACATGGCAGAAGCCGGCGTAAGTGCAAACCTGAAGAAGAAATCTGAGAAGTCAGGAATACCCGTGTCTATCCTGCGTCAGGTCTTTAAGCGTGGAATGGCCGCGTGGCAGTCAGGTCACCGCCCCGGAATGACGCCCCAGCAGTGGTCATACGCCCGCGTGAACTCCTTTATCACCGGTAGTGGCGGTGCGCGTAAGGCTGACGCTGACCTTTGGAAGAAGGCGGGTAAGAAGTAGAGCAACAACCTGTCGGAAGTTCGCCATGTCGAAATCATTCTATGATGCTTTTGACGAGTGGCGCAAAGACGATCGCTATAAGATCGGAGAAGATATCGGTTGGGAGTATTCAGATAGTTTAGAGTCCGGTCCGACGCCGGAGACAAGTTCATCAACACCCGAAGAAAATGGCCTCGAGAATCCAGTTAAAGCGCTCATCGATCCTGGGCAAAAGACCGTCAGGTCAGTACCTCGAGCCCGGCGAGTTAGCACTTAACACGAATCAGGACGATCCGGGACTCTTCTTTGAGACGAACTCGGGTGATATCGCTAAGGTCGGACCGACACATATCGGTACTCGGCCCCCGTCGTCTGATGTCGGGTACGGTAACGGCGAGGCGTGGCTTGATGACGGCAATGGCACTTTCAATATCTGGGTTCCGGCACTTAATAAGTGGGTGCCCGTACAGTCACCGCTATTCGGCGGCTCGACTACCGCGCTTTTTGTAGGATCTGAGTTTCCAGAAGCTACCGACGATCTTTCCAATGATGGCATCGCTAGGCCGTTCGCTACGGTTAACCGAGCTATGGCCGAAGTCGCCCGGCGGTCTATCCTAGCCGGCCGCGCTGACGAGCTATACAACGGAAGATTCACGGTCTTTCTGTTGCCCGGGCGCAATGTCGTATATAACGAGCCCGGCGTGACTCTCGGAGAATTTGAACAGCAAGTTTCAGGATTTACGGAAGATCAGACGATCACCCAATCGATCCTGCGTCTTTTCAATGGTCCTGACGGCGGCTTGTTAGTTCCGCGTGGAACATCGATCATCGCGCTAGACCTACGTAAGACCGAGTTACGCCCGACATACTATCCCTTCTGGTCCCGCACACTTTTCGAAGTCGATCCGGCGCTTATCGAAGATCGGTCATCGATCCTTAAGTGGACTGGCAACTGTTATTTCACGTCATTTGTTATCAAAGACAAAGTTGATGAGGTGTCGGTAACCCAGATAAGTGGTGACGCAGCAGACATAGCGGTTTTAAGGGCGGTCCGCCCTCACGGATTCCGCGCGCTAGTGACAAGCACAAGTTCATCGAACGAGGTTATCGCTTCCGACAGGGTGACGCTTACGTACCCGGCGGGTGTTTCCCAGTTGTATGATGGCCTTCCCGTAGCTTCAGCTGGGGAGTACTACGCGGATCCGATCAACGCTTACGAATTTAGGCTACGTAAAGTCACTGATGCGTCAATCCTCACACGGAATGAACTGCCAGAATTTGGAGCGCCAGGCTCTAATCCCCCGGAATTCGCTATAATCACGTATCCTAATACATCCCACCATAGGTTGACGGCACTCGAATTTGCCACGCAGTCCGAACTTAACGTTTACTATTCAAAAGTTCAACGCGCGTTCTCCCTTCTTACTTTTGCGGGTACTGTTAACAACGCTAATGTCGCTCCAGGAGAAACGACTATCGTTGCGAATACTCCAGCTGTGCCCGACTTCTATGTCGACAGTGTGGACAATTCGTCTCCTTACGCATTCAATTGCTCGGTCCGGTCCGATTGGGGCTTGAGTTCAGCAGATGTGGACGGGTCAAAAGTCAACGGGTTTAAGTCGGCACTGTTCTGCAACTTCACATCAGTCTCCTTGCAGAATGACTCGGAGGTCTATGAAATCTATGACGCTGTCTCAAGTGACTGGATCAGTCTCAAACAGAAATATGCTAATGCCACGGGAACCCCAATCGACGAAGTGACTAATATCGAGGCCATCGAGTATATGATCTCGCCGGCGATCAAGGTTGAGGATATTCGCTTCTTCTGCCGCCCTGCGAATGACATTCCCGGGCAGGACAGCAAGAGCTCCGGGCTTATCAGCTCTATCTCCGATACTCGAAATTACAGTGTTCTCTGCCAGAACAATGGTTTCTCCCAGATCGTATCATCATTCGCCATCGGAGTGGCAATCAACTACTGGGCCAAGAGCGGGGGCCAGATGTCAGTCACCAACGCCAACTCGAATTTCGGTGGTATAGCGCTTAGGGCCGAAGGATTTTCGGGTATCGGTACAGCGGGCGGAGCGGAAGCGGCTGACACCGGTTTCGTCGTTGAGGGACTGAGACGTCCATCTGTCATCACCCGTCAGATGGTGGAGGATCAGAGCAATATCAGACGTGTTTTCGCTAACTGCCGAATCTCTGGATCTACCACGACAACTCTGACCCTGGACACGCAGTTCAACACGGGAGCGATACTTCCCTTCACATTGCGCCCAGGAACCTATATCTGGGTTGAGAATTACACGAATGGGGTCGTGTACAAGGCTCAGTTAGCCACCACAGGATCGGTGCTGGCGAATGGTGGTTTAACGATCAACATCGTGAATGGTACCAATGACATCCACACCGCACTTTTTGGTGGTCTAAGTCCTGATAGTCTGTCACTGCCGTACCTACGCCGATTTGTGGATCCGCGTCCTTCTACGGACAGAACATACTCATTCTGGTTAAGTAACACTAATTCAACTCATCGTCCTCTAGAACTTGGTGCGATCACTCGATTTGCGGAGAAGCCTCCGTCCGGTTCAACGAACCTGTTGAAAATCGGCGCGCAACTTGATCCCGGATTTAATGGTGGCTGGGGCCACTTATTTCAGGTCTCAGACTCGCGTACAAAGGCCGAGGGTGACAATCCGAATGGTTCCGACCCGCTTATCGTTCCCGCGCTCTCAGCTAGTAACTACTACGTAACTGTTCTGGGTGTTGATCAATTTAGGCCTTGGATCACCGAAGGAACGAATGGGTTTAGCACCAACCCGATCGATACTAACTATCCCCAAGGATTCTACGCGACCTATTCCGACCGTGCGTATTACGCCACGAAAAACGATCAGGCCCCCGAGAGTTTCAAACCGCTTCCTACATCCGGAAATTCCGTGTGGCTTAGAGCGAAGAATTTTGAGTATTGTCAACCCATCGGTGAAGCATGGGAGTCATCCTCAAGTGTCTCCGTAGAAGACCCTTTCTACGACTCATACCCGAACGGCGCAGTCTATCCTCGTGGCATCCAATACGATCGGGCCGCGCCTGTGTTTAATCTTGTCATCGACGAGGATGACGGTACGAATACCCTCGGGATTCTCAACACGACCGGAAATATGGATCTAGCCAAACCCGAACTTTATGACCCGTGGTGGCACCCGACAAAAGCAGCGGCGACGCGCTTCCTCGTTTTACTTGGGTTTGCCTATAGCGATATTGACGATATGCTTCAGCCCCAGTTCTGGACATCCCGAAACCTGGCTGTAGGGTCGATGCCAGATGTCACCACCGGTGGCTACGCCCAGACGACAGGACAATGGCCACTCGAGTTTAACCGCCCATCAACCATTCGCGGCGGCAATCACACCTGGGAGTGGAGCGGATACATCAACTACTCCAAAGGACTTCAGCGATATCAGGACTCGCAACTGTCACTTCGTGAACGATTCGATGCCATGCTTACCGAGATGTGGGGCGGAGTCGTAACATCAACAGGAACCACCGAACGAGGCGAATTCTCACTCACCGGAAAAACCGTGGTTGGAAGCACCGGCACAACCTTACTTCGTGTTGACGAGGCAGGTTTAGAGAATTTTGCTAATCAGAGTACAACACTCTCCTAAGGGTAAAAGCACCGAAGAGATCACATCTCATCTCATAGAGCTTCCTTATGGAAGATCATTCCTCATCCTAGGTTAAGGACTCGTTAATGACAACGAATATTCAACTTTTACGGAGCAGTGTCTCTCAAAAGAGGCCCCAGCCCTCATCGCTTCTCGAGGGTCAACCCGCTGTTAACATCAACGTCAGTGAACCTGGTCTTTTCTTTAAGGCGACTGACGGGTCTTTTTTCAAAGTAGGACCGGTTGCTATCACATCGAATGGTAACGCCCCGAACGCCGCTGCTGCCGGCCCAGGCGGCAACGTACCAGGCGAAACATGGTTAGACGGTAGGCCATCGTTTGCCAATGCGGTGTTGAAAGTTTACAACGGCGCCCAGTGGGTGACAGCCAATGGTTTCCAGGTTGACAACTCAACAGGAGACTTTCAACTCTCAAAACGTCTCACAGTAACCACCCTGATCGCGAACGGAACCGGATCAAGCGCGTATATTCGTCTCCCTAACGCGCCTAATGCCACTGAGCCAACTCTTCCGACCTCCGCCGGCGCTCTTTACTTTAACACTACAACCAACTCCTTCCGCGGTTACAACGGGACAACTTGGGCTGATATCTCTGGCGGCAATATACAGGGAAATCTCAACGTTACGGGAAATGGTCAGATCAATGGGGACCTGACTGTTGACGGGAATACCGTTCTTGGCAATGATCCTACGATTGACACCCTAACGGTAAATGCGGCAGCGAGTTTATTGGGCGATGTAGGGATAGGGACATCCGCATCGAATACTCTCACTGTTATCTCCTCAACGACATTCGCGTCGCCGACTCGTCATATCAACCAGACGACCGCGCGTTTTCACGCAGGCACTGTCGCAGGATCTAACTTTGTTGCGCTAAGAGCCCCTTCCTCTATCGCCGCTAACGTCACCTGGACTCTGCCGAATGCCGACGGCAACGCCGGTTCATTCCTACAGACTAACGGCAGTGGGTCACTAACCTGGGCTACGTCCCAAGGAGCCATCTCAGAATTCGGGCAGACCGTCACAAGTAACTACACCATTACCGGTGGGTTCAACGCGCTTTCGGTCGGGATGGTCACGGTGAACCCAGGGGTAACAGTTACCGTTCCCGTCGGCTCTCGTTGGTCCGTTGTGTAAGACTAATCAAAACTCAAAGTAATTCTCTCTCTTTATTAAAATGGCATTCGGAACTATTCGCGCTGACGTCATTCAGGGCACAAACACAAGTATCGATCTCGGAGTCGCGGGTCGGTTTGATTTTGCCGGAAATCTGTTTCCCGACGCAGATAACACCCGCGATCTTGGCTCGCCGAGTTTTCGCTGGGGGAACATCTACACCGGCGACCTTCACCTCGCCAATGACCGCGGCGACTGGACTGTGGTAGAAGAATCTGAATATCTCAGTCTTCGCAATAACAAAACAGGGAAAACGTTCCGTTTTCTTATGGAAGAAGTAGATTCCTGACGGAAGTCGGTGCTTCACTTCCAAGTATTTTTCTCTAGACCATCAAGCCGCAATAAGCGGTAAACTTGTCACCATCGCGCATTAACCATGGCAGTTTTTACAGGATTAGGCTCAGCGTCAGCCCCTAGCATCACTTTTTCAGCCGACACCAACACCGGCATCTTCAGCCCTGGCGCCGACCGCTTCGCCGTAACCGTCGACGGTACGAAACGGTTGGAAATTGACAATACTGGCACTGTTATTGTGCCAAGTCCTGGTAAAATTCAAGCGAATAGGCTAGAAAATTCTGAAGCTAATGAAGCTATAATTTTAGATCCCTCAGATGATTCTATCCAAATTATAACCAATGCTAATGAGACGGCCCGCTTTACATCTAATGGCGTCTTGCTAATTGGTTCTCCTAACTCGATTTCGGTTAATAACTTGACGGCTGCAGGCCTTCAATTAAGTAGTCTGCAAACTGCTTTTGGTGCGTCTATCTCAATAGCGCGTTTCTTAAATGATAGTATTGCTGGTCAGCTAGACTTTGCAAAAAGCAGAAGCGGCACTCTATCCCCCGGAGTAATTGTTCAAAACAACGACTCCCTCGGTACTATTTCCTTCTGCGGCGATGATGGCGTTGACCTGACTACGCGGGCGGCGAGCATTTACTGCGGGGTGGACGGTACTCCCGGGGCCAATGACATTCCAGGTTATTTAGAATTTAGAACAGCTACGTCAGGGTCTAATACGGAGCGCCTTCGTATTGACTCTCTTGGTAATATCAACATCGGAACGTCTGGAGCAGTTGTATTGCCGGCCTCCACCTCTACATCAGGGCTTGGGCTTACTATCACAGCCAATGGCGGTATAGTTGCTAAAACTACTCAGGCGGTCGGTTCCGTATTCCTTGACCAGAACATCCTCAACTATACTTCTGGCTCTGCGGTTTATCAAAGGTTTAGGATTGGTGGTACTGCTATAGGCAGTATATCCAGTACAAACGGAACCTCCGTCCTCTACAACACCTCCTCCGACTATCGCCTCAAGGAAAACGTTGTAAACCTGGACAATGCCGTCTCCCGTCTAAACCAACTCTCTGTCTGCCGCTTCAATTTTATTTCCGACCCTGATAACACGATAGACGGTTTCCTCGCTCATGAAGTTCAAGGCGTTGTTCCTGAAGCTGTCACCGGCGAAAAAGACGAAATGGAAGCCATTGGCATCCTTACCGAGTGGAATGGCAAGGTGATTGGTACCGACGTATCTAAGCCAGATGATCTCACATGGGAGGCTCAGATTGAAGTTAGTCCTGCCGTTGAGGCTTCCTATGACAAAGAGGGTAACGAGATTACTCCGAAAGTCAGTGCAGTTTATGAAACTGTCACTCGTACCCGCACATGGGAACAAACTGGCGAACAGCCCCTCTACCAAGGAATTGACCAGTCCAAACTGGTTCCTCTACTAACCGCTGCTCTACAGGAGGCCATCGGACGGATTGAGTTGCTTGAAGCTGAAGTAACAGCGCTACAGGCATAATTTTATCTAAACTAATGACAGCCCTATGTTAACGCATGGGGCTTTTTTATTGGGAACTGTTTAAAGACTTCGGGTAAAACTGACAAAGAAGATGCCTATAGGCAAAGACTTAAGACAGCCCATGTCATTCCTCGTACAGCATATTCGGTCAGGTGAGTTTGCTCGGAGACCACAGCCCTTAAACCTAGCTCCAGGCCAACTCGCGGTAAATTACAACGCAGACTCCACTGGTCTCTTTTTCCGCACTGACAATGGGGAGCTGGTGAAGGCTGGGCCTGCGCACGTTGGTACTGCCGCCCCCCCACAAATCAACTATACCGAACGGTCCATTGGGGAAATGTGGCTTGACACCACAGACGCAATCTCCCCCTCGATGCGAGTGTACACGCAAGGTGGATGGTCTGTAGTGAACGTGCTCGACGGATCAATCACTGAGGATAAACTGGCCAATGGGTCGGTTACAGCCCAAAAAATCACGCTAAATAATTCTCTGTTTCCAACCGCAGATGTTCAATTTGACTTGGGGTCTACAACAAGCAGGTTCAAACACATTTACACGGACAATATCACTACGGGAGACCTTAACTTAAAGAGTAGTCAGGGGAACTGGACAGTGATTGAACAGGCAAACTTCATCAAACTTCGTAATAACCTTACTTTACAAGAGTTTAAGATCATGATGGAGGCTATTTGATATGGCAACCACGATCAAATTTTTGCGTTCTGATATCGCTCAGACCCGTCCGGAGCCTAGCATTTTGGCTAACGGCACCCCGATGGTCAATCTCTATGAGTCTGAGCCCGGACTATTTTTCACGGCGCGAGATGGTTCGCTAATAAAGATTGGACCCGCGGCTATTGGCCCACTTCCGCCCAACGAATCTCCTCAAGGATACCCTGGTAATAGTCTTGGAGAGCTTTGGTTAGACTCGTCCGGACCCAGTCCTGTTTTGAAGATTTATGATGGGACCGACTGGACTGCCTGCATTCAAGGCATCGGGGGGGCTGTAACGTCCGTAGGCGTAAGTTTCAACGAAGTTTTTAATATAGAGGGATCTCCTGTCACCTCATCGGGAACTATTACGGCCACCCTCAAGGAGCAAAATGCGGGTAGTGTATTTGTTGGGCCAGCGTCGGGCCTCGCCGCTCAACCTACATTTCGCTCGCTTGTTGCGACTGATATTCCAAACATTCCCGGGGAAAAGATCACGTCCGGCGTAATTTCTCCAAATGTGGGTGGCACCGGAACTACAGTGATTCCGACCGCCGGGCAATTGTTGATAGGGACCGGAACAGGCTGGGGTGTAGGATCGTTAAGCGCCGGACTTAATACCGAAATCATTGTTGGATCTGGCTCACTCCAAGTGGGAATAAGTAATAATTCAACTTTCGACTCGGTCGGACTAAAAGACGGTGGGGGCGACACTCTTACTCTTGCGGCCTCTAACGTCTCGACTTCTTATACTCTCAACTTTCCCTCGTCTGACGGAAGCAATGGGGCTGTATTAACCACTAATGGCAGCGGACAACTATCGTTTGAGACATCGATATTTGGTCTATCATCTATAGGGGGCAGTAACGATCTAACGATTAGTGCAGGAGGTATGGATGGTGACGTGATCCTTACGCCCACCGGCGCTGGAGTAATAAGTGTGTCCACTTCGAGACTTACGGAATTATCTCTGCCTGTAAATGCTACGGACGCCGCTTCTAAAGCTTATGTAGATAGTTTTATCTCCGGAGTTCAACCTAAAGAGCAAGTTAAAGCTGCAACTACAGCGAATATCGATCTTACTGTTGGTGGACTTCTCACCATTGACACGGTGACACTACTATCAGGCGACCGAGTCCTTGTCAAAGACCAGTCTTTGCCAAAGCAAAACGGCATTTATGAAGCAGCCAGTGGGGCTTGGGTCCGAACATCAGACACAAACACTTTCTTCGAGCTTGTAGGTGCTACAACATTTGTTTCTGGAGGAGCGGTTGGTGCTGGAGAAACTTTTATATGCTCCTCTTCAGCCGGCGGCACAATTAACGTTGATCCCGTCAACTGGGTCATTTTTTCTTCGAGTTTAGGTTCAGTCACAAGCGTAGGTTTGACTATGCCATCGCTATTTGCGGTTGCAGGTTCCCCTATTACATCGACTGGCTCTTTTTCTGTCACGTTGAACGCGCAGGCGGCAAATCAATTTCTCGCCGGTCCTACGAGTGGTGGATCGGTTGCCCCTACTTTTAGAGCTCTGTCTTCTGCGGATATCCCTAACGATGCTGTGACAGATGCTAAGTTGGCCACGGGCTCTGTGACAGAGACTAAGTTGGCCACGGGCTCTGTGACAGAGACTAAGTTGGCCACTAGCTCTGTGACAGATGCTAAGTTGGCCACTGGCTCTGTGACAGAGACTAAGTTGGCCGCTGGCTCTGTGACAGAGACTAAGTTGGCCACTGGCTCTGTGACAGAGACTAAGTTGGCCACTAGCTCTGTGACAGAGACTAAGTTGGCCACTAGCTCTGTGACAGATGCTAAGTTGGCCACTGGCTCTGTGACAAATGCTAAGTTGGCCACTAGCTCT
>Ga0315288_10008744_pt1 | contig 12772 bp, 9 predicted proteins | sample YL17G11_20_MG_FD_203454 | JGI IMG/M metagenome (GOLD analysis project Ga0315288, IMG submission 203454) | Sediment microbial communities from Yellowstone Lake, YNP, Wyoming, USA - YL17G11_20 | ecosystem: Environmental > Aquatic > Freshwater > Lake > Sediment | place: USA: Wyoming | collected...
TGACAAATCAAATGTCTGACCAATAAATGCTTCATTACCTAGAAAGGCCAGCCTCATAAGGTCGCGAGGAAAGGCTATGTTGACATCGATGTTGTCAACAATGTCCAGAAAAACATACAGGTCCCGGCCTGCATTGAGACCTACCCCCAGAAGCTGAACAGAAGCCGTCGGTTCAAGATAATTAGATTTTTTTAACCTGCTAAGGAATTTTTCTGTGTCAAAATCCGGTTGAAGGAACGGAATTGTAGATTTGTTGACATCCATGCCTTCCGAAAACACATCGGAAAAATTGAAAAAGTTGTTTTTTATGTTAATGCTAATCCCTGTCAGGGCAGGTAGGCCGATATAAACTGAATTTGTCGGACGCAAAGCCGGATTAAGAAGATGATTCTGAGGCAGATTCATAAAATAAAGAACCTGGCTGTTTTGCGCCCGGGTACTTGTTATGATCAGCATAAATAGTGCAGTCACTAAAAATTTGTTTTTCACGTTTGTACTTTTCATTTTTGCGATATTTCCAGTTTGTAATTATAAAGGAACCTGTCGGTACCGCCGACAATAAGATGCCAGTCATCACCAGCCGAAAGCTTTCCGATCGAAAACATTGATGCTCCCCTTAATGGAAATCCTTCCATAATTTCTCCTTTTCTGTCAACAAGGTAGATAAGATTACCGATTGCATCAAAAACCCCTATTTTCCTGTCGGCTGATGAAAAGGTAAAACTAATTGGTTCGCCAAGTTTTCCGGAACCGAAATCTTTCGTAAACATCTCTTTCCCGTTGTGATCATAAAGATACAGTATACCGCTGTCAATGAAAATATATTCGCCAAAACCATCGCCATCTACATCAAAAAAATCGAATGAATGGTCAAAACTGAACTTCCGAAAGCTGAATTTTTTAACCTCCCCATTGAAATTGACGTTCTGAACAGTCCCGTCAGGAGAGGTACACACAAGAGCCGCTTCTGACCCGGGTGTAAGTCTGAGCGCTGATCCTTTTGCTTTTGTAACAGCATCGTTCAGCCTGAGCCTAACCTTGCCTGAACGATCCAGAAAATAAACTGAAGATTCATCAGCTATTACAATAAAGTCTTTCCCCGAGACTTTGTAAAAACCTGCCTCGGCTGTTACATAACCGGCAGTTCTGAATGGCTCCCAGCCCTTCACAACATTTCCTGACTTGTCGTATGAATACACAAGCTTATCCTCACCTGCAATAACCAGTCTGTAGGTATTATTATTCTCATAATCAAAAAGCGCAAGCGAATTTGTTGCAGGGGATCTTAATCTTACAGGATACCTTTCAACATAATTTCCGTTACGGTCGATCAGGTGAAGGTTGTTCCTGCCTGAGAACAGCAATTGATATTTGCCGTTCCTGTAATAGTCGACCATATAAATAGATCCATTGATCTTTTCTTTCAGTGGGACTTTCCACAAAACGCGTCCTGCTGCATTAATAAGATAGGCATTGTTTTTTATGTCCTGAATGAATATTTCCTTCGCTCCGGTATTGTGATTGGTGAAAAAGAAAGGCTTTATGCCTGCGGTTGTATCAAGAAGAGTTTCCCACTCAGTTGTCGACTCTTCCCTTACCAGATCCTTATAGTTCACCGATAAGCTGTTATAAATCATCCCGTTAATGGATGCAAGCTGAAATCCTATTGATTGAATTTTATTGAGCAAATTTTTGTTTGACCTTAGCCCGGCAGCTATTTCCTGATTAAAATACCCTGAAAAATAGTCAATGCTGTGCGACGGAACGCAATAAAACAGGTATCCTGCCATGCTGGCTACCATTTTCTCAAAGTCGCGGTACAGAATATCGTTTGCCAGAGTTTTATTAAGTAAATTATCATACAAAAGCCGGGAAATTGTAACATATGAATTCCCTGTTATCATAAAGTTGTCGTAAAAAGCACAGCATGAGTCATTGAATCCGGGTGCAAAACCTGGCATCAGAGTTGAAAGCAGGCCGGCAGTCCCGCTGAGATAAACAGGTATCCTTGTCTGATCGTCGGGTCTGAAATAAGCTGTTTCTGATTTCCCGCCGGTATGTTCAATAAAGATATTCTCGCACTGAACCCGGTTTTTTAATTTATAAATGACCAGGGAGTTCTGACTGACAGGATTATTTTTAATATCAACATAAGCCCGGGTAATCTCATCCCCGAGAAACGGTTTAAGTTTCCCGGCCAGATTGTTTATCTGACCCGAAGCAGGGTCTGAAATTTCTGCTTCATGTTCCCTCATGATCAATACCATTGACTCAAACATGGCCGTTGCCGAGGGAAGGATCTTATAGGTCTGAAAGTCAACAGGCTGGACGGCTTTGAACCGGAACAGTAATTCTGACGGTTCACTGCTTTCACTGTAACCGCTTATCGAAACACCCCCTTCATTAATAAAGATATCCCCTCCGGCGCTCCCTCCGAGTTTTGCAATTTTGTCTGCCGGCGAAGCTCCGCCCTGTGAAAATATCCTCCTGGCAGTTTTTTTAAGGTTCCCGAAAACCACAAATATTTTGTCCTCATTTTCCCCTGACGAAAGAAGGATCCTTGAAAATCCGGAAGCATTTCTTATATCTGTTCCCGGAACATTTTGAAATACTGATTTCTTAATAAGATTATCGGATGTGCTGCAGATTAATAATCCGGAATTTATCATGACAAAAACAGTATCTTTCTGTCCATTCACCGTATAAGGAAGCCCTATTATCCGCTTGCCTGCCGTCTTTTGTTCCAGTATCTCACTTAACCCCGATGCCTGAAGAGCTTCCCTTAATTGCCTGTATCCTGTCTCTGGTGGAATGATTTTTGAAAGAAAAGGGGTGAGCTCTCCGTTTTGGGAAGGATGAAAGGAAACAATTGCAGTACCCTCCTGCAGTATCTTTTTAAATCCTGATTTATTAATCTGGTCTGCAATAAATTTCAGCTTTATGTTGAAACGGTTAAGCTCTTTGATGTTCGCAATCTCCGAAAAAAGGCCTTTGCCGGTTGTAACAGAGTTTATAAGATTGCGCAAATCAATGGTTTCTATAACTATACAGGCATCCGAACCAATAACTTTATAAGGATCTGTAAACAGGTTTTTTCTGCTCTGATGAAGAAAATATCCGGCTAAAGCTACAGCTGATACTAGAACAACCAGGGAAAAAATTGCAAAGCGTTTGGACACCTTAAATCAATATTATTCTGATTCTCAAAATTAAGAATAATATGCCACCAAAAAACCCGGCGTAATTACATATTCTGTTTTCGTTTTGCGTGCTTTGAGATTATTCCGCCCCTACGGGGCTTATCAGGAGTTGGGGCTATGATGGGATGGACTTCGCTCATCCCTATAAATATCTTAGGCCTGCGGCCTGATAGAATACTGTGTATGTTCGCTGTCCCATAGGGGCGACATATTTTTGGCCTTTAATTTGATGTCATTTATCTAAATGGAACTTAACTGAATTATTTATCTATTTTTATATCTGCTTATCAGGTTAAGATGAAATCCATCTGTTTATCATCTTTTCTGGCTTTTATATTTTGTCTCGAAAGCTTTTCCCAGATTGTCACTGTAGTTGATAATGAGGACTCCAAACCCATTTCTGACGTGGCTGTACTGAATGAATCAGCAACCAGGTTTATCTATACAAACAGATCAGGAAAGGCTGACATCTCTTTGTTTGAAAAAGAACCCGCAGTTTGTTTTCAGCATTTTACATATGAAAGAGTTTGCCTCAGCTATGATGAGATCAAAAAGAGGGGTTTTCAGATCAGGCTTAACAAAAAGATTTTTGCGTTTGAAGAGTTTATGATTTCAGCCAACAGGTGGGAACAGAACAGGAATGAGGTTCCGAACAGGATTTCAATTGTCACAAGGCAGGAAACACAGTTTCAAAATCCTCAGACAACTGCTGATCTGCTTGGCATTTCAGACGAAATCTTTATACAGAAGAGCCAGCTTGGCGGTGGCAGTCCAATGATACGCGGATTTGCGACTAATCGTATTTTGATAATGGTTGATGGCGTCAGGATGAACAACGCCATTTACAGGGAAGGCAATATTCAGAATGTAATATCGCTCGATCCTGCCATGCTCGAATCGACCGAAATAATATTTGGCCCTGGTGCATCAGCTTACGGCAGTGATGCAATAGGCGGAGTGATGGATTTCCATACCAAGAATGCATTGTTTTCGACCGGCAGCAAGATATATGTTAAAGCTGACGCTTATTCCCGGTTTTCAACTGCGAACATGGAGAAAACTTTTCATCTCGATTTTAACCTTGGAGGAAAAAAGATTGCATTCTTTTCCGGTATCACCTGGTCAGATTACGGAGATCTTAAAATGGGTTCAGTAAAAAATGACAGCTACCTGCGGAAGGAATTCGTTCAGAGGATCAACGGCATTGACTCTGTTTTCCGGAACAGCGATCCGAGGGTCCAGAAGTTTTCGGGTTACAGGCAGCTTAACCTCCTGAACAGATTCAGATACAGGATTTCCGATAACATTGACCTGGTTTTTTCCAGTCACTATTCAGGGTTATCCGATGTACCCCGATATGACAGGCTTATCCAGTACAAATCGGGAAAACTAAGATATGCTCAATGGTATTATGGTCCCCAGGTGTGGGCGATGAATAGCTTTCAGCTGAATTTAACAGGAAGGAACCGGTTCTATGATAAGGCAAAACTGATTGCGGCATATCAGAATTACCGCGAAAGCCGGCACGACAGAAGTCTTGGGAATTCATACCTGAATGAACAGTTTGAAAAAGTAGATATATATTCCATTAACGTCGATTTCGACAAGAATATTAAAAAAGAGAACCAGCTTCTGTATTACGGATTCGAATTTGTCAGGAACAACATAACCTCTGAAGCACAGACGAGAGATATTCTCACCGGATCAGCCGCTCCTGCCGGTTCGCGGTATCCTAATGGCAGCAATAAGTACTCAACCTTTTCAATCTATTCCGGTTACAAAAATAACCTGTCTGAGGCAGTTTCAATAATAACCGGATTAAGGTATAATTATGCCGGACTCTCTTCAACAATTGCGGACAATTCATTTTATAATTTCCCCTTCACGTCCATTTCAATAAAAAATTCAGCCCTCACCGGATCAGCTGGTTTAGTCGTCAGGTTAAAGAAAAGCCTTAAGCTGAATCTCAATGCTGCAACCGGATTCCGGGCACCGAACCTTGATGACGCCGGTAAAATATTTGATTCCGCTCCCGGAATTGTTGTAGTTCCGAATCCCGGACTGAAACCCGAATATGCTTACAATATCGATCTCGGGATCTCAAAGAGTATTGGTGAAATTCTTCATCTTGAAATCACCGGGTTCCATACCTGGCTCAGGAACGCAATGATCCGTCATGATTTTCTGTTTAATGGCCAGGCTTCGATAACATATAATAACCAGTTGAGCAAAGTTGAGGCTGTTACAAATGCCGGATCGGCACGTGCATACGGAATACATTTCAGCTTTCAGGCAAAAATCACCGGTCATGTTTTGCTTAAATCATCCCTGAATATTACCGAAGGAAAAGAAGAGGGAGGAGTACCGCTAAGGCATGCAGCGCCAGTATTTGGAGCCGTACACCTGTTTACTGAATATCCAAAGCTCAAGGCTGATTTATATTCTAATTATAACGGGCCCAGGCGATTCAGTAAAATGCCTCCTTCGGAGATCGAGAAACCATATCTATATGCAACTGATAAAAACGGCAATCCATGGTCTCCAGGCTGGTTTACCCTGAATTTTAAGCTTTCCTACACTGTTGCTGAAAGATATATATTGAACGGAGGCGTCGAAAATATTCTCGATCACCGCTACAGGCCATATTCATCGGGGATTGCAGCACCCGGAAGGAACTTCATAATTTCAGCAAGGATTATTATTTGATTTCCCGGAGACAGTTTGGCACGCATTTTGATTTCATTCTGTTACACAGGCAATCTCAAACATATACTTGATCCTTCAAGGTCAGCCAGGTCACAAGCCTGGCTTTTATTTTTTATCAGAATGATTTATACCCGATTATTTCCCTCACTTCCCTCACTGTCCGCGAAGCGCTTTCCCTGGCTTTTTCACCTCCCTCTCTGACAACTCTTGCAAGGTATTTGTTATCGGCAAGAATGTCATTTATCCTTTCTCTGATCGGAGTGGTGGCTTTTATAATATCTTCTGCCAGCTGTTTTTTAAGATCCCCGTAGCGAATCTCGCATGAGGCATGTTTTTCAGTGAAATATTTAACAACAGATGGGTCTGAAACCACATTCATAATTGTGAAGAGATTCCTGACCGGTTCTGACATTGCCTGCCCCGGTTCAGTAGGGCCGGCATCGGTTACCGCGCTCATTACTTTTTTTCTTATGGCCTGTGGAGTATCCGACAGAAAAATCCCGTTCCCTTCGCTTTTACCCATCTTACCCGCACCGTCAAGTCCGGGTATCTTAATAAGCTCATGCCCGAAATTATAAGCGTCAGGTTCGGGAAAGAAATTTACTTCATATATCATGTTAAACCTTCTGGCGAACCTCCTTGTCATCTCAAGATGCTGTTCCTGATCCTTTCCAACCGGAACTTTACTGGCCTTATGGATAATTATATCAGCTGCCATCAGAACAGGGTAAGTCAGAAGTCCGGCGTTGATGTTATCCGGATGTTTTCTGATCTTTTCCTTAAATGATGCGGTCCTCTCCAGCTCACCTACATAGGCATTCATATTCAGAAGGAGGTACAATTCAGACACCTCAGGAACGTCGCTCTGGATAAAGACTGTGGCAATTTCAGGATCTATTCCGCAGGCAAGATACTCGGCCAGAACCTGTTTTATGTTCCCGTGAAGGTCATCTGGCCTGGGATGTGTAGTAAGCGCATGATAATCGGCAATAAAGAAATAACATATATTCTCTTTCTGCATTTTCAGAAAGTTCTTTATCGCCCCATAATAATTCCCAAGATGAAGGTTCCCCGTCGATCTTATTCCGCTCACTACAGTTTCCATTGTTATCTTCAATAAAATTCCCTGCAAAATTAATTCTTTTTCCGAAAATAGTACCTTTGCCTGTTCACAATACAAAAGGCCATGGAATCAACGCGACAGAAAAAAGTATCAAGACTTATCCAGAAAGAGATGGCCGATATCTTTCTGAAGAAGGGCAGTGAGCTGGCACACGGCAAAATGGTATCGGTGACAAAAGTAAGAGTCAGTCCTGATCTTTCATTTGCCAAAATATATGTAAGCATCTACCCTTCCGTTGGGCAGGATAATGTCCTTAAGGCCATTCAGGACCATTCTCCGAAGATAAGATTTGAGATGGGACAGAAAGTGAGAAGACAACTCCGGATAGTACCCGAAATCGTCTTTTTTATCGACGACAGCCTTGATTATATTGATAATATCGACAAACTGCTGAAGTCCTGAGCCAGATGCAGTACGATCCGATTAAAAAAACAGTGGGCCCGGTTTTTTCAGGTCCTCTCTTCATGAGAAAAATCTTTTATTTTTTTCTCGATATTCTTCTGCTGCGGTCATGGCATGTCAGAAAGGCGCTGAGAGGAATAGTCCGGAAATACCCTGGTCAGGCATCAGTGCTTGATGCAGGAGCAGGATTCGGACAATATACCTGGAGAATGAGCAGGATGAACAGGCAATGGAAAATAAAAGCTGTGGATATTGATCAGGAACATATCAATGACAATAACAGATTTTGCAGTAAAGCCGGTCTCTCCGGGAGAGTTACATTTGAGACCATGGATCTTGCCGAACTGGATGAAACAGGATCCTTCGATTTCATTCTCTCAGTTGATGTAATGGAGCATATTGAAAAGGATGAGCTGGTCTTCAGAAATTTCTTCCGTGCACTAAAGCCGGGCGGATCATTGCTTATATCTACGCCATCTGATCAGGGAGGTTCTGATGTCCATGGCAAAGAGGAAAAATCCTTTATCGATGAACATGTAAGGGATGGATATGGGATTGCAGAGATCTCTCAAAAACTCGGGAGAGCAGGGTTTAATAATATAAAAGCATCATATACCTATGGAAAACCGGGTGCTCTGTCATGGCGTCTGTCAATGAAATATCCGATAAGGATTCTGAACATCTCAAAATTGTTCTTCATTATTCTTCCGTTATATTACCTGATATTCTTCCCTTTTGCGGTAATACTGAATATTTTTGATATCTTTTTGATTCATAAATCAGGAACCGGTTTGCTGGTTTCAGCAAGTAAGTAAAAGTGAAACTATCCCTCTATATAGCAAAAAGGTATCTCTTCGCGAAAAAATCGAGAAATGCAATAAATGTGATCTCCTCGATCTCTGTTTCAGGTGTTACAGTCGGCACAATGTCCCTTATAATTGTTCTATCGGTATTTAACGGACTTGAGAGCCTTGTGCGTTCTATTTTCAACACCTTTGATCCTGATCTGAAGATCACTCCGGTGGCAGGTAAGACATTCATCCCGGACAGCACCGTGCTTTCCCTTCTTTCAAATATTAACGGGGTTGCCTGTTATTCACTTTGTGTGGAAGAAAATGCTCTTCTCAGATACGGTGAAAAACAGTATGTTGCAACAATTAAAGGAGTGGATGAAAACTATGCTCAGGTCACCGGAATCGACAGCTCAATGTGGGATGGAGGATTCATACTACGGTCGGAAAAGGGAAGGCCATATGCAATACCGGGTATAGGAATAGCCAATTATCTTGGTATGAGAGTCAATTTTATTACACCCCTGAATATCTACGTTCCAAAGAGGACCGGAGGTACCGATCTGAACCCTGAAGAAGCGTTTATAAGAAATTACATTTTACTCTCAGGCATTTACCAGGTCGAGCAGGAATATGATTCAAAATATGTATTTATTCCAATTGATTTTGCACGCGAGCTGCTCGAATATAAGTCAGAGGTAACATCCCTTGAGATTAAGTTTGAGAATGACGCCAAAGAATCTGCTGTGCAGAAAGATGTTGTAAAATTATTCGGAAAAGACTTTCTGGTCCGGAATAAATATGAACAGCAGGAGATCTTCTACAAAGTGATGCGTTCTGAACGCCTTGCAATCTTCTTTATCCTTACCCTTATCCTCATTATTGCATCTTTCAGCATTATTGGTTCCCTAACAATGCTTATTATTGAGAAGGAGAGGGATATCGAGATACTCAGAAGCCTCGGAGCTGATAACACGCTGATAAGGAAGATATTTATCTTTGAAGGATGGCTGATATCTATAATCGGAGCGTTTGCCGGTATTCTGCTTGGCTTTGCAGTGTGCTGGATCCAGCAAAAATATGGAATAGTAAGGCTTCAGAGTGAATCACTGATCGTAAATGCATATCCCGTAGTGATGAAGATAAAGGATTTTATCATAGTCCCGGTTACTGTCCTGGTGATAGGATTCTGGGCCGCATGGTATCCTGTAAGATTCCTTACTAAAAAGTATCTGACCAGAAATTAAATATTAATCTTAGATCCATGAACCGGTATTTCCTTCTTGTCCTTTTTGCATTCCTGGTTGCGGCAGGCTCGTGCACAGGCAGGAAAAGCAAAGCAGAACATAAAGATATCCTTCCTGAGAAAGATCTGATATCAATATTGACGGAGGTGCATATAGCTGACGGACTTCTGTCTATTCCTGAAGTCAGGTATAAATTTACCAAAGGCGACACCCTCGAGTCGTACATAGACATTTTCGAAAAACACGGCTATACCAAACCTCAGATGGACAGGACGATGAGGTACTATTTTGTCAGGAAGCCTAAAAAGCTTATTAAAATATATGACAAGGTGCTTGGGCAACTCAGCGAAATGGAAGCAAGGGTCGATAAGGAATTGCAGAGTTTTGGTGCCAGGCAGATGAATATATGGCCGGGAAAAGAATTCTATTCATTTCCCGATCCTTCCTGCAAAGACACCACCCGGATTGATTATCCATCCAATTTCTATGGTACATTATACCTGAAATTTACTCTCACCATCTATCCTGATGATCAGTCAGCTCATCCGGTAATGGGATTGTATTTCTCCAAAACTGATTCAACCGGAAATGAAGAAAGGATACGCTTTTCAACAATCCCTTACATAAAGGATGGGCACCCCCACGATTACAGAATTTCAGTGGTCCAGAATTTTACCGGCCCCGTAAGGCTGAAGGGATGGTTCATTGATCAGGAAAATGCCTCACCATACAGGGAATTTCATCACAGGGTGGAAAACATTATCCTTACGCTCTATTTAATAGAATAATGAAGCACTTTTCGGCGCAGTATATCTTTACAAATAACGGACCTCCGCTGAAAAGAGGCATAGTAACTGCTGACAACGATGGTACCATAACAGGTGTCGAGGATTCCGGGGGGAACCTTGATGAAAGGGAATCCGTCGAGTTCCATAACGGGATAATAATTCCGGGATTTGTGAACTGTCACTGTCACCTGGAATTGTCTTATATGAAAGATCTGATACCTCCCAAAAAAGGATTGGCTGAATTTCTGAAACACTTCCGGACAAAAAGGGAAGAGGTAGCTGAAAACGTATCCTCTACTGCCTCAAGGGCCGATAATGATATGTGCAGGAATGGGATTGTTCTGTGTGCTGATATTTGCAATACAAGATTGACATTTGATATTAAAAAGAAAAGCAGGATAAAATACATTAACCTGCTTGAGGTCTTTGGAATTGATCCTGAAAAAGCTGACCACAGGATGAATGAAATAAAACAATTGTCAAACATAGCTCGCGATTACCGGATACCTTCCTGGATAGTTCCCCATTCTGCCTATTCGCTTTCTTTATCACTATTTAGTCTTTTGAGAGCAGAAACAGAATCAAATAAAATTACCTCCATCCATTTTATGGAAGCAGAAGCGGAGAAATCATTTCTTAAATATCACGACGGGCCTATCCTGGAATCTTACAAAGAATCAGGTCTTGCAATTGAAGGACTGGAAACCGTTGAAGATCATGCTTCTGCTGTACTGGAAGAAATAACTCCTTCCGGCAATCTGATCCTGGTACATAATACGTTTGCCGACCGTACCACGATAAAGAAGGTTAAAAAGAGGAAAAACCTTTTCTGGTGCCTTTGCCCAAATGCAAATATGTATATTGAAGATCAGGTGCCGCCGCTGGATCTGCTTATTGAAGAAAACTGCCGGATCGTTACGGGCACTGACAGTCTTGCATCCAATGACCGCTTAAGCATTCTTGAAGAGCTTAAAACACTGCACACGTTTTATCCATGGGTACCGCTTCAGGACCTCATCGTTTGGGCAACACTAAACGGTGCTTTAGCTCTCAGCCAAGAAAAGGAATATGGAAGTATTCAGCCAGGGAAAAAACCAGGATTGCTTCTGCTTCAGGATATTGATCTGCATAAACTGCAATTACTTCCGGAAAGCCGCGTCACAAGGTTGATGTAGCGCCCGGAAAAAACCAATCCTTTTTATGCTAATTTTGCTCTGTTTCTGAAAGGTTAAAAAATGTCTACATTTTTGTTCGACAGGATAATTTTCGGACCGGTAAAAAGCAGAAGACTTGGTGTATCCCTGGGGATCAACCTTTTGCCGGCCAGCAGAAAAGTATGCAATTTCAACTGCATTTATTGCGAATGCGGCTGGACGCTCGATACATCAAAGGAAAAAGGCTCTCTTCCAAAGCGTGAAGAGATTTATAAAGCTCTGGATCATAAGCTTTCAGAAATGAAAGCTAAGAACAATCATCCCGATGTAATAACATTCGCGGGTAACGGGGAACCGACACTTCATCCTGATTTCCCGGCGATAGTTGATGACTGCATTGATCTTAGGAACAAATACTTTCCTGATGCAAGGATTGCGGTATTATCAAATTCGACAACCATCACGATCCCCTCAGTCAGGGAGGCATTGCTGAAGATCGATCAGAACATACTCAAGCTTGATTCCGGTTTCGACCTGACGGTCAGGGTGCATAACCAGCCAAGGGTTAATGTCAGGGTTGCGGAACTTATTGATAACCTTAAGCGATTTAACGGACAGCTTATAATACAGACTCTTTTCCTTCGCGGATCATTTAACGGACAAGCAATTGACAATACCACTCCTGAAGAGATTGAAACATGGCTGAAGGCAATTGAAATGATAAAGCCTTGCGAAGTTATGATCTATACAATCTCAAGGGGTACCCCTGATGGCAGCCGGTTAGAGAAAGTACCGCTGGCTGAGCTTAAACGGATTGCCCAAATGGTTAACAGACTGGGAATTAAGACCAGCGTATCGGGCTGACCTTGAATAAGAATTATAATATACTGATCTGCCCCCTTGAGTGGGGTCTCGGTCATGCCGGACGGATGATCCCGCTGGTTAAAAAATTGCAGGAAAGACAAAATAATATTTTCATCGGCTCAGGCAAGGAACATCAGTCTTTTTTCCGCAATGAATTGCAGGGAATTACTTATGTTGACTTTAAGGGTTTCAAACCAGGCTATTCACGAATTCTGCCACAATATATTGCACTTCTGCTGAAAACTCCTCTTTTGCTTTACCATATCATTGCAGAACACTTCAGGTTAAACCGCATTATTCAGGACCATAAAATTGATATTGTAATAAGCGATAATCGTTTCGGACTCTGGAACAGGAAGATAAAGAGTGTTTATGTCACTCATCAGCTGGTAATACCTTTTCCTGAAAACCTTAAGAACTTTGAATGGATAGGTGTTCTCTTCCACCGCTTCATTATCAAAAAGTACTCTTTATGCTTTATTCCCGATCTACCCGGT
>Ga0315288_10008746_pt1 | contig 12771 bp, 8 predicted proteins | sample YL17G11_20_MG_FD_203454 | JGI IMG/M metagenome (GOLD analysis project Ga0315288, IMG submission 203454) | Sediment microbial communities from Yellowstone Lake, YNP, Wyoming, USA - YL17G11_20 | ecosystem: Environmental > Aquatic > Freshwater > Lake > Sediment | place: USA: Wyoming | collected...
CGATTTTCGCATTTTTCGTTGTAATTGACATCCCCGTGCGGCCGGAAGTATATTACCAATGTGGTCAAGGTGGGAGATTCATCGGTCGGAGCAGGAATTCATCGTGGCCCGGAAAAAGGAAATACTTGTCCCTATGACCAATACCAAAAAAATCTTTCTTCCGGCAACGCGGCCCATGCGGTTCTCCTTGGCCAGGGTTATGACTGGATATATTCCGGCCTGTTTCTGCCGACCCTGCGCCGGAGAAAGTAAAGGCGGCGAGGTGGAGCGAAGTCAACAAGCTTCCGTGGTGAATCACCAGAACCAAGAGGAGGTCATGGCGGTGACCTGCCCCCCGTAACCCCGGTTGACTTCCCGCCCAGTCCTCTGCTAATCTGAGCCTACATTAAAGAAGGGAACCAAGCTTGGCCAACAAGTGCCCGAAATGTCACTCCGAAAATCCTGAGGCCAAGCAATTCTGCGCTGATTGTGGGACCCAACTCCGGTCGCCCAAAGACCATCCTCCGGTCATGACGGAAACCCTTCAAACGCCTATCCGCGAGCTTACCACAGGCTCGACCTTCGCCGGCCGCTATCAGATCATCGAGGAGCTCGGAAGGGGCGGCATGGGGCGCGTCTATAAAGCCTTCGATACCAAGATCAAAGAGAAAGTCGCCCTTAAGCTCATCAAGCCCGAGGTCGCCTCCGATAAAGAGACGATCGAGCGGTTCAGCAACGAGATCCGCCTGGCCCGCAGGATCGGCCACCGGAATGTCTGCAGGATGTTCGATATCGGCGAAGCGGAAGGGGCCCATTTCATCACCATGGAATACGTCCACGGAGAAGACCTGAAGAGCATGATCCACATGTCCGGGAGCCTGAGTCTGGGCATGCTCTTGAGCGTTGGGAAACAGGTCTGTGACGGGCTGGCCGAGGCTCACGGCCTGGGCGTTGTCCACCGGGACCTAAAACCCCAGAACATCATGATCGACAAGAATGGGAATGCCAAGATCATGGATTTTGGGATCGCCCGGTCGGTCAAAGATAAAGGGATCACGGGCGCTGGAGTGATGATCGGAACGCCCGAGTATATGAGTCCGGAGCAGGCCGAAGCCAAGGAGGTCGACCATCGCTCGGATATCTATTCCCTGGGAGTCATTCTTTATGAGATGGCGACAAGCCACGTGCCCTTCACCGGGGAGACGGCCCTCAGCATTGCGATGAAGCACAAGGGCGAGATACCCAAGAATCCAAAACAGCTCAACCCCAATATTCCGGACGACCTCAGCGGCGTTATTCTGAAGTGTTTGGAAAAGGAAAAAACCAAACGATACCAAAATGCCGCCGACGTCCGCTCCGAACTGGAAAAAATCGAAAAAGGCATCCCCACAACAGAGCAGGTTATCCCTGAGCAGAAGCCGATGACGTCGAGAGAGATTACACTCAAGTTCAGCATAAGGAAACTCCTAGCTCCGGTTCTGATCGTCGCTGTCATTGTTCTTGCCGCCGTGGCGTATTGGCTGTTCATCCCAAAGAAACAAGCCCCCTCCACGGTAGTGCCGATACGTTCTATTGCAGTGCTTCCGTTTGATGATCTCAGCCCCACTAAAGAGTATGACTACCTGGGCGATGGGATCGCCGCAACCCTCATCGACGCCCTGAGCAGAGTCAAAGAGCTGCGCGTCACCGGAAGGACATCATCGTTTTCATTTAAAGGCAAGGCCACGGATATCGGCGAAATCGGCCGGAAGCTAAACGTAAAGACCGTGCTCGACGGAACCGTTCAGGTCTCCGGCGATAGGCTCAGAGTAACCGCCAGCCTGACGAACGTCGACGACGGCTACCTGTTTTGGTCGGATAACTATGATCAGAAAATTGATGAAATTTTGAATATTCAGGATGACATTGGCCAGAAAATCGTGAATGTTCTTGAAATAAAGCTATTGGGGAAAGAGCAGACGCAGCTTGTGAAGCATTATACGGAGAACCGAGAGGTCTACAATCTTTATCTCAAAGGGCGTTACTATTGGAACAAAAGAGAAAAAGACAATATATTGAAATCGATTGAATACTTCGAGGAAGCGGTCAACAAAGATCCGCTATACGCGCTTGGCTATTCTGGTATGGGCATGGCTTTTGTGGTCCTCGGAACCCTCGGGTATTTCCCTTCAAAAGAGGTTTTCCCCAAGGCAAAAGAAAACGCATTAAAGGCCTTGGATATTGATCAAGATCTGGACGAAGCTCATGTCGTACTGGGTGCAGTTTTACACTGGTACGAACGCGATTTTTCTGGGTCTGAGAAGGAATTCAAGAGGGCGATTGAATTAAAACCTGGCAACGCAGATGCCCATCATTGGTATGCATTTTTATTAATAGATTTGGGCCGGAATGAAGAGGCCATAAAAGAGATACTTTCGGCTCGCGAGCTTGATCCGCTTGCGCCTCAAAAAAATGCAGATGTGGGGTGGTTACTTTTCCATGCACGAGATTACGTTCGCGCGGTTATAGAGCTAAAAAAGTCGATAGAGATGTTTCCTGAACATGCGTACAATTATAGGAGGATAGCACGGGTTTATTTGCAGCTAGGCAAATATGGAGAGGCTTTCGAATCAATTCTGCATATTGCAAAACAATCAGAAGCAGACCCTTTACTTGCCTATGCTTATGCTCTCTCTGGGAAGAAAGATAAGGCCCAAGAGATCTTGGGCAATATTTTAAAGGATCTCGGGCGACAATTTTTTTCGCCCGTTGTAATAGCCGAAGTTTATGTGGCTTTGGGAGACAAAAAACAGGCCATTTATTGGCTTGAAAAGGCTTTTTCTGAAAGTGATTCTAATCTTAGTGGACTCCATATAGTGCCTGGGTTCGATCCTCTGCGATCTGACCCACGCTTTACTGAACTCTTGAGAAAAGCCGGCCTCGAAAAATAGATCGAGGGATCTTAATGCCAGGGGGAGGAGGCCATGAACAGACGCGAATTCATTAAATCAAGCGCCGCGGCTGCTGTGGCCATATCCGTCACATCTTCCGGCGGACTCGCAGAACAGGGGAGAGGAATCGTCCATTATCCCGATCCTTGGATTGAAGTGATCGATCCCCGGTTCGGCAGGATGGTCAGCTTTAATGCGGCGGTGGAGCGCCTGTATACCGGCACGCGTTGGGGCGAAGGTCCGGTGTGGTTCGGTGATGGCCGGTTTCTGCTTTGGAGCGATATCCCGAACAACCGGATCCTGCGCTGGACGGAAGAAACCGAACAAGTGAGCGTGTTTCGGCATCCCTCCAATAACTGCAACGGTAATACGCGTGACGCACGAGGACGCCTAATAACCTGCGAGAGGCGACAGTTAACCAGAACGGAAGCGGACGGAACGATGACAGTCTTGATGGATCGGTTTCAGGGCAAACGCTTGAACTCTCCGAACGATGTTGTGGCCCATCCGGACGGGAATATCTGGTTCACCGACCCGGGATACGGCATCATGTCCTTGTACGAGGGTGAACGGGAGCCCGTCGAACTCCCTACACGAACCTATCGGCTTAATCCCTCCACTGGCCAGGCGACCGTAGCTAATGAGGACATTGAAAAGCCCAATGGGATTTGTTTCTCCCCGGATTTCAAGAAACTCTATATTGTGGATACGGCAGACAAACCGGGCCAGCCGCATAGTATTTATGTCTTCGATGTCATCGACGGCGCCCGCCTTGCCAATCGAAGGATATTTTATGACATGGGAGCCGGGGGGAGCGATGGGATCCGGTGCGATCGAGAAGGAAACCTTTGGGCGAGCGCGGGAGGCGGCGAAAAGTACGATGGCGTGCATGTCATCGTTCCTGATGGCAAGCTCATCGGGAAAATACGTTTGCCGGAAGTCTGCGTGAACCTCTGTTTTGGGGGAGCAAAGAAAAACCGCTTGTTCATGACCGCCAGTCAGTCTCTCTATGCCTTGTACGTGGAGGCGCAGGGCGTATAAGGTTAGCCATAGAGCTGGGCAGACCACATGCTCATCGTGATCGCGCTGTGGCCGAGGAGCTTCTGTACCGTCCGACCCGCCCGTAGCGTCGCTGGGCGATCCCTTCGGTCTTCCTCGCCGTTCAACGGCTGTTGCCGCTCGTCGGAGGCAATGGGAAACGCAAGGCTACGGCCACAGCAGCCCGACGGACGAGCCGTTTCGTCACTCCCACGAAGGTCCGGCCGCTGACCGGGCCATCGGCCCAGCTTCCCCATTCTTCAGATGAAAGGCTTGGGCGATGATCACCGCAGCCATGCCCAAGGCCAGCCGGATGAGAAGCAGCGGCAGGAGCCAGCGGTTAATAGGCGACGTACAAAGACCTTTCTTACACGCTGAAAATCTCCCCTCCTACCGGCGAGTTTCGGGGAATCGCTTTAACTGGAATGAAGCGCACAGCCATCCCAAGCAGCAGGCCGCTGAAGCCGATGAGAGTTGTTTGGTTCATTTCGCGGTCCATACCCTGGAATGACCGGCCCTCCATTCTCCGTTTTCAAAGCTGAAAAATTTATCGGCCACCTCCCCCTTGGAGGTCAGCTCGTACGTATTCCTGAACTCCAATTTCTCATCGGAAAAAGTGACATGGCCATACTCCAGGATCTTGCCGCCCTCCTCCTTCACGTTTCCGACCGAGAAATTGCCGTTGTTCGACAGCGTCAGAAAGGCAATCTCTTTTTTATCCGGATCGTAGTAGTAATATCCGTCCTCTTGGTTGTTGAGTTCCCTGCATTCTTGATAGAACTTGAGTATTTTCCCATCATGCATAGGTTCTAGCCGGCGCAACATGTGCAGGGTTTGTCGTTTCGAATGATCCGTCGTCTCGGAAATCCACTCGCAAATCCATGTTTTGCCGACAAGCGGCTTGAGGATGTCCAACTCCTTCCTTAGGGCCGCATCGTTGCGCCCAAGACCCAAGGCGCCTGCAAGAAGGACCATGGAAATCATGAGAATAAGCTTTTTCATTTCGAAATCTCCTTTTTCTTAAGTGAAACGAACAAATGATCTCCTCCTTCTACGTCAAAATAACTTGGCTTCCGTCCAGGGCAATACAGGGATGAGCTATCCTGGTGTTCGGGCCGCAATTCTTAGAGTCAATCTGGAAGTCTTTTGTTTTCTGGATTGATAGGAAATTCCTTTTTTCGCCCGGCTCGAAATTGCCGGCTTCGCGCTCAAGATCAACCCGTCCCCTCACAAAATAAGGTTATCCCGGCCGCGGGCTTGTGTCAATGACCCAAATGACGACGGACTGGAGCCTTCGCCGGCGGATTGTCGGACCGGACGGGCGGAAAAGCGGCCAAGCGAGGCCAGATCCCTCCCCTCCTCCAATCCCCCGCTATTCGTACTCCCCGCTCCCCTTGGCCGCTATCAGGGCAACCTGCTCGAAGGCATGAGCGGGCGGCGGCTTCTGGCTGGACCGCTATGATAAAGAAAATCAAAAGTGATCGACGGTCAGGCCGAGCCGCCGTTGACATTTCCTTTGCACAGTGATAATTCAGAATAAATTAAAACAAAGCATATCCGAAATGGAGGAGGTCGCACGATGAAAAAATTAGTCCCGGCCATCGTTTCTCTCATGGTCCCGGCGCTGGCATTTTTCGCCTGCCAAAAACCGGGAGACGACGTGAAATCCGCCCAAACGGTTATTTCTGCGGATATTCTCTCGAAAAACACTCAAATCCTGGCATCGGATGAATTTGAAGGGAGGTTTCCGGCTTCCGCAGGGGAAGAAAAAACGGTCAAATTCCTGGAAGCCGAATTTCAAAAGCTCGGACTGAATCCCGGCAACGGCGACAGCTTTTTCCAGGACGTGCCCATGGTGGAGATCACGGCCGATCCCGATACGAAGCTCACGGTCGCCAAGAAGAAGGCTGGAGCCCCCCCCGCCGCCACGTTCGCCTTCGGTAATGAATTCGTGGCTGCCACGATGCGCGTGGTTCCCGAGGCGTCCTTGAAGAAATCGGAAATGGTTTTTGTGGGCTATGGCATCGTTGCCCCCGAATATAACTGGAACGACTACCAGGGCCTCGACATGAAGGGCAAAACCGCCGTGATATTGATCAACGACCCCGGCTTCGTCTCGAACGATCCGACGTTTTTTGAGGGAAAGACCATGACGTATTACGGCCGCTGGACCTACAAGTACGAAGAGGCCGCCCGACAGGGAGCGGAAGGAGCGCTGATCATCCACGAAACCGAACCGGCCGCCTACGGCTGGGGAGTCGTTCAAAAAGGCTGGTCAGGCCCCAGGTTCAGCCTGGTCAACAAGGACAACAACCTTTCCCGATGCGCCGCGGAAGGATGGCTGCAGTTGGAGACGACGCGTAAAATCTTCGAGATGGCGGGCCTCAAATTCGATGAATTGAAAAACGCGGCCGCCAAGCCCGGATTCAAGGCGGTCCCCCTCGGTCTAGAGGCGTCTGTCGTCCTGAAAAACAACATCCGGCAGTCCGTATCCAAAAACGTCATCGCCCTCCTTCCCGGAAAGACCAGGCCTGACGAAACCATCATCTACGTGTCCCATTGGGATCACTTCGGCCTTGATCCCAAACTGGAAGGGGATAAAATTTTCAACGGCGCCCGAGACAACGCCACCGGCACCGCGGGACTCATCGAACTGGGCCGGGCCTTCAAAAAGCTCAAGACACCCCCTGGCCGGACCGTCGTTTTCCTTTCGGTCACCGGAGAAGAGCAAGGATTGATCGGCTCCGGATATTACGCCGCCAATCCCATCTATCCTCCGACCAAGACAGCGGCCGTCATCAACATGGATTCCCTGAACGTCTACGGCAAAATGAAGGACGTGACCGTTGTCGGGTACGGGAAATCGGAACTCGACGCTTATGTCGAGGCCGCGGCTAAGGAACAGGGCCGAATCGTCCGGCCGGACCCCACCCCGGAAAAAGGCGGCTACTTCCGCTCGGACCATTTCCCCTTCGCCAAGCAAGGAATCCCGGCGATCTACGTTGGTTCCGGCATCGACAGCGTCGAACATGGAGAAGAATGGACCAGGAAAAAGGCGGATCAATATACGGCCGAGAGATATCATAAACCGACCGATGAATTCGATCCGAGCTGGGATTTTTCCGGAGCGGTTGAGGATTTGCAGTTGGTTTTCAAGGTTGGATACACCTTAAGCAACGAATCCCTGTTTCCGAACTGGAAGGAAGGAACCTCCTTTAAAGCTAAAAGAGACGCCGACATGGCGGCGGTTAAGAAGTGACGATCCGGTCTTCTCGAGATCGCCGGTCAAAGGAGGATACATGAAAAGCGTGCGCTTCAGAGGATATCGCATGTTAATGACCAGGCGCGCAGTTGCTGTTGTTGTTCTCTGTGCCGGCGCGTTCGTCGCGCCCCGCGCGACCGCGCAGCAATCCGATGGTGAATTCTTCGCCGCTATGCGCTGGCGTCTCGTGGGACCGAATCGGGCGGGGCGGGTTTGGTCAGTGGCCGGCGTCCCCGGAAGTCCTGCCGTCTATTACATCGGCACGCCCGCGGGCGGTCTGTGGAAGTCGACCAGCGGCGGCACGACGTGGGTGCCGATCTCCGGCGCGATTCCCGTTACTGCGATTGGCGCCGTGGCTGTGGCGTCCTCGAACTCCGACATCGTTTACGTGGGCACCGGCAAGAACCTGCTCGGCAACGGCGTCTATAGGTCGGGCGACGCGGGCGCGACGTGGCAGTATGCCGGGCTCGCGGACACGAAGTACATCACCGGCCTGCTGATCGATCCGCGCGATCCGAACATCGTCATCGCCGGCGCGGGTTCCGGAGGCAATTTCGGATCGATGGTCTACTACAACAACAACCCGACACCGACGCGCGGCGTGTATCGCACGACCGACGGCGGCCGCACTTGGGCACACACGTTGTTTGTTGACGATCAGAGCGGAGTCGTTGATCTCGTGTCCGATACGGCGCAGCCTCGTGTCATCTTCGCCAGTTTGAGCGCGGGGGCGAACAACGGACAGACAGGACCGCCGATCTATCGATCGAACGACGGGGGCGTCACGTGGAAACGGCTCGGCGCGAAGGGCCTGCCGGCCGGTGCGGTGTCCGCCACCATCGCGGTCGCACCCGGCACCCAAAGCCGCCGTCTCTACGCGATCGCCCGCGGCCGCGGTGACGGAGGCATCTTCCGATCAGACGACGGCGGCGCGACGTGGACGCTGATGACGTCGCGCACCGCGAGCGCGTCGGGCCACATCTATGTCGATCCGAAAAATCCCGATGTCGTCTACACCATGGGTACCTCGATGTACCGCTCGACCGATGGCGGCGGCATCTTCGAGTCCTACAAAGGCGCTCCCGGCGGCGACGACCCGACGGCGCTGTGGATCGATCCGCAGGATCCGCAGCGTATGATCATGGGCGCCGATCAGGGCCCGACGATCACGATGGATGGCGGCAAGACATGGACGCCATGGTACACGGTGGCGAACGGTGAGTTCTACTATGTCTCAACCGACAATCAGTTCCCCTATTGGGTGTATGCGGCCCAGCAGGACAGCGGCACGGTGGCGATTCGCAGCCGCAGCGACTTTGGCGCGATCCGTCCCAACGATTGGTATCCGGTGAGCGGGTACGAACAAGGCCACATCTTCGCCGACCCGTTCAATCCTCGCTTCGTGTATTCGCACGGGGGCGGCCATTTCATCGTTCGTTTCGATCGCGAGACCGGCCAGTCGGGTCCGGTGTACACGCCGCGCGCGCAGGATCGGTTCGGTCCGCGCCCGGGGATGGAGATGTCGCCCAAGGACCCGCACTGGATGTTTATCGGCGCGCAGTACGTACTCGCCTCAAACGACCGCGTGACGTGGAGGCAGATCAGCCCGGATTTAACCGTTCGCGCTGATCAGCCGGCGCCCGCTTCTGCCGCGAGCGGACGTGTCGGAGGCGGGACGATCGTGGCGCTCGCGCCCTCGGCGCTCGACCTGGACCTCCTGTGGGCCGGCACGTCGAACGGCCTCGTGCATGTCACGCGCAACCGGGGAAAGACCTGGACGAACGTGTCCCCCTCGCGACTCTCCACCGAATCGACGCTCACGCTCTGGTCCCTCGAAGCCTCCTCGCACGACGCCGGCGTCGCCTACGCTACGGCGATTGATTTGTCGGATCGCCACGGGCCGTGCATTTTCCGCACGAGCGATTTCGGGCAAACCTGGCAGACCATCGTCCAGGGGCTCCCCGACGCCGTGCCCACGCGCGTCGTCCGTGAAGATCCCAAACAGGCCAACTTGCTCTATGCGGGCACACAGGCCGGCATTTTCGTTTCGTTCGACCGTGGCGGGCATTGGCAGCCGCTGCAACTCAACCTGCCGACAGCGGCCGTCAATGACATCACCATTCATGAAAACGATCTGGTGATCGCAACCTGGGGCCGGGCGCTCTGGATTCTTGACGACGTCACGCCGCTGCGGCAGATCGACGCGGTGCGCTCGAGTACCGATCCCGCGTTCCTGTTCCCTCCTGCGCCCGCCACGCGCGTGCGGTGGGACAACAATAAGGACACGCCCCTTCCACCGGAAGTGCCGGCTGGGCAGAATCCGCCCGACGGCGCGATCATCGACTACTACCTACGAGCTGCGGCGTCAGGTCCGGTCACGCTTTCGATTCACGACGCCCAGGGCGTGCTCGTGCGCGAGTTCACCAGCGTCGTGCCGGCGCCGGATACGACGATGCCGAACGTGCCGATGTACTGGTTCAAACAACCGGACGTCCTGGCGACCTCGGCGGGCGCGCATCGCCTCGTCTGGGACCTGCGCTATCCAACACCACCTTCCCTCAACTACGGCGCGGACGGGAATCCGGCTTATTCGATGTCGTACGGAATCATTGCCGCGGCGATCATTGGGCAGTCGCCGCGTCAGCAGCCGGTGGGCTCACTGGTGGTGCCGGGGACGTATCAAGTGCGGCTCACCGTCGACGGCCGGACGTTGACGCGCGAGTTCGTCGTGAAGAACGATCCGCGCATTCGGATAACGCAACAGGATCTCGAGGCGCAACTGAAGTGGGAGCGCGCGCTGATGGCGGGCATCACGGCCAGTCATGACGCGATCGAGCAGGTTCGTTCGCTACGCCAGGCGGTCTCGGAACGTGCCGCCTCGGCTCCAGGGCAGCCGGAATTCGCTAAGGCGGCGCAGGCGTTCGACAAGGCTGCGGTCGGCGTGATCGGCGGGCTCGCCGCGAATCGTGCGCTGGCGAGCCAATTGGCGGCTCTGGAGTTTGCGGACCTGAAACCGACCGAAAGCACTGTCGTCGCGTTGCGCGAGAAGTGTGGCGCGGCCGACGAGGCGCTCAAGCGGTTCCGTCAGTTCCTGCAGAGCGATCTGGCTTCGCTAAACGCCGCGCTCGAAGCGGCGCATCTGCCCGTTGTGCCGGCGCCGCGAGCGACGGTCGGTGAGGGGTGTGGCGCGGTGTTGCGGTAAGCACCGCGGTCGGGCGCGCGGGCAATAATTGCCGCTCAATTCTTACAGCCTTTTTATCAGGCTTTCCCCGACCTGACTCACAGCATCGAGGACATTATTGCCGAAGGGGACAAGGTTGTCGCCCGGGTTCTCATTCAGGCAACCCATAAAGCGGAGCTCCAGGGAATTCCTCCCACGGGGAACAGGGTCAAATATTATCAAATCACGATATTGCAGGTAGTTGACGGCAAGATTAAGGAAGGCTGGAGAATCACAGACAGTTTAGGATTGATGACGCAGCTGGGCATGGAGCTAAGGCCGAAAGAGGCGATAAAGAAATAGCCTCAGAGAAGAGGCGAATAAATAGTCTCATTCGGCATTCATTAGATAGCCTGGATCGAAGCAGATTGGAAAATAGGGGGTGAATAGTCGCCGCCTAAAGAGGATTTTTCTTTTTTAAGTTATGTTCCAGGCGCTTGAGAATTTCCGGGAGTGTGAATCCAAAAAAATCCGCAGGGCTGATGATTTTAAAGGGAAAGCAGTGTTTCCCTTGAACCGCGAACAGGATCTCCTTATCGCCGGTCACGAGGAAGTCCGCGTCAGCGACGAACGCGGAAGCTATAACAGGAATATCCTTTAACGAAGTTGTCCCGGCAAAGCGACGGATATCTTCTTGAGAAGGAAGAGGAACTATCTCCATTTTAAGCTTTGTCAGATAAGCCTGATATAGGGGAAGGGCGGCCGGCAATCTTTTCTTTATGTTACGCTCAATCTCGATCAAATTATAACGTCCCGTCACGCCGGTTATCATCGGAAGCCCTAAGCAGAGGATGTCCAGAAGGAGGCGTGGCGGGCCTTTGTCGGAAAACAGGCCGGATAGAATAACGTTCGAATCGAGGAAGACCTTATTTTTTTTTCTTTTCATAGAGTTCTTTGAACAGGATCTCCCGCTCTTGTTTGAGCCCTTCGAGCAAGACTCCAAGCGATACGCCCGAGGCTTTAAGGATTTTTTTGATTTCCCGCCGCGCGTCTTCGAGTTCCAGCTTTCTCGGTGTGATGATCAGAGTGTCGCCCACGGGAATGATGGATACGACCTCTCCTTCCTCCAGGTTTCCGGCTTCGCGGACCTTCTTGGGAATAGTCAGCTGGCCGCGAGCTTTGATTTCCGCCGTATAAGGTTTTGCGTTTTCCATCTTATTCCTCTTAATATATTTCAAAAATCAGAATATCAGAAATCAGAAAGAAAAGCAAGCAATTAGGGGACGTTCCTCAAAGGGACACCCCAAATTTTTAATTTATTAGAAATGAACGAGATGTGATTATAGGGAATGCGTTTTTAAGGTGATATGCAGTAATTAGCGTGAGTCAAGGGTGTCCCTTTGGGGAACGTCCCCGTTTTCTTAGAAATGGGGGATTCACGTATCAGTTTGATTTGGACTTGTTCAGCCTTCAAGCTTGTATCGGAAGATAGTGTTTTCATCTCTTCTATGGTTAGCTCTTTTTCAGGGAGGCCAGGCGGGCCTTGACGTCTTCCACCTCGGGGAAGCCGGGGTCGGCGTCTTTCCAGAGGTCGAGGAAGATGCGGTACTGTTCGGTCGCCTTGGCCTTTTCGCCCTTCTCTTCGTAGAGCCGAGCCAGCCGATAGTGATAGAGGGGAATACGCATGCGCCGGTCCTGGCTCGAGGGGTCGAAGGTGAGGAGCTTCAAATAGGCCTGGATCGCTTTGTCGATATTCCCGGTTTTCCGATAGGCACGGGCCAGGACATCCTGTTCGATCGGCATGTTATGCTGTGCGTACAGTGGCCTATTATTAATCCCGGGGATCGTCAGGACGAGTTCTTTCTCCATGACCGTGATCGCTTCCCCGGCCTTTCCCTCGGCCAGCAGGATCTCGGCCAGAACGATCGTGCCGATCCGCTGTTGCTGAGCCGCCCAACTTGGAATGTTGTCCTTGGCCTGGGCCGCGAGAAAAGAAGCCTTTTCGTGTCTCTGCCTTGCCGACCCGAGCCGCCCTTGTTTCGCATCGCACAAGGCCAGGTAATTCTCGAGAAAGCACTCGTTAATTCCGGCAGATGGGGGATCCCAGCCTTTATTGAAATCGAAGTATTCCTGCGCGAGCCGACGCCCCTTGTCGTATTCGCCCCGGTCATAGCAGAAAAAGGCCTTTAATAACTTGGCACAGCTGACGTAGTAAGGGTTGACCGCCCCCAGGCTCTTTATCGCCTCGTCCTCCTCCTTAATCGCCGCGTCGCGGCGGCCGACGACATGGTATAAGAACGCTCTCCACATCAGCCCATACATCCGAATCCCCGGCGACGGGGCGTTCTTGATGAAATCGTCCATCGCCCGCAAAGCCTCCTGGTATTCCCCCTTGACGGCGT
>Ga0315288_10008748_pt1 | contig 12769 bp, 10 predicted proteins | sample YL17G11_20_MG_FD_203454 | JGI IMG/M metagenome (GOLD analysis project Ga0315288, IMG submission 203454) | Sediment microbial communities from Yellowstone Lake, YNP, Wyoming, USA - YL17G11_20 | ecosystem: Environmental > Aquatic > Freshwater > Lake > Sediment | place: USA: Wyoming | collected...
CCCTATACCTGAGCTCTGGGAAGTACAGGATCTCGCTAACCCTCGACGGCTACATTCCTAACAGGGGCAGCAGGACCAACGAGGAGGCCTTCGGCGCCTGCATGGTCGCTAAGCTGAGATCGAACGGGGTCAAGACCGCCCTCGCCGAGACGATGAAGGAGCTGGAGAAGGCCTACTACTCCCTCGTGGTAGCCGTACACGACGTAGAGTCCAACAGGAGCTACCTCATGGCCGCGAGGGACCCAAGGGGCGTAAGGCCTCTATACCTCGCAGAGGGGCAGGGGGAGCTCTTCGTAACCTCGGAGTCGGCACCCATCGATGTTCTCGAGAACATGGGGGAGATAATCGGGAAGCGCCGCGACTTCAAGCCCGGCTCCATGATAACCATGGACGATGAAGGCTTAGCCGAGAGGCAGGTACTTGAGCCCCGCCCGGCCCACTGCGCCTTCGAGTGGGTCTACTTCGGCAGGCCCGACTCAATCATAGAGGGGCGCAGCGTCCACGAGGTAAGGAAGAATCTTGGCCACGCACTTGTAGAGACGCATGGGTTGAGGAAGCTCTACGCGACCGAGAAGGGGCCGAGGAAGGACATGGTCGTCATACCCGTCCCAGACTCGGGGAGGTCGGTCTGCACCGGGGTAGCAGAGGCCCTAGGCCAGCCGGCTGACGAGGGCGTGATAAAGAACGCCTACCTCGGCAGAACCTACATCATAGACGACCCCGCCTTCAGGAAGATAGCCTCCGACCTCAAGCACAACATCATCAGGGAGACGGTCAGGGGCAAGAAGGTGATAATCACAGACGACAGCATAGTCAGGGGCACTGTGAGCGAGTCGGTGGCCAAGAACCTGCGGATTGCTGGAGCCACCGAGGTAGAGTTTCTGGTCAGCTACGCCCCCATATTCCACCCCTGCTTCTCTGACCCCGCTGACAAACCCCTCGCGGCGGCGCCCTACGAAGGCTTGAGCCTCGAGGAGATAGGGGACAGAGTGGCGGAGAAACTTCCTTCGATAGACAAGGTCAGGTACAACTCCCCTGAGAACGTCGTGGCCTCCATCGGACTACCCCGATCCAGCATCTGCACCATGTGCATCAGCGGCGTAAACCCCTTCGAAGAAAAATAGCCCTACAACATGTAGGCTTCGCCCACGACAGGCTGCACCACGTTCCCGTGGATGTCGCCGAACATCCAGGGGTTCTCAGTGTGCACGGGGAACAGCCTCGCGGGCTTGATCGCTCGTATAGCCTCCGTGAGCTCAGGCCTGCTTATGTGGCCGGAGGCGTGTAGCTGGTGATACTTCAGACCGAAGTGGCTGAGCCAGTTCTGGAGCACCTGCGCCTCGATGTCCTCCTCGCCGAAGGGCTCACTCATGCTGTAGATGAAGTGGCTCCCAGGCTCTGGGCGGATGTCTATGAGTTCGGTGAAGCTCGAGAAGTCTAGGCTCACGATGAAATCGCCCGGTTTCTCGCGGAGCTCCTCTGAGGTGACCATCTTGCCCATAAAGGGACGCTCCCACAGGTAGTAGTCCCTGTCGTCGTAGCCGCCGCTCTTCTTCCTCTTGTAGTAGACTGAGACCAAGTCGTCGATGGCCGGGTCCGGAAGGTCGAGGTGCTCGTCCTCGACGAGCCTCGATAGGAGGTAGGCCGTCTTCGTGTTCACTACCATGCTCCTTCCGCAGCTCTCAGCCGCCGAGTGGAAGGTCCTCAGCCTATCCATGTCCCGCGGGCCATGGGTGTAGAGGATCGACTTTTCCTCTCGGCTCGCCTCGGCGCAGACCTCCTTCACGCCCTGCAGAACATGCGCCTCGGAGAGGTTCCTCCTCTTGCTCTTCACCTCCATCCTTGTGCCCTCAGTTATCATGGCGATGGGCTCGACGTAGGCGGCGGCTTCGAAGAACTCCTCGGTCATCTGGTGCTTCGGCCCGTGGACGCGGAGGTCACCGGTGTAGACTATGCTTCCCTCAGAGGTGTGAATAATGAAACCATAGGCGCCGGGGATGCTGTGGTCGACGTGGATCGGCTCAAACTCGGTGTCGTTGAGCCTGATCCTGTGCCCCGTCCTGAAGGTCCTGTAGGGGTGCTCGCCGTACCGCGTCGGGCCGGTTTCCTCCATAGCCTTTACGAAGAGCTTCGTCCCAGCGCCGAGGTAGACGGGTATGGCTGGGTCGATGAAGCCGATGTGGTTGACGTGATCGAAGTGGGCGTGGCTGAGGAAGACTCCATCGAAGGCCGGCTCCTCGTAGCAGAGGTTAGAGCCCTCGAGCATTTCCTTAGAATAGAGGCCCTTCACCTTCGGCACGAGGTCAAACTCGAGGTAGTCGCCGAGCCCGTTCACGCCCCTCGGCTTCAACCAGTCCGTGTAGTACTCTGAACCCGAGGAGAAGCTCTGCCCGAAGTCGAGCCATACACGGGTATCCCCGTCCTCCAGCAGTATCTTGTTTCCCCCGATCTCGCCGACGCCGCCGTAGAAGCGAAGGGAAACCATCTCCATCGGCAAATATTGCCCACCGTGGATATAAGAGGCTTCAAAACGAGCCCCGAAGTATTTAACCCGGTGGGGCTAAGTGAGGAGATGGCGGTGGCAGGCTTGAAGGCCATAGCTGTCGTGGGTTTCAAGGACGCCGGGAAGACGCGGGTGGTCGAGGCGCTGGTCTCTGAGTTGACGCGAAGAGGGAAGAGAGTGGCGACTCTCAAGCACACGGCCGAGTCCGTGTCGCACGATACTCCTGGGAAGGACACGTGGCGGCACATGGAGGCGGGCGCGGAGGCCTCCGCGATCATCTCCGACTCGAGCGCAGCCTTCTTCGTGAAGAAGGGGGTCACCCCGCAGGAGGCCGCGGCCCTCCTCGGCTCGTACGATTATCTGGTCATGGAGGGGTTCAAATCGGAGGGCTACATCCCCCGCATCATCGTGCCGAGGGAGCTCTCAGACATCGCAGAGCTCGCCAACGGCTTGGAGGTCGCCGTCGTCGACGTCGAAGAGGCTCTCACGGGGTACGCCGACACACGGGTCTACACGCTAGATGAGGTAGGTGACCTCGCCGACGTCGTTGAGGAGAAGGCTTTCCCGCTCCTCGCCGGCTTAAACTGCCGTGGCTGCGGGTACGAGGACTGTGCGAGCCTGGCGAAAGCCATCATGGCGGGGGAGGCCAGGGCTAAGAGCTGTGTAATGTACGCCTCGGCGGGGGTCAGGATGGTGGTCAACGGCAAGGTTGTGCCGCTGAACGCTTTCGCTCAGCTTGTCACAAAGAACGTCGTGCTCGGCCTGGTCGACTCCCTCAAGGGGATCGAAGGCCCAAGGAGGGTGGAGGTCGCCCTGGATGTCGAACGTGAAGGCTGAGAGCCTGAAGATCTGCGTAGACAGCAACGAGGCGTCGAGCCACAGGGACATCCTGAACTACCTCCGCCTCTCCGGCTTCGAGGTCGACATCCGGAGGCTGCCCGTCTGCGACTACGTCATCTCCGACAGGTGCGGCGTCGAGAGGAAGGACGCCAACGACTTCCTAGGCAGCGTAAGGGACGGGCGCCTCTTCAGCCAGGCGAAGGACATGGCCTCCGTCTACGAGAGGCCGATACTGATCCTTGAGGGGAGGCTCGCCCAGGCGTTCAGGAGGAGCAGGATGAAGCCCGCCGCGATATACGGCGCCCTTTCGAGCATCGCCCTCGACTTCGGCTTCTCCATAATCCCCGCCGAGGACCCGGACGCTAGCGCCGTGCTATTGCACCGCCTCGCCTACAGGGAGCAGACCGAGGAGAAGCGCGTCGTCCAGATCAGGAAGGTGGACAGGAAGATGCCGGCACATGAGCAGCAGATGTTCCTCCTCACAGGCTTCCCCCAGATAGGCACCACCCTAGCCCAGGACCTCCTGACCTGCTTCGACACACCGTACAGGGTTATTGAGGAGCTGGCGAGGGCTGAGATAAGCGTGTCAGCCAGCGGGAAAACAAGGCGCCTCAGTGGTTCCCTGACCGAGGTGAAGGGGATAGGGCCGGTCATAGTCGAGAACGCCCAGAGGCTGCTAAAGGGGTCGTTCAACGCCAACTGGATGGCCTATGAGGAGCCGTAGGGCTCCGCTAACCCGTCTGGTTTGCTTCTCCTTGCCTCGTTCTTAGCGTCAGCACGAGGGCTACATTGAACAGGTTCAAAATAGCGCATAGGTAGAAGACATTAGTGGCTTTGAAACTCCCGTGCGCGCCAGCGTGTTGCTAAATTCTTGGATTTAACTTTTACATGCAACAAATATTCTGGTTTTGTTTAGAACCATCTGAAGATGGAGAAGCGTGAGGATGTAGCATCCATCCTCTCAGCTTGACCTACACGACATAGAGGAGACCCTCAGCTAGCCATACCACACAGCCGGGCAGGCCTCCCCGGAGTCCTCTGGGGATCTTCAAGGCACTGATAGTAAAGAGGCTACAGCGCATACCCGGCGACAGGGAGCTCTACAGGCGCCTCTGGAACAACGAGGGGCTGAGAGAGATCTGTGACATTGAGGATCATGAGAAGCCCTACCACCTGTCCCAGCTCACCAGGTTTAGGAACCACGTCTGCCCCGAGAAGCTAGAAGCTGTGATGAACAGGCTCTTGGAGGAGCTCGTGGAGGGCGGCCTCATCAAAGGTGAGAACTTTGCCTTGGACGCCACCTCCATCAAGGCCGCGCGCGCAGGAGGTTCAGGACACACGGCCCCGTGGAGGCGAGGGAGAGGTACCATGAGCGTCCGGCGGTTGAATCGGCTTACAGCTTCCTGAAGACCCAGTTCGGGTTGACGATGAACAAGGTCAGAGGTCTGTTGAACGTCCCGGTGTATGCGCTGCTAAGCGTGCTGTGCCACGTGCTGAACAGGGAGGCCGCGGAGAACGTGGGTAGGCCGGAGAAGGCACTCTCGCCCACTTTCTTCAACACCTGACCTGTAGGTCTTCAGATCGGTCGTGTGTGAGTGCGATTGATAGTATAAGCTATCCGGAGGAGCGCTTCCGAAAGGCTATGTTTAGCAGTACCATGGTTATACCTCCTACCATACCTGCTATGCTAGGTCCATAAGACTCTAAACCCAGGAACTGAGCTACAAAAAAAGATATTGCCACCGCTAAAAACTCTATAATAAATATCATTGCTAGCATCAGTTTTAATTGCTTTTCAGTACTCATCAACACTTCCATGATGACCGTAGATTATTAAGTCATTTATCTATAGGCGCGAGCGAAGGATCAATTACGGGACAGGGCAGCGCGCGCCGCATCGTAAAGATGGGGCTGAAGAAATCCTTTAATGTTTAACCCCTGCCCCTTCTCTTGAAGCGGGCCCGTAGCCCAGCGGATAAGGCGTCGGCCTCCGGAGCCGGAGAGCGTGGGTTCGAATCCCACCGGGCCCGCCAGAGAAGTGGTTGAAGTGTCGAACCCCCTCGTACAGCTGAGAAAGGAGTGCGAAAGCGCGTTGAGGAAGGCGGTGAAGGTCACCTTCCCAGGCGTTGAGCCTCCGGAGATCAAGTTCAGCCAGCCCCCCAGCCCTGAGATGGGGGAGATATCGTCAGCTATATCGTTCCAGCTGGCAAGGCAGGTCGGGAAGAGCCCGAAGGAGATCGCCGAGAAGATCGCCGAGAACTTGAAGCCATCGAAACTGATCGTGTCAGCCGAGGCGGTGAACGGCTACATAAACTTCCACGCGGACCTAGGCGGCTACGCGAGGCTCGTGCTGGAGGCCGCGGCGGGAGACGAGGAATATGGCTTCGTGAAGGCCAAGGAGCCGGGGAGGTTGATGGTGGAGCACACCAGTGCTAACCCGATCCACCCAATCACCATAGGCACTGCGAGGAACGCCATCATCGGAGCCTGCCTCGCCGAGCTCCTCAGGAGGAGGGGGCACGACGTCACCGTCCACTTCCTTGTCAACGACATGGGGCGCCAGGTGGCGCTGGCGACCTACGGATGGAAGCTCCTGGGGATGCCCGACCCGGACACAAGGGGGGAGCTCTTCGTAGGAGCCATCTACGCTGGAGTCAACGTGAACAATGAGCTCACCCGAATCGGTAGGGAGCTGAAGGGGGCGGAAGGGAGGGGCGATGTCAGCGCCATCGTCGAGCTCCAGGAGGAGCAGGAGAAGTACCAGGCCGCCGCGGAGGAGCTCCTGAAGGCCAACCCCCGGATATTCAACGCCCTGAAGGGGAGGCTCAGTAAGGAACAGGACCCTGCAGCCGAGATCGTCAAGGTTAACACCGCCTACGAGAACAACAAACCCGAGACGGTGCGGCAGGTCAGGAAACTCGTCAAGATATGCCTAGACGGCTTCGAGCAGAGCCTCGGCGAGATGGGGATCAGGTACGACGCCTTCGACTTCGAGAGCGACCTAGTCTGGGAGAAGAAGGCCGACGAGGTCCTAGAGGCGCTTAAGAACACGCCCTACGTCGAAGTCGACGAGGGGGCCCTCGTACTCGACTGCGACGCCGTGGCGAGGGACCACGACCTGAAGCGTCGGTGGGGTCTCAACCTGGAGCACGAGATACCCCGCCTCGTACTGGTCCGCCGGGACGGCACGACCCTGTACACCCTCCGCGACATAGCCTACAGCATCTACAAGTTCGGCCTCGCCGACAAGGTGATCAACGTCATAGGATACGAGCAGACCCTCGCCCAGCTCCAGCTGAGGATCGCCCTCGCCGCCATCGGCAAGGGATGGATGGGGGACAACCAGCGCCACTACGCCTACGAGTTCGTTAAGCTCCCCGGCGTCAAGATGAGCGGACGCCTCGGGAGGTACGTCACCCTGCTGGAGGTGGTGGAGAGGTCGATTGAGCTTGCCTACGAGGAGGTCACCAAGCGCACCCCGGAGCTCCCCGAGGCGCAGCGCCGCGACATAGCCAGGATGGTCGGGTACGGGGCCGTCAAGTACGCCCTCCTGGCCGTCGACCCCTACAAGACGGTGGTCTTCGACTGGGGGAAGGCCCTCAACTTCGAGACGAACAGCGCCCCCTTCATCCAGTACAGCCACGCCCGTTGCTGCAACATCCTGAAGCGCGCAGAATTGAGGCCGACGCCAGATTTCAGCCTCCTCAGGGACCCTAGGGAGAGGGAGGTCATCTCCCTCGTCGCGTCGTTCCCCGAGGTCTTCGGGGAGGCGGCGGAGGAGCTCAAGCCCGGGACGATAACCGCCTACGCGAACACCCTCGCCGACAAGTTCAACAGCTTCTACCAGGCGCTCAGGGTGCTGAACGCCGAATCGCCCGGCCTAGTAGGCGCCAGGTTAGCGCTGGTGGACGCCGTGAGGGTCGTGCTCAGGAACAGCCTCTCCCTTCTCGGAATAGAGGCACCGGAACGAATGTAGCCCCCAGAAATATTGTCTAAGTATCAGCCGGAAGCGCGTCGATGACCTTCTTGATTGTGCCTATGTGCTCGCGCTCGTGCTCCACGAAACGTCTGAGGACCTTGCGGAACGTCCACTTCTCCTCCGGGTGCTTTGTGTAGGCTGACCTTTTGAACACACGTGGAACTCCCCGCTCAAATGATACATCTAGGACATGATAGACGCCCTGCCTAGTCACGTCCAGCCTCTCAAGGATTGACTGCCTTTTTTCATCCGACTTCATGGTCTCTATGAAAGCCTCGTACTCTTTCTGTGCCTTTAGCCCGAGCCTTGAAATGTACCACTCCTCAGCGTTCGCGATGTGGCGGAGGGTCTCGTTGATAGTCCACTTACCGGGTAGAGGCCTTGCTGTCCTGGCGTTTTCTGATAACGGCTCCACAATCGACATGAGCTCCTCGCGGTTCCAGCGCATCAGCTCGAGGAAGGACCTGAACTCTGCCCCGCTCACGGGTGCCCTGTCGGATCTGAACAGGGCGACGGCTCCCCCCGCCTCGCCGAGCTCCGGTATCCCGTCCACCTCCTCGACGACACGGAGGCCCGAGGCTGCCCATCCTCTCTTCACTCCCTTCGATCTCAGGTACTCGAGGTGGCGTGAGATCGCTCCAGGTAGGGCGATCAGGGCTTCCTCGCGGTCGTCCTCCCTCGTGAAGCATCCAGAGAGCTCGACAACGTGGGCGTACCACCACCTTTCGCCGTGTTCAAGGTTGACGGACCACAACTCATCCCCCGCCATTCTAAGACGACCACCTGGCGGAGCTATCAGATGTTTGTTTTTCTAATGAAAGTTTCTATTCGGGCGGCGTATTAAAGGCGGGGTGGAGCCTTTTGTCATCTGTTACGTCAAGTTTCGCTTATATATCACGGTCTCAATTCCTTCTACGCGATATGGTATCTACATCGGGTCTCTGGAAGCTCCGGCTCACCATGGCCGGGACGGTCGCCGTAATAATCGGGGTATCCACGCTGGCCTTCGCCGGCATACTCTGGTGGATGGAGAGCTTCGACATCGTCACCATGATCGGCCTCGTACTCGTCTTCAACCTGGCCCAGTGGCTTTTAGCGCCTTACCTAGTGAACGCGGTCTACGGCGTGAAGAAAGCCGGGTCCAACGAGTACCCCGAACTACACTCTATGGTGGAGGGGCTCAGCCAGCGCTCGGGGATAAAGGCGCCTCAGCTCATGATATCGAGCCTGCCGATCCCCAACGCCTTCGCGTACGGCTCGCCGCTGGCCGGCAGCCACGTCGCCGTGACGCGTGGTCTCCTCGACGAACTCAAGCTAGATGAGGTGGAGGCGGTGATAGGCCACGAGATAGGCCACCTCAAGCACAGGGACACGCAGGTGATGATGCTCGTCAGCTTCCTGCCGAGCCTCTTCTACATCCTCGCCAGGAGCATGCTCTTCTCCGGCTACTACGGTGGCAGGGACAGGAGGGACTCGGGCGGACTAGCCGTCATAGGCGGGGCCTCGATGCTCGTGTACCTCGTCCTCACCATGTTCAACCTGAGCCTGAGCCGCCTGAGGGAGTACTACGCCGACCAGCACAGCGCCTCGGTCGTCGAGAACGGCGGCAGGAAGCTCTCTGAGGCCCTGGCGAAGATATCGACGAGCACCCTGAGGACGCAGATGTACTCGGGCAGGAAGCCCTCGTCTGGCAGCTTCAAGGCCCTCTTCATCTCCGACCCTGACCACGCGGCTCAGGACGTCGCAGAGCTTGAGCTCGGCTCCGGCTCGTCCGGCCTCGTCGACGAGATACTTTCGAGGAGGATATCCCCCGTCGAGAGCTTCACCGAGCTCTTCAGCACCCATCCCAACATAGTGAAGCGGCTGAGGGCCCTGCAGTCCTAACCCTCGCCAACCCTTTTCAGGGCGGTGATGTCGTCCTCGAGCTCCCCGAGGAGCCTTCTATTGTAGATCGCAGCGGCTGGGTGGTAGAGCGGGAAGACGATGGCGTTCCCCCAGGAGAATTTGGCCCTGATGGGCTTCCCGTGGGCGTCTCCGATGCTGATCGGCTTCAGCTTGAACTTCTCGAAGAAGCATTCTATTGCGCTGTTGCCCATTGGGGCCACGACCCTCGGCTTAATGATCTCTAGCTGCCTCTCAAGGTGCCCAGAGCAGGCCTCCGCCTCGGCTCTTTTCGGCCTCCTGTTCTTCGGGGGCCTGCACTTGACGATGTTCGTGATGTAGACGCCTTCACGTGCGAGTCCGGCGCCTCCGAGCAGCCTGTCCAGGAGCTTACCCGCCGACCCGACGAAGGGCCTCCCCTGCTCATCCTCCTTCCTGCCCGGGGCCTCCCCGACGAGGACGACGCCGGCGTCGAGGCTCCCCTCCCCTATCACCTTCCTCAAGGCTCCGTGGCAGAGGCCGCACCTGTCACAGCTCATGATCTCTCCTTTCAGGGCCTCCATGAGCTCCTCCTTCGACGCCTCCATAGTCCTCAAGCCCCCCGTATTTTAGATGGCTCCCGTCTCTCTAAGCTTTTTAATCTCGGCGTCGCTCAACCCAAGAACTTCCTTCAGGATGAGCACCGAGTCCGCCCCGAGGGCAGGCGCAGGACCCCTCGGGCGTGGGTCCGTCTCGGACATCTTTATCGGGTTCCCCTGGAGCCTCACGTCTCCCAGACCCGGCTGGTGGACGCTGACGACCATCTCCCTAACCCCCGAGATGTGGGGGTCCTCGGAGGCGTCCTTGACGTCGTATATGGGGCACGAGGGTATCCTGTTCTCATTCAGGAGAGCCACGATCTCGTCCCTGCCCCTCTCCGACGTCCACCCCTCGAGGAGCTCCTTGAGCGAGGCGTTGTTCTCGACCCTGAGCTTGTTCGACGAGAACCTCCCATCCTCCCCGAGCCTCTTCAAGCCGGCGGCCGCCAGGAAGCGCTCCCAGATGGCGTCGTTGGCGATGGCTATGACGACCCAGCCGTCCCGAGCCCTGAAGGTGTCGTACGGGTAGATGAACTCGTAGCGGTTACCGATCCTGCCAGGCGTCTTCCCCTCGACGAAGTATTTCTGAGGTATATTCTCGAGGGCGGCGTAGACCGAGTCGACGAGGGCGACGTCGACCAGCTGTCCCCTCCCCGTCCTCTCGCGGACGTTGAGGGCCGTCAGTATGCCAATGCAGCAGAATAGGGAGCTGAGGATGTCGCCTATCGCCGTGCCTGACCTCGTCGGAGGAGTGTCTGGCCAGCCTGTTATGCTCAGGAGGCCGCCCATCGCCTGCCCGATGATGTCGTAACCAGGCCTGCTCCTGTACGGCCCCGTCTGGCCGAAGCCCGAGATGGCAGCGTATATCAGGCGTGGGTTCTCCCCCCTCAGCTCCTCGTACCCGAGGCCCAGCCTCTCCATGGTGCCCGGGCTGAAGTTCTCGATGAGGACGTCGCATCTCCTCACGAGCTCCTTGAAGAGCCTCACTCCCTCGGGGCTCTTCAGGTTGACCGTTATGCTCCTCTTACCCCTGTTGAGGTTGACGTAGTAGAGGCTCTCCCCCTCCATGAAGGGGGGGAACTCCCTGGAGTCGTCGCCCCTGCCGGGCACCTCCAGCTTGATGACTTCGGCACCCATGTCTGCGAGGAGCATGCTGCAGAACGGGCCGGCGAGGACCCTGCTCAAGTCAAGTACCTTTATTCCGAGGAGGGCTTCAGGCTTCGAACTCATACAAACGATTAGTCCTCTAGGACGTAAAAAGGTGAGACCCAAGAAGACAAAATATTTTTATATAACGCTACAATGCAGTGTAGCGATTCACTTGCGTAAAGGCATACTCATCATCAAGGACCCCGAGGTGGCGAAGTTACTGGCCGACGAGACGCGTCGGCGGATGCTCCACCTCCTACGGCACAGGGAGATGTCCACTACGGACCTAGCCAAGGCCTTAGAAAAAAACCACTCCAGCATCATTCATCACCTGAACCTCCTGAGGGAGGCCGGCCTCGTAGAGGAGACCCGGGAGGAAAAGGTAAGAAACATGGTCCAGTCCTACTACCGGGCGACCGCAAACAAGTTCATAATATCATACTCACTCTCCGAGGCCCTAGCCAGGGACGAGGACTACTCCACCTGGCGGGAGGACTCCCACCAACGGATGATGGAGGGCCTCGAGACCTTCGGCATAAAGGTGCCAGCAGGTCAGCGCGCCCAAGTAGTCGAACTGATAGATACCTGCTCCGAGAGGGAACAGATAGCACTCGAAGAGGTCGTCGAGCAGCAAACCGATCCGGGGAAACTCGACAGACACGTCGAGAGGGCGCTAATCCAGCTCATGACGAACCTCAAGCTATCCCGCGACGAGGAATATTCTTTCGCCATACGCGAGTTAAACAAGCTGATCGGCCTCTAGGAGACGCGGACGAATGCAGGAAACGCAACTGAAGGGAAGCCAAACCGGTAAGAAGAGCGGTAAACAGACTGGCAACTTCAGCCGGATGATGGGCTACATCACCTCATATTGGCAGTTCAGGGCGGTGATGATCCTGATCGTCCTCTCGACGTTCCTCGACGTCCTGACGCCGAGCATCATCGGCAGCGTCATAGATCTCATAGGGAACATCGTGACCGGAGAGAGCCTCACACTGTGGGGGGGAGGCGTAGCCGGCTTAATCCTGAAACCTATTGCGAACTGGGTGTCAGTGGTGTTCGGGTTTAACGCCAGCTACTCAATGCTTGGCGTCTTCATTCTTAGCCTCGTACTCGTCGCTGGCAGCGTCGCCGTACTGAACTTCGTCGTGCGGTACGGCACCGCTTGGTTCAGCCAGAAGGGCTCCTACGAGATGAGGAGCGACCTGTATAACAGCCTACTTGAGCAGTCCTTCAGCTTCTACGATAAGCAGAGGACGGGGCAACTCATGGCTCGCGCCACCGGTGACATAGACCAGATACAGCGCTTCTTCGACTTCGGGTTGAGGGCGATCGTCTCAACGATCGTCTTGGTGGTGCTGGTCATGTGGAACCTTCTCAGCATGGACATACGCCTAACAACTCTCACCCTAGCGATTCTGCCATTCATCTTCTTCACCATGTTCTTGTTCGGGCGCAAGTCCTTTCCAGTCAACCAAGTGATGAGGCAGCAGTACGGCGACATAACCAGCGTCTTCCAGGAGAATCTGATGGGCCTGAGAGTGGTCAGAGGCTTCGCCCAGGAGGAGCAGGAAGAGGAAAAGATAGAGCGTGAGCTCGACAAATATTTCGGCTCCCATTTACTCACCGCGAAGTACCGTGCCTTCTACCTGCCTCTGGCGACGTTCATCACCGCCATCGGTTTCGTGTTCATCCTTTGGTACGGCGGGAACCAGGTCATAGCCGGCACCCTTAGCTATGGAGCTCTCATAGCCTTCTACTTCTACGTCCAGCGCATCTCCCAGCCGGTAAGGATGCTCGGCCAGATCTCCAACATGTTCCTCAGGTCGAACGCAGCGA
>Ga0315288_10008749_pt1 | contig 12769 bp, 10 predicted proteins | sample YL17G11_20_MG_FD_203454 | JGI IMG/M metagenome (GOLD analysis project Ga0315288, IMG submission 203454) | Sediment microbial communities from Yellowstone Lake, YNP, Wyoming, USA - YL17G11_20 | ecosystem: Environmental > Aquatic > Freshwater > Lake > Sediment | place: USA: Wyoming | collected...
TTCAGCGTTGAGCGTTGAGCGTTGAGCGTTGAGCGTTGAGCGTTGAGCGTTGAGCGTTGAGCGTTCAGCGTTGAGCGTTCAGCGTTGAGCGTTCAGCGTTCAGCGTTGAGCGTTGAGCGTTGAGCGTTCAGCGTTGAGCGTTCAGCGTTGAGCGTTGAGCGTTCAGCGTTGAGCGTTCAGCGTTGAGCGTTGAGCGTTCAGCGTTGAGCGTTCAGCGTTGAGCGTTCAGCGTTCAGCGTTGAGCGTTGAGCGTTCAGCGTTGAGCGTTGAGCGTTGAGCGTTGAGCGTTGAGCGGGACAGAGTGGAGTCGAAGGATTGAACGAAAAATATAAGTAATGAATATGCTATCAAAAAAAGAAGTTGGGGGCGGGCTTCGTCCCTCGGTGTTACTCGGGATGCCGAGGGATTCGAGGCACAAAGCCCGCCGGAGTGAATCGAAAGCTCTTGGCGGGGTTCGCGAACCCCGCCCCCAAAACAAACTAAATTCCCTGGCTTGATGCTTTGCTTCCGAGATATTTGAAAGTTACGAGATAAAAGAAATGAGAACAACAACAAAAGGTCAAAGACAGATTTTAGTGAATGTAGGATCGCTTGAATCGCGCGTGGCGATACTTGAAGACGGCAAATTGATGGAGCTTCATGTGGAGCGCGCGGCGCGCATTGTGGGAAATATCTATAAGGCGCGGGTGGCGACGGTGCTGCCGGGCATGGAGGCGGCTTTTGTGGACCTCGGGCTGGAACGGCACGGCTTTTTGTCGGCTGAGGAAGTCGGCTTTTTCGGCGCGGATGATGGCGATGGAGAAGGCCCGGCGCTGCACTATTGGGACACCAAGAAGCGCAGAAGCCCCATTGAGACGCTTAGCGCGGGGCAGGATATATTGGTGCAGGTCAACCGCGCGGCGATCGGCACGAAAGGGGCGCGGGTTTCGGCGCGGCTGGCTTTGCCGGGGCGCTACCTGGTATTGCTATTGAATGATGCCGGACGCGTGGGCGTGTCTCGCAAAATCGAGAGCGACAAGGTGCGCCTGCGGCTGAAGAAATTTGGCGAAGAGATTTGCCCGAAAGATTGCGGGCTGATTTTGCGCACGGAATCGGAGGCCGCCCGCCCGCCGCAGTTAAAGCGCGACCTGGAATTGCTGCTGGAGCTGAAGCGGCGCATGTTTGAGAAATCCGCAAACCTTTCTGCGCCGGCGCTGGTGCACGAGGATTTGACCCTGGTGCTGCAAATCATCCGCGATTGCTTCACGCGGGAGGTCTCCCGCTTGCTGGTGGATTCCGCAAAAATCTATGAGAACGCCCGCGAAGTGGTGGAGATGATTTCGCCCCGCTGGAAGAACCGGGTCGAGCTCTATAAGGAAGCAGGCGGGCTGTATGAGCGCTTCGGGGTGGAAGAAGAGATTTCCAAATTGTGGCAGCGGAAAGTGTGGCTCAAGGCCGGCGGTTATATCAGCATTGACCAGGCCGAGGCGTTGTGCGCGATTGATGTGAATACCGCGCGCTATACCGGCCGGGGCCGAACCGGGCTGTCGGAGACCATCTTGAAGGTCAATCTTGAGGCGGCCGAAGAGATTGCCCGGCAGTTGCGATTGCGGGATATCGGCGGCATTATCGTGATTGATTTCATTGATATGGAGAGCGCCGCGCACCGCGCCAAATTGCTGGGGACGTTCAAGGAGGCGCTCACCCGCGACCGCGCCAAGACCCGCGCCCTCTCTGTCAGTCCGCTCGGCCTAATCGAGATGACGCGCAAAAAGCAGGGGGAGAGCCTGCTGGAGAAGATTACCGACGGCTGCCCGGAATGCGGCGGGCTGGGGCGGGTGCAGAATCCGGTCAGCATTTCCCTGCATATTCAGAGCGAACTGCGCCGCCTTGGAAAAGAGCACGTGGGTGGGGCCTTTGCGGTATGGGCGCATCCCAAAGTGGCCGCTTTGCTGGTGGGTGCGGGCGGCGAACAGGTCAGGCAGATGGAGATTATGCTGCAAAGATCCCTGTATATCAGGGCCGATAGAGAAGCTGCCCAGGATTATGTCGTGGCCTTTTTGCAGCCCGGCGAAGTGGAAGAAAAGGTGGGATCATTCACCGCCGGCCAGCAGCTTAGGTGCCGCCGCCTCCGCGAGATGAGCGGCGGGACTAATTTCGTGGTCTCTGAGGAAGGCTATCTGGTGGAATTGCCGGGGATGCCCGCGACATCGGAAGAAATTTTCCCGGTGGATTTGATAAAAGTTGCGCCCGGCTACGCGGTGGGGCGGGGATTTGGCGAAGAGCAGCAGGCCGCGGCGATAAAGCGCCCCGGAGGCATCAGGCGGCGGGGTCTGCGCGCCCGTCAGAAAAAAGAACGCGCGGCGAAAGAGCAGCCGGCCCTGACCGCCCTCCCGCCGGCGCCGCCGGTCAGCATTGCCATCGAGCCGCGGGCGCCGGAGGCGGCCGCGCCTGTCTCCACTAATGCGCCGGCCGAACCGGCCCCGGAGAAGACCAAACGCAGACGGCATCGCGGCGGCCGAGGACGCGGCAAGAGCGCGGGCGCGACTCAGCCCCCAACCTTAACCGAAGAAACGGTCAGCGAACCTTATGAGAGCGATAGCGCGGAGCCGCGCATTGAGGCCGCCCCTCCAGCGCCTGTCTCCACTAATGCGCCGGCCGAACCGGCCCCGGAGAAGACCAAACGCAGACGGCATCGCGGCGGCCGAGGACGAGGCAAGAAAGCCGGCGCGGCCCAGCCGGCGACCCCAACCGAAGAAATGGCAGCCGGACCTTATGAGAGCGATAGCGCGGAGCCACAACTAGTTGCAAAGGCGACTCCCGTTCTCACGGAGGCTGAACCGCCTGCGGATGAGACTGAATCGCCCCAATCGGACGAAGCGGCCAAGAAGAGCGCCCCCCGCCGCCGGCATCGGTCCCATCGCAAAAAGACCGCGCCGCCGGCAGAAGCCGGTGCGCCGCCGGAAGCGGGGATGATTAGGGAAGACGCTTTGGCCTATATGCCGAGCGAAGCGACCGCGGTTCCTCAACCAACGGCAGAAATCCATTCGGACGCGCCTGCATCGGTTGACCAGTCCGACCCGTCCACGCCACCCAAGAAACCGCGCCGGCGCTATTATAAGCCAAGGAAAAAGAAGGAGACGGGCGGAGAAGCGGGGGCGGCGTAGTGGGATTTATCGGATTTTGCCTTTGAGCTGTGAAAAATCCAAAACATGGTATAACATTTATGTTATAATGGGGAAAATATAAATGGCAGCCACAGCACGCTGGAAAGCAATCTTTTATACAACTGAAACGGGGCGCTCACCGGTGCTGGAAACGATTCGACAGCTTCCTAAGATTGAGCGAGTTGAGATTGGCCATACTCTAAGGCTTGTGCAGGAGGAAGGCCCGGACATCGGTATGCCATTTACTGAACCGGTGGTGGGTGAACTTAAAGTCATACGAGTGCGAGTGGGAAGGGCGCGCTGGCGTCTGTTCTTTTTTATACATACCGGCCGAGAAATAGTGCTCCTACATATATTCGCAAAAAAGACGCGGACAATCCCGCGGCAAGAACTTGAAACCGCGGAACGCAGGCGCAAAGATTGGCTGCGCAGAGAGAGTTAGACAATGGCGACAAAACGTATAACCGTGGATGATTGGTTGAAGGACGAGTTGCGGGACGAGGAATTCCGCCTGCTCTGGAACGAGCGCAAGGCGGCTTACGCGGTGGCGCGGGAACTGATTCGATTGCGCAAGGCGCAAGGGCTTTCCCAAACCGAAGTTGCTCGCCGCGCTGGCCTGCAGCAATCGGCCATCGCGCGCCTTGAATCCGGCTCCATAAAACCAACATTGGACACCATTCAACGCGTCGCGTCGGTGCTAGGACGGCAAGTGGAAATTAGCCTTGTGCGACACTAGTGCTTTGTCTGCCATGAATTGATGGATTCATGGCAGACAAAGCGGAAGGTAATTACGAGACAGTTCGCGTTGCTCTGTCGCTTGCAGCATCCCAGTGCTATCCATCAATTGATCAGCGACAGAGCACTAGTTTTAGGAATGTAAAGCCCACCAATCCCTTTACAATCCCCCTCTCCAGAAGTATAATTTGCCTGGCTGACCGGCAACAAAACCATCAGTAGTCAGCAGGAATCGTGAATCAGCCCGTGACGCGCCTGCTTTTCGCCATGCTGAAATGTGTGTGGTGAGAAGCAGGCGCGTTTGTTTTTTGTGGCCACAGATTTGCGCCCCTCGGCAGGCTCGGGATAAACAGATGCGCGCAAATTAAGCCGAAATAAGGAATTACAAATGACCCATGACAAAATTCTGCGCATTGTGGAGCAGCATTGGGACAAGGAAGTGGAAGCGGGCGGCGGATACACTGTGCCGGCGCTGGCGCTCACGCGCGGGTTGATCGAGGATTATATCGCGGGCCAGCGGGATGACTTGCCCGGGATTGAGGACACGATGGAGCCGCGGAGTCTGCTCAAAGGGGTGCAGGGAAAAGATGTGCTGTGTCTTGCCTCGGGCGGCGGGCAGCAGAGCGTAGTGTTTGGATTGCTGGGCGCGCAGGTAACGGTGTTCGATCTGTCAGAAGGCCAGCTTAGGGGAGATCGGACCGCGGCGCAGCATTATGGATACGAGGTCAAGACAGTAAAGGGCGACGCTTGCGATCTGTCCTGTTTCGCCGACGCCTCCTTCGACCTCGTTTATCAGGCGCCTTCTATGGGTTGGATCCCGGAGGTCCGGGCCGTTTACCGCGAAGTTTACCGCGTACTGCGATCCGGAGGAATCTATCGAGTAGCCATCGGTAATCCGGCGGTCCATCTTGTCGAGTGGGATGGAACGGGGTATCGCATCGTGGGGCGCTACAAGGGCGGGCCGGTGCTGCGAAATGCGGCCGGGGTGGAGAACCTGGAGGAAGGCGAACCCACCGGGGATCATCGCCACCTCTTCAGGGATACTCTCGGCGGTCTCCCCGAGGCGGGCTTTGTCATCCGCGAGGTCGGGGAAGACTCCCGGCCCTTCCGAAAGTCCGTCCGCGGCGAACCTGGTGGCTGGATTCATATGCAACACTTCCTGGGCGTTGAGATTGACGTAGTCGCGGAGAAGGCTCTGGGAGGATCAGGTCAGGAGAAAAAACCATGAAGGAAGACATTAACCTGCGCAAAAGCTGGAACGCGATCTCGCCGCATTATCAGGAAGCGCACAAGATTCCGACGGATTTCGTGCATTATGGGCCGCATTGTCCAAATGAAGATCAGTTGCAACTCATTGGCGATGTGCAGGGCAAGCAGGTGCTGGAAATTGGCTGTGGCGGCGGACAATGCAGCATCGCCTTTGCCAAGCGCGGCGCAAGCGTAACTGGCCTGGACCTATCCGATGCACAAATCGCGTTTGCGCAAGAGTCGGCCGGCGCTACTATAAGCCAAGGAAGAAGAAGGAAGCGGGCGAGTAAATGAGCGAGTAAAACGCGTAATAAAGCTGAAACTTGCAGAATAGGATATTGATATAAATGTGGCATGGGCATCTTGTCCGCCTCGGCGGATCTGCCCATGACATGACCCATGTTGCTGTAATTATTTTCACGGCCGAGACGGCCGTGCCACCTCAAATACAGGTTTTGATGCAGTCTTGGGCTAGTTTTCTGCAGCTAGCCTTCATCCCTTCCTAAACAATCCCGCTCGTTTCCATCTCCTCCGTGCGGGTGTGCGGCCGCCGAGGCGGACATAGATATAATTGGCCAGGTCGGCGTCAATGGCGGCGGTGGTTTCGCCGATGCGGAAGACGAAGGAGGGGGAGCGCTGGATCAGTGTGATGGGTTGGCCGGGGAGCGCGCCCAGGGCGAGCAGCCTTTCCAGCCGCGCTTTGTCTTTGGTTTGGAGGTAGGCGATGATGCCTTTGTCTGCGTCTTCGAGATCGGAGAGCGGGGCCACAATCATGGAGGCCTCCGGCTTGTCTTTGCAGCAGCGCCCGGGAGGAATGGGCAGATTATGCGGGCAAAAACGGGGATGACCCAAAAGCGTGCAGATGCGCTCCTCCAAATCGCGCTTGATGATATGCTCGAAGCCGCAGGCGGCCTTGTCGCCCGCGCCCTCCGGCATGTCGAAAACATCGGCCAGCAGCCGTTCCGCGAGGCGGTGGTGCCGCACCACCGCCTCGCCGCGCTCCAGGCCGGCGGGAGTGAGGGCGAGACGCTTTTCCTCTTTATTTTCAACCATTCCCGCGCCCAACAGCTCCTGCACCTCCGCATCCTGCGGCGATGCTCCCAAAGTGCGCAAGCTCACGGCCTCAAAACCGCGCTCGATCTTTTCCATCCACAAGCGTTCTAAAAGCTCTTCCGCTTTCTCAGTCAAAGTCAGCATTTTTCGCCCTCCTTCCGGCAAAACAGTAACCGCAAAGGGCAAAGGGCGTAAAAGTAACGTAAAGACGACATTTTATTTCCATTATGCTTTGGCGTTCTTTGCGTTCATGGCGGCTTTGCGGTTTTTGTTTTTTCATAATTTCACTTTCGCTAGAGTGAGGAAATAATTCAGGCTGAATCCCACCAGCCAGGCAAAGGGAAAGATAAAAGCGCAGATCGCCAGGGTGGTCTTCAGGCCGCGCTCTTTCAGCATAATCAGCCATTGCGCGATGCAGGGCAGGAAGAGCGTGAGCGTTACCATCGCCACCACGAGCGGAATCCCGCCTAAAAGTCCCTTTGTGTGCAAGTCATACAGCCCGGCCGCGCCGTAATCCCGCCGGAAAAAGCCAAATAGAAAAGAGACCGCCGCCTGATGCGGCAGGCCGATGGAAACCACTAATGGTTCGAGTCCGCGCAGCATCCAATCGAAGAGCGAATGGCCGTAAATTACCACCTGTCTTCCCACCCAAATCAACAGCGAAGCAATTACGAAGAGCGGAGTTATTTCGAGGAAGTACCACTTCATGCGGGCAAAAGTTTTGCTGAAGATATTTTTGAATTCAGGCCAGCGCAGCGGCGGCACTTCGATGTAGAACGAACTCGCCTCGCCTTTTATTAAGCGCGAGCTGAGGAAGCCGGTAAGCAAAAAGATTACCCCAATGACCACCGCCCAGATCGCCAGCGCCAGAGGCGCGCCGGACAGCAATCCCAGCACCACGCCCAGTTGCGCGGAACAGGGAACGGCCAGGGCGAGCAATAATGTGGCGATGACGCGCTCACGGCGGGTCTCCAAGACGCGCGTTACGAGAGTCGCCATAGTATCGCATCCAAGACCGAGCACCATCGGGATAACCGCGCGCCCGGAGAGGCCGATGGTTTTGAAGAGCTTATCAATTAGCAGTGCCAGGCGGGGCAGATAACCCGTGTCTTCAATTACGGAGAAGACGAGAAAGAAGGTGGCGACAATTGGCAGGATGATAGCAACGGCGTAAGTCAAACCGAGAGTTACCATGCCGTAGTCATGCACGAACAGGTCTTGAATCGCGGGCCAAGGTATGATGCGTTCAACCAGTTGCGTCAGGAAGGGATTGAGATGGGCGCTGAAGAGCTTATGCTGCAGGACATCCACGAGCTGCCCCGCGCCGAGTTTGCCGACAAAAAGATAAAGGCCGAGATACAAAACGAGAAGTAAAATTGGCAGGCCCGTCAAGGGCCGCATCATCATGCGCGACAATATTTCCCCCGCGCCCGCGGCTGCATGCGTCGGCGGAGTGCACGCGAGCTTTATCAGTTCATCCGCCTTCGCCTGCCGGTCGAGAAGCAACACATAATCTGGCGGATTCACTAGCCGTACTTTTGCCGATTCGATCTCTTGCCTAATCGCCGGAAAATTCTCCCCCTCCAGCGCTTCCGCAAGCTCCAGTATCTCCGTATCTTCTGATAGCAAAAGGTTGGCGATTGCACAACGGGTAAGTCCATAATTTCCCTGTAGAAGTTCTGCGATTTTTGCTGCTGCAGTGCGAACCACGGGATTGCTCTGATTTGCGCTCAACGCTGAACGCTCAACGCTGAACGCTTTGCACTGGTGACTGCATAGAGCGCAGGAAAAACTCGATCCTTTCGCCAGTTGATCGGCGATTCTGGCGCGGAGGATATCTAGTCCCTCGCCGGTGACGGAAACCGTTGGCATCACCGGGATTCCCAGCTCTTTTTCCAGCCGCGCGCAATCTATCGTCATGCCCAATCGCGCCGCCTCGTCCATGATATTTACCACCAGCATTAGCGGCAGGCCGGCTTCGAGCAGTTGAAGGGTGAAGGGAAGCATGCGGCCCAGATTTTTCGCATCCACCACATGCAGCACCAGTTCCGGCCTTCCCTGTCGCAGAAGCGTTCGCGCCACCCGCTCCTCTTCCGTAATAGGTGAGAGGGAATACATGCCGGGCGTGTCAACCACCTCAATGGTTTCATCGCCCAGGCGCATAGGCCCGCGGCTCACTTCGATCGTGGTACCGGGATAATTCGATACGATGACATGGGCGCCGGTGAGCGCATTGAAGAGCACGCTCTTGCCCACATTGGGGCTGCCGACAATGGCAATCGTGCGCGTCCCGGAGGAGGTTTGAGCCTCGTCTTGTGAATGGAACAGCAATCTTTGCAGGACCTGGAGTTTGCTCATCGCGGCCTCTCCCGCGCGGCAATAACGCGTATCTTTTCCGCCACCTGCCGGCCCAGGGCATGGGTCTTGCGGCCAATTTCTATGGTCACCGGGCCGTCCGCAAAAGGCTCTATATTAAGGATTTTCAGACGCGCGCCGGGCGTGATCCCCAATTTGGCAAGATAGCGCAGCATTTCGCCGGACTCATCTGCGATTGCCACCACGCTCATGGCAGTGGAGGCTTTCGCCTGTGGCAACGGGCGGCTCTTATCTAACTCGGAAAGATTAAGGGGATGGCCATGCGGGCAGGTATGCACATCACCAAGCCGGGCGACCAGCCGCGCCTCCACCTCGCCCTCGATCAAGTGTTCGAAACGACAGGCTTCCGCATGCGCCTTGTCCCACGGCAAGCCCAATAGATCGGTCAATAGGCGCTCCGAGAGGCGATGCCGCCGGATGAGGATGGCCGCCAGCCGCTGCCCTTTGGCGCTCAGGGAGGCCTTGCCGTAGGGGCGATATTGCACCAGTCCCAGGGCGGCCAGGCGCTTCAACATGCCGGTAACCGAGGCGGGGGCCACCTTCAGATGGTCGGCCAGCACCTTCGTCGCCGCCTGCCCCGCGCCGGCCACGCGCCAGATCGCCTCCAGATATTCTTCAATCCCCTGCGTCAGCTTCGCCGCTGTTGCCGTGGTCATTCGTCTATCCTAGCATATTTATTAGGCTAACCTAAATTTATACTATAGCATTACCCAAAAGATGTCAAGAATTAGTCATCTCTTGAGCCGGAGTTTATTTATCCCGAATTAAATTGAGGTGCTCCTGTCAGCGCAAACTAACGTCCAAACCGCTATTCCATCTGCTCATCTTGACATATAGTGGTAAGATATTAATGCAGGTCTGAAGGTGCATCTGCGTAATCCGCCTTCGCCATCCTGCTTCGCTGAAGCCTCGCAGGACTTAAGGCTTCGGCGGACAAGTCTGCGGCTAAATTTTTATGGGAGTTCTCATGGGCAAATCTTTAACTCGCAAAATTTTGGAAAAGCATCTGATGCACGACGGCGGGCGGGCGGGGGAAGAGGTCGCGGTGAAGATTGACCGCGTGCTGATACAGGATATTACCGGCACGATGGTGGCGCTGCAGTTCGAGCAGATGGGCCTGGCGCGCATCCGGCCGGAATTCGCGGTGGTCTATGTGGACCACAATATGCTGCAACTGGATTATCGCAATCCGGAGGATCACCGTTTTTTGCAGACCTGGGCGGCGAAGCGGGGCGTGCATTTCTCCCGCCCGGGTAATGGCATCTGCCACCAGGTGAATACCGAGCGCTTCGCGATCCCCGGCAAGACGCTGCTCGGCTCGGATTCGCATACCCCCACGGCCGGCGCGGTGGGTTGCCTGGCGATTGGCGCGGGCGGTTTGGAAGTCGCCCTGGCGCTGGCCGGACATCCTTTTGAAATGCCCATCCCGAAGGTGGTGAAGGTAACTTTGCAGGGCAAGCTGCCGGAATGGGTGGAGCCGAAGGACGTCATTTTGGAGATGCTGCGCCGCATCAGCATCAAGGGCGGATTGGGGCGGGTTTATGAATTCGCCGGCCCCGGTTTGGCCGACTTGCCGGTAACGGCGCGTGCCAGTATCTGCAACATGGTGGCTGAACTAGGCGCCACCACCGGCATCTTTCCTTCGGATGAGCAGACCCGCGCCTTTTTACGCAGCCAGCAGCGCGCGGCCGACTGGCAGGAGTTGAAGGCCGACGAGGACGCCGAATATGACGAAGAGCTGGTTATCGAACTGGACAAACTGGAGCCGTTGATCGCCCGGCCTTCCCAGCCCGACAATATCGCGCCGGTCGCCGAGTTGGCCGGCACGCCCGTGGCCCAGGTCTGCATCGGCAGTTGCTCCAACTCCTGGTATGCCGATTTGGCGGTGGCGGCGGAATTGCTCGAAAAACATGGCGGAATAAATCCATCGGTTAGCGTGACGGTTTCGCCGGGCTCCCGCCAGATTCTCGACACCATCACGCGCAGCGGAGTATTGGCGAAGTTGATCAGCGCGGGCGCGCGCATCTTGGAGCCGGCCTGCGGGCCCTGCCTGGGCATGGGACAAGCGCCGCCGGAGAACGCCGTCTCTTTGCGCACTTTCAACCGCAATTTCAAAGGACGCAGCGGCACTTTGCAGGACCAGATCTATCTTTGCAGCGCGGCGACGGCGACCGCGGCGGCGATCCGCGGGGTGATCACCGATCCGCGCACACTGGGCGAATATCCACAGATCAAAAATGTTGATCCGGTGGTAAATGACTACATGATTCAGCCGCCATTGCCGGAAGCGGAGGCCGCGGGCGCGCAGATTATTTATGGCCGCAACATTTTGCCGCCCCCCGAACAGGCGGCCTTGCCGGAAAGTCTGGCGGGCAAGGTGCTGATTGTGTTGGGAGATAATATCCCCACCGGCTCGATGACACCGGACGGTGCGATTGTCATTGCCGACCGCTCGAATGTGCCGGCGCTGTCAAAATACTGCTTTATGAAAGAGGATCCGGAGTTCGTCTCCCGTGCGGAATCGGCTCAGGGCGGCTTTATTGTGGGCGGGGAAAATTACGGCCAAGGCTCCTCCCGCGAACACGCCGCGCTGGCCCCCAAACAGCTTGGCATCAAGGCCGTTTTCGCCAAGAGCTTTGCCCGCATCCATCGCCGCAATCTTATCGCGCAGGGACTGATTCCGCTTATTATTCCCGCCGAGATTTATGACCTCGCGAAGTTGAATGATGCGTGGCAACTGCCCAAAGTGCGGGAAGAACTCGCCGCCGGCAAACCGGAAGTAACCTTGATGGCGGGCGGCAACAAATTCGCGCTGGCGCACAACCTCACCGACCGGGAACGGCAGATATTGCTGGCCGGCGGCGCGCTGGCATTAATAAGAGATCAGGAAAAGAGCAAAAGTAAAACTTCTTTAACCGCAGAGAGCGCAGAGAAGTAAATTATAGGGCGGGTTGACTTTTGCCTTCCCATTTCATCATTCATACTTCATAATTCAGAATTGTTTTCCGCGGTTGATTCCGCTGCGGTTTTGTGGTATGATTTATTAGGTAATTCAGAAGTGAAGCACGGGCTTAGTGAGTTTCCTGTAACTAGAGAACATTTGTAATTGCCTTAGCAGACTTGTGATAAAGTCATTTTGCTGAGATTCGGCTGGCGCAGTTACGCTCAGATTTTTATGTCAGCCAACAGGGAAGGGACTTTATCCCTTCCCTGTTAGGTGAGATTTGCCCTTGGGGCGCTCCCATGTGCGTGGAGAGGAGTGAACGTGGCTCTGGTTTATATCAACGGCGAGTTTTTCCCTCCGGAGGAGGCGAAGGTTTCGGTTTTCGACCATGGCTTTCTCTATGGGGATGGGATATTTGAGGGGATTCGTTCTTATAACGGGCGTATTTTCAAGCTGCAGGAGCACCTTAGGCGGCTCTATCGGGGGGCCAAGGCGATCATGATGGACATCCCCATGGAGCAGGAGCAATTGGCCGAGGTGCTGCAGGATTGTCTGCGCCGTAGCGGCTTGAAGGACGCCTATTTTCGGTTGATAGTGAGCCGCGGGCCGGGAGACCTGGGACTTGACCCCAGGCAATGCAAAGACGGCCCCTCCATCATCATCATCGTAGATAAGATCGCGCTTTACCCGCCGGAAATGTACCAACAGGGGCTAAAGATGATCACGGTAACCACGCGGCGCAACCTGCCCTCCGCGCTGGATCCCGCCATAAAGTCGCTGAATTACCTCAACAACATCATCGCCCGCATAGAAGTGAATCAGGCGGGCTGTTTTGAAGGGCTGATGCTGAATCATGAGGGGAGTGTGACGGAGGCCACCGGGGACAATATCTTCATCTATCGCGACGGTTGTTTGCTTACGCCGCCGGTAAGTGTGGGTATATTAGAAGGGATAACGCGGCAGGTGGTGATGGAATTGGCACGAGATATGCGTATAGAATTTAAGGAAGCGCGCATGAGCGTATTTGATGTCTATACCGCGCAGGAATGTTTTTTGACCGGCACGGCGGCTGAAATCGTGCCGGTAGTTGAACTGGATGGCCGCAAAATCGGGGAGGGAAAGCCCGGCAAGCTCACGAGCGAGCTTGAACAGCGTTTTCGTATACTTACGCAGACCGAAGGGGTGATAGTGTAGGAAGTAAGGAGGAAAGAGATGAGTGACAGCGAAAATGCAGACTTTTTTCAGCGCTTCACTCGCTCCGCGTTCC
>Ga0315288_10008750_pt1 | contig 12768 bp, 14 predicted proteins | sample YL17G11_20_MG_FD_203454 | JGI IMG/M metagenome (GOLD analysis project Ga0315288, IMG submission 203454) | Sediment microbial communities from Yellowstone Lake, YNP, Wyoming, USA - YL17G11_20 | ecosystem: Environmental > Aquatic > Freshwater > Lake > Sediment | place: USA: Wyoming | collected...
ACGTGAGCCTGGAGATCGCCGACCACGACTTCGTGGTCCTGGTCGGGCCGTCCGGGTGCGGGAAATCGACGACCCTGCGGATGGTGGCCGGGCTGGAGGACGTCGACCGCGGCAGCATCTACATCGGTGATCGGCTGGTCAACGACGTGGCCCCCAAGGACCGCGACATCGCCATGGTCTTCCAGAGCTACGCCCTCTACCCGCACATGAACGTCTACGATAATATGGCCTTCGCCCTGCGGTTGAGGCGGGTGGAAAAGGAGGAGGTCGACCGCCGGGTGCGCGACGCGGCCGGGACCCTGGGCATCGTCGACCTTCTCAAGCGCTTCCCCAAGGAAATCTCCGGCGGCCAGAAGCAGCGGGCCGCCCTGGGCCGGGCCCTCGTCCGCGAACCGGCCGTATTCCTCATGGACGAGCCGCTCTCCAACCTCGACGCCAAGCTCCGCGTCCAGATGCGCGCGGAGATAGCGGACCTGCACCGCCGGCTGGAGGCCACCGTGATCTACGTGACCCACGACCAGACCGAGGCGATGACCATGGGCAACCGCATCGCGGTCATGAAGGACGGCCGCATCCACCAGGCCGCCCCGCCCCGCGAGATCTACGACCGGCCGGCCAACATGTTCGTGGCCGGCTTCATCGGCACGCCGCCGATGAACTTCCTGCGCTGCCGGGTCGCCGGCGGGCGTCTGCGGGTCGACGGGTTTAGCCTGGCGGTTTCGCCGGAACGGCAAGCCGCCTTGGGCGCCTTCGAAGGCAAGGAGATCGTGCTTGGGGTCAGGCCGGAGGACATCAGCGCCGGGGCCGGTGGGGGGCCCGAAGCGGTCGTAGAAGGCCGCGTGGCCCTGGTCGAACTCCTCGGCGCGGAGACCAACATCCACGTGGCCCTGGCCGACGGCCAGTTCCTCACCGCCCGCGCGCCCGCCGAGGCCGCGCCACGCTACGGCGACAAGCTCCGGGTGGCCCTCCGGATGGGCCGGGTCCACCTCTTCGACCCAGCCACGGAAGAGGCCGTCTCCTAGGGAGCGGCTGGCGTCAGTGCTCAGTGCGGCGCCAGGAACTCGCCGAGGGCGAAGACGACGATCATCAGCCCGGGCAACATGGCAAGCCATACGAGCCACGAGCGCTCGTGCCGTCTTGTCACCGCGATCAGGCCGACGATGCCGGCGGCCAGCCCACACGACAGCGCCGCGAACGCTTGCCACCGCGGCACCTCCACAATCGAGGGCGTGAACACCGTGGAGTTGATGATGAAGAAAGCGGCGAACGTTGCTAACAGCGCGACGGACCACCGTCCGAGCTTCGTAGACGGCGTCGACAGGAACCCTCGCCCGCGGTCTGACGAGCCTGGCCCTCCAGCTACATGCTTTTCCGCCATCCCGAGCACCTCACTTTCCCTGCGGGAATACGTCCGGTGCGGCTGCGGGCTCACCCGCGCCATCAAGCATACGCCGAGGCTAAGCGCCCCACGACCACGGAGGCGCTCCACCCTCATGTGCCGCCGGAGTCACACGCGCGTGGCGGCCGCCCAGCGTCCGGCGCTTCAACTGCGCGCCGATACCTTGTAGTGTAGCCGAGCGGCCAGGCGCGTCAGCTGGAAGCGCTTGTTGGGCGGGTCGACCTCAGGAGACGTTCGGCATGTTGGCCAGAGTATCCCTGGCCGCCTCGCGATTCCGCTCGTCCGAATCCTCTTCCGCCATGCGTTTGAGGGGCTCGATGGCACGCCGGTCGCCGATTATGCCGAGCGCGGCAGCGGCATTGCGGCGTGCGATGGGTTCTGTGTCCGACAGCACACGTATCAGCGGCTCAACTGCTCAAGAATCCGGCACGACCATGAGGAACCCCGCCGCCCGTGCCCGATCGCGTGCATAGCCCGACTCGAGCCCCATGAGGAGGGGTTCGAGGGCATGCGGACCGACGGCCTTGATTAGCTCACTTCCTCGTAGAATGTCGCTTCTGGATTTCACTTCGTGCTTGACCAAGACTTCGGCTGCTCGAGGGTCGTCGAGCTCGGTGAGCAGCAGTACGACGACCTCGCCGACGGGTGCAGGAGGTCTGGATCTCGCCACGGCGCCGATGAAGCCGGCCCACGACCCGGCGATGATCGGATCCATCGGCGGGCAGCCTCCATCTGAGCCGCTCCCAGGGCGTCGAGGGCACGTGGATCGTGAGCGACACGGCTAAGGGCCACCGCTGCCGCTATCCGCACCGCGGGACTCAAGTCATGAGCGAGTAGGTCGGCAATGTCGGGGATTAGGGTGTCGTTGCCATACTTCACCATTCGGCGGGCAGCCCGGTCGACTACGCCTCGCCGCACGTTCTCATCCCGGTTCTTAGTCTCCGTACGGAAGATCTCGATCCAACGGTGATCGCCGTGAAGAGCGAGGTAGTCCAGAGCCCACTCCTGCTCCAGTTTCACGCCGGGACCCGCCCCAGTGAAGTTGTTCTCGATGAAGTGAGTGCCATCCGCGATGCCTTTAATCTCAGCCCGCCCGAGGGGGCCGAGGCTCTTGATTTCCTGCATGGCGGCATCACGGGCGGCCTGATGAGCCTGCTGGTCGAGCGGGTCGTGTCCGTGCGACGTAAACGCCCGATCAGCAATTCGGTCACGAGATTCCCCATGCCCGCCGCCCGTGCATCCGTCCGCACGAGTCTCCACCACGCAACGGTCTTGGCACCGACCACTCTGGTTCCAAGCGCGCCCCACGCGAGGTCGCGGTTGTTGCCAGCCCTGTGGAGCTGCCTCGGTCAGCTCCCCGTCAGTGCCGAACTGCGGTGAGGTCCATCGAGCCTTGCAGGACGTGCAGGCGACGACATTCCTCGAGTGGCCAATGGCTTCGAAGGCGGCCTCAGCGGAGCACAGTGGACAGCGCGGGAACACGGCCGTCATCTGGCTGAGGGTACGATCCGCTTTGTCTGACATTCTCCTACCCCGTCCGCCCGGTGGCTGCTGTCGCACTCGATCCCAGACGTCAAGCGTGTTGCCTACTCCGCCCAACAATGAATAGACTGACCCTCATACGATGCCGGACTTCGATTCCCTGCCCGCATGGCAGGCCGTTGCTTGGCCCCTACTGGTGGTTGTCAGCGTACGTGAACTGCCAGATGGTGGCCGCGACGCCCGCGGCGCACGTCAAGGCGATGACCACCAGGCTGCCGGCCGCGAGCGTCTCGGTCCGCAGCAGGAGCGTCAAGAGCGCGAAGCCGCTTGGTGGGCGCATCTTCGCCGAAGCTTAGCGGTTGTGAGACTCCCCGTAAAGGCGCTCCAATTGGAGTGCGCGCTACAGCAGCATCGCAGCCTTCGGGTCTTCGCGTCCCCAGAACAGCGTATCGAGGAAATCCTTGGGTGCTACCAGCTTGCGTTCCGCGACCTCGTGTTTCGGGATAAACTTGTCTGCGAGCATCACGCGACGCCAATAGAACGCATGGTACTCGCACCTGCCTGTTGGATCGTCCACCCGCTGCGCGCCGAGACGCTCGGCTTCATGAACCGTTGCGGCAGCCTCCTCGAGAAGCTCGCGGATGAGCGCACTTCTCGGGGGTCTCGCCCTCCTCGATGCCGCCGCCGGGAAGCCAACAGCCGGGGTCGCCTGGACCGCCGCCGACGAGCAGCATCTTGCCGTCAGGCGTGAAGGCTAGGGCCCCAGGCAAAAGTGATCGTCCGTCCGTTGCGTTGCCAGCAATGTGGGCGCTGGGTTCGCCAAGCCGAGCGCGTCCGCTGGAGCCGCATGTTAGCGCCTTCAGTAGACACAGGCGTCGAGCAGGGAAAGCGCTTCCTGCAGGACCTGCGGTGGCGCCTTCCCGATGCGCTTGGCTCTCCTTGAACGAAAGTCAATGGACTTGATCTGCTCCACCATTATGAAGCCGATCACGTCCTCTGACTCGGGAATGCTCACATGGAAAGGGTAATCCCGACGCGTGCTGGTGATAGGACAGACAAGACAGAGCCCTGTATGCTCGTTGAAGAGGTCGTTACTGACAACGAGGGCTGGCCGGCGGCCACGTTGTTCATGGCCGGATAGGGGGTCAAACGTCACGGCGATGAAGTCCCCTTTCTGCGGGACATACTCCGCCACCTACCACACCTCCCTACCGACCGGGTCGCCCCACTCCAGTTCCTCCGGCTTGTAGTCCTTGGGTATGTGCCGGACAAGTTCTCGCAGATCCCGTCCGCCTCGCACGCGGTGGACGGGCGTAATGATGAGGCTACCATCGCGGACTGTGACATCCACTGCATCCCCCACGGAGATCTGCACATCGGACAGCAGTTCCTTACTCAGGCGAAGCCCTTGGCTGTTGCCCCACTTCTGGACTCTTGTCATCATCGGGCCCACCTCCTTCGGCTACCCGAAGTATAGCCAAAGGCAAACGGCCGGTCAAGGCTTCGCTTCCCTGCCCGCATAGCAGGCTGCTGCTTGGCCCCTACTGGTGGTTGTCGGCGTACGTGAACTGCCAGATGGTGGCCGCGACGCCCGCGGCGCACGTCAAGGCGATCACCACCAGGCTGCCGGACGCGAGCGTCTCGGTCCGCGGTCCCGCGATACCCGCGAAGAGCGGCACGATCGACCACGGGAACCACTTGCCCCAGCCGGTGGCCGCGAGCCCCATCCCCAGCAGGAGCGTCAGCAGCGCGAAGCCGAGAGGCGCCAGGTAGCCTTTGCCGAGGGCCGCGATCCAGGCGACCACCGGCATCAGCAGGTAGCCCAGGAGCGCGACCAGCAGTATCTCGCCCACGGAGGCCGCCGCGAGGGTTACCGAGAACCCGGGCAGCTTGAGAGCCGCGCCGACGAGGAAGCCCACCGTGATGAGCACGGTCGTCAGCAAGCCACACCACACGAGGACGACCAGGAACTTGGCCACCGGGAACCACGCGCGGGTCACCGGCAGAACGAGCATGTTCTTGGCGGTCCCGTCCGAGTACTCCCGGCCGAAGACGTACGCCGTCACGAGCGAGAAGAGCACCACGGAGACGATCCCCGTCATCTGGGCGAGCAGGGCGAAGTAGGTCGGCCAGTCCGCCGCTTGGCCCACGAACTGCGCCTTCTGACCGATCAGGCCGAGTCGCTCCGCGCGCCCCGGCTCCTGCAGTATCCACATGAACAGGCCACCAAGCAGCGGACCGATCGCGATGCCGAGGGCGGTGAGCCACGTGATCTTGGCGCGCCGGAGCTTGAGGAACTCGGTGGCGATCACCTGGCCGAGCATCTACGACTCACCTCCGGTCAGCCGCATGAAGTAGGACTCGAGGTCCTCTTCCGCGGGCGCAAGGCGTGTCAGGTCGAGGCCGGCGCCGACGATGGTCCGGGCGATCTCGGGGCCCCGGTCAGACCCGACGAAGACGCGCAGCCCGCCTTCGGGCGTCCGCTCGATCCGGTCGAGGCCGAGCTGCTCGCGCAGCAGGCCGGCGGCGCGGTCCGGCTCGCTGACCCCGATGTCGAGGTACGCGCCGGTCCTGGCACGAAGCTCGTCGTAGTCGAACTCTTGGAGAAGCCGGCCTTCGTGGACGATGCCGATGCGGTCGGCCAGGTGGGCGACCTCCGCGAGGATGTGGCTCGACATGAACACGGTGACGCCGGACTCGTCGGCGAGCCGCCGCAGCAGCCGGCGGACCTCGATGATGCCCGCCGGGTCGAGGCCGTTGGCCGGTTCGTCGAGGAGGAGGAGAGCCGGGCGGTGCAGGAGGGCGCGCGCCAGCGAGAGCCGCTGCTTGTTGCCGAGCGAGAGTTGTCCCGCCCGACGGTCGGCGGAGCCGGACAGGCCGAGCAGGTCCATCGCCTCGCCGACCGCTGCGCGACCTGCTCCCATGAGTCGCCGCTGCAAGTCCAGGTTCTCCCGCACGGTCAAGTCGGGATAGGCCGCCGCGGCCTCGACCAGGTAGCCGACCTGCGAGAAGACAGCGGTCGCGCCCGGTACGATGTCCGTGCCCAGCACGGTCACCCGGCCCGAGGTCGGCCGCACGAGCCCGAGCAGCATGCGGATCGTGGTGGTCTTGCCCGCGCCGTTCCGGCCGAGGAACGCGTAGATCTCGCCGCGTCGCACATCCAGGTCGAGTCCGTCGACGGCCTGGACATCACCGTAGTGCTTGGTGAGGCCAGCGGTGCTGATGACCGTGTCCGACGATGTCACTTTGGGCACGTCTGGCCTTGCCCCCCTCACGTATCCAACCGCGTCCACCTTGTCTTCGGCCTTTGCAGGACCGCCTCGTCGCCTCCACCCTGTCGTTCGGCAGAGATCTTCATGCCTTACTTGCCACTTTCCCCAAGAAGGGGTTGCCGCATGAGCGTCGCTCCACCCGGATGGCTTGTCATCTCCTTCGACAACCACACGCCGCAGCCGCCCTATCGCCCTCCTGGCATGTTGGCCAGGAGCCCGCGGGCTACGGACTCGAGGAGCATGTAGTCGAGTGGCTCCTCGGAAGCCCAGTCGGTCACCGCCCCGAACACGGACGCCGCGCAGTTGCCGAAGCAGAACACCAGACGGCCGGACTGCCTGTTGATCATCCGAGATACCCAACAGCAATCCCCCAAAGGCTGACCGCTGTAGGTTCCCATTGGGAAGATGAGGCTGACCTGCGCAAGCTCGGCCTGGCATGCCCTCCGGGCCTGGTCGGATGAGACGAAGACCGCCCACTTAACCTCGAATATCACACCAGTCCCGTCGTCCCGCCACGCTTGCCGCGAAGCCTTCTGCCAGGAGCCGTCGCCGCGGGGCCAGACCGTCTCCCCCTCGCGAATCAGGGTAAGGCCCGGCATCTGCGAGTCGTCGAGGAAGCGCACGGTCGGGAACCTGCATGAGCCGACTAGAACAGTCGAGACAGCCGACAGACAGACCGTGAATGCGACGAGCCAAGCCCTGAACGCGCGGCGAGACATGCCGGCGCCTCCCGACACCTCAACCCAGAGACCAGGGAGGTCTTCTCGCTTGAGGAGCAGGTTCCCTTGGGGGGGGGCACCCAGTCTGCCGGGGAAGGGAGGTAGCCCAGGAACTCGAACTGGATGGCAGACCCTCCAAGGAGGCTGAGCGACTACGACCACCTACGACGCGGTAGTCATCGGGGCTGGCCTGAGCGGTCTCTGCGCCGGGACCGAGCTGGCGAGGGCCGGGTTGCGCGTCATTATCTGCGAGCAAGGTCGGCATCCCGGCGGGTTATGCGCCTCCTACCGGCGCGGGGACTTCAGGGTGGAACCCACGCTCCAGTGGCTCAACCTCTGTGGCCGGGGCGGGTGGGTTGATGCGGCGTTGCGGGACTTTGGGGTCCGCGGCGACGTGGACTTCGTGCCGCTCGACAACTGGCTCCGGGTCATCGGTCCGAGCTACGACATCACTCTGGGCCGCGACCGCGCCGCGAACGAGACCCAGTTGCGCACGGCCTTTCCCGACGAGAGCCGGACCATCCAGCGCCTCCTCCGCGATGCGGCTGCCTTTGCCATGTTCGACCCGCCGGCGGGCGGTTTCGGCCCCGCGTCGCTCCTAGCTAGACTGGCCTATGTGAGCCGCATTCTGCCCGCCCTTCCCGGTCTCGCCCGCTATCGGTCGTTGACAGTGCAGCAGGGTGTCGCCCGGTTGTTTCGGAACCCGGATCTGAGGAGCTTCATCTTTTCCCTGGTTCCCCGCCCAGAGGCCTCCTTCCTGACCACCCTGTTCCTCCTCTCGGGTGCGCCGGCCTGGCTGCCCAAGGGGGGAGCATCCGCCCTGGTTGAGGCCTGCGTCACGGCCTTCCGGCGGGCCGGGGGCGAGATCGCCCTTTCGACTCCCGTGGCGAAGATTATCGTCGAGGGTGGCGGGGCCACCGGTTCCGCGTCCCCGGACAAGCGGGTCACAGGCGTGCTTACGGGTGGAGGTGAGCGCCTCACCGCGCCTGTTGTCGTTTCAGCGGCGGACTTGATGACGACTGCCTACCGCCTGGTAGACCCCTCAGACTGGCCCCACGACCACCCGGCCGGACTCCGGGACCGGCCGGTGACCTCTTCTGTCTTCTCCGTCTGGGCGGGAGTGAACCTCGACGTCCGCTCTCTCGGGCATCGGACCGGACGCATCCTCTTCAACCCCGTCGGCGACCCCGCGGTTCTGGCCGGCCACGACCCCCGAAAGTGCTCCCTTTGGATGACTCTCAACTCCCTGGACGATCCCGGTGTCGCCCCGGCGGGTCACGGCACGGTCCTCATTCAGGCGGCCCTTCCCTACGAATACCGCGATTGCTGGGGAACGCTCGGTTCAGACCGACGGGAGGTCTACCGTTCCCTCCCGGCCTACCAGGCCATCAAGGAGGAAACGGCGGCGGCGCTCATATCCTCGGCGGAGAGGGTCATCCCCGGTCTGGGCGCCCACATCGTCTGCCGCGACGTTTTCACGCCGCTGACCATAGAGCGTGTCACAGGCAACTACCGCGGTTCGGGCCACGGCTGGCTCCAGACCCCGGAGCGGGTATTGGGCCTGGGGCTGGGACCCGCCCGCTACCTCACGCCCATCGGCGGCCTGTACCAGTGCGGGCATTGGGTCGATCTCGGCGGGATGCCCTCGGTCATCCAGTCTGGACGGGCAGTAGCCCGGGTCGTGCTCAGGGACCGGCCGCGTTGAACCCAGCCGGCGACAGGTCGCGCGGATCGCCAAGCCCCAGTCCTTCCGGTGGGCGGCCGGAACCCACGGGCAATCGTCACCGCAGCCCATCGTGATGACGTAGTCCCAGGGGCCAGGACCGACATCTTGAAGACTCTTCGACCTGTGGAGACTGAGGTCGTACCCGCGCTCCCGCATGGCGGCGATGGCCCGCGGGCTGACCCGACCAGAGGGACGAGAACCGGCGCTGGCCGGCTCGAGCACGCGTGCCACTGAGACGCTGCACCCCATCCCTCCCCCCACGGCCGTGGCGAATGGGCTCGCGGCACACCGGCAGGGGCCATGGTCCAGCCAAGGAACTCTCTGGAAAGCAGCGGTCGCTTGCCGGAAGGGAGTTCTAGGACGTGCTGAAACCAGCCCTGGCTTTCATGGTCCTTCTGCTAACGCTGACCGTCATCCCCACCCCGGCCGCCGGCGCGGAGGCCGAGGCCGGATTTGCTCTCGACTACCATCTCTCCTTCACCGAGGACGACCACCCCACGGTGGAGGTTCGTGTCAGCGGGGCCCCCACGGGAAGCACGACTCTGACCTTCACGACAGGGTCTTGGCTGGGCGCGCTCTCCGAGCCATTCAGCTCGGTGTTCGTCGTGTCCAGGGCGGTCACACCGGAGGGCAAATCCCTCGCCTGGAGCTGGCGGGGCAACAGCATCGATGTCGCCAACGGCTCCGCCCCGGAGTTCGTCCTTGCCTACCAGCCGGACATGAGCCGCCTCGGCCGGCCCCAAGGCGATATGTGGCAGGCCTTTGCCGTCTTCCGCCGGAAGGCCGTCTTCTTCGTGGCCGAGACCGTCTTCCCGATGCCCGAGACGGAGCCGGCCCGGGTCACGGTGCGCTTCACCCTCCCCGGGCGGACCAAGGTGTTTTCGAACCTCGAGGAGGAGAACGGGATTCTCGTGGCCAGGACCGACCTCTTCGGCAACCTCCGTTACGACTTCGCTAAAGCCTACTTCACCGGAGGCGAACCATTCTTCTCCGTCTCGCACGAGACGGCGTGGGGCGACAAGTACGTCTACGTCTGGTTCGACCGCGATATCGCAGACATGATGTGGCTTCCCTCCTGGGGCACGACTCAGTGGGAGGAGGCCGAAAGGTACATGGAACTAGCGGAGCAGTTCGCCGGCTACTTCCGCGAGAAGATCGGTCCTCTCCCACCCCGGACGGTTGTCTTCACCAATGTCAAGAACGTGACCGGCCTCAACGTCGGCTTTAACGTGGACTTCTACCACTGGATGCAGATCTGGCCCCGGGACTCGGTGGGCGACCTGGCCCACCACGTCCTCCACGCCTACGACTTCTGGCCGTCCCAGAGCAAAATGTGGTTTACTCCCGATTTTTCTCAGCCCAGCGGCTACCTGAGGGAGGGCCTGAACACCTACTACGAGCAAGTGGTCCCTGCCGAGGTTCTAGGCGACGACAAGTACCTTGGCAAGCTCTATGTGTTCCTCGCCCTGGACCAGCGCGGGAGCCGGTTTGGCATCCAAGCGAACGAGATGCACCGGACCTACAACGTTTCCGGTCTGAAGGTCTACCTCCTCGACCAGTACATCCGCCAGGTGACCGGCGGCGCAAACAACTTGGACGACTTCATACGGACCCTTTGGGATTCGGTCAAGGACAACACCCAACCGCACACCCCCTCCGCGCAGGAGATCGACGCGGCCTTCGCCGAGGTCGTAGGCCAGGTGAACGCGGGCTACATCAACGACCTCGTCGGGCAGGCCACCTTCGACCGCGAGGCCTTCGCCTCCCTGGAGCCGTCCTTCCAGGCCTACGTGGACTGGATCAGCGACGAGTACTTCTGGGGGAATCCGGCCGTCCTCTGCGCCTTCTGGGACATCGCGGCCGCCAAGGGCAGGGAATGGCCCCACTACGTGAACTCCCCGCACACTCTCGCCGTCTACCGGCAGACGGCCCTCCAGCCCTTCAAGGAGTATCTCGCTGGTCTCGGCAAGGCGAAGTTCACCGAGCAGGACATCGTCGCAGCTCTGAACCACGTCACCGGGAAGGACCATGCGGGCTTCTTCGAGTTCTGGTCCGGGACGGGGATGTCCATCGCTCCGGCGGATTTCGCTCCCCTGGCCGCCTGGGACCCGAACGCGCGCAGCGAAGGCGATCTTGTGAGGACTATGTCACAGATAGGCACACTCTGGACCGAGCACTACCTTCCCGGCATCCGCCAGCGGGGCGAGATCGTGCTGGACGAACCCGCCCAGCAACCCACGATTGGACTCCAAGTGAGCCTTAGGAGCTTCACGGCCTTCCCTCCCGAGGCTGAGGCCAGGGCAGCGATCAGCGGCAAAGGCGTGTCGTTCCGCTCTTCCTACCAGGTCCTGGACCGGGGCGTGTACTACACGCAGGCGTCCTTCCTGGTCAGGATCAGTGACCCCGAGCAGCGCACCCTCTCCTTCGACCTCATCCTGCCTTCCTTCGACTCCCACCCGTCCTTCGGGGTCTTCAAGCTCGAAGGCACCGGCACCACGTGGATGGGAGAGGTCTACTCTCTCCACCCCGCTCCTCCGGTGAGGTTCCCGCTCAGTGTCCGGGGAGGCGAGATCATCCTTCCCGATACACTCCTGAGCGGGGAGAGCTTCACCGTTCACCTCGAGGACCAGGTCAGCCGGGCCGGCCCCGCTGAGACCGTGGTCGTCCGTGGCCAGGCTGGGCAACCCGTCGACGTGGAGTTGTTCGACCAGTATGGTTTTCTTCGCGGCGTGGAGTACACCAAGGCCACAGGAACTACTGCCCCAACGGTAGGGCTTGCCGCCCTGATTGTCCTGCTCGCGGGGGCGGGGGTCCTCATCGCCAGGCGTCTGAAGAAGGTCCGTGCCCGGGGCAAAGCCACTGGGTCGTGAGCAGGCGGTAGCCGGCTCATGAGGATCCTGGGTGCCGTTGAGCAGCCGCAGGGGCTTCGCCTTAGACGCCCGCTCCCCGCAGCCTCATGTTAGCTCTGGATCTCCTGCCGCGTCGAGCACGCCATGTATCGAGGTATGCTGTCTTCTCGCTTGAGGAGCAGGTTCCCTTGGCGGGTACCCCCTCCCCCCTCCCCCATGTCGCAAGTCGGCAGGGTTTGCCTGGTAGCGCGGGAAACTACTGGCCCACCTTGCTTTCCTCGACGGAGGCGATGGGCCGTGAGTCCAAGGAAGACAGCCGCCACGTTCAGTCCCGACCGCATCATGCGTGGCGGGCGCCTCACCGCGGGCTTCGGCCTTCTCGAGGGTCGCCTGCACCCGGGAGTGGTCGTGGAGGGCTCGGCCGGGACCCGACCCGAGGAGGTCCGGTCACTGGTCTCCGGAGTCGTGGAGTTCACCGGAGGCGCCACCAACCGCGTGGCGGTGAGGGACGAGCGAGCCCAACTCCATCAACTGGCCAACCTCCAGACCATCCGGGTCAAACTCGGGCAGCGGGTCGGCGCCGGTGAGGTGGTCGGAGCCGCGGCCAAGGTCTACTACCAGGTGACCGACGCGTCGGGTATCCCCCTCGACCCTGCGACGCAGTGTCGCTTCGCGCCGGCCGCGGGCGGTTCCGCCGCGGACGGCGACGACCCCGACGACGACGTCGGCGACCCGCCTGGCAGCGGGGGCTCTTCTTCTCTCGGCGGAGGTGGAGACCAGCCGGGCGGCGGCCCGTACCCCCCACTCCCTCCGGGAGGCCTTCCCCCGCCTGAGCCACCGGACGACGGCGAGCCCCCCGATGACGATGATGAGCCCGCCCTCCTTTCCACCTACTCCAGCCGACTGGATTGGCTCGACTCCGCGGCCGGAAGCTTCACGGGCGAAGGGCCGGGACCGGTCCAGGCTCGTCGGGTCACGGGGGCGGCGGCCCGGGCCCTGGCCTCCCGGCTGAACCTGGTCGCCCTCACCGCCGCCGAGGCGGAGGGACTGGGCCAGGAACTCCTCGCCCGGCTGGAGGGCAAGAAGACAGCGTCCTCCGCCGCCAGGGAGGCGGCCATGGCTTCTTACCTCGAGCGCGCCCGCGCCGTGCGGGCCGCGGCCCAGACCCTCGCCAACCAGGCGGAGAGCCTGGCCACCCGGATGGAGGGCAATTAGATGAACCAGGGCGTGCACCGCGTCGATAGCGCCGTCCCTATGCCCTCCCGGGACTACCTCCCTTACGTCCTCTCCCTCATAGACCGGGCCGAGCGGGCCGTTCTGG
>Ga0315288_10008751_pt1 | contig 12765 bp, 13 predicted proteins | sample YL17G11_20_MG_FD_203454 | JGI IMG/M metagenome (GOLD analysis project Ga0315288, IMG submission 203454) | Sediment microbial communities from Yellowstone Lake, YNP, Wyoming, USA - YL17G11_20 | ecosystem: Environmental > Aquatic > Freshwater > Lake > Sediment | place: USA: Wyoming | collected...
GTCCATGTACGGCAAGAAGTTCCCCCACTACTTCGTAGCCATGATCAACGACCTCTTGGATTCCGGCATCATCGAGACCCTCGACGACATGAAGAAGGTCATACGCTATTTTGAATGGAAGATGGAGAAGAACGAGAAAAAGGTCAAGAACCTGACGGCCTACACCGCGGCCCTGGAGGAGTCCCTCCAGCGTGTGAAGGACTATGCCATCGCCCTTGAGGAGCGATACAGCAAGTACAAGAAGGAACTCGATGTACGGCGGGGCCCGGCCAGGGACTTGAGGACCAAGGGCGCCGAGGCCGAGCCGGCCGGGGCCGAAACGGACCAGAGGGCGCACAAGGCCGAGCCTGACCTGGCGGACATGATAGCCAGGCTGAGAGGGGAGCCGGTCCCGGAGGCGGACAAGGCCATCGAGGAGGAGAGGGCCGAAAGCGAGGTGGCCGCCGGCGACACGGAGACCGCGGTCGAAGCCGAGCCGGAGCTCGAGAGACCTCCGGAGATGGAGGCCGGGGCGTCGCCATTCACCCCGGTCGGGCCCCCGGGCGGCCGACGCGTGGAGGCCGAGATAGATGCTGACGACCTGGAAGGGACGCCGAAGATCAGGGCCATCGAGAACATGATACAGGAGGTCAAGAAGATGGAGGCCCTGCACTCGGACGAGGAAATAGAGAGGATCTTCAAGGCCGCGAAGAGGAAGCCGCCGGCGCAGTGACCTACTCGTAGCGTTGCTCCGGGTCGTCCCTGTCGGCCACGACCTCGATGAAGCAGTCCGTGACCTGGGGGACGTTCTTTATGATGAGCTTCTCGAGCTTGACGGTTATCTTGTCCATCTGGGCCACCGATGTGGTTGGGTCCAGCTCTATGCGCAGGTGGGCTATCACCCGGTTCGGGCCCATGACCATGGTCTTCATGTCGACGATGTCGCGGACGGGCGGGTAGTTCATGGTCGTCACGTAGATGTTACGCTCGATGTCGTCCGTGGCCGAGGCCCCGATGAGCTTGGAGCGGTTCTCGTAGGCCAGGATTATGGCCATGCCCCCCAGCAGCAGACCTATCAGGAGCGCCCCCACACCGTCGATGGAGTGGATGTGCAGGGACCTGACGAGCAGGACCGCCACCAGTGCGATGAGGGCGCCTCCCAATGACAGCACGTCCTCGAGCATGACCAGCTTCAGGGCCGGGGACTCGGCCTTGTGGAATGCCTGTATCAGGTGCTTGTATGATGCCGGCTTCCCGCTCTGGATGCTCACGGACCGGATGAGGCCCGTCACGGCGATGTAGACGGCGATGCTCTCGAGAAGGATGCTGATGAGCAGGCCTCCGATGGCCAGCGCCTCGTCCGCGATGGGCCTCCCGGCGACCGCGGATTCGTATCCCGTGGTAACGGAGGTCGTGGATATCACGCCGAGCATGAATATGGACGCGATGAGTGCCCAGAAGTAGGCGTCCTTGCCATAGCCGTAGGGGTGCTCGTTGTCGGCGGGCTTGGACGAGGACCAGATACCGATCAGAAGGAACACGCTGTTGAATGTGTCCGCCGAGGAGTGCAGAGCCTCGGAATACACGACCGTGGAGCCGCTCAGGAAGAAGGCGAGCCATTTGATGCAGGCTATGCATACGTTGGCCGTCAGGGCTGCGTAGACGGCCCTGGACCTGTACCTGTCGAGGCTCTGGATGCTTTCCTTGGCCATATCGTTCGGCGCTCTCCTCTAAACAATAACAGGTCTTGAATTATCAATTTTTTGTCATGGGCGCCGCGGGGCCTCGGGGCGGTTCAGACCCCCGATATGCTCGAGGGCCTTTCTAAGGTCGCTAAGCTGCAGTATACCCTTAACGAACTTGCCCATGTCCGGAGGCCTCTTGAAGTCCGCCGTGAAGAACGGCAGGAACCGCCGGACCCACTGCATGCCAAGGCTGTGGCCCTTGTCGTTCACGAGCATCTCGGCGTGGTCAAGGACCATCTTGGTCCTCTCTTCGAAGGTCTGCTCCGGCAGGACCTTCCCGTCCGCCAGGTAGCTCGCGACCTGCTTGAAGATGTAAGGTGTTTTGAGGGCGGCCCTGCCGATCATGATCGCGTCGCATTTCGTGGACTTGAGCATGAACTTGGCATCCTCGAGCGACATGATGTCCCCGTTGCCGATGACCGGTATGTGAAGGGCCTGCTTGAGCTCCTTAATGTAGTACCAATATGACGGGCCGGTGAGCCTCTGGACGCCGGTCCTCGGGTGGAGCGTGATGGCGGCTATGCCCGCGCCCTCCAGCGCCAGCGCCAGCTTCCTACAGTTTATGGTCTCCTGATTGATGCCGAGCCGGATCTTGGCCGTGACCGGGACCTTGACGGCTTCGACCACGGCCTTGGCCATGCGCTTGCACTTATCAATGTCCGCGGAGAGATAGACGCCTGCCCCGATGGCCTTGAGGTCCGTGTCCGGGCAGCCCATGTTCAGGTCGATGAGAGGTGCGCCTTCGGCCTCGAGCATCCTGGCGGCGTAGCGCATGTCCTCTATGCTGGAGCCGACGAGCTGGTAAACGGTGGGGCCGCCGTCTACCTTTGCGATGTCCAGGGTCTTGGGGTTCCTCTGGACCAACCAGCTCGCGCGTATCATCTCGGTGAAGACCAGCCCCGCGTCGTAGGACAGGGCCAGCTTGCGGAACGAGCGGTCGGTGTAGTCGGAGATGGGGGCCAGCATGACCTTGTTCTTTGGCTTGAACGCGCCGATCTGGAAAGTCGCCAGAGCATCGCTCCCCTGCAACGGCCAAAGGCCTCTCTTCCTCTAAATGTATTTTGGTCGGCCTCGGCTGGAATTCCTTGTTGTCAGAAAATCAGCGGTGAGATGTAAAGTGGGGGGTGGGATTTGAACATAGGTCTTTTTAGAATAAAAACGGATTGGTTATGGAATATGTTAAGTTATTATTTCACAATGGATATTTAGGCAGAAACGGATGTGGGCGATATGCGCCTCCTAATAATGAGCGATCTTCACCTCGAGTTCCATGCGGATGAGGGGGGGTCCTTCATCGGGGTCCTACATCCGTCAAAGGTCGATGCGTTAATCCTGGCCGGTGACCTTTCGACGATAAGCGGTATATCAAAGGCACTTGAGATGTTGTGTGACCTATTCCCTATGGTCATCTATGTCCATGGAAACCATGAGTTCTATAATTCGAGTCGCCCCCGGGTCATGAAGGTCATGAAGGAGGCAATGAATAGATTGTCAAACCTCATCTGGCTCGAAAAAGGCATTGCGGAGCTAGGGGGCCACAGGATACTTGGTGCACCGCTATGGTTCAAACGGGATGACAAGGCGCCGAAATATGAAATGAACGATTTCAATCTGATTGAGGACTTCGAGGAATGGGTCTATGACGAGAACCGTCAAGCTGTCAGATTCTTCCACCGTGAATTGGCGCCAGGGGATATAGTCGTCACGCATCATCTACCAAGTAAGAGGTCCATTGCTCCGCAATACAAGGACGACCCGCTCAACGCGTACTTCTATTGCGATATGGAGAAACTTATCATCGAACGAAGACCTGCAGTCTGGATTCATGGTCATACGCATACATCATTCGATTATCAGATCGGATCCACCCGGGTTGTTTGCAACCCCTTCGGCTATGCTGGGCAAGGACAAAATTCTGAATTCGATATGGACAAGACAATAGAGATTTAGACCTGAGGCGAGTGGGAATCCTTTTCTTTATGTAGTGCGTTATATTGTAAGATGGCTCTGAGAATTGGTTGTTCGGGATGGTCATACGATGACTGGATCGGCCCGTTCTACCCTAGGGAGATTGGAAAAAAGGACTGGCTCGAGTACTACGGGCGTTTCTTCCCGACCGTGGAGATAAACAGCACCTTCTACGCTGTCCCTAACAAATTCACCGTCGAGGCCTGGGTCAAGAAGGGCCTCACCATAAGAAAGGCCCGCATGAAGATATCCGCGGACAAGACTCCTTTCACCTTTTCGTTGAAGCTGCCGCAGAAGATAACGCATGAGCACATGGTCAAGTGGGAGCTAGGAAAGGCCATCGACGATACCAGGGTCTTCGAACGGGTGGTCCTCGACCCGCTCCACGCGGAGGGCCTCGTGGGGGCCGTGCTGATCCAGATGTCGCCGTACTTCAAGTTCGAGCCCGGGGAACAGAAGGAGAGCAAGAGCCTCAAGGCATTAGAGGGCCTACTCGAGGCACTACCGACCGACCGGTACGACTGGGCCATCGAACTTCGGCACAGGAGCTGGACCGAAAAGAAAAAAGGAGATTCAATGACCCTGGTCCCCGAGGCCGGCGAGCTGTTCAAGAGGTTCAATATCATGCTCTGCGAGACGGATGGCCCGGGCTTCCCCGACCTAAAGCTCGAGGGAACAAAGAAGGCCTATGTCAGGTTCCATGGCAGGAACAGGGACATCTGGTTCAAGAAAGGGGCGGGCTCATCAAAGGGGACCAAGGCCAGCGATAAAGAGATTCCCGACGACGAACCCCAGGACCCGAAGGGCAGGTTCAACCGCTACGACTATATCTACACCGAGGAGGAACTAAGCCCCTGGAAGGAAAAGCTCGAGGATAAATTCGAGGAAGGCTATGTGTATTTCAACAACCATCCGCGAGGGAAAGGGCCCAAGAACGCGCTCATGCTGATGGACCTGCTGGGCGTAAAGCACGAGCCCAAGGACATCGTGATCGCGAGCCAGAAAAGGTTGTTCTAGACGTTTATCGTCGGAAAATCAAGGAAAATCGTCGAAGATTTCACGTGTAGCTTTCAAATGAAGCATGCACATGAAAGAATTCAGCATCAAGTTAAGAAAAAAAAGGAGATTCCATTTTTCTTCGGCAAATGTCGAGCGAAGAGTTATTAAGTTGCAGAACAATTGCATCGAACACCAAACTGAAACGAGCTGATGATTCTCATGATTGTACGGTTCAAGATGGATGGCTGGGCGTACTCGAAGAACAAAGAGGCCTTCAAGCAGCTGCTGAAAAAGTACGGGATCTACTGGAAAGGGACCTTCCAGGACCCGTGGTGGGGCAGCGCCACCGAGAAGGTCACGGCCGAGTACGAGCGGGACCAGGTGCGGGAGATAACGGTCTCGGCAACCCTCACATGGGAGGGGGAGGGCGAGACGCCTTTCCTGAAGGATTTCAGGACCTGGTGCCAGGGGCTCAAGGCCGACGAGACCTCGATAAAGGTCGGCCAGGGCAAGGGAACCTCAGACGAGGTCCTGTTCTATGATATGATGTACAAGCCCCAGGAGGCCTTCCTCGAGACCACGGGCAGGCCCAAGTCCTGGATCGAGAAGGACATGGCGCAATTCGAGACCGACAGGAACAAGAGGTTCGGCACAAGGCCCGCCGCCTGAGCGGCCTGGTCATTTCTTCGCCGGCACGGCGCTCTGCTCGAAGCCCTGCATTCGCATGTCCTCGAATATCATGCTCTGCTCGCCGCAGGCCGGGCATTTGCCGTCGAAAAGCGTGAGCTGGCCTTTGCACTTGGGGCAGTTCGGGTTGGACATGTTCCCGTCGATGAACCGTCCCACGAACATGTCCTTGCAGACCCTGCACACGACCGGGAGCTCGCCTGTGCCCTCCCTCGCGGCATAGCCGTGCATCCCCATGGGCCCGAAGTTGGCCCCGCAGGCCTTGCACTTGTAGGTGACGACCTCGGTCATGTCAAGATTAACGGGGTCTGCCTTCATGAAGATTATGCATAAACTTTTTCAAGTCGGATTCACAATGGTCCTGGGCATGGCGAAGGAGAAGATTTGCGGGATGGCCGACAGGCCGCTGAAGGAACGGATCGAGATATTGGCAAATCTCATCGTTGCATCCAAAAGGCTCGTCGTCTTCACGGGCGCCGGCATCAGCACCGACTCTGGCCTTCCGGACTATCGCGGCCCCGAAGGCGTCTGGACCCGCAAGGACAAGGGCCTACCGCCCCCGAAGTGGAAGGTCCATCCCGACGAGGTGAGGCCCAACGCGAGCCACATGGCCATCGTAGAGCTGCAGGAAATGGGAAAGCTGGACTTCCTGATATCCCAGAATGTCGACGGGCTCCATCTGGTGTCCGGGATAGGGCCGGACAGGATAGCCGAGCTGCACGGCAACGGGGACCTGATGAAATGCTACATCTGCGACCGGCGGTTCACAAAGGAGGAGGTCGGCTGGGACGAGGCGAAATGGGGAAATGGATACAGGACTTCGAGGCCGGTCAAGGGCCAGCCGTGCTGCCCCGCCTGCGGCGGCCGCATCATCTCGAGCGTCATCAACTTCGGGGACCCCATGCCAGAAAAGGAGATGGAGCTTGCCGAGGCCCATTCCAAGAGGTGTGACCTTTTCATAGTCCTCGGATCCTCGCTCGTAGTCCAGCCGGCGGCCAACTTGCCGTTCCACGCGTGCAGGGCCGGGGCGAAGCTCGTGATCGTCAACCAGGGGGAGACTCCGTGCGATAAAATTGCTCATCTCAGATTCCACGAGGGCATCATGGATGTCATGCTGCCGGCGGTCGATAGGGTCAAGGCTCTGACGGTGAGGGGGTGAGCGGGCATGCCCATGGAAGACAAACGCCGGGAGAGCATCAGCAAGACCATGTCGTTCATGCTCAGGCACGGGCCCGAGAAGTTCAAGATAATCTTGGACCCGGAGGGGTTCACGCCCATCGAGGATGTGCTCCGAGGCCTCGGCCGCAGGTTCAAGGGATTGACCCGTGACGATATGATAGAGGTCGTGGACCGTTGTGAGAAGGGCAGGTTCGAGGTCCGCGGCGAAGATATACGGGCGTGCTACGGGCATTCCATCCCGATCAGGATACAGTACGACCCCATCGAGCCGCCAGAAATCCTACTACATGGAACCGCACACAGGTTCCTCGACGATATAATGCGCGTTGGCCTCCGGCCCATGGACAGGCAGTACGTCCACCTGACGGTCAGGGAGGACTTCGCGCGAGAGGTCGGCAGACGAAGGGACAAGGACCCGGTAATCCTCACGGTCGAGGCACTGAGGGCCCACAGGGACGGGGTCAGGTTCTACAAGGCGAACGAGAACTTCTATCTGGCGGACCTTGTTCCAGCGAGCTATATCAAAAAGGCCTAGGACATCTCCTTCATGTCCCGGTCTATCTTTTCGACCTCGTGCGTCGCCACGAGCTTCACGAAGATCTCCCGGGCCTCCTTGAAGAACCGCTTGGCCCGGGCCTTGTCGCCGCGCCACTTGTACATGCGTGCCATGTCGAAAAGGACCTCCCCCTCGGCGAAGGGCATCTCGCACTTCCTGGCCATGGCCCGGGCGATCAGGAAGTGCTCCTCGGCCTTGTCCCAGTCCTTCATCCTTGCATATGTGAGGCCGTAGGCCTGCTGCGCGCCCTCGACGCCGAAATCATCGTGGGTCCGAGCGAGTATCGGCATGGCCTTATCGAGCTCCGCGAGCGCCTCCTTGTACTGCCCGAGCTCGGATAGGCAACCGGCCCTGTTGAAACAGCCCCAGGCGATGTAGGGGTCGTGGCCTCCCCGCTGGGCGATCTTCTTGCACTTCTCGAATATCTCAGCGGCCCGCTTGTAGTCCTCACGGTACAGGAAGTTCGTCCCGAGGTTGTTGTAGGCGCGGCAGAGCTCGTATGTGTCCCCGGCCTTTTCCAGTGCAAGGATGGCCTCACGATATTCCTTCTCTATGACCTCGGGATCCTGGACGAGCATCATGAGGGTCGCCCGTTCAAGATGGACAAGCCCCCCGAGCCAGAGGTCCTTGGTGGCATCGACGAACTTCTGGGCCTTTTCCAGGTGGACAACAGCATCTTCCCGGTCGCCCTTCCGCCAGTGGGCATTTGTAAGCCGTGCATGGGCCTCGCCCTGGAGCAACGGGTCCTTCAATGAGGATGCTAGCTTGAGGCCCTTCTCGTAATCATCTATGGCCTTTGCCAGCTGGGACAGCTCGCTGTAGCAGTAGCCGCGCAGAAGGATGGCCTCGACGAACAGTTTTGTCAGTGCCATGTCGTCCGGGGCGGCGTCCTTGAGCGCATCGAGAACCTCGATGGCTCCCTTCCAGTCGGACCTGACTAATAGGCCGTTGGCCTGGTCTATGAGATTTTGCAGGTCCTTGGCGCCCAGCTTCGTCATGCAGCCCTTCGCATGGTATGCTCACCTAATAAAACTTTCAATGCTTCTTCGCCGGGTCGACGGAGAAACCCTCGACATCCTTGATCTCCTTCTCGATGAGCGCCACACCTTGCGTGATACCGGACCTTGCGGCGACGGCCTTGGCATCCCTGAGGAACCTGAGGGCCTTGGTCGCGTCGCCCTTCCATTTGTGCATCCTACCAATGTGGTAGAGGACGCGCCCCTCCTCATATGGGACCTTGCGCTTCTGGGCCAGGGTCCGTGCGACGAAGAAATGGTCCTCGGCCTTCTGCCATTCGCCCATCTTCGCATAGATGATGCCGTAGGCCTCGTAGGCATCCATGATCCCCTTGTCGTCCTTGGCCCGCTGGACCATTTGAAGGATCCCCTCCATCGCGGCGAGCGCCTCCTTGAACTTGCCGATCTCGGCGAGGGACTGCCCCATGTTCATCCTGCTTAATATCATGAGCGGTCCGTACTTGGCCCTCTCGGCCGCCCTTCTGCATTTATCGAATATCTCGGCGGCCGTCCTGTGCTCACCCTTGAAAACGAAGTTGTTCCCGAAGTTGTTGTAGGCCTTGGACAGCTCCCTCATGTCCCCGGCCTTCTCCAGCGCGAGCACGCCCTCGCGGAACTCCCGCTCGGCCACGTCCAGCCGGTGTGACATGGTGAAGACCGCCCCCTTCAGGCTGTGGACGAGCCCCTCGAGCCGGATGTCCTTTGTTGCCTGAGCAATCACCTCGGCCATCTCGATTTGCTCGAGAGCCTTTTTATAATCCCCTGAGGTCTCTAGTCGATGGGCGAGGCGGATCAGGGCCTCACCTTCGAGAAGCTGGTCCCGTCCTTGCCTGGCCAGACCCAGGGCCCTTTCGAAATCCTCCTCGGCCTTGGCGGATTCGTTCATCTCGATGAAGCAGAGGCCCCTCAAGATCAGCGCCCTCGCGACGACCCTCAGGGACGCGAGGTCGTCGGTGTCAAGCATTAGGATGGGCCCCAAGACATCCGCGGCCTTCCTCCAATCGCCCTGGTTGTATGTCCTGTCAGATTCATCCAGGACCTTTTTGATGTCCGCGGGGTTGAGATGGGCCATGCATTCCAAGACAAGGGGATAGACGATTAAAAAGGTTGCCAGGCTACGCGAGCTAATTTATAAGGGAGCCTAGGTAAAGTTGTACAAGTGACCTCTCCGGTTTAAACAAGTCAACCGCAATCGATTTAAATGGCCGCGAACAAACGAAGGTCACATGTCCCGGTCGAGAAGAAAGAAGGTCGTGGCCCTCGTCATCGTTATAATCCTAGTGGCCGTGACGGTGACCGGCTCGGTCTTCCTGAAGACCCGTTCCGATAAGGACAGGCCTCCGCGCCCAGATATTTCCTACGAGCACGAGGTCACAGTACCTCCTGCCTCGGGTTGGATATCCTCCCCCGATGCCTCCGAGCCAGGCAATGCAACGGCACAGGTCTCGATCGATGTGAACGGCACATCGCCCTGTTCGGTGATCATAGACATCACAATCATGGACGACGACGGGAACCACACCGATACCGATGGAGGTTCGGACCCCGACACGGTCCAAGTGACCATCGGAGAGGAAAATGTGACGGGGGCGACCGAAAAGGTCTCGGGCGAGTACCATCTCCACAAGGAATACAAAAAGGGCAGTGAGATGGACATGTTCAATGAGACGATCACGGTCACGATTACCGGCCAGGAGTTCGGTGGGGGAAACCATCCCTATGGCCCGGGTGGGCGCATCCAGATCCCGTGGATCGAGTACATCGACCAGGGATGCGAGTACAAAGTTGAGATCGAGTACACCTATTGGAACTATGTCCCCGAATGACCGCGTACTGTTCAGAGAAGGTCCTTCAGCTCTGCTTCGACGCGGGCCAGCTCCCGCTTCGAGCCCTTGGCGGCGAAGATGTCCTTGGCCTCTGTGAAGTACTGTAGCGCCTTGGCCTTGTCGCCCTTCCATTTATATATCCGTCCCAGGTCGCGCAGGACCTTTGCCTCGCTCACGGGCATCTTGTTCTTTTGGGCCATGGACCTGGCCTTGAGCAGAAACTCCTCGGCCTTGGCCCAATCCTCGTTCTTCGCATAGGCCAGGCCGTAGATCTGCAGGGCCCCAAGGGTCCCGTAGTTGTCCCCGGCCTTCTCTAGTATGGGCAGGGCCCAGTCCAGCTCGAGGAGGGCCTCCTTCGAGGCCCCTAGCTCGACGAGGCACTCGGCCCTGTTGAAGGCGCCCCAGGCGGCCAGGGGCATGTCCCCGACCCTCTCGGCGATCTTCTTCGTCTTTGCGAACATCTCGGCGGCCTTGTCAAACTTCTTGGCGAATACGAAGTTGTTGGCGAAGTTGTTGTAGGCCCGGGCCAGCTCCCGCATGTCCCCGACCTTCTCCAGGGCCAGTATCGCGTCACGGTACTCATGGTCGGCGGTGCCAAGCTCGGAGGTGTTCGAGTATGTGGTCCCGAGCTCGAGATGTACCATGCCTTCGAGCCTGAGGTCGTTGGTTTTCTTGGCGATTTCGTGGGCCTGCTTCAGGTACTCGAAGGCCTTCTTGTAGTCGCTGACTTTCCAGGATATGTTGCCCAGGAGCCGCAGGGCCTGGCCCTCAATGGACAGGTCCTGGAGGTCCCTCGCCTGGGCCACGGCGCTCTGGCAGTCCGTCTGGGCCGCCCCGAGGTCGGCCATGTGGACGCGGCACTGCGCCCTGTGAAAGAAAGCCCAGGCGACATTGAACCTCGACGGGTAGTCCTTCGAGAATTGCGAGATGATGGCCTGCAGGAGCTCGATCGCGTTCTTCCAATCGCCCTTCTCCATGAGCGCCTTGGCATCGTCAAGCAGCTCTTTCGATGTCTTGGCCGGCGGCGAAGGAGTCATGACACCGGAGAATAAGGTTCCAAATAATAAAGGGTTTCGGGAAAAATGCCATGGAAGGCCATCAGGCCAAGTCCTTCATCTCGTCTTTGAGGCGTTCGAGCTCGCTCTTGGCGCCGTGCTTCTCGAACAGGTCCTGGGCCTCCTTGAAGTAGAGGATGGCCTTGTCCTTGTCGCCGCGCCATTTGAAGATGCGGCCGATGTCGCGCAGTATGGTGCCCTCGGCCACGGGCATCTTCTGCCTCTGGGCCAAGCGACGGGCCTTGATGAGGTGCTCCTCGGCCTCCTTCCAATCCCCCATCTTGGCATATGTCAGACCGGCAACCTGGTAGGCGCCCAGGAGCCCTATCTTGTCATCGGTCCTCTCGAGTATCGGGATGGCCAGCTCGAGCTCCTTCATGGCCTCCTTCGGGTCCCCGAGCTCAAGGAGGCATTCGGCCCGGTTGAAGGCGCCCCATGCGATGAAGCCCTCGTCGCCGACCTTCTCGGCGATCTTTTTACACTTTGCGAACATCTCGGCGGCCTTCTCCCATTTCTTCTGGAAGGTGAAGTTGTTCGCGAAGTTATTGTAGGCCCGGGCCAGCTCCCGCTGGTCGCCTGCCTTCTCGAGGGCAAGGACGGCCTCGCGGTACTCCCTCTCGCTGACCAGGTGGTCCTTCGTTTGCATGTAGACGGCCCCGAGCTCCAAATGGACCATGCCCTCGAGGCGGTCGTCCTTGAGCTGGCAGGCGATCTCGTGGGCCCTGTTGAGGTGCTCCAGGGCCGTCTTGTAGTCTGCCTTCTTCCAACCGATGTTGCCGAGCAACCGCAGGGCCTCGCCTTCGACGAGGATATCTACGGAGGCCTTTGCCAGGACCAAGGCGTGGTTACAGTCGTCGGTGGCCTTCTCCAGGTCGCCCATGTGGACTAGGCACTGGGCCCTCAGGAAATGGGCCATGGCAACGACCTGTTTGGCCGCGGGGTCTGTCGCTTGTTCTGACAACAAAGCGTTGAGGACCTCGACGGCCTTTTTCCACTCGGCCTTGTCCATATGCGCCCGGGCCTCGGCGAGCGTCTCCTTCGGGGCCTTGGTGTCGTTCGTGGGCATCGCCAATTGTGATTAAGTCCTAGATAATAAGCGTTGCTGATTGAGAAAATGGACTGTAAAATATATGATATAGAGAGATGAGGTGGTCGGGCCAGACCATGGTTCTGGTATCCGACCAGCGGCAGGACATTCGCCTCTTCACGAAACTTCACTGGACGTTGCATCCTGTTTCCATGCAGTTCGCGCAGGGTTCAGTATGGGTCGGTTGGGGGGTTTCCTTCCTTCCCAGCCTCGTCCCTTTGCTTGCTGTACTTCCCCGGTATGCTTTTCCCCGAAGGGCAATCCAGTCGTGTTCCGTGTGCTTTCAGTCGAGCCGGGCTTATTAGCAGGTTGCCAGGTCCGGGTAAGCCCGTGAGCCTGGTTCCCTTCCGCGGTCCAGCTCTTCTTTCTGGATACTGGACGGTCGCTCGAACGTACCTGTGAGGGCACGTTCTTGCATCGCCCAGTGGACACATGTCTCGCTGCCTTGCCTGAAATTGTTTTGTAGATCAGGAGCGCAGGCAGCGAAGAGCCGTTCTTACCTCATCCGTTCCCTGAAATTTACCCATTTAGGACATTCTCCCAATGGTATTCAATTCCTGCTTCACCGGCGAGCACTGGCCATCGGTCTCCCGGTGACCTGCAACCTCTCGCCTCTGGCAGGCGTTTATCGTCTCCGTCGAACTGGCGGCGACCGTTAGAGCATAGTT
>Ga0315288_10008752_pt1 | contig 12762 bp, 19 predicted proteins | sample YL17G11_20_MG_FD_203454 | JGI IMG/M metagenome (GOLD analysis project Ga0315288, IMG submission 203454) | Sediment microbial communities from Yellowstone Lake, YNP, Wyoming, USA - YL17G11_20 | ecosystem: Environmental > Aquatic > Freshwater > Lake > Sediment | place: USA: Wyoming | collected...
AAACCTTCTAAGATAATCCACTCTCCGTCGGATAAAAAATATTCCAGACGGGCTATAGGCCTATCTGGAATTTCTAACCAACGACTAGAATGTATGTTTGGACCCCCAAGAAAATCTGGAGTCCCGTATGAAAATATAATCTTGTATAAATAATTAGGCATGATATATTATCACCTTTATATTTTAAAAACTTTTTTATTAAACGTATGAAAAGCGTACACTCAAAACAGGCGATTCGATGAATGGCGTCAAATAAGACGATGGTACGTCCCAATGAATATTCACATAAACATCCGTAGCTCCACCCAGTGCACCGCCACCCCCGTTGAGTAAAATCAAATTAGGAGCTGCCCCGCCCGCAATAGGAGTTCCAGCCCAACCTGGTCCAGGAGCACCTCCAGTAGTCAAAACAGCCTTCAACATACTATCTGCTGGTGTTCCTAAACCTAAGCAATTTAAATTAGCTGTAACATGGCCGTCATCATCCCAAGCTTCTAATGTAGGTTCACTTGCTGTCGCTGCATCAAAAGCCAAGCAAATAACATATCTATGGGCTCCTGAATTTGCCATTAACATTTCTCTTAACTCAGCCCCAATATTTGATACATCCAATAAAAATGTGTGAGCAATTTCTACTGGTATAGCTTGGATTATTGTTGCAGCCTCATTAAGCTCGCCAGAGCTAGGTGTAGGCTGCCCATCAGCAACAGCAGCAGAACCGGCAGAAAAAATTAGCTTGTCATTTGCTAGGTCCATTTGGACATAATTTGCTGGATGTGTACTTTTAGGATTATCCACAGCCGATTTATTACAAAATACAACACAATTTACCACCATAACTTTTTACCTCCTTACTTTTTAAATTAGTCCCCACTTCGGTAGAAAACTATTGTAAACCTGGACCATCTGTAATAATCTGACCCAGGTGAAATAGACTTTAAAATACAATTTGAATAAGTATTATGATTTACTACTAAATCTGCTAACCCAGACCCAAAAGCAGCCGCAAGACTATTTATGTATGTTTCCAATTCTTGCCTACTTGTTTTTTTAACCCAACCTTGCACAGTAATAGTTTTAAGACCGCCACCACGTCTACGTAATATAGACCCATCCGCCCTTGGAATCTTATGTATTTCTATTTCTTGCTCTGTATCTACCTGCATAAAGCAGTAGTCTCCGATAACCACTCCAGAAAAAGAAGCATTAGACATATAGTTTCACCAATCCTTGTAATATTATTTCCCAGTAATTTCTATTACCGTTTGTGTGTTGATGACAATTCTGGCATAAACTTATAAGATTATCTTCTTTACAATTTTCTTTATCATAATCAATATGGTGAACATCTAAGTTTCTATTAAATGTACTTTCTGGAAGTTTACACATCATACAAATATAATAGTCTCTGTTCCTTATATAGGACCTTAGTTCGTAATTAAACTTTGTAGGGTATGGTTTTAAAGAAAGTCCATTTTTCCAATTTGAAGCTAGAATTCCACACTTACCTATTTTTGCTAGAGCCATCTTTTCAATAGTTTCTTTACTATATACACCAACTTTATTTTTATTCCAAGGAACTATTTCACCTCTAGAATATCTATCCTTTAAAAGTTTTGTACGTGCTTCTACAATACTTTTTGATACTTTTTTACCTTTCAAAGGACTTTTATGAGTTTTCCAATAGTTTTTCATAAAAATTCCATGCTTTATTAATGTTTCTATTCCTTTTTTAGTCTTATTACAATTTAAGACTTCTTCCCTAATTTTTTCTTTATTAGCAATACTATTATGTCCCTGTCTATACTTTGGTATGCCGAGTCTAAAATGAGTTCTATTTATCTGTATAAATTTTCCACATCCGCAAATACATTTGTGCCTATCCGTATTAGTAGCAACCCAAGGGGTAATATCACAACTTTTGCTCATTATTCTAACCCCGCTCCAATTCTTGCTTTATTTTTCCTGTCTGCTTCTGGTTTTATAGTTTGCCTATTTAAAGCTGCCAAATTTCCCTCTTGGTCCATGACAATTTTTTCTAACTCAGTTAAACGACCTTGTAAACCCATCAATAAAGATGTTCTTATTGATGGACCTAGTGCACCCTCGATTCTGCCTGATTGGTCAATCATTTTTTTTATGGCTTCGATTTCTTCATTAACTTTTATAGTTTCTAAATCTATTTTACGTCCTCCAACCTCTATAAAACCACTTCCTACGGGTTCTTTAGCCCCCTTACCTTTTGGTACTCCTTCTTTATTATTTTTACCAAGCCAATCAATCTCTGCTAAAGCCGCTATCTTTATTTTTATTTCTTCTAAAGTAGCCAGCCAATCTTTCCTAAAATTTTCATTTAATAACAATAAAGGGGCATGTACAGCCAAAAGACCCATGCCAAGCAATTTAATAGAGGGGCCTAAAGCTTGTACTAAAATAAACAAAGCAGCAAAAGCACCCTGAACAACTGACAATTCAGCAATAAAACTTCCCAAAGTCCAAGATGCCACAGCAATACCTATAACAGCAACAATTGGCCAAATAAATAATAAAATAGATTTTAAAGCACCTAGAGCGACTGCTCCCAACGTAATCTTTAAACCTAAAGATGCCCATAAAGCATTTAAAGCAACCATTAAAAATACAATATTTAATAATCCTCCAAACAACTGTAAAATTAAAATAGAAATAATAACTAAAGGCCTTGCCGCATTTCTAAAACCTTCAGGAAGAGCCATCCAAGCAGACGATATACCTTGTATGATTCCTATTACCATCTTGCCAAGGCCTATAAAAACATTAAAAGTATCTTTTACTATTGCTCCGATTTCCCCTTTTTTAAAAGACTCAATAAAACCTTCTATGCCTTTTTTAATGCTGCTAAAAAATTGTAAAACATCCTTTGCCGTTAATTTAGACAACCATTCTTTAAAATTTGCCGCCAATTCTTTTATTAATCCGGTAATAGGTTTTAGAGCATCCTGCACACCTTTAATAATGGTACTAAATATCCCCATCCTATTACCAATATTTACAATATCAACCACAAAATTCCTAACAAAAAATATTGCTTCAGCCAATGGCTTTTTAAATTTTTCTGAAAAAGCTAAACCTAAATCAACAACAGATGCTATTAAATCTCGTACACGCCCTTTTACGGTAGTTCTAAATGCTTGGGCCATATTCTCAGCAGCCCCTTGCGAATTCTCTAAATCATTTGTAAGTTTTCTAAGAGCCTCTGCCCCCCTACCTAGTAATGCCACCATACCAGGACCACCACGTTGACCAAATACTTCCATAGCTTGAGATGCAGTCATTCCAGCCGTTTTTAAATCCTGTAAAATTGATGCAAACGGTCTTAATTTTCCAGAAGAAGTAACAGAGGTAACTCCTAATTCTTTTAATATTTTTTCAGCCTTGGCTGTTGGGGCCATAAGTTCAGAAAAAGCTCGACGAAGAGTAGTCCCCGCCATGCTCCCGCGAATTCCTGAATCTGACAAAAGACCAATGGCGGCTACGGTCTCTTCAATAGATACTCCAAAACCTGCGGCTACTGGGGCCACATATTTAAAAGCCTCCCCCAAATCACTAATATCCGTACTAGCTTTTGATGCACCCAAAGACATAATATCAGTTACTCTTCTAGCATCACTTGTTTCTAAATTAAATCCACGTAATGCAGATATTACTATTTCAGAGGATTGTGCTAACTCTAAATTATCTGCGATTGCCATATTCATAACTGGACCGATAGAATCTATAACTTCCTTGGTATTAAAACCAGCTCTTGCTAAAATCTGCATACCTTCAGCAGCATCAATAGCAGAAAATAAGGATTCCCTACCCAATTCTAGAGCTTTATTAGTCATTTCAGAAAGAGAACTTGCAGTAGCATTCCCTCCTTCTTTCATAATAGTAAATGCCCTCATCATTTCATCTTCAAACTCTGACCCAGCACCCGCAGCCAAAATAAAACTACCAACTAAAGCACCAAGTCCAATTTGCAAACCTTTTATTGCCACATCTGTTATCTGGCTAAACGCTGACGAAATACCCCCAGTCAAACCCTCGCTCAATAATGCAAAGTCTCTAATTAACGAAGAAGCTTGTGCTAAGTTTGCACGAAGTTTTGAAGTTGTGGCTGAAATTTCAACCGTTATCTCCCCTATTTTTACCACGCAGTACTCCTATATTATAATTTCTTTTCTTCCATCTTCTCTAACAGTTTCTTTACCGCCTAAAGCTTTTAAATCAGCTATATCGTCTGAGTTTTCTTCACTACTACTTTGTTTATCATATCTAGCTCGTATGGTCTGTAGTAATGTTGTTATTTGCCCCAAATCTAGGGACTTAATATACTCTATAGTCCACCCATACTCCTTAGCCAAAATATCAATAATAGTAGCCCAATCTATATCATAGGCATTATCTAACATTATATTAATCTGTTACTTTAGTTTTTTGTCCAACAATAACTTTAATAATATCTTGAAGGTCTGACAAATCTACTAATTTACCTACCTCGGATTCTTCTATCGTATTTGAACCCTTTAAAGCAATATAGGCCAGGTGTTTAATATCCTTTAATAATTCTACATTAACATCTGCTTGCTTATTCTCTAACTTAACTACTAAGGGCCATATTTCTATTAAATCATCAATAGGCAATGGTAAAACAGTATACTCATTGTTATCTCTCAAAGTAATAGATATGCCTTTCCTTTTAATAACATTTTCATTAGCCATTTGTATCTCCTTGTTATTTCTATTAATAATCTGCACTGTTATTAAATTTCCGTATCTTTCTTTCTCCACTCTAACTTTGTAGCAACAAAGGCATTCTGAGCAGAGGTTACTTCAGCCGAGATTAAAACCATATTAGTTAAAGAAACGACTAGCCCACCAGAATTAGCACCTGCCTCTAGCTCTAAGGTTTCTGCAACACCAAAAACCGGCTCTGTTGCGTCATAATCTGCCGATTCTGCACTAACTGATAAAGACTGGTCCCCAGGAACGATGTCTAAAGGATATCTATAATCCCCACCACGAAACTCTTGAGGATTGCCATCATATCTGACTGTAATACCTGTACAGACTCCTATATATACGGAGCCTCGTTTAATTTTTCCAACAGAAAATTTTCTAGTACCCATTTTTATTTCCTCCTTTTTTATTTATTTAACTTATACACCAACAACTAAAACAATTACATGTTTAGTTACACAAAGAACATCTGTTATAGTAATAACATTCGTTAATACTGTAGCAGTATATACTGCTGCGTCTGACAAATCAATAACTTTTACAACATTAGCAGTTGTTAAAGCAGCTACGGTAATAGTATCGTCTTTACTAATTGAAGTAACTTCCAAAGTCAAATGCTTTTTTAAATTAGTAACAGTTTGTCCCTGCCCCTGGTCTTTTACTACATAAGTCTTGTCTGACATTTTTATTCCTCCTTCTTAAATAATTTTAACAATCTCCACCATACCCTTCCATAACAACATCAAAAGTCATTACTAAATGAAAAACTTTTGTATCATCTTCCCATACCGGTATACTATTTGCTTTCCATAATTGATAAACTTTTGGGTCATTTGTTAAATAAGATTTTTTATCTATATTTAATAATATTTGTTTAGCAATTAATCCTGCCGTAGTCCTACATCCTGAACCCTTTGTCCATACATTTATTCTTAAATCTGGAAAATAATCATTAGTTAAAGAATCTGTAGGCCCGTCAGAAGCCTCTATAGTAACTTGGGGATAATCTGATTCTATATTTCCAACGAATTTTCCTTCCATATAAATTCTACTGCCGACATAAGTTGTAATAGTCGAATCTGCCAATAAATTATCTCTAATTAATTTAATTAAGTCTAACATATTATTCTGCCAAAGTGTGTGTTAATATTCCTTCTTTGCCACCGCCATAATATTTTCCAACCGCAGATTTCTCTATAGCCGTATCCATAGCGCTCTTAAATTTTTCTAACATTAGCATTTTATTTTTATTTATAGCAGGAACTAAAAATGGATGACCTTCTGGTTTACCGCTCCAACCAAGCTCATTAAAGATGCTATATTTGGCACTACTTCTAACTTGCCCAATTATAACAACGCCTCTAGCTTTACTAATAATTCTACCAGTAATATGTTCTCTTAAAAAACCTGTATCAACTGGAGCAAAATATTTAGCATCTGTCATAACAGAATCAACAACCTCAACCATCTTTTGGCCTAATTCACTATAGGCTATGTCGTTGAATTTCTGTATTTTATTTATTACTTCTTCTGCCCCTACTACTTTTGCACTAACTTCCATAATTAATCCTTAAAGCTGGTCCAAACGAGTTAAACGTAATTCCTTATGATGTAGTTTACTACGTTCAAATAAATCTTCCACCAATAAAACCAAATACTTCCTAGTTCCCAACTCAATTATATCATTTTCTATTACATTCTCACCTGGACAAACAAAACCACGATAATCAGAAGTAATAAGACCACCTTGCGCTTCTACCTTGAAACCTGTCGCCGACCTGTTTCTATCTGGGTCAATTCTTATTTTCAATGCGGAGTTAATTATTGGAGCAGTTGGAGAAAACATTATAACCTCTCCCCATTCGTTGACCTTTTTTACTGCTTCTTCACTTGAATAACTTCGTTTTTGCACAGCCGTCTGATTCAACAAAGCCTCAAAATTAGCATCACAAGGGTCTCTTACAATTGCTTGTATATTAAATTGTGTGTATATTTTTTTATTTGTATCTACCATTATAATACCTTAATTACTTTATTTATTATATTTATAGTTGGTTTTTCTTTGCCTTCTATTAAACATAATTCCAACCAATTATTGTCTCCTAAACTCTTAAAAATCTTCCTAGCAAGCATTCTAGTTTGTTCTGTATTTGTGTCCAGTATGAAATCATCAGTCTGCCAAAATAGGCTTTTAGAGCCTTTTCTAGCAGATAATGTATAAAGTTTCTTGTCTTCTCTTTGAAGTTGGATGGATGTTATATCTTCTGACCAGTTTTTCCTAAAGGAAACTTCATTAGAATCCCAATCAGAAGTTGTAGTTTGCCCATCTTTTTTGTGTAATATCCAACGGGTTCCCATAAATGAAAAATCCTCATAGGCCCAAGCTTATGAGGTTAATTTAGACTACTTGACTCATTCACTTGTGGCCTAATTTTATATAACCCAAATATCTTCAATGACTTGTGATTATTTTGGCCCAATATGTATATAATTACTACCCTACATATATATTATACGATAAAAAAGAACAATTGGGACAATATATTTTAAAATAGTTTTAAGAAGTATACGAAAATTTCATTAAAAAATCTATAAGTCTAACCCCTGGAACACTTTCAGTAGAAGGAATAGCTATCTTTTGCTTTATATGAGCTTCCCCACCAACTCCAATATCATCAGGATTAGAGCCTCCAGCACTTGAATCATTTAAAGCTGCTGCATTTGCTAAACTATCCATTTGAGAGGTTCTTAGGTTATATTCATATATGCCATCATGATTTACATCTATTAAAAATCCTTTAGATGCGCTTGCATCTCCCCATGCTTTTAATTCATCAAAATCCAATAAAGCAGTCTGACCACCATCATAAGTTCCAGTAAATTGCTGACAATAAAACTTGCAATCCGTTATTTCATTTAGCCCATTATGCCTTATATAAATATCTTCTGGGTATGTTTCTTTTCCATTTGCTACATTGCCATGATTAATCCCAGAATTAGTCCCCTTCAAAACATCGGCTATAGCTTGGCCACTGGAAACTCTACTAAAGGTTACAGTAACTACCATTACACAACCCTCATTTTTCTTGTTCTATAGATTCTTAAAATATTCTTGGCACTAAAAACATCTTCTTCTAACCTATCTGCAACACTCTTTGCTTCATAAACATCGTCTTTTATAGAACTTTGACTTCCTTCTTTATATCTGTATTCACCTATTTGTTCTTCTGTAATATTTCCAAATTTTATTTCTCCAGAATTTACTAAACTAGTAAAGGCTATTTGAGAAGCTACGACAGTCGCAGCCCACTCAATTTCATCAGGAACAGATGCTCTACCATATTTATATGTTACTTCTATCTTCTGCCTTCCATAAATAAATGCCCCAACATTATAAATATTCCCAACAAAATCATCAGCAAGTTTTATGATTCCTTCACCCTCATAAATTAAATAATCATCAACATCCATTACTTCGCCATCATTCTTAATTTCTGTTACGGACACGACTGGAAAATTATCCAAAAATAATACACTTTGCCCAGATTTATTTATATCATATTTTTCAGTTACTGTTTTTTCTCTAAAAATACAATTACAATACAAATCAATATAATAAGTTGCCCACTCAATCCAATCGTCTTCTATTTTATCAGTATCCACACCAAGATATTTAGCTACCTTTGTTTTAGATGTATATAATGTTCCAGGAGTCCCTGTGCTACTATCAATTATTCTAAGTTGTTCGTTAGCTTCAGCGTATTGGCCATCCAAAATTGCCTGATATTCAATAGTATACTCAGTTAAATCAGCGTCGGCAGGGACATTCCATTTATAATAATACATTGTCTCTACCCCAAAAGACATGGCAGCCTCATTAACATCTGTAATAACAACATTGCTACTATTGATATGCCTAATAGTAATTTTTGCATCTGTAACAGTAGTTGCTTCTTTGCCTTCTAAGGTCAAAAAATTTGCATATAATGTATGTTCTTGGTTTCTTTCATAGGATTCCATAATTCATCTCCTAACCCACGATTTGTATAAGTTCATTTTCTTCTTGGTATTCTCCATCACAAACAGCCTGAAACTCTACTGAATGGTTACCTATAAAAGCATCAGAAGGAACAACCCATTTATAATAATATGTGCTCTCCGCTACTAAAAACATAGTAGCTTCATTAACATCAGTAATAAGAACATCACTATTATTAATATGTCTTATAGTTATACGTGGATTAATAACAGTAGAAGGTTCTTTATCTTCTATTGTTAAAAAGGTATGATACAATACCACAGTATCACTACGTTCATAACATTGACAATTCATAATATATTTCCTTTTTTAAAATATTACTAATTAGATACTCCAGCAATTTTTTTAATTTGATAATAAGCTGAAGACGGCGGAGTAAAATTACTTGTCCAACGAGCAACGCCCTTTGAAATCCGAAATTCATCGAGATAACCATTAAAACTCCCACCAGACCCAAATTGATTACCAATATAGAAAGAATCTGTATAATTATATAGAGTAGCTGAATTTGTATAATCGGCTCCGCTTTGAGAACCATCAATAAATATTTTCCAAATATTCCCTGTTCTAACTAATGCCACATGATACCAAGTACCAACTGTTGGTGTCCAATACCAAATTTTATCCATGTCGGTTCCGTTATTTTCTAAATGTAATCGAAAACCCCCCCCACTTGGAAAATTATGTCGCCAATCAAACAACATATAATATTTGCCATCCCAAGGATTCTGGGCTTGTGAAAATATTGTATTGTATTGTGATACGGATGAAAAATTTATACAAAAATCCACCGTAAAATCCGTTGCACCAAAACAAAAGTCATCGGAATCTGGAATAGATAAACAAGTACCACTCGCACCATCAAAATATGCCGAATAAGTTCCAAACTTCTTTATTGTATCTGAAAAAGTAACACCATTATTTGTTACTGTTTTTGGAGTTGTTTCTGAATCTGTAACATTATTATCAAGATGAAGAAGTAATTTTGTATAAGAATCCAGCAAAAAACCTAACTGATTAATTTTACTAATACTAGCATTAACCACCCCGCACACCTTCTTAATATTTCCCATCTATAAATCCCCTATGTGTGTTCTAGTTGAACTAAATTTGGATTAAAATACATCCTATCTGCATGAGTAGCAACTCCTAAGACCTGTATAACATCATCTGTTCCTGATGGTTGAGTTTGAGTCATTACACCAACATCTGTTGAAAGATAAATTAAACCCCCAACCGTCCAAGCCCATGTATCGTCTCTCGCTATACCAAACATTAAAAATGACCCTAAAGCATTTTCAGCAATAGTTTCATCTACACACATTGCTATTACTCCAGATGTAGCTATTGCATCAGCATCGGCTTTCCACAGTTTTCCATCACTTTTTACATAACAAACATTTCCAAATGCTACAGCTTCACCTGCATATAAATTACACTTTATCCCTGTAGAAGTGTGGTCTGATGCTGGAACCGCTGTTAATTCAGATGGCCCCGTTGGACCAGTAACCCCAGTTGGACCTGTTGGACCAGTTGGACCATTTAAACCAGTTGCCCCAGTTGGACCAGTTGGACCATTTAAACCAGTTGCCCCAGTTGGACCAGTTGGACCAGTTGGACCATTTAAACCAGTTTCCCCAGTTGGACCAGTTGGACCAGTTGGACCATTTAAACCAGTTGCCCCAGTTGGACCAGTTGGGCCAGATAAGGTCTGACTAGCAACATAACCCTTAACAGCCTTTTCAGTAGGAACAGCACTATCAGAATTTCCAAATAATGTATCATCTATAGAAAATTCATTAATTTCTGCGCCTGAAGTTAATGTTATACTTTTTACAAAAATTCCCAACCACTTTTTTAATGTTGTACCTAAATTACCTTCCCCATCCGCACGTGGAACAATATTTCTAGTTGACATATTCTATTCTCCTTGCTCCTTTAATTTATTATACATAACAGAGCTAGTTATGTAATATTTTTATACCTTTGGCATAACTGCATTATTCTCGTCTAATTCTAGTAAAGTATCATTTAAAGACTCTGTACTTGGAGTTAAATCATCGTCGCTATTTAATTCTAATAAACCTAATTGACCAAAATAATCATCTAAAGGTTTTAAATCTCCACCAGTATCCCTAACTAACAAACTAAATACTGTTCCAGGCACATTTCTAAAAACAAATATAAATCCAGACGTAGTAGATACAGCAATCAACATAGGTTTAGATATTGTTCCAGAAGCTGTAGGCTCCGTAGCAGTCAGCGCCCCAGCGGTATCAGAACTTAAAAAATAAGTTAATCCAGCAGTCAAACCAGATAAACCACCAACCCATCCAATACACCTAATTGTAAACGTGTCAGCACTTTCTACATTACTAACTAAACCTAATACATTACTTGAATTAGTTCCATTATTTGCTTGGGCTTTTACATAAATTGAGCCATTAAATCTAACAACATTACCTACTACAAATCCATGACTAACCTGGTCTATTTCCTTATCAACAGACTGAGAAGATTCAGATGAAGCAACCGCAAAAATTGCCCAAACTGTTGTATAAACATAAAAAGTATTCTCATCATTAACATAAGCCATCATAGCTTCAAAAGGAGCATCAAAATACCAATGTGAAGGTGCAGATGGATTTACTTGCTTGGCAGTAGCAATGTAATTATCATATCCAGTAAAATCGCCTGTGCCTACAGTAATAAGATAACGATAACCCTTAGCCTCTGAACCTACTGGTTGAGTAACCTTACTTTCTACGGGCTGTTGCCAAGAAAAATTTTCGGCTAAGGGTGTTCTATATAGCGTCATGTTTCATTTGTCCAATTTTAGTATTAAATTTAATTAATTTATCTGTTAATTTATTTATATCTTTCAATTCATTTTCCCAAACTATCAATGTTTTGTATCCATATTTTTTATATGCTTTCAATCTACGTTCGTCTCTTTCTTTCATTCCAGTTTTATTGTGCCAATAATCCCCATACAACTCTATTATTTTCTTTTGTCCATTTGTATTTATAAAGTCTGGACAAAATCCATCTATTATTAATTTTCCATCTCCAACAAATTTATACTCTTTTAATAATAATTCTCGAAGTAACTCGTTAAGTAATTTTTCTGGTTTATTTGGTTTAACTTGTCTGCCTAACATAGAAGCAGTAATAACCCTATCTTTAAATTCTTTATCGTTCCATTTTAACTTACTGGAACATGAACAACACCGTCTATTCCCAACATTCCAATTAGTATAACATATTTCTTTACCGCAATCCACACAATAATGTTTAACTGTTTTTCTGCCGTCTATGTAACAAGGATTAGCTATTCCAAATCTATGCCTACCATACATGGGATTTTTATTGCCTTCAAATTTTCCTTTTAATGCTTCAGATATAGTTCTTCTAGGAATATTATATATTTTTAAATACCTATGAATAGTACCACCATCACAACATAAATCTTCTGCTATTCTACTAATAGGCATCTTTTTATTTATATATTTATCTACTAAAAGTTTTTTAGAAATTTTATGTTTAAAACGGGTATTAACTTCTCTAGGAAACTTGCCCTTCAATGACTCCTTCATAGTCCTAGTAGGTATTCCATATTTTTTAATATTTCTTAATATGGTGTCTACATCACATCCTAATAGTTTTCCTACCTGCCTAAGTGACAACGCATTTTCGATATACTCTTTAATTAAAAATTTTTTAGTAATACGATATTTAAAGGCTGGATTACCTTTACCAGAAAATATTTTTCTATGCAATTCATATCTATCACGCTTTTCAATTTTATATCTTTTCAAATATCTACTAAGAGTAGCCTTGCTACAACCTACTTCAATTGCAGTTTGTTTAATAGACTTATCCTCAACCACATATTTTTGTATTACTAATTCTCTATCTGGATTTAATTTCTTTGACATTTATTTTCCTTTATTAGCTATTAA
>Ga0315288_10008753_pt1 | contig 12760 bp, 7 predicted proteins | sample YL17G11_20_MG_FD_203454 | JGI IMG/M metagenome (GOLD analysis project Ga0315288, IMG submission 203454) | Sediment microbial communities from Yellowstone Lake, YNP, Wyoming, USA - YL17G11_20 | ecosystem: Environmental > Aquatic > Freshwater > Lake > Sediment | place: USA: Wyoming | collected...
TGTGGTGCTGGCAGATGCTCTTTATCTCGGCAACCTTTTTTTCGGTGACGTCCCCGGCGTTAAGCCTGATCCTGACCTTCGCCGCCACTTTCTCCCTTATCTGCTCGATGGGTATAAGCTCCGAGGCTAATATGTTCGGCCGTTCCCGCCGAAAGTCGAGCTTTCCCCTAACGAAAATAACGGCATCATCCTTTACAAGGTCGGCGTATCTGTTCAGCACTTCGGGGAACGTAACAACCTCGACCTGGCCCTGGAGGTCTTCGAGCGTAAAGACGGCCATTTTCGCCCCGGCGGTCCGGCCCGTCTTGGTCAGGTTGTATCTGACCCTTGTAATCATTCCGCCGATCACAACCTCTTTTTCCTGTGTCGCTTCGCTCAATTGCGAGCTGTTGTGGGTGGAGTAGATGCTAATTATCTCGGCGTGGTGGCTCAGCGGGTTGCTGGTCACGTAAAATCCGAGCACCTCTTTTTCGTATGCCAGCATCTGCGGCTCAGGCCAGGGGGCAACGTGCGGCAGGCGATTCTGATCCTGCGAATAATCGGGCTGGGCCGCCTGGCCGAAAAAGCTCATCTGCCCGTTGGCCCGGTCAACCTGGAGGCTGGCGCCGTTCTCCATAGCCTGCTCCAGGCCGGCCATCATCTGGTGACGGTTCCCACCGACCCTGTCGAACGCCCCGGCCTTGATGAGCGCCTCGAGAACCTGCTTATTCGCCGCCCTCAAATCCACGTTCTCGCAGAAGTGGAATAGGCTCTCAAACCTACCGACCTTCTCGCGGGCTGCGATAATCTGCTCAACCGCTTTCTCGCCGATGCCTTTTACCGCCGCCAATCCGAACCGTACAACGGCCTTTTCCTTTTGGCCGTCGTCGGCCTCGGCGTAGAGCGGCGTGAAATCGACCCCGCTCTCGTTTATGTCGGGCGCCATAACCTTGATGCCCATCTGGCCGCACTCGGCGATGTAATCGACAATCTTGTCGGTGTTGTCCATCTCGTATGTCAGCAGGGCCGCCATGAATTCGACCGGCCAGTGCGTTTTCATATACGCCGTCTGGTACGCGATAAAGGCGTAGCGGGTCGAGTGGCTCTTGTTGAACCCGTAACCGGCAAAGCGCTCGATCAGCTCGAAGATCTGCTCGGCCTGCTGCTGCGTCAGGCCCTTGTTGGCGCAACCTGCTGCGAATCTCTCCCGCTCCTTGGCGATAGTCCGGGCCTTCTTTTTGCTTATCGCCTTGATGAGCTTATAGGCCTCGCGCAGCGGTATATCGCCGAGCTGATTGCATATCCGCATCACCTGCTCCTGGTACGTCATAATCCCGTAGGTCTCCCGCAAAACCTCCGTCATTATCGGGTGCGGCAGCGACCATTTTGCCCCGTGCTTTCGCTCGATGTAGTCCGGGATCAGTATCATAGGCCCGGGCCTGTAGAGGGCGTTGGCTGCTATCAGGTCTTCTATCCGGTCGGGCTTCATCCTTATCAGCATGTTCTGCATGCCGCCCGACTCGAACTGGAAGACTCCTTTTGTCCTGCCCTCGGCGAAGAGCTTGAAGACCTTCCGGTCGGCCACGTCGAGCTTCTCAAAGTCGATATCGACGCCGTGAATCTCGCGGACGAGCTGCCTTGCCCGCTCCAGCACGCTGAGCGTTTTGAGTCCGAGGAAGTCCATCTTCAGAAGCCCGATCCTCTCGACTATCGGCCCTTCGAACTGCGTGATAATGTCGTCGGATGCGGGGGCCTTGTAGAGGGGCACGAAATTCGTCAACGGCTCATCGGCTATCACCACGCCGGCCGCGTGCACCGAGGCGTGCCGCGCCAGCCCTTCGAGCTTTCTGCCGATGTCGATTACCTTCTTGGTCTGCCGGTCGTTCTCGTAAGCCCGCTTTAGCTCTGGTTCGGTCTGCAGCGCCTTATCGAGAGTCATATCCAGCGAAAAGGGCACAAGCTTGGCGAGTCTGTCCGCGTCGCCCAACGGCACGCCCAGTACCCTGCATATATCACGGATCACCGCCTTCGCCTTCATCGTCCCGAAAGTTATGATCTGGGCGACGTGCCCGTACTTCCGCCGGACGTAGTCGATGATTTGCGCGCGGTGGACCTGGCAGATGTCAATATCGATATCGGGCATCTCGTTGCGCTCCGGGTCCATAAACCGCTCGAAGAGCAGATCGTACCGAACCGGATCGACGTCGCACAGGCCCAGGCAGTATCCGACCAGCGTGCCTACGCCGCTGCCCCTGGCGCCGATGGGGATGTTGTTCTGGTGCGCGTACCTGCAGAAATCCCAGACGATAAGGAAGTAGCTTGCAAAGCCCTTCGACTCAATCACTCCCAACTCCCTGTCGAGCCTCTCTTTTATCCGGTCTGTGATTTGTCCGTATCGAACCTTGGCTCCTTCATAGCACAACTTCGTAAGAAACTCCTCAGGCGCCGAGCCGTCCTCCGGCTCGAATCGCGGCGCGTGGCGGGTCTTGAGGTCAATCTCGACGCTGCATTGCTCGGCGATCTGCAGGGTATTGTCGCACGCCTGGGGCGTATCGACAAAAAGCGCACGCATCTGGTCGGGGCTTTTGAGATAGACGTCCGGCGGATAAATCATCCTGTCCGGGGCGTCGCTCAGCTTGCCGGTGCTGATCGCGCAAAGGCAGTTATGGGCCTCGTGGTCGGCTTCATCGAGAAAGTGCACATCGTTGGTTGCGACCAGTCCTATTCCAAGGCTGTTTGCCAGATCGACCAGTCCTTCTTGAACGGCCGGGCTGTCACCCTGGTGACTTTGAATCTCAATGAAGTATCGCTGCGGCCCGAAGATCTTCAGATAGCTCTGGGCCGCCTCGCGCGCAGCCTGCTCATTGCCTCGGGCAATCTCAACAGCGACCTGGCCCTTCACACACGCCGAGGTGCAAATAAGGCCCTCGTTGAACTCCGCCAAAATCTCCTTGTCGATCCTCGGCCGATAGTAAAACCCCTCCGTGTAACCGATGCTCGCCAATTTGAGCAGGTTCTGATAGCCGATGTTATTCTGGGCCAATAGTATCAGGTGAAATGCCGCATCGCTTATGGTCGTCTTTGTCTTGTCCAGCCTGCTGCCGGGAGCAATGTATGCCTCGATGCCGATGACCGGCTTGATGTGCGCCGCTATCGCCTTTGTATAGAACTCGACGACGCCGAACAGGTTGCCGTGGTCCGTAACGGCAACGGAGTCCATCTCGAGCTGCTTGCAGCGCTCCAACAGCCTGTCGAACGTAATCGCCCCGTCCAGCAGCGAATACTGACTGTGCAGATGCAGATGCGTAAATCCTTTACCCAACATGGCTCAAGCCGTCCCGTTTCTGTTTAAACAGCGTGGAGCGTGCAACGTGAAGCGTATAGGAAAAAGCCGGACGCTAAACGCTATCCGCTAAACGCTGACATAACGCTATGGTACGCCTTGTCGCTATCGGCGTCAAGATTTTGGTTGTCCGGCGTACATACCGTAGAGATCTCGCAGACAGGCTCGAAGGTTGCCATTGTGCCGGCGGTGGATTGGTTCGGAAAATCGGGTACTAGGCCCCGTGGTGGGCGGTTCAATAGTAGCCCGTCAACGTTGATCTTGTTAGTTGTCATTCCTGCGAAAGCAGGAATCCACAACTCTTAGCCGCCTGCTGAACGAGCAGCACCCACAAATTCAACTGTGAGTGGCTAATAGGTTTCCGTAAGCGGGGACGTGACGAGAGATTACAGACCGCCGGCTTTGAAATGTGAAGCGACTTCCGCGTCGCTAAGCGCGCGACTGTAGAGCGACACCTCGTCCAGCCTGCCTCCGAAGTTGGCGAAGTTGTCGCAGCGTCCGCCGATGAAGACGGTATTCTCGCCCGGCGGCACTGTAAACTCCAGCTCGCCGCCGAGGTCCGCCCTCCCGTCGAGATAGACAGTCACGGCTCGGCGCTCGCGCACGAGCGCCACGTGATGCCACCGGCGCAAGGCAAGCAGCGTCCGGCCCACGAGCACCTGATTCTGTTCATTGCCATTGAAAACAATCAGCCGTCCGGTCTCGTTGACCTGATTGGTTCCTCCGATTCCAAGGTGCTCCCCACGCGCCGCTTTGTCGCCGTCCGCACCGCGCGAGAAGAAGTAGCCGGTGACTGCGCGCGCATTCGATGGCAAGCCATTCCACAGCCAAAGCTCCACACTGTACGAGTCGCCGAGCTGTGGCGCGGTCGCCTGCAGCCGACCGCCGGCAAAATGCGGTGCGCGGTTGATTTGCGACCCGGAAAAGGCAGACGGGGAGAGCGCCGGCTGCGGCAAACATCCGGTGCCGCTTCCAACTCCGGGCAGGTAGAATGCCACGCCATCTTCATAGATTGCATCCCGGCCCGCGCCGCTGGCGTCTCGCGCGGTAGGGGGCGATATCTCGTTCAGGCGCCAGTACGCAAGCGGCCTGGCATCGAGCACCATTTGGGCGTATGGGCCATGTTCCTCGATGATCTGACGCCGGGGTTTCTCCGCGGCTTCTTCAAGCAGGCTGAGCACCGTCTCGACGATGCGAGGCTCGGCCTGCAATTCCAGCCCCGCCGTGCGTGCAGGCCACGTCGTGTACCCGCCAAGCTTGTGCTGCTCGGGCGGCGGGATGTAGCCGTCGGCGCCGTTGGCCAGCTCGATGTTGAAGGTCGGCTGGAGCGGGCTTTGGGCCTTCAGCTTGAGGCCCGTGATGGCGAAGACTTCGTTCGGAATAGCCGCAATGCCGAGGTCTCCGATCCGCAGCGCCTGAAGCTTCAGTTCGGTCTTTTGCCGTTCGTGCAGGGAAATCGCCTCGCCGGCGTAGATTTCGGGCAGTGTCTGCGGCAGGCGGCCATCCAGTTTCGCAGCTATCTCTCGCGCCCACGACAGGCGTTTCTCATCCGGCGCGCGACATCCAAGCGCCAGGGTGCGCTCGGCCATGCGCAGCGGGACCCACTTATGCCACGTGATACTATGATATGCACTATACACGCGCTCCGCCACCTCTCGGGCGTAGGCATCATAGCCGATCTGGCGGCGCGGCGAGCCGTAGTCCATCCACATCAGGTCGCCGCTCGTTCCCTGCGACATCATCCCGACAAAAGGTGGCGCACCGTTCTCTGCGTTCAGCAGCTTCTCGATGTGCCGGGCGAACCGGCCGTAATAATCCGAGGACAAGAGCGGCGATTCGTAGTAGTGCTGCGAGTAATTCGCCAGCAGCGCCAACGCCCTGCCGTCGAGCGACTGCACTGCAAGGACGGACAGACCCGGGTCAACCGGCCCCGACGGACCAACTGCGTCGGGACTTTCGTGTCCCGGGTGCATGTGCGCTCGGACGTTTTGTTCGCCGAACGGGTCCGTCAGCATTCTGTCGGGCCGGCGAATCCAGCGCCGGTTGAAGGTATGCTCCCAATCATCCACCGCCGCCCAGCCGATCCGCGCGGGCACAAGGTTCTTGTCCGCCCCGATGATTGCTTCGGCAATCTTCGCCGGCAGCGCCTCGGCGTAGTCGGCATCCACGCGGCTGCCGAGACACCCCATCGCCGACGGTGCCGAATGTGTGTGCGTCGCTGAGATGCACATTTTGTCGGTCGGGATGCCTGTGCTCCGGGCCGCGATGTCCTTGGCGCGGTCGATGAGATCTCGCGGCATCAGGCACGTGTCCACAACGCACAGCGCAACACGCGACCGCCCGTCGTCGAGGACGAGCGCGTTGGCGTAAAGACGATCCACGACATTGCCGGCCGACCGCTCGGTGAACATCGCGTTGACGATGACCGGGAGCTTCTCCGGCGAGATGTCCACCTGGTGCGCGCCGGCGTGGAATACCTCCGCCGATAGCGGCGAAGTGGAGGCTGCAAGTTCGGTCCCGAATTCTGGCCGCGTGAACACGACGCCAATCAGCAGCCATCGTACAGCGTGAACGAACCGTGCCCTACGGCGAACCGGGGCCTCCCTGCATCGGCTTCTACAACTTGTAGCCGTTGTGCATCGGACGCTTGAGCATCTTGTTCGCCTCGGCGTTGTCAACGAATTGCTCCTGTATCGGGTCCCACTTTAGCTTCTGCTCCAGGCGCGCCGCGACATCGGCAATGAGTCCGAGGCCGGACGCCTGGTGCGCGGCATCGACGTCGGAGACCGGGTCCTTCCGGCTGCGCACGCAACGCAGGAAATTATCCTGGTGATGCTTCGAATCGGTCAAGCGCAGCTCGCCCGGTTTCAACACCGCCTTGAGCAACGACTCCGGCTCAGCCCAAATGCCGGAGCGGTCAACATAGACCCAGCCTTCGTCCCCAATGAACCGGCAACCCGGCTTCTGCTGTGGGCTGTCGGTAAAAACCATTTTCAGCCCGTTTGTGTATGTAAAGTTTGCCCGCCACGTATCTACATTGTCAGTGAAGCCCTCCTTGCGGTACGTGGCCCGGCATTCGACCTCAAACGCCTCGGCGCCAATCGAAGGGCAACCCCAGTTGGCTATATCGAGATGGTGCACGCCCCAGTTCGTAATGAATCCGGCGCAATAATCCCAGATTAGATACCAGTCGGGCCAGGCGACGCGACCGGGGTTGTAGGGCTTGTCCGGCGCAGGGCCGCGCCACATCGCCCAGTCGAAGCCCGGCGGCGCCGGCTGCGGATCCAGCGACCCTTTGTAGCTCGGACGGTACTCCGGCCCCGGGCTGGCCACCTGCACCGTGTGGACCTTGCCGAGGTAGCCGTTGCGGGCGAGTTCGCAGGCATGCTGGAAATTCCGTTCCGACCGCTGCCAGGTGCCCGTCTGAAAAACACGTTCAGCCTTGCGCACCGCATCGCGGATGCGACGCCCCTCTTCGACCGACACGCCGAGGGGTTTCTCACAATACATATCCTTACCCGCCTCGGCGGCAGCGGTGGCGATCAGCGCATGCCAGTGGTCCTGAACGGCTATCATCACGGCATCGATGTCCTTTCGCCCGACGATCTCGCGATAGTCGCCATACATGGCACAGCCTTTGTCGCCGTATTGATTGTCCACGAGCTCCTTGGCCTTTTGCCGACGGCCTTCGTAGGTGTCGCAGACGGCCGCCACGCGGCACTCAGGCAGCCCAAGAAAGACCTGCATGTTGCCCGTGCCCATGCCGCCGACGCCGATGCAGCCTATCACAATGCGTTCGCTTGGCGCGACAGTCCCGTCTTTACCAAGCGATGCCCCGGGGATAAAATGCGGCAACACCACGCTGCTCGCGGCCAGACCAGCGCCGCATTTCAGAAATGTCCGACGATCAATTCTACTTCTCATGACTTGACTCCTTTACACCGGCGTTTGTTCCCGCCGTCAACATCCTGTAGGGTGCGTTTGTTGATCCGAGCGCACCGACCATTGCCCATTTGACCATTTATTGTATTCCCTTACGTTCTAACACACAAGAAGGCGTTAAAAAACTTGAGTAGTGGCCATCCTTGCTCTTAATCTTCTTGCAGCATTGACCCGTTGGATGTAGATTAGGTGGAAAACTGTCAGAATGTCTTTTTCTCCTGGAGTCATTATTTTTGCAGGATGATGTAAAATAAGTAGTTGGAGAGGTGTCGGAGCGGCTTATCGAGCCGGTTTCGAAAACCGGTGTGCTCTTTTAGAGCACCGGGGGTTCGAATCCCCCCCTCTCCGTTTTTCTAAGGAATATGAGTTCTGCAAAATTGCAGGTAATCAACAAACGATTTTTTCTTTTCTATATAGGCCTAACCTGCAATTTTGCAGAAGGTTCTTTCAAGCAACAGGACGCGCTTTCAATGCTGCTTTCGGCATCGGCAACGGGTGGATTAAAAAGGCAATGGGTGGTGAAGCCCGCCGACGAACGCGCCGTGCAGCTTGCGAGGTCTCTGAACGTCTCGCCTCTTCTGGCGCAGGTGCTCATCAATCGCGGAATAACCGACGCCCAGGCCGGCGGCGTCTTCCTGCGCCCCAAACTCACCGAGCTGGTCGCGCCTGAACAAATGCCGGGAGTCCGCTCGGCGGTTCCGAGAATAAGGCAGGCCATCGAGAGCAGGCAGAAGATCACCGTCTATGGGGACTACGATGTTGACGGCATTACGGGCGTCTCAATCCTCTGGCAGCTCCTCGGACTGCTCGGCGGCGAGGTCGATTACTACATCCCGCACCGCATCGATGAGGGTTACGGCCTGAACGCCGAAGCCGTCCGCACGCTCGCAGAATCCGGCAGCAAGCTTCTGATAACCGTCGATTGCGGCGTGACGGCATTCAACTCGGCCCAACTCGCGGAAGAATTGGGTCTTGACCTGATAATTACGGACCATCACCTTATGGCGCCGCAGGCTGGACGCCTGCTGCCCAAGGCCGTTGCAGTAGTGCATCCGGCCCTGGAAGACAGCTATCCGAATCAGGACTCGGCCGGCGCTATGGTCGCCTTCAAGCTGGCCTGGGCCATCGCCAACGAGCTGAGTCCGGGCCAAAGGCTTGAGCCGAGGTTGCGCGATTTTATGCTCAATGCGACAAGCCTCGCTGCAATGGGGACAATCGCCGACGTTGTTGACCTGCGAGGCGAAAACAGGGTGCTGACGAGCTACGGACTCAAGGCCCTGCCGCAGTGCAAGCTCTCCGGCATCCAGGCGCTAATTGAATCCGCCGGACTGACCGGGCAGGGGCTCGACAGTTTCGACATCGGCTTTCGGCTTGCGCCGATGCTCAACGCCGCCGGGCGAATGGGGCACGCGCGATTGGCGGTCGAGCTTCTGACCAGCGACAGCCCGGTTCGCTCGATGCAGATAGCCGAATATCTCAAGGAGCAGAACAGCCTGCGCCAGCAGTGCGAGCGCAAGATATTCAAGCAGGCCTGCAAAATGATAGTCGAGCGGGGCGTCAACCACCCTGACCAAAAGAGCATCGTGCTGGCGAGCGCAGACTGGCATACCGGCGTGATCGGCATCGTCGCCTCAAGGCTGGTTGATAAGTTCTATCGCCCGACGATAATGATCAATTCCGCCTCCGAGAACGGCGTCGCTCAGGGTTCAGGCAGGTCGATACCGGGCTTTTGCATGCTCACCGCGATTGAGGCCTGCGCCACGCACCTCAACAGCTTCGGGGGCCACGAAATGGCCGCCGGCATTACCATCGAAGCCGAAAAGATAGAACGCTTCGCAGCCGACTTCGAGGCGTATGCAAAACAGAATCTCAACGAGAATGACGTCGTCGCCAAGCTCCATATCGACGCAGAGGCATCCATCGGCGATTTTCGCAGGGAGCTGGTCGGCGAGTTGCAGATGCTCGGCCCGTTTGGCCAGGGCAATCCCGAACCGATTTTCGCCACGAAGGGCGTCCGCCTTGCCAGCCCGCCGAGAAGGGTAGGCTCGACCGGCGACCATTTGCAGCTTACGATAACCGACGGCGTCGCGGCGGCCCGCTGCATAGGCTTTAGGATGGGCAAGCTGGAAAAGAAGCTGCTCAATGCCGAGTTCTTCAACGTCGCCTATCAGCCGCAGATCAATAACTACAACGGCTCCAGCAGCGTCCAGTTCGTCCTCGCCGACGTCCAATTCGATTAGCCCCCCACCCTGCAATACGCTATACGCTATACGCAATACGAGTCGGTAGGATGGGCTTCAGCCCATACGGCGCGCTGCGGAAAAACCGAACCCAACAAGCCGCGACCGTGAGGGAGCGGGTAACCCGCGAAACGATAACCCCCCACAACCTATTTAGCCTGCGGTTTTACCGCAGGTTCGACACCGCCGACAACCCACCCACAACCCACACGACCAACAACCCAATCTGAAATCTTAAATATGAAATCTGAAATCCACTACTCCCGCCTCCCCCAACCCGTCCCACCCCCCGATTAGCCCCCGGACCCGTGCCGGGGGTCCTATGTGGCACGGGCTTCCAGCCCGTGTTCGTGGCATGGGCATCTCTGCCCATGTTCCCCGTCCCAACGGCGACGTTTAGCCGTCGCCGGAACCTGTCCCTTGGGGACGGCGACGCATGATTTACCCCAACTCCGCGCCGCCGCGGGCCTCTCGCCCCCCCCGGCGTCATTCCGACCGAGCGCAGTGAGCGGAGGAATCTGTTCAAACTTGTCGTTGCGAGGAAGCCTGCCCTGAACGCAGCGAAGGATCTGCCTACCGCATTTTATCAGCCTCCCGCCGCGCAAGAGCCAATGTTTCGAACATTCGAAGATTCGAGTTTTGATATTGTTTCGGATTTCGATATTCGATATTCGAGTTTTTCCCCCCGCCCCCTCCCATCAGTCCGACCTGTCCAACTTGTCCAACCTGTCCGATCCCTCTCCATATCACCTCTACCCCCCCCATCACCCCTGGTTAGCCCCCGGACCTGTGCCGCGGGTCATTCCCACGTTGCGGGTTTTCTCTCCCGCAACCCATGTAGGGTGTGCAACTTGTTTGCACACGCAGAATCTAATCCGCGATCCTGCCCCCAGCGGAGTCGAAGAGACGCAATACGAGTCGGTAGGATAGGCTTCAGCCCACGGGGCCGCTTCATCCCTAACCTAGCCCCTTATCTTAGTCCACTGCTTCTTGTATCTATCCACAAACTCCCTACCGTTTGCCCATAGGATATCACGACACAAGGACGATGTATGATGCATACGTTTGATGAATGCTCTCTCTGCGCCCTTCGTAGTATTTATCAGCTCAAACAGCGTACGCTTAACCCGGTCCGCCATGTCTAGAACTACTTCGTGTAGTTCGGGCTCAAGTCCTTCTTTCTCTCGCAGAGCATCTTCAAGATGCCTTTGGATGTCTCCCTGATAGTCCATCATTATGATAAGAACAGTTTCCCGCTCCTTTTTATTGATAGTCCGAAAGAACTGAGAGAGCGTGTAAAGCAGACAATATTTGGAGGCCAGTACTGCAGTAGTATTTCGCCCTTTGATGAACAAAGGCAGAGCTCTGACAGCTTCCTTTGCTGCCTTCTCCGCGTTCTCCGCCCGTTCTTGTTCCCGTCTGTAATGGCTATACATAAAAGCAAGAACCGAAGCTCCCACGGTTATTAGCAGCAATGATACGAACTGAAAAATGAATGAGATAGTGTTAGCATCAAAAAGTTGTTCCTGAGCTTCTTTCAGACGGTCGATCTCTTGAGTACATCTGGCCGTCAAATCAGTAGATACACCGCTTGTTTGGTTGGCTATCGCATCTTTCATCTCATTCAGAACACTTCCGTTTACCAATATTGCAAGCCTATGTTGGCTGTAAGCTCCCCAAAAAAGAAATCCACACCATAGTAATACAGCCGCAAGTAGCAGAGCAATAAGTACGTCAATGATAGTTCTCATTGAAATACCTCCCGAAGAACCGCATAAGCTAAGCACTCACCATTCGTGATATTTCCCTTAAGCCCGCGACGAGTTTGTCCGCCGCACTTGTGCGTTGTCGCTTAGAAATCACCTTGATACCCCTGAATTCCTCCTCAGGTTTCTTCGCTACTAACACAGGTACGAAGTCAGAGTAGATAATTGTTCGCTGACGCATTTCGGGCACTAGAGATAGGACATTGTCACGGCACCATATCCAACCGGCTAATGTTCCGCCCTCAGCCTCAGCCTTTTGATCTTTAGTAAGTCCATCCATAGGCATTTGCAGATCGAGAATTATGCAATGTACTGGCACTTCCGCGCGATTTTCCCAGTAACTCTGTGCATCAGCAGGATTATATGCATCGAAAGCAGTATGCCCATTTTCCTCGAGCAAACTTGTGACATAATACGCTGTTGCGCCTCTGTCCTCTAAAACTAGAACGTTCATAACTCACCTTTAAGTCATTAATCCTATTACTGCTTCAATATCTTCTTCTCAATTCCCTTCAAGGCCGCTACGACTTCGTCCGCCGCGCTTGTGCGCTGTCGCTTAGAAATCACCTTGATACCCCTGAATTCCTCCTCAGGTCTCTTCGCTACTAACACAGGTACAAAGTCAGAGTAGATAATTGTTCGCTGACGCATTTCGGGTACTTCAGATAGGACATTGTCACGGTACCATATCCAACCGGCTAATGTTCCGCCCTCAGCCTCCATCTTCTGATCGTCGGTAAGTCCATCCATAGGCGTTTGCAAGTCGAGAATTACGCAATGTACTGGTACTTCCGCGCGCTTTTCCCAGTAACTCTGTGCATCAGCAGGATTATATGCATCGAAAACAGTATGCCCATTTTCCGTCATCCATCTTGTGACATGATACGCTGTGGCACCCCTATCTTCCAAAAAAAGAACGTTCATTCTAGTGACTCCTTAATTGTAACGGGGGCATTTCCACCCTGATTGTTACCTTGTACGTTTTCTTGTGTATCTCCTCCTTAAGTGCTCCAATGGTTGGATTGTATCTATGTTGCTTCTGCGAGCTCGCTCCTTGCTCGAGTTCGGGTTCATAGGCCACAATGCTATCGTACAGCCCCTCATCTTCCAAGCGAGTTAGTTCGGACTCCAACTTCTCGACCAGTTGGTCATCCTTGCCCTGAAAGGGACGATCAATATAATCACGAATAAGGAGACTGTAGTAGCTTTACAGAGCAAATAGCACTTAACGGCTTTGATTGTAATGACTTATACAAGGTCCCAGTCAGCCAATCGGAGCTTTTGGTCTACTGTTCCGGCAGATTCAAACGTTAACCTTGGTTTTTCTATGACTCCGCGACAAATGACGATTGGCCGCCGAGCAGTGCACTCTGTAACCTTGCTACAGTCTCCTTTTTTGGCTTATTGTCTGATGGTTACCTTGCGGCAGAAACTTCGTGGGTGTGCCGGGGGTCTGACGGCTCAGGATGTCCTTGATAAGTTTGGCGCGG
>Ga0315288_10008754_pt1 | contig 12759 bp, 10 predicted proteins | sample YL17G11_20_MG_FD_203454 | JGI IMG/M metagenome (GOLD analysis project Ga0315288, IMG submission 203454) | Sediment microbial communities from Yellowstone Lake, YNP, Wyoming, USA - YL17G11_20 | ecosystem: Environmental > Aquatic > Freshwater > Lake > Sediment | place: USA: Wyoming | collected...
GCAAGGGCGCTGAGATTCGGCACGCATTCCTACACCCGGATCAAGAACATCCTTGCCCAGGGGCTTGAGGAGGAGGGGCAGCCGCAACTGGAGCTCGCCCTCTCTCCGCTGCCGGCGCATGAGAACCTGCGCGGCAGCGGCTACTACAACTGAAAGGGAGGAGCAGCGTATGAACAACAACCAGGCGACCTTGGAGAAGCTGGAAAAGATGGGGATGTGGGGCATGATGCGGGCTTTGCGCCTGTCCATGGAAGCAGGCTCGAAGGCCGACTTCACCCCGGATGAGTTGGTCAGCCACCTGGTGGACTCCGAGTGGGACGAGAGAAGCACCCGTAGGCTGACACGGCTCCTGAAGTTGGCGCGCTTTCGCTACCGGGCGGGCCTGGAGGATATCGACTTCGGCTTGAAGAGGAACATGGAGAAAAACCAGCTGATGCGCCTTGCCGACTGTCGGTGGGTAGAGCAGAGCCAGGATGTGATCCTCACCGGTCCCTGCGGCTCGGGCAAAAGTTTCATCGCCTCCGCCTTGGGACAGCAGGCCTGCATCCACGGCTACACCGTGAGCTACTGGCCGGCGGGGAAGCTGTTCGAGCATCTGAAGCTGTGCAAGGCCGACGGCAGCTATTTGCGCGAGGTGACCAAGATGTCCAGAAAGCGGCTACTCATCGTTGACGATTTTGGCCTTGAGCTGCTGGATACCCCCAGCAGGCTTTTCCTGCTGGAGTTGCTTGAAGACCGCCACGGCAGGGCGTCCTCGATCTTCGCTTCTCAGCTTCCCGTCTCCCAGTGGCACCAAATCATCGGGGACCCCACCATCGCCGATGCCATCTGCGACCGTATCGTGCATACCGCCCATCGCATTGAGCTGAAAGGGGAGTCGGTGAGAAAGCTCTATGCACATCGAGGCGCGGAGCAGAAGAAGTGGCAGGAATGATGCCAATACCCGGGCGAGCTCCTTGGTTGCAGCCCGCGACCGGAAAACAGGCCTCCAGGAAGGCCGCCACTGCATTTTGCAGAGGCACTTGGTATCGGCATACCCCCCCCGATATGCCGAGCCCATGAGAATGGAGAGTGTCGTGACGATGCTCGCAGGATTCTGGACGGTTCCAAAGCGTTCGCCTTTTACGGGCGATGGTAGTTGCCCACAGGGAGCTGCCGACGGATTCTTGAGGATCCGTCTGGCAGTTCCCCGTGGACAACTTCTTGAAGTGGCGACAGGCACGAGGAGGAAACCGGCGTGGTGTTGACCTAAAAAAGCCACCGTGACATTGTGGGTTGGAGCGGATTGGGTGAGTGAGTAAGTGGCTTTCTATTCTCGGAATGGGTGGCTTCTTTCAGCGGAATACGCACACATTGGCTACGTGCATGCCAGTTGGCTCGGGCTAGTCGTCGGTGGCATTCTCTTTGCTCTTCCGGGATCCATCATCCGCCTGGGCCTTGGTGTCCTCTATCGGAGTTACGGGAGGCTTCCTCAGGTTTCCGCACTGTTCTCGGGCATAAGCCCTGTCGTCATGGCTGTCATCCTGGTGTCCACATATCGTCTTGGGAGGACCGCGCTTACCGATATCGTCTCCGTCCTGCTGTGCACCACGTCGCTTGCCGCATCGTTTCTTGGTGTGAATGAGTTTGTCACCTTGCTCGTAGCCGGAGCAGTGTCTCTTCTTGTGTTCTTCCTGCTGCGCCCCGACTCCAGGGGAGGATCCGCGCTGATGCGGGCGTGGGTCCCCTTCGGTTTCCTCATGCCTGCAGTTGGGAGCTTCCTGACATCTCCCAACGATCGCCTTCTCAGATTGGGGCTTTTCTTCTTGAAGGTTGGGGCGCTGCTTTTTGGGAGCGGGATGGTGCTCTTCGCATTTATCCAGCGTGACGTGGTCAGTCGCTTTGGATGGCTCACGCAGCAGCAACTCATCGATGCGATCGCTGTTGGACAGATGACCCCCGGGCCAGTGCTTTCCGCGGTCACTTTCATAGGCTATCTGGTGCAGGGCATCCCAGGCGCAGCGGTGTCGACGCTTGCTGTCTTCCTTCCCTCTTTCATCATTGTCGCCGTGACCGGACCCTGGATCCCCCGTCTGCGGAGCTCCGCCCCGGTGCGTGCATTTCTAAAGGGGGTAAACTCGGCTGTTGTTGCCCTCATACTGGCCATCGGAATCCGGCTTTTTGGATCGGTCATCACTGACGCCTGGGCCGTGCTCATCCTGGTTGTCTCGTTCGGTACGCTGCTTTCACAGCGCGTCGATACGGCGTGGCTTGTCCTGGGAGGTGCCGCAATTGGACTGCTTCGGCACCTGGTCTTTCCGAAATGAGCGTATTGGTCTCCGTCGGCTCTCCAAGACGAGAGGTTTCTCACCCTGGAGGCGCGGCCCGCACTGCGTTTGGTTGTCTATCACGGGACGTCTTCCTGAGTCGACCCCATCGCTGCCGTCTTCGCCCCCCTCTGATCATACTTTTTTGGGTGGGTCTGAATGTCAGGGGGGACCGCATCCATGCCCGGTGAAGAGGACTATCTGCCCAAGCACTTATTGTGAAACCTGGTAAGCATCAAACCAACCGCACCCCTACGCCGAGATCCGTGAGGCGGCCTATAGGCACGAGCTCAGGCCAGGCGTCCGATTCGAAATCCAGCAGTGACTCCTTGGGAATGCTCCAGGGCAGAAGGTATCGATAGTCTTCTGCATTCTCAGTGTCGGGCAATCGGCCCAGGATGTAACATAAGGACAGATAGGGCTCGATGCTGTTGAGCTTCGCGGTTTCGATAAGGCTGCACTAGTCTTCTACGCTAGCGCTGCATAATGAGTCTTGCAGGAACTGTCATTTGCCTGCAGGAATTGGCCAAGACTTGCGGCGGCCAAGGGGTTGCGGCGAGAATAGTGTCACAGATAATGTCACAGTAGGAAAAGTCGGCGGGCGGGCATCCTATGGTCTATTCGCAATTCTTTGTTTTGAAAGCACTTATTTGCTGCGGACTGGACTTGAACCAGCACACCCTTTCGGGCACTAGCCCCTCAAACTGGCAGAAGCCAGTTTGCGCGCTTGCAAGGGCTTGCAGGAGAACGCATCTATTTGCATCAACTATCGCTGGGGTAAGGAAGTATGTCAAGCGGACGTGCAGTAACTTGCAGCAGCTTGCAGGGACTACGAAAAGAATAATGTCACAGATAATGTCACACTACTGCGGAGAGGCTGCGCACGGCCAAAGTGCACCGACGTCTCTTGTGACCGCAGGCACCGAAGGAGTTGTTCGCTCGTCGACTTTCCCTGCAGAAGAACGTCGACAACGCCCGGGGGAGCGCACGAGCCGTTTTCTTGCTCATTGTCTCGCCCGGCTGCCTCTGCTATAGTCTGTCACATCAGGGGATAGAGTCCCCCTTCTTCCAACTGCCTTCGTTCTGAAGGCTGATGACTCTTGCCAAACATTCGCATGGCCGGAAGCTTCAGCGAAAGCCTATGCCGGGCGGACCGCACCGCACATGCTCCCACGCCGTGGGGGGCAGGCCGGCAATCCAGAGATCAGCGACGCGGTTGTGGGCGTGTCGGCTGATCGTGGCTGTGGAAAAGGAGGTGACAATGTCGAAGGATGCGAAGCGAAACGCATTTGTATTCGTCATCCTGCTTGGCTTGGTGAGCCTTTTCGCCGACATGACCTACGAGGGAGCCCGCAGCGTCACCGGCCCTTTCCTTGCCATTCTGGGGGCAAGCAGCCTGACTGTGGGGCTCGTGGCGGGCTTGGGAGAACTGCTGGGATACGCACTGCGACTTGCTTCAGGCTTCATCACCGACAAGACCCGGAAGTACTGGACGATGACCATCATCGGATACGTCATCAACCTTCTTGCGGTTCCCGCCCTGGCACTGGCCAGCCACTGGGAGCTGGCCGCCGCGCTCATGATCGCCGAAAGGATCGGAAAAGCACTCCGCAATCCTCCGCGAGACGTGATGCTTTCCCATGCGACCCAGAAGATCGGTCGAGGCTGGGGATTTGGGTTCCATGAAGCGATGGACCAAATCGGCGCTCTCTTGGGACCGTTGTTGGTCACCTTGATTCAGATTATTCGAGGCGACTACAGGATCGCGTTCGCGTTCCTGCTCATTCCGGCGGTTCTTGCAATCGCAACGTTGGTCTGCGCGCGCTGGCTGTATCCTCGGCCTCAGGACATGGAATCGATCCCCAAATCGCGGGCTTTGTCAAAGACGTTCCCTCGCAGATTCTGGCTGTATCTTGTCGCAATCGCATGTATCGCTGCGGGCTACGTCGACTATCCTCTGATTGCATTCCACTTTGAGAAGACCCAGACGGTATCCCGGGAAATGATCCCTCTTCTGTACGCTATCGCCATGGGTGCGGATGCCGTCGCCGCGCTGGTTTTTGGGCACCTTTTCGACAGACATGGCTTTCCGGTAATTATCGCATCGGCTGTCATCTCCCTCTTCTTCTCACCCCTTGTATTCGCGGGGACTCTCGTTTCCGCGATTGTCGGCATGACCATGTGGGGCATTGGGATGGGAGCGCAGGAATCAATCATGCGGGCAGTCGTTGCCGACATGGTCACCTCCGACCGGCGGGGTCGCGCATACGGCTATTTCAACACCGGCTACGGGGTTGCGTGGTTTCTGGGGAGCGCTTTGATGGGATATCTGTACGGCATTTCGATCCCGCTCCTCATCGCATTTTCCATGGCAGCACAGGCGGCTTCAATTCCGCTGGTGATTGCCGTCATGAGAAGAAAGACCCCCGCGTAAACGGTCATCCGGGGGTTGGGACGCCGCCAAGACCACCTTTTTCGAAACTCGGCTCGGTCCACTTTCGGACGGCAACGAGTGACCCGTGTGTTGCCCTCAGAACGGGCCGTATTGATTCACAAAGGAGCCTGCTGAGATCAACGGCCCCGTTGGCACGGGCCTCGCACCTCCGCCATGAGTGCGATTTCAAGTTTCAGGGTTCATTTCTTTCCGACGCGATAGAATCGAACACTTGCTTCCTGAAGAGTGACGAGTGCTTCTCCAATTCGGTTTGTGACAGATTTCAGGAAATGCTCCAGCTTCTCCTGCCGGTCAACAAATTCGATGACGATGGGCTGATCTTGCTCGAGTTTCCCAATCTTGAAGCCATGAGGCCGTCCGTGGGTTCCGAAGCCCGTCATCCCGCGGAGCGCAGTCGCTCCTGCGAGGCCGTCCTCCCGCGCTTTCAGGAGAAGCCACTCGTAAAGGGGTTGGCCTTCACATCGGTCACCCTCACTTGTGAAGATTCGAAGAATGCAGCCTTCCTCCGGTAGTTCCATGACCGCTCCCAATTGACGGCGTCAGTATCGAGCCATGAGAATAGTCTTTCCGCACGCAGGTGTCGAGACGGCAGCAGGGCAAAAGAGCAAAGGCCAATGCACTGATCGGCGAAGATTCCACTGCGATCGGTGGCGGAGTTGGTTCTGCGCTGGATTGCCTGTATTGGGCGTGAGCCGAGGTCTGTTGACGTCCGCCTCTCTCCCTTGTTACATTGTCTCCGACGGTGATGGAGTTCACCGGTTGAAACCGCCCCCCAGGCTGATGACTCCTACCAGTCCCTGAGCGAGAGGTCGGCGGTGCATCCTGTCGGCTCTTTCCCAGGGATAGGGAGGAGCCAGAATGAGTTCATTCACCGCTCTCGAGACTCCGGCGGGTGCCAAAGACGAAAAGAGCAAATGTGGAGATGTGAGCGGAGCCGGTCCGGCCCCAGGGGGTCACAGTCCGTCGTCTCTTGAAGAGAAGCTCTCGCTCATCGAGCGTTTTCTGCGATGCCTGGAGGGCGTATCACCCGCTGCGTGCGGGAGTATCCTCGAGCTGCGGCAGCGCCTGGCTGCCGGGCGCCTGCATCTTGCGGTCCTGGGGCAGTTCAAGCGCGGGAAAAGCACGCTGCTGAATGCACTTATCGGCAAGGAGCTTCTCCCGACCTCTGTTGTTCCCCTGACTGCCGTGCCCACCTTCCTTCGCTTCGGAGAGGCTTCCGGCGTGCGAACCAGCTTCATCGACGGCCGGCCAGCCGAACAGAGCCAGGGCGTCGACATCAATGAGCTGCGCAGCAGACTCGCCGAGCTGGTCACCGAGGCCGGCAACGCGCGAAACCGTCTGGGAGTATCCCAGGTCGAGGTATTCGTCCCTTCCCCGCTGCTCGCCCGAGGTGTGGTGCTGATCGACACACCCGGAATCGGTTCCACCCTGCGCCACAACACCGAGGCTACCCTCGGGTTCCTCCCTCAGTGCGACGCGGCGCTGTTCGTGCTGTCTGCGGATCCGCCGATCACGGAAGCGGAGGCGGGCTTTCTCGCGACGGTCAGGGAGAAGGTTCACCGCCTTTTCTTCGTTCTCAACAAGGTCGACTACCTCTCCGCGGCTGAACGTGTGCAGGCAGAGCAGTTCATCCGGACGGTGCTGGTGCAAAAGGCAGGGGTGGATCCCGGCGTCCCGCTCTTCCCCGTTTCTGCCCGGTGGGGCATGGATGCGCGTGAGAAGAACGATACTGGCCTCTGGGAGGCGAGCGGATTGAAGGCCATGGAAGAGCACCTCATCAGCTTCCTCGGGCGCGAGAAGCGTGAAACACTGGGGCAGGCCGTGCGCGCGAGGGCCTCCGCCATCCTCGAGGAGACAGCAGCCGGACTGGAGCTGTCGGTGCATTCCTGGCAGCTTCCACTCGAGGACTTGGAACGCAAGGCTGCTGTGTTCGCCGAGAAGGCACAGGAGCTGAGGCGCGAGATGACGCGCAGCGAAGACATCCTCAACGGAGACCGGGAGCGCCTCAAGCGGAAGCTGGAGGATCACGGGGAGGAGCTGCGGGAAAGGGCCCGAGGCTACTTCACCGCAGTGCTGGACGAGGAGGCCGGGAAAGCGGCCGATGTGACGGAGGAGCGGTTGCAGTCTGCGCTCGCGCAGGCCATCCCTGGCTTCTTCGAGCACGAGATGGCGGCAGCCACGGAGAGATTTCGCATGGCGGTGGAGGACGTGCTCGAGACACACCGTCGACGAGCTGAGGAACTCGTTGCGGTTCTGCGCGCCACAGCGACGGAGCTCTTCGACGTGCCGATCGGTGGTGGAAATGGGGAAGAGGCTCTGCAGATCTTCGAGGAGCCCTACTGGGTCACCCATTCCTGGGACACCTCCCTTCACGCGCTCTCTCCCGACGCGATCAACCGTACCCTCCGCGGGCCCCGCAGGAACGCGCGCGTGCTGCGTCGCCTCGCGAATCAGGTGGAGCAGATGGTGATCCGAAACGTCGAGAACCTCCGCTGGTCCGTTCTGCAGAGCCTCGAGCGGTCATTCCTCATGCACGTGCCCATGGTCCGTGGGCGGCTGACCGAGATACTGGAGGCGGCCGAGAGGGCACTCGGGCAGACCCTCCAGAAGCGGCGCGACACGAAGGAGATATCCGCTGGAGAGTTGGATCGGCTGCAGCATGCGCTTCAAGAGACGCGCAGGCACCAGGAGATGCTCAGTGATTCTCCGAGGTAGTGTCGGACGTCGGTTCATGCGGGCAGGCGGGAGGCAGCGCGCATGAGGCAGCCACGGCGCCGTGCCATGACTCCGCAGCAGCTCCGCACGCGGGAAGAGCGCATGCGTCCGAGCAGATTTCTCGGCTACGATCACGATTCCCTGGGGATGCATCTGATCAGGATTGAGTCTCTGGAGCTTGCCGAAAGCGAGCTGCGCCGAGCGGCATGGCTGAATCCATTCGAGCCGCGCTTCATGAAGCATCTGGCGTGGTGCCTGTACAAGAAGGGAGCACTCTCCGAAGCGCACGAGTGCATATCGAAAGCGCTGGCCAGCAAGCCCAACGACGCGCAGAGCCGGCAGATCCTGGACCTGATCTCGGCAGGAGAACGCGACATGGGCGAGCGTGGTTGACCGCTGGGCGGGGCTGCGCCTATGATGGAGGGATACGCGGCCGCGGTTTTCGAACGCGATCGGCGGCTGTGACTGTGATCGTTATGGTTGCGGCCTGAACCTTACTGGCTCAGGCTGCAGACGAGGGATGGAGTTCCCTGTGCAACCGCCCGGGCCGGGCTGATAACTCCTAGCAGGGCTTCGACAGCAACACCGCTGTCCCGGCTCGACGGCCCAGGAGGTGCCTGTCCCATGTGCTCCATCCTTTTTCGCGAAACTCCCGAAGCCGGCCCGGTGCTGACCGCCGAGGACCCGCCCTGCTATCGGGACCTCTACCTCGACCAGGTCGTCGACGCCGCCATGGCAGGCAAGAAGGAATATGATCTCAGGCCCTTCTTTGGCACCCTGCTGCGGGACCCCGACGATGTCCTGTATCGCCAGGAGGTGTTCCGTGATCTCGAGGCACCTTTCCTGTTCACGTCAGTAAAATCCTTCGAAGGGAAAATGCGCTCGATGCGCCAGCGTCGTGCATTCGCGGAGAAGCTCGACTACAGGTACGAGAAGAAACGCTGGCTTCTTGAGGCGATCGACGCCTACTGCGCCGGGGCCAGCGGTCTCGCCCGTGATCTGGGCCGCGCCGAGACCCACTCACGCGGTTTCTCAGCCTTTCGTGATCACCTTGACACGTATGTTCAAAGCGAGGGTTTCCGCATCATGCAGGCAGACGCCAGGAAGTTGAGAGAGGACCTGGCGGGCATCCGCGTCACTCTTCTCATCGACGGACCACGGGTGAAGGTCAGACGATACAACGGCGAGAATGACCATGTTTCCGAGGTGGAGCGCACCTTTGCAAAGTTCAGGCACGACGCGCAGAAGAGCTACCTGGTCGAATTCCAGACGTGGGGTAACCTGAATCATGTGGACGCGATGGTGCTGGAGTGCGTCGCCCGACTTTTTCCCGAGATATTCTCCCGGCTCGATGATTTCTGTGACAGGAACAGCGGGTTCACGGACCCCACGATCGTCACTTTCGACCGCGAAGTGCAATTCTATGTCTCGTATCTGGAGCTGCTCTCCCTGCTGCGCCGGGAAGGACTGCCGTTCTGCTACCCCCGCGTGTCTCCCACGGGCCGGGAGATCAGCAGCCGGCAGGGCTTTGACCTCGCCCTCGCCCGGAAAATGGTCATCGAGAACGCCCCCGTGGTCCCGAACGACTTTTTTCTGCGCGGGGATGATCGGGTCATCGTCGTGACAGGTCCCAACCAGGGGGGGAAGACCACCTTCGCACGGACCTTTGGCCAGCTGCACATACTTGCCGCGCTGGGCTGTCCCGTCCCCGGAGAGGAGGCACAACTCCTTCTCGTGGATCGCGTTCATGCGCACTTTGGCAAGGAGGAACAGATTGCAGAGCTGCGCGGCAAGCTGGAAGACGACCTTGTGCGGATCCATGACATCCTGGGGCAGGCTACCTCGCGGAGCATTGTCATCATGAACGAGATCTTCACTTCGACGACGATCCAGGATGCGCTTTTCCTCAGCAGGAGCATCGTGGAGAAAGCGCTCGAAAGGGATGCCCTGGTGGTGCTCGTGACGTTCCTGAACGAGCTTGCCACCATGAATCGCCACACGGTGAGCATGGTCGCTGCAGTCGATGCGCACAATCCGCTGGTGCGAACCTTCAAGGTCGTGCGCGGCCCCGCGGACGGCCTCGCCTATGCCCTGACGCTCGCCGCGCGTCATCGTTTGTCCTATCAGGACATCACCGAACGGGTACGCACATGAACGTGTTCCTCATGTACAAGGATCGCGACTTCGATGTTCAGGCGCCCCTTCCCTGGAACGCGAAGGAGTTGGGACAGGATCTGGAATTGCAGACTCTCCTCGGTGCCATGTCCGGCGACGACAAGCTCGTCCTCGAGGTGTGCAGGCGTGCCCTCCTCATCAGCGAGACGGATGTCCAAGCCATCGTGTATCGACAGCGCGTACTCGACGACTGCCTGCGTCACCCGCAGGTCATTCGGGAGCTGTACGGCCTCGGCCACGAGGCGATCGAGCGGAGAAGGAAGTGCAGCTACGGCATCTTCGGTCGATACCCCTCCGCGATCCTGTCAGGGGCGATCGAACTCCTCCAGGTGTTCTCTGATCTGCTGAGGCGTCTGCGGGGAATCGCAGAGAGGAACGGCGCGACTTTCACTTCGGAGGGGTTCACCTCGCTGTTTGCCACGCTGAAAAGGGAGCTGAGCGATGAGTATCTGGCCCTGGTCGCCGCTCAAATCTCGGAGTTGCGGCTGCGCTCGGGGGCGCTGGTGAGTGAGAGGTTGGGCGATGGAAACAAGGCCGTTGATCAGGTGCTTCGCCGGCCGAAAAAGAGATCCGGCCTGCTGACGCGTCTGCGCGAAGGACCGCAGCCCAGCTTCAGCTTTCGCATTGCCGACCGGGACGAAGGCGGGGCCAGGGCCCTCGGAGAGATGAGAGATCGGGGGATCAATCCTGTCGCCAACGCGTTGGCGCAGTCCGCCGATCACATCGTCAGTTTCTTCGCCATGCTGCGCGTCGAGCTTGCCTTCTACATCGGCTGTCTCAACCTGCACGAGAAGTTCAGCGGCAAGGGCCTCCCTGTTTGTTTCCCCGACCCGGTTGAGGCCGACAAGCGCACGCATGTTTTCACGGGATTGTACGACGCCTGCCTGGCCCTCACACTGGAGGGTGGGGTCGTCGGCAACAATGGACAGGCCGACGGAAAGGACCTGTTCATCATCACGGGGGCCAACCAGGGAGGCAAGTCGACATTCCTTCGAAGCATCGGCCTCGCTCAGCTCATGACGCAGTGCGGCATGTATGTGGCGGCTGAGCGCTTTCGGGCGAACATCTGCCACGGGGTGTTCACTCACTACCGCAGGGAAGAAGACGCGTCAATGAAGAGCGGCAAGTTCGACGAGGAGCTCTCCCGGATGAGCGTGATTGTCGACCACATCAGCAGGAGTTCACTCGTGCTCTTCAACGAATCGTTTTCAGCGACCAATGAACGCGAGGGCTCGGAAATCGCGCGGCAGATCGTCGCGGCGCTGCTGGACAGAGGAATCAAGGTGCTGTTCGTTACTCACATGTATGAACTTGCCCACGGTTTCCATGACCATGGCGCCGCAGGAGCGATCTTTCTGCGGGCAGAAAGACAGAGCGATGGGACCCGGACCTTCAAACTGACAGAGGGCGAGCCCTTGCCGACCAGTTTCGGCAGGGACCTGTACGAGAGAATCTTCGAGGTGGCACAGGAGGCTCGGTGAGGGCTCTGCGCTTTTCGTTCTTCGCGCGCGATCCTTGCCAGGGACGCGCACGACGTCCGAGACTGGACGGGCCCCTCCGCCTATCGCGCGCTGAGCAGGCGATCCAGCACGATCCCCGCAATCAGAGAGAGAGCGCAGAAGAAAAGGAACGTGGTTGCGCCCGTCCGGAGAGCTGACCGGACAGCTTTCCGTGTCTCCGTGTAGTGCCGACGATGCTCGCTGTACGTGATGAGGAACGCCATGATCGAACCGAGAAAGGCGAACAGGACCGCAAGGGGAAGAAACACCGTCAGGATCACGCCCTTCTCCGCGGCCCTCTGTGTCTACTCGTCCGAAGGGCTGCCTTCGGGAACCTTTTGCACGCGGCGTTTCACACCTGTCGGGGCGAGCAGGTGCTTCGGCAGGAACACTCTGCCCGCGATGAAAGTCGGGATCACGGCGCTCCCGATCACGGTTGCGACCAGGGCCGAGTACTGAGTCTGGGTGATGATCCCATGGCTCAGGCCGTACAGGGCGGAAATCGTTCCAAAGGTAAGCCCCGTGGACATCAGCAGCGTATAGTACCAGCGTTCCTGCATCTGCTTCCTGAAACGGGAGATCACGGGATAGAGGCCGAAGATTTTCGAGACGACTTTCGTAAGAAATAGGAGCACGAAAGCGGCTGGAGCGGCGATCAGGGCGGGTACGGAAACGAATGAACCGGCGCGGATGAAGTAAAACGGGGTAAGGAATCCGGTCGTCAAGGTCCTGAGCCGGCGAAGCCACTGGTGTTCGGCCGTGGCGAACTCCGCCAGCACGATCCCCGCGACATAGGCGGGAAGGATCGCCTCGCTGCCGGACCAGTAGGCGAGCGTGCCGAGCCCGAGGAGGACCAGGATGACCCATTTGGTCCTGATGGCTGCCGTCCTGTTCCCGTAGACCCTGGTCAGGAACCTGGTGACTGCAGGAAGGGCCGCGATGACACCCGCGCTGACCACGACGAAGACGATTGTCTTGTATGTGAAGGGCGAGAAGATGAGGCCAAGGGCGATCACAGTCCCAAGATCGTTCACGAAGCAGGCCCCAAGGATTCCCTTGCCGAACTCCGTCTTATTGAGGCCTGTCTCAAGCATCACCGCGTACACGACAGCCATGGAAGTCGTGGAAAGAGCGATGCCGGCCAGCAAGCTGGCGGGAATCGACCAGCCAAGAAAAAAATGCGCGACCGCAGTGCCCACTGCGAAGGGTGCCAGAAACCCGACGAGCCCGACGAGCGATACTTCCCTGATCTTTGTGCGGATCACAACGGGATCGAGTTCGGCCCCCGCGAGGAAGGTCAGCAGGACCGCAGCCGCGGAAGCGAGAAACCGCAGCCACTCCTGGTTGCTCCCGAGTGAGCCGGTTCCGAAGAAATGGTCTGCGACGGCGGCCGCCGCAACTCCCAGGCAGATCTCCACCAGCGCGATCGAAATGTCAAGGTGGTAGGCGATGATGGCGGCAACGACAGAGATGCAGAGCCAAATTCCGGCACATGCTTATCTGGTTGACTCCACAACAGACGCGCGGTAGATTGGGAGCATGTCGAGCCAGGAGCGACTGCCGTACCCCAATACGATTATCGAGTTCGCGCGCATGTTCGCCACGGAGG
>Ga0315288_10008755_pt1 | contig 12759 bp, 6 predicted proteins | sample YL17G11_20_MG_FD_203454 | JGI IMG/M metagenome (GOLD analysis project Ga0315288, IMG submission 203454) | Sediment microbial communities from Yellowstone Lake, YNP, Wyoming, USA - YL17G11_20 | ecosystem: Environmental > Aquatic > Freshwater > Lake > Sediment | place: USA: Wyoming | collected...
GGCTTGATTCTATGGCTCGTTCGAACGCCGGAGCCCTCCTACCAAGGTCGGTCGGCCAGTGCTTGGCTGGACCTGCTGGGCGAGTCTGAAAGCCATCGGGAGGAGGTGATCGCGGCCTTCAAGGCCATGGGGAGGGACGCCGCGCCGTTTCTGGCCCGAGAGCTCGAACGGAAGCCATCGTGGCTCCAAACCAGGCTCTGGGAATTGAATCAGAATCACCCTCTGCCGGCCTGGGTGGATCGGCGCATCACTGAGCCTCACGATCACAGAGCCGAGGCCGCCGCACTGCTGAGAGAGCTCGGCCCCGATGCTGAGCCGGCCTTGTCGGTGTTGCTGCGCATTTTCCACGAAGGGCACCAGGACGAGAACGTGCTATACGCTGTGTACCCGACCCTGGGAGCATTGGGCGACAAACTTGATTTCATGGTTCCAGAATTGACCCGGAGCCTGATCGACGGTCGACCTCACAGCCGGACTTTGTGCGCCGGTCTCCTTGGCGACATCGGTCCGAAAGCCAAGGCGGCGGTTCCGGCACTGGAGGCAGCGGTCAAGGAGGGCGGGTGGCTTGCCCGGTCCGCTGCCTGGGCTCTCCTCAAGATCGACAGTCGGACCAATCTGGCAATTGAGGTGTTAACCCAGTGCCTGGATCAGATCAACTCCAGCTTGCGATGCTCTGCACTCGCCGATCTCCGCCGGCTTGGGCCCGCTGCGATCCCCGCTGCGCCCAGGATTCAGCAGGCCTTGTGGGATCCGGAAGCGTCAGTCCGCGAGGTGGCCATGGAGGCGCTGCGCGAAATCGACCACGCGCGCTTGGAACAGAGTGTGCAACAGATGAACCGTGATCTGCCGGCTCGAGTAGACCTGCTCACCGACATCATCCGAAACGACAATGTCTCCCAGTGGTGGCGGGCTGCTCTGGCCGTCGCGGTTATTGGGCCCGAGGCCAAGGCCGCCGTTCCGGCTCTCACGGACGTTCTGATGCTGACCTCGTCGGTCAAACTGCGCCTTCCGGGAGCCGGGTCGTTCCCGCCGAGTTCTACTATGAGCCACGCGGCTGCGGCGCTGGGTGAGATCGGCCCTGACGCCCGCGACGCTGTCCCAGTTCTCGCCGAGCGGGTCCGGGATCAGGAGGGAAGGTGGAAGCGCCCTTATTGCCAGGCGCTGGGTCGGGTCGGCCCAGCGGCGAAAGATGCCCTCGCGGTACTCCGCGCCGAGCTGGCTTCGGAGCCCCCGGAGGTTCGGCTCGCAGCCGCTGTCGCCATCACTCGGATTGATTCCCAACAGTCTCGGGACGCAGTTCAGGTGTTGCAGGGCTTCCAGAATCATCCCGAGCCCAAGCTGCGCCTCGAAGCAGCCACGGCGCTTTGGAGGCTCGATCCCGCCACCCCATCGCCCATCGCCGCGTTGATCGACCTCCTGAAGCGAGGCCCGGAGGCTGACAAGGAGCGGGCGGCCGAGCTTCTCGGAGAGCTCGGTCCTCACGCGAAAGAGGCAATCCCGGCATTGGCTGAACTGGTTGAGGATTCCTCCCACTGGGAGGATTCCCCCCTCTGGATGGCTCGTCGGGCAGCGGCTATGGCGATCCGGAAGATCGATCTCGAAGCTGCGGCTCGACTTGGCTTGCCCGGCTGGCTGGCTTTTCCCTAGATGACCTACCCCGAAGCCATCCAGTTTCTCTACGACCTCCGGCTGTTCGGCCTGAAGCTGGGGCTCGAGAACACATTCGCCCTGACCGCTCTCGCTGGGAACCCACACACCCAGCTCCGGTTCATCCACGTCGCCGGCACGAACGGCAAAGGGTCCACGTGCGCAATGCTCGAGAGCGTCTATCGCGCGGCCGGGCTCAAGGTCGGGCTGTTTACTTCGCCCCACCTCGTATCGTTCCGCGAGCGGATTCAAGTCAACCGCCAACTCATCTCCGAAGCGGACGTGGTTCGACTCGTGGTGGAGACGCAGCATTTGCTGGAGCGGATGCCGGCCGACCATCACGCAACGTTCTTCGAGGTTCTGACGGTCATGGCTCTCCGCTATTTCCAGGAACAGCACTGCGACTTGGTCATCTGGGAAACCGGCATGGGCGGCCGCCTGGATGCCACCAACATCGTCACGCCCCTCGCCAGCGTCATCACCAACATCCAGTTCGATCACCAGAAATGGCTCGGCCACACGCGCACTCAGATTGCCGCGGAGAAGGCCGGCATCATCAAGCCCGGCGTGCCCGTCCTCACGGCCACCGACGCGCCCGAAGCGCTGGAGGTGATTCAGCGCACCGCCCGTGACCATGGGGCGCCGCTGACGCTCGTCAGCGCCGCCGACGCTCGAGGCGGTCTGCTGGGCGCCGTCGAGCTTCCCTTGCTCGGCGAGCATCAGCGACTCAACGCGGCGCTGGCGATCGCGACGATCCGCGCGCTGGCTGCCCGTCTGCCGGTGGACGACGCCACGCTCCGCCGGGGGTTGGCTCAAGTCCAGTGGCCCGGGCGGTTGCAGGTGGTGCAGGGAATGGCGGGCCAGGTGATTCTCCTGGATGGCGCGCACAACACGGCTGGCGCCGAAGCCCTGCGGGACGCGCTGGCTCGCTACTTCGCCGGCCAACCGCCCGCCCTCATCCTGGGGGTTCTGGCGGACAAGGACTGGTCGGAGATGTGCAACGTCCTGGCTCCGCTCGCGGCGCGCATTCTGTTGGCGCCGGTGAAGAGCGAGCGCACCGCGGCGCCGGACGCTTTGCGGGACGCCTGCGCGGCGGCGAATCCACAGGCCGGCTTGACCGTAAGCGCGTCGCTCACTGACGCCTTGCACCAAGCCGGAGGCGATCCGTTCGTGGTCGTGACGGGTTCGCTCTACCTGGTGGGTGAAGCGTTGGAGGCCCTGGGCGTTCTGTTTGGCAACGGCGCCCATGAACGCGGCCTCAACGAGTGGACCGGCCACCCGCGGCACTGAAGCGGGACGCCTTGCTCACCCGCCAGCGTATTTACCTCCTCTCCGGAAGCTCCGCTTTCGCGGGCATCGAGCGGGCACGCGGCGACTGACTTCTGGAAGGAACCAACGTGCTGACGGACCTCCCGAAACCAGCAAGATTCCCTTCATGAGCATCACGCTGGAATTCGACGAGCAAGCCCTCGCCAATCTCCCCCTCGGCCCGGGAGAACGCGAGCGCCACATGCAGATCGAACTGGCCTGCCGCTACTACGCGCGAGGGTGGCTCTCCTTCACTCAGGCGACGCGCTTGGCGGCCCTCGATCATTATGCGTTCGGGATGGAGTTGGGCGAGCGTGGCATTCCCAGACAATACGGACTGACCGAAGCGCGGGAAGACATCGCCCATGCGCGTCGTCAGTAACACGTCCCCCGTTTCCAACCTGGCCATCATCGCGCCACTAATGTTTGGGGTTGCCCCGCCCGGCAACAGTTCCCATCCTCTCGCGCACGTATGTTGACTCGTTGGCTTGATCCTCGGCGGAGTGTCCCGACTCTGACGCTCCTGGTGGCGGCGTTGGTGGCGGGTTGCGTCTCGCAAAACTCGCGCGGGCCTTCGTCCGCGGCCTCCTCCCGACTGGCTTATCCATTGACCCTGACCACGAACGTCGTGGACACCTACCACGGCGTCACGGTGGCAGATCCTTACCGCTGGTTGGAGGACGACAACTCGCCGGCGACGGCGGCGTGGGTGGCGGCGCAGAACGCCGTCACGTTCGGCTACCTGGAGCAAATCCCGGAGCGCCCTGGAATCAAGCGTCGGCTCACCCAGCTCTGGAACTACGAACGCTACGGCATCCCGTTCAAGGAGGGGGGCCGCTACTTCCTCACCAAGAACGACGGCCTCCAGAACCAGAGCGTCCTCTACACCCTGACTTCGCTCGACGCCGAACCCAGGGTGCTGCTGGACCCAAACAAGCTTTCGACCGACGGCACGGTGGCGTTGACGGGATTCAGCATCCGCCACGATGGCGGGCTGATGGCCTACGGCTTGGCCACCGCGGGTTCCGACTGGCAGGACTGGCGCGTGCGCGACGTGGCGACCGGCCAGGACCTGCCCGACGTCATCCGGTGGGTGAAGTTCTCGAACACGTCCTGGACCAAGGACGGCAAGGGTTTCTTCTACAGCCGCTATGATGAGCCCGCGACCACGAACGTGCTAAAGGGCGTGAACTACTACCACAAGCTCTACTTCCACCAACTCGGCACCCCGCAGACGGCCGACAAGCTGATCTACCATCGTCCCGACGAGAAGGAGTGGGGCTTTTACGGCCAGGTGACCGACGACGGCCGCTACCTCATCATCGCGGTCTCGCAAGGCACCGACACCCGGAACCGCGTGTTCTACCTGGACCTGCAACCGCCGGATGCCCAGGTGGTCGAACTACTCAAGGACTTCGACGCCGGCTACGATTTCATCGGCAACCTCGGCTCGGTCTTCTACTTCCGCACCGATCTCCAGGCCCCCCGCGGCCGCATCCTCGCCATCGACACCACCCAACCGGATCGCGCGCACTGGCGCGAGATCGTCCCGGAAACCACCGACCGGCTTCAGGGCGCGAACCTCGTGAACCGGCAGTTGGTCGCGCTCTACCTCAAGGACGCGCACACGGAAGTTCGGATTTTCGATCCGCAGGGCCAATTGGTGCGGCCGCTGGAATTGCCAGGATTGGGGACCGCCGTCGGCTTCGGCGGCAAGGTGGACGAGACCGAGACTTTCTACCTGTATACCAGCTTCACCGAGCCAGGCACGATCTACCGCCACGATCTGGCCTCTGGCAAGAGCGAGATATTCCGTCAGCCCAAGGTGAACTTCGACCCGGCGAACTATGAGACGAAGCAGGTGTTCTATCGCAGCAAGGACGGCACGCGCGTGCCGATGTTCCTCACGCACCGCAAGGGCCTCGAGTTGAACGGGCAAAACCCCACGTATCTCTACGGCTATGGCGGGTTTGACATCAGCCTCACGCCCTCGTTCTCCATGGCCAACCTCGTGTGGATGGAAATGGGCGGCGTCTATGCCCAGGCCAACTTGCGTGGCGGCGGTGAATACGGCGAGGCCTGGCACCAGGCTGGGATGAAGCTGAAAAAGCAGAACGTCTTCGACGATTTCATCAGCGCGGCCGAGTGGCTGATCCGGAACGACTACACCTCCTCGCGCAAACTCGCCATCGGCGGTGGGAGCAACGGCGGCCTGCTCGTGGGCGCCTGCCTGACCCAGCGGCCCGGCCTGTTCGCCGCAGCCCTGCCGGCCGTCGGCGTCATGGACATGCTCCGCTTCCACAAGTTCACCATCGGCTGGGCCTGGACGTCCGACTACGGGTCGTCCGAGAGTGCCGAGGAGTTTAAAGCGTTGTACGCCTACTCGCCGTTTCACAATCTAAAGCCCGGCACCATCTATCCGGCCACGCTGATCACCACGGCCGACCATGATGACCGCGTGGTGCCCGCGCACAGCTTCAAGTTCGCTGCCGCCCTCCAAGCCGCCCACGTCGGCGCCGCGCCGACGCTCATCCGCATCGAAACCCGGGCCGGCCACGGCGCCGGCAAGCCCATCAGCAAGATCATCGATGAGGTCACCGATCGCTGGGCGTTCCTGGTGCGCGAGCTCAAGATGACAATTCCGGCGGGTTACCTGCCCCAGCCCGCGGCGGCGTCTTCACGATGAACCGCTTGGGCGGAATCCGAGCGGTCTGCTTCGACGTGGGGGGCACGCTCATCACGCCCTGGCCTTCGGTGGGGCATCTTTATGCCGAGGTCGCTGCCCAGCACGGCGTGCCCGATGCCTCGCTGGAGCTCTTCAACCACCGCTTTCGCGCCGTCTGGGCCCGGCGGAATCAGCCTCACCATACCCGCCAACAGTGGCAGGAACTGGTGGACGAAGTCTTCGCCGGGGCTGGAACTGAGCCAGCTTGACCCGCCCCAGGCGTGACATTGACACGCTTGGTTCACTGCTGCCCTGATCCAGCATGGGAGAGGATCGATTCGCAAAGCCCGGTTCCTCAAGAAGTTGACCCGATGCCTGCGTTGCCGTGTTCGCTGGCACAGGTCTTTCAATGCGATAGGCACGACGAACGAATGCGACGACGGTGGGTGGTTGAGTGAACGCCTGCCGCCTCGAAGAAGAACGGTTCGCTCAAGAAAGGCAATGAACACGAATACACTGGTCCGTTGGGAGAACAAATGGAACCCTTTCCGGGAAATGGACGATCTGCAGGGTCGGTTGAACGCGCTGATCGGGCGCGCCTTCGGGCGCATGCCGATGCGGGGAGACGCCGACACTGACGAAGCCCTCACGCTGAGCGCATGGGCCCCGCTGGTGGACATCACCGAGGACGAGAAGGCGTATCTCATCAAGGCGGAGTTGCCCGAGGTCAAAAAAGAAGACCTCAAGGTCGCTGTCGAAGACGGCGTGCTGACCCTCTCGGGCGAACGGAAGTTCGAGAAGGAAGAGAAGGGCAATCGCTATCACCGCGTCGAGCGCGCCTATGGGAGCTTCGCCCGCAGCTTCACCGTGCCGGACGATGCCGATGCCGACAAGGTGCGCGCCGAATTCAAAGACGGTGTGTTGCTGGTGCGGCTCGAAAAGAGTGAGAAGGCCAAACCCAAGACCCTCGAGGTCCAAGTGGCCTGACCCCGCAAGCGCCGGCCCAGCCGCGCCGAAGGCCGGGCACTCACAGAGCCAGCGGGCCGATCGCGAATTTGATCTGGTCCCGCTGGTCCTTTTTCAGGGACCGCGTTAGAGTCGCCCAGCCGCCGCGCAAGCGGTTGCGGATAACGAAAGCACTGATATGGATCTGAACAAGTTCACTGAGAGGTCCCAGGCCGCACTGGTGGAAGCCCAGGTCCTCGCCACCCGCCACCAGCATCAGGCCGTGGAGGTCGAGCACCTCGCCCTGGCCCTGCTGGCGCAAGAGGGTGGCTTGGTGTCGCGCCTCTTCGAGAAGTCGCGCATCGCGCCCGACCTGCTCAAGGCAAAGCTGGAGGAGGAGATCGCCCGGCTTCCGCGCGTCACTGGCGATTCGACGAGCGGTCAGGGGATTCATGTCACCCAACGCCTGAACAAGCTCCTGGTCACCGCGCAGGACGAAGCGAAGAAGCTCAAGGACGAGTTCGTCAGCGTCGAACACCTCTTGCTCGCGCTGTTCGGCGAGCCAGCCAGTAGTGGCATCGCCAGGGTCTTCAAGGCGCTCGGCGTGAAGCGCGATGATTTCCTGAGGGCCCTCACCGAAGTCCGCGGTAACCAGCGCGTCACCAGCCAGAACCCGGAAGGCACTTACGAGGCCCTCGAGAAGTACGGCCGCGACCTCACCCGGCTCGCGCAGCAAGACAAGCTCGACCCGGTCATCGGCCGCGACAACGAGATCCGCCGCTGCACACAAGTCCTCTCGCGCCGCACCAAGAACAACCCCGTCCTCATCGGCGAACCCGGCGTCGGCAAGACCGCCATCGTCGAAGGCCTGGCCCGCCGCATCGTCGCCGGTGATGTGCCGGACAGCCTCAAGGAGAAGCGCATCGTCGCGCTCGATCTCGGCGCGCTGATCGCCGGCGCGAAATTCCGCGGCGAGTTCGAGGAGCGCCTCAAGGCCGTGCTCCAGGAAATCACCAAGGCCCAGGGACAGATCATCCTTTTCATCGACGAGCTGCACACGATGGTCGGCGCCGGCAAGGCCGAAGGCGCGATGGACGCCGGCAACATGCTCAAGCCCATGCTCGCCCGTGGCGAACTCCACTGTATCGGCGCCACCACGCTCGACGAGTATCGCAAGCACGTCGAGAAGGACGCCGCGCTCGAGCGCCGCTTCCAGCCCGTGCTCGTCACCGAGCCGACCGTCGAGGATACCATCAGCATCCTGCGCGGACTGCGCGAGCGTTACGAGCTGCACCACGGCGTCCGCATCCAGGACGGCGCGCTCGTCGCCGCCGCGCAACTCTCGCACCGCTACATCGCCGACCGTTTTCTACCCGACAAAGCCATCGACCTCATGGACGAAGCGGCTGCCAAACTCCGCACCGAGATGGAATCCATGCCGGAGGAACTAGAACAACTCGAACGCCGGCTGATGCAGCTCGAGATCGAACGCGAAGCCCTCCGCAAGGAGAAGGACACCGCCTCGAAGGAACGCCTGGCCGCGCTGGAGAAGGAACTCGCCGAAATCAAGCACCAGCGCGACACGCTCAAGGCCCAGTGGCAGGGCGAGAAGAACGCCATCGGCGATCTCCAGAAACTCCGCGAAGCCATCGAAGTCGCCCGCAACGAAATGGAAAAAGCCCGGCGCAAAGGCGATCTCGGCCGCGTGGCCGAGTTCCAGTACGGCCGGCTCCCCGCCCTCGAAAAGCAACTCAAAGACCTCGAAGCGAAAGTCCATTCGGTCAAAGGCGGCCCGCGGTTGCTCCAGGAAGAAGTCACCCCGGACGAAGTCGCCGAAGTCGTTTCGCGCTGGACCGGCATTCCGGTCTCCCGCCTCCTTGAAGGCGAGAAGGAGAAGCTCCTGCGCCTCGACCAGATTCTCCACCAGCGCGTCATCGGGCAGGACGAAGCCGTGCAGGCCGTGGCCGACGCCGTCATCCGCGCCCGCTCCGGCTTGAAGGATCCCAAGCGTCCCATCGGCTCGTTCATTTTCCTCGGACCCACCGGCGTCGGCAAGACCGAGCTGGCCCGCGCGCTGGCCGAATCGCTCTTCGATAGCGAGGAAAACATGGTCCGCATCGACATGAGCGAATACATGGAGAAGCACGCGGTCGCCCGCCTCATCGGCGCGCCGCCCGGCTATGTGGGCTACGAGGAAGGCGGCCAGCTCACCAAAGCCGTCCGCCGCCGGCCGTATTGCGTGGTGCTCTTCGACGAAATCGAGAAGGCCCACCACGAGGTCTTCAACGTCTTCCTCCAGATCCTCGACGATGGGCGCTTGACCGACAGCCAGGGCCGCACGGTGGACTTCCGCAACACCCTCATCATCATGACCTCGAACATCGGCAGCCCGCTGCTGATCGAGAATGCGGGCGACTCCGGCGAAATCGCCCAAGGCATCCGCCGCAAGGTCATGGCCGAGCTCCGGGCGACCTTCCGGCCCGAGTTCCTCAACCGCGTCGATGACACCGTCCTCTTCAAGCCGCTCACGCTGGCGGACATCAAGAAGATCGTGGATCTGCAACTCACGCTCTTGCGCGCCCGCCTGGCTGACCGCCACATCGAGCTCGACCTGAGCGACGCCGCCAAGGAGCATATTGCCCGGGAGGGCTACGACCCGGTCTATGGCGCGCGCCCGCTGAAGCGCTACCTCCAGCGCGCCGTGGAAACGCCGCTCTCTCGCAAGCTGATCGCCGGCGAGATCACGGACCACAGCCGCGTGATCGTGGAATCTAAGAAGGGCGAGTTGGTCTTCGAGTCCAAGGCGGTGAACAAGTAGGACAAGGTAGACACGCGGGTTGCACACTCGGCGCTTGGTGCCGCTTGCGACTGATCAGGTGGCGGACCCAACCCCGTTCTCGATCAACGACAGAATCACCTCAATTCCCGAAGGAAGGCTCGCGACGAACTCGTTGTGCAGCTTGATGACCGCCTTGTAACTGTCGGCTGCGCGGCACGGAGGCTCTGCTTTCGGAAGCCAATCGGGAGCAAAACCCCCAGTACCCGCGTGGTCCCTCCAAATCCAGTTCACGTCGGGCGACAGCGTGGCAAAAGACGACAAGGGATCGCACACCCACCGGACCTCGTAAGACTCGGGACCGCTTGGAAGCAACAGCGCTATGAAGTATTTGCCTGGGTGACTCTGGGCGCTTTGAATCTGCTTCTCGCGCCAGAATACCTTGCCTGCCTCAACCCGCTTTGCCTCGACAAGGTATTCCGCCCCGCTTGGGGACGTGAGGCAGATGTCAGTGCGGCTTTCGCTTCCGTCCGTAGCAACCTCGCCAGCGCTGACGCTCCAGCCTTTCGGTGCGAGTATCGAGTTCAACTTCGCGCGAAGCCATTCTTGCGCGGGCAGACCCGTTTCAGGATGTGGGCGCGTAGCAACGGGCTCCTTTCGCCTCAGAGGAGCATCGCTGGGCTGCGGTGGTGGAGCGACAGGCCCCGAAGAACTGGGAGGGAGAATTGGCGGAGCACTGTGAGGCTGGTCAAGGGGCGTAGGCGGAACCAGCGGCTTCTCCATTGACGGCTGAGGCGAGGGGGCAACGACCGATTTACGGGCTTCTTCCACGGTTTCCGGCGCGACACCGAGGTTGGTGAGCTTCTCGACGAGGCGAGTTTCGTCGCATGTGAGGATGTCCCGCAGATTAGCCGCCTTCTCCGTCGGTCGGAATCCGCACGCGAGCAATAGCGTCTCGGCCAAGCGCTCCCAACCCCAATTCGCGTCACTTCGAAGCTTGTCGGTGACGAGATAAAGCCGCCAGCCGTCCTCGGTTGCTCTGGCAAAACTCGGGGCCGGGACTCCGCCGCCAACCTCTACACCGTCCATGAGCCAGCGGACGCGAAGGTGTGCGACCTCAAACGCTCGGACAGCCTCTATGGCGGCCTTGATTTCATCGCGGCGCTGTTCGCTCCGTTCAAGGCCGAGATATGAGAGGAGGAAGGGCGCACGCTGCTCGATGCGGTCGCTCATCCAAACGATCCTCTGCTCCCCAGACAACTCCGGTTCGCCTTTGAGCCGATCAGACAAGCGCGGTATCCCAAAGAGCGCTTTTGCTTTGTTTTCCTTGTCGTCAAGCCTCGCAGGAAAGATGAACACTCCTGGGAGACGGAGTGCCTCAAACTCCGGGCGGTCGAGGTAGGAACCGCGTGCGACGGCTGCCCTGGCGAGTTTCCAGTGCTCGCGATTCTCAAGTCGCTCCACCCACCAAACCTTGGCTTCCACGAACGGAGGGAAGGTGCCATTTGATGGCTTCGCATAATCAAGCAGGCAAGCGTAGAGCCGCCGGATGGGCTCGCGGTCGCCAACCTTCTCCTGAGGTTTCAGCTTCTCTGCCGAAACAAGCCAACGCCGCCAGTCACTTTCGCCAACGTCAGACCAGTTGCGACGAAGCCCGAGCGCCGAGGCCATCTCCGTCGGCACGTCTGCTTTCAGGCCGTGCGACCAGCCACAGATGTTGCGCGATTGGGCAACTTCACCGGGAAGAAACAAATCGCACGGCGCGTGAAGCTGGAGTTCATCTCCGGCGGGAATCCAAGACGTGTGCTTCATCATCCAGCAAAGATACGAGTCTGCCTCCCGTCTTTCGTTGTCAAGGTCTTGAGCAACATTGCTCGACCAGTAGCAGACGCCGTGCGTGTAGCGCACGTAGGACGTCCAGTTTCCGCGCACCGCATCAAAGGCACCGGGGACGCTCAACACTTCACCGCTGCCATCGAGTTGCCAGTCAAGCTTCAGCCGTGGCTTTCGTTCGACGAATCGACTCGATTCGAATCGCTCCCGCCACGCTTCCTCGCAGTAGTCAGACCAACACGGCGGCTCCTTCGCAAGACCGACAAATCGCCCGTGGTTCCAAAGCAGGCCGCGGCGTGTGCCCCCTCCAACAGTTTCTTCCAAGAGCGGGAACACTTTCGGCGACCAACCCACCCCGAGCCAGCGATAGAACGATTCCCATTCCGCCCTTTCGCCTGGGTCTTGCGGCGGCGCGTGCAGGAATGCGCGGTCGGTGCGCGAGCGATAGATACGCTCAAGGTAATCGCAGTTCGTCCAGTCGCTGCCAGCATAGACTTCGAGGGCGGGTCGTACCGCGCCATCCCGGCAGAAGACCCGGCAAGCACGAATCAGCCGCGCGCGGCGAGAATCCGTCCAATCGAAAGGCTTCTCACGTTCCTTGCCCGCCCGCCGCCAGAGCGCCTGAACGAAGACAATCGTCCCCTCAGGGTGTAAGCCGCTTTCTAGAGCCGGCAGAACAGCGCGCTCGACTACATCGAGGAGCGTAAAAGGCAGGACGCCCAGCGTTTCGTGGAGGAGTTCACCAGCGGCTCTTGCGCCAAGCCGTTCTTCCAATGTCTTCTGAAACGCACGGCTGAGGAAGTGAAGTCGAATGCCGTCTGGGATCGGCGGCAAAGGTGAGTTGTCGTCCGGCAACTCGAACAGTGGCGGATTCGATGAAGGTGCCGGTTCGGTCCCGCCTTCAACCGGTGCCCACAACAAGGCGCACAGTTCTTCTTTCGCCAACGGGGCCTTCGGATTCAGCCAAAGCAGGGTTCGCTCCCTCGCCTCGTTCTCGACACCCACTGGGAGTAACGGCAACTCGTCAAGTCCCCCACATCCAAATTCCGAAAGACAGCCTTTGAACTTGTCCCAGCTTTCGAACCGTGCGGGGCTCCCCCACATCGGATACGGCAACTGCTCGCGGACCGGGCACGAGCGCGACCGCGCAACTGCGTGCCCCCCGACAGCGCTCCGCACGGCCTCGCAGAGGCGAGACTCGATACGTCCCGCAGGAAGCTGGACGACGTCTGCGTGCGCGAGAATGTCGAGCGCTTCGTCCTCTCGTCTCCCGGCGATAGCCAAGGTAATGGCCTCCGCGACATCAGCCACGCGTGCCGCGCAATCCACATGGGCGAGGTCAATGCGCTTCCGGTCCGTTGCCAAGGGAAATGCCGCATGAATGAGGACGTTTGAAAAAGGGTTCGGATCCTCGGTGGGAAAGAAGCATCGCAGTTTGCCGGCGGCTTCGCGCGACGGGCGAACGAAAGTGCCATTCGCGCTTTCGAGGACGGCGACTTCAGCCAGGCTGGATGCGGAACGGTGTATGCGCCAGTGCCACGAATCAGTCTTCCCATCGCTTGCCGTTTCCACGACGGACACGAAG